>OHFP01000979.1_pt1 | contig 11740 bp, 12 predicted proteins | sample 1567591 | NCBI WGS metagenome assembly OHFP01 (sample SAMEA3879547, study PRJEB24766) | human gut metagenome | biome: human-associated habitat; feature: feces | place: USA | collected 1985/1987 | reverse complement strand
TATTTTAAACTTCGTTTACAATCACGCTGCGCCTCGGCATTGCCTGAACAAGTTCCGACACTGCTCTCGGCTTGCAGTTTATTTTAAGAAATGAGGACGAGACGATGAAGACAAACAGCATATACAAGACATCACTTTTAACGGCAGCCCTGCTGCTGGCCGCTACCTCCTGCGTGAAGGACGAGCTTCACAATACGCCCCATCCGGACACCGGCAAGATTACCGTCACCGCCGACTGGACCGACCGGGGCGACGGTGTGGACATCCCTGCGGAGTGGACGGTGACAATGGGCGACTACGCAGGCACGGAGAGCGGAGAGACCCATGCGCCGGATTATCTCTTTGCCCCCGGCAACTACACCCTTGCGGCGTATAATACCCCCGAGGACATCACGATAAGCGGCACCACCGCTACGGTAGCCCCGGAAACAGGCAACGGAACATACATCAGCAATGCCCCCGGCTGGCTTCTGACTTCCGTGCAGGAAGTAACCGTCGTAGCCGACACCGACTATGAACTGACGGCGGCCATGCACCAGCAGGTACGCCAGCTGACCCTCGTCATCGAGCCTACGGGCGATGCGGCGGACAGGATAGAGAGCATCGAAGGCGCATTGTCAGGAGCGGCAGGCACGATGGACTTCGCCACCGGAACCTACGGAGCGGCATCCGATGTAGCCCTGCATTTCACCAGGATAACCGAAGGTGACGATGCCGGCAAATGGACCGCCACCGTGCGGCTTTTAGGCATCACCGGCGAGCGGCAGACACTGACCGCCACGCTGACATACTCAAACGGCAACCCGCAGCCTACGGAACTTGAGAGCGACCTCACGGCAGCCCTTGCGGACTTCAACGCCGACAAGACAGAGCCGCTCACCCTCGGCGGCACCATAGCCGAGACCCCGACGGAAGCCGGAGTGGAAGCCGGCATCACCGACTGGGAGAAGATTGACGGCGGCGGTGTGGATGCCGAGATGTAAGACGTACCGGACAGATAACTGAAAAGAAAATAATAAATTTAAGATACGATGAATACCAAGTTTTTTGCACTCGCAGTGCTTGCCCTCAGCCTGGCAGCCTGCACCAACGACAACGAAGTAATGGACAATAGCCCCGTGGCGGCACGCATCAACGCCGAAATCTCCAACACTGTAACCACCCGCGCCAGTGGTGCCACTTGGGAGGACAAGGACAAGATAGGTGTCTCCACCATAGCAGGTACGGGTACTTATTACAACAACATATGCTACGAACGGAACGGCAGCAGCTTTACCGCTACAGGGGAAAACATCTACTTCCAGACTCCCGAGAGTGTAACTTTCTGCGCCTACTATCCGTTCACGGGCACACCCGGCGAATCTGCGGGAGTATTGGCCGGAGTCAGCACGGGAAGTGAGAATCAGACGGCTGAAAACCGGCCCCTCATCGACTTCCTCTATGCCACCGGTGCCAATGCCGATACGCACCATCCTACGATAAATTTCACCGACAACACCAAGACCGGTGGCAAGGACTGTTCCTTCCACCACTGCATGAGCCAGATCACCCTCACCTTCGAGGCAGGCAGCGGAGTAAGTTTCACCGCTGTCAAGCCTGTAAGCTACACGCTCTCCGGACTGACTCTGACGGGCAGCTTCGACACCGAAACCGGCATAGCCAAGGCGGATGAGAACACGCAGGCGGCCAACCTCACCATGGGGCTGAGCGGTGCACTCACCTCGTCGGTCATCCTCTTTCCGCAGACCAGGGCAAGCATTGGTCTGACCGTGGTGTACAACGACAATGAGTACAACGCCACGCTCAACGTTCCCGACGGCGCACTGAAATCCGGCAACAATTACACCTGGACCGTCACTGTCCGCAACACGGGTCTGAGCATCGGCTCTGCCGAGATTAGCGACTGGAATCCGGTAAGCGGCGGCATTGTGGATGCAGACCTGTAAACAAGAACATACAAAACCTGAGGAATCATGAGTTTCAGACATCTATCATATATACTCTCCGGTGCGGCAGTGCTGCTTCTCGCAGCGACCGCCTGCACGCAGGACGAACTGGCGGACGGCACCCGTCTGCCTGAGGGTGAATATCCTTTGATTATCAACGCCACCGGACTCTCTGTAGAGGCTACCCCTGCTTCGCGTGCCACCGTGGACGGCAACTGGGACGGGGTCACGTCCGTGGCCCTTAGCCTGGGCGACGAGACGAAGGAGTACAGCGTGACGGCATCCGCCACTGACGGCTACAAGACCGCCACCCTGAGCAACAACCTCTCCCCGTTCTGGTGGACGAGCCGCAACGATATCACCGTCAGCGCCTGGTGGCCATACGACCCGACCAACATCTCGCAGATGCCCGCCGTGGTGGTGAAGGCCGACCAAAGCACAGCGAACGACTTTGCAGCCAGCGACTACATTTCAGCCGAGAACCAGACGGTGCACTTCGACAACCCGACTTTGGAGTTCAGCCATCGCACGGCGCGTATAACGGTTAATCTTAGAGAGGGCGCCGGTATCAACGACCTGACGGGAGTGAAAGTCTATGTGACCGGCCTCTCCACGGACGGCGGCAATCCGGCCTACATCAGTACCTACGCATCGGGCAACGACACCTACGAGGCGTTGGTCGCCCCGCAGACCGTTGCGGCAGGCGAGCCATTCATACAGGTGAACCTGAACGGCGGCACCTTCTACTTCCGCCCGAAGAACGAAGTGGTGCTGGAGGCCAACAGCCGCTACACCTACACCGTCAATGTCACTGCCAAGGGGCTGGAACTGGCAGGCTGCACCATCGGCGACTGGGCTGACGGCGGCAGCGAGACAGGCAATGCAGAGGATTTGGGATACTCATATGACTCCGACACCCATACCTACTCCGTCTATACACCCGACGGTCTGACGGAATGGGCAAAAGCCGCACAAAGCGACCCATCGCTGAACTGTACCCTTACCGCCGACATCGACCTCACAGGCAAGGAATGGACTCCGATAGGTCGTCCCAGAGGCTACACCGGCACTTTCGACGGGCAAGGGCATACCATTACGGGATTGAATATCTCACCTTCAGAGGATGCAGCAGCATTATTCCATCAGATCAACGGTGATGGAACGGTCATGAATCTACAGCTGAAAGATGTAACTTACAACGGCGTTACGGCAATGGGCGGAATAGCCCATGGCAACTATGGCACCATCACCGCCTGCTCCGTAACGGGGACACTGACGAATACGACTAATAATGGTCATGTCGGGGGTATCGCAGCGACCAATCTGGGCACCATCACCGCCTGCTGGTTCAGCGGCACGATAACCGGAGGAAGCAGTATAGGCGGCATAGCAGGGAGCAATACGAATGCCGGTTCTTATAATGGAAAAATCACAGCCTGCTACTGGAGCGGTGAGGAAATTAGCAATGGCGTAGGCTATGATGTGACCGGCAACAGCGAAACCACGAAAGTGGAGGGCAACTGGACGGATGCCATAGACGGCATGAACGCCGCCCTCACTGACAACGCCTACCAATGGACATCCGGCACCGACGGTCTGCCTGTGTTGAAGAAGAAGTAAAAACAGGACGATATGAAACGATATACCATACATACATTCTCGGCACTCGCCCTGCTCCTTGCGGCCACCGCCTGCACGAGGGACGATGCGAGAACGCTGCCCGACGGCACGCAGCCGCTGACGCTGACCGCCGCCATAGAGGGCAGTGCAGGGACCCGCGCCACCGTGGACAACCGGTGGAACGGCAATGAGACAATAGCCCTGCAAGTAACCGACGGAGACGGTACAGATTGGTACGACTATATGGTGGACGACAAAGGCAACATGTCCGGCGACTACTACTGGACAAATCCAGGTTCCGTCACCGTGCTGGGCCTTTACCCGAATATCATGGCGGAAAGCAACGACTGGACTTGGAGCGTGGAGGAAGACCAAAGCAGCGATGCAGACTATCAGTCAGGCGACCTGCTCTGCAGTGAATTCAAGGCCGTGAATTTCGGCCAAACACCCAACCTTACCTTCTACCACCAGACCGCCAAGGTGGTGGTGAATATCAAGCAGGAAGGCCTGCCCGAAAGCATCAGTGCCACAACGGAGAACATCAGCCTGACCATCGGCGAGGGTGGCATCCTCGCGATGGACGGCTCGTTCACCATCCCGACAGCGGCGGACAATGACGGCCGTTGGCTCGGCACCTGGAGGACTGGTAGCACCAAAGGCAGCATTAAGCCCCACCTTGCCACGGCCAAGCCGGAAGGCTGCTTCGCTACTTACGAAGCCCTCGTCATCCCGCAGGACGTGACGGCAGGCACAAGGTTACTTACCTTTACCGCAGAGAAGGGCGGCAACACCTACGGTCCGTTTTACTACACCCTGAAAGATAATGCCAACTGGAACTCCGGCTATGTCTATACCTACGACATCACCATTTTCCACTACGGACTTGAGGTGCAGGTGTCGGAAAGCATTGATTGGGGCACAGGCACAAGCGGCAGCGGCAGCATCATCCTAAAAGATTACACCTACGATGAGAACACCAAGACTTATACCGTCTATTCCGCCGAAGGACTGAGCAAATGGGCGGAAGCGGCAAACCAAGATTTGAGTACCAATTGTACCCTGATGACGGACATTGACCTTTCGGGTAAGAATTGGGAACCGGTGGCTTTTGGTGATGATACATATTATTATACCGGGATTTTCGATGGTAATGGGCATACGATTAGCAATCTGACAATTACAAAGGAAAATCTGTCTTGGGATGATGATTGTGGAATGTTTGGTCTTGTAGGAGCAAATGCAACCATAAAGAATCTAACCCTTGAGAATGTGAGCCTGAATACTAGTGTTGATGAAGCAAGATTTCCTATGCTTGGAATAGGAGCTTTGGCTGGGGCTAATCAAGGAACTATCTCGAACTGCAATGTTTCTGGAAACATCTCTACAAATTCTGAAATGTACCATGTAGGAGGTATCGTCGGACGGATGGATTCCGGAGTTATACAATATTGCCATTCTTCGGCTTCTATTCAAGGAGGGAACTCCACTTATGTAGGCGGAGTATTGGGAGGCGAATATGCCACGGCATCAGTTATCAAAGGTTGCTCGTTTTCGGGTTCAATTACCAGCGATAGAGCAGTTGGTGGCATTGCAGGATATTGTCGATTCCTCAATGACATGATTGGATGTTATTCCGTAGGAGAATTATCTAATCTATCAACAACTGCATATAGAACAGGAGGAGTTGTCGGTTTCCTGCAATTCAACACTACGGCTAACGCCTGCTATTGGAGCAACTTCGACGGCGAGGGTGTAGGTTATTGTAATGAAAACAATCAGTGGGACGGAGCCTACAAGGTGGATGGAGAAACTATTACTTGGCTGACCGCCACCCAAGCCATGAACGAAGCCCTCGGCGCGGATGCCGCCTACCACTGGTACACTGATGACCCGAATACCCCACCGACCCTCGTGGCTAACCCGGAAAACAATAATTAGACAGAACAATGATAAAGCGTATCTTGACATACTACGCCGAACGCTTGGAGGAATACCTCAGCCGTACTCACCGCCAGCTCGAAGGGATAGCCACGGTAGGACTGGTCGGAACTGCCTCCGAAGAGACACCGAACAAACTGGTGGTTTCCCTCGTGAACCTTGAAAAGGAGGCATCCGGGGACGGCGTGTATATGCAGCGTACCTCAGGCGGGTATGCGGGACGGCTTGCACCGCTGATGCTGAACATGAACCAACAATAGACAATATAAAAAACGATATGAACAAGAGAAGATTAATCGGCATAATCCCTGCAGCAGCCCTCCTGCTGCTTGCCGCCTGTACTCAGGATGAACCGGGCGGACAAGGCAACGAACTGCCTTACGGCGAATATCCGTTGCAGATAGGTGGTGTCACCCTCGATGTGGAAAGCAGCGCGGAGCCGTGGAGCGCAGAGGGACCGCAGACCCGTGTTACTGAGGATAATACCGACGGCAAGAGCAGCGTGTGGGAATGGGACGGCACGGAAATGATAGGCGTGCGGCTGGGCAATGAAACCGCTACCTATACGCTGAATGCCGGTCCAAGCTTGGCACCTGACAGACAGCTCTACTGGACAAGCACCGCCCCCGCCACCGTCACCGCCTGGTATCCTGTGAACAAGACGGTTGACCTCAGCGACCAGTCAAATGGTCTTGTCTATGTGCTGAAAGCCACAGCGGAGAACGCCACCTACAACAATGAAATTACCCTCGGCTTCAAGCACCAGCTTGCCAAAGTGCGTGTGGTGCTCAGCGGCACGCAGGCTGCACTGGCGCAGAGTGTGGAAGTCTACGGTTACACCACTTGCGCGAACAATGAAGGTGTTCCCGTCACCGATGGCAGCACGAAAGACTGGATAAAGATGAAGCACACCACCTACGCCGACGGCACCGCTTGCTGGGAGGCCAACGTAGTGCCGGGCAGTATAACCCTTGATAACTTTGTCCGGATAAACGGCCAAACTGCTACGATAAATGACGGTTTCCCCACCACACTGGAAGCCGCCAAGATGTACACCATCGACCTCACCGTGGGCAAGGCAATAACGGAAATCACTGCGGAGAACTGCAGTAACATCAAAGGCGACGGCCACTACCGCCTGAGCGGCGGCTTTGGGAATACTATCACCGTCATCGGCGGCAACCCGACCATCTATCTGGAGAATGCCAGCATCAGCGTGAGCAGCGGCCCTGCCATTAACGTCACGAGCGGAACGCCTACCATCCATGTAGCTGGCAAAAACACTGTACAGAACACAGCGCAACAATACGGCAACAGCGGCGCAGGCATCTATGTGGCACAGGGCAGCAGCGTGACCATTACGGGCGACAGCCGCAACGATGTACTGACAGCGCAGGCAGGTGTTGATGGAGCAGGTATCGGTGGATATGGGCAAACAAGCTTAGACTATAACCCTTGTGGTGACATCACTATCAACAATGTGACTGTACATGCTTATAGTGCAATAAACATGACTTCATCCCCCGGCATAGGCAGCCGGGAGTCGTGCGGAACGATTACGATAGACAACGCCACTGTATATGCACGGGGAGCAGCGCAGGGCACGACAGGTTGCCCGGCCATCGGTTCGTATTCTTCCGTGCCGACTATCGTCATTAGCGATTCGGAAATACATGCCTATCGCGGTTCATCCAGAGGCACCAGCTTTGCCGATTACATTGGTCGAGGAGGAAACATGGGTGTCTATCAGGGTGGACAGATTCAATGCGGCACCGGTTCCATCACCAACACTACGGTATATAAGTGGGGATATGATTATTCATATGACACTTCGTCGAATGAAGGCAGCGTGTATTATGATGAAGAAGGCAACGAAATTCCCCAATAATGATTAGACAGAATTTCAGCGGCAATCTGCAAAAAAACGCAGATTGCCGTTATTTTTTTCTCTGAATCTGGTTGTTCGCAAAACATTCCGGCAGTTTGTAAAACAGATTTTGCTGTAGCTTTCTCAAGTCTTTTGATTTGTAGATTAAAACTATGTTTGACTTATGAGAAAGAATCAACAGCTGGTAATCGTCCTCCCGGAAGGTTCGGAGGAGTTGCCGATACGGATTGTGAGAGGTTCACGGAGTATAGAACTGAGACTGTGTCTGTGCCCTCCCGATGGTGAAGAACGACACGTCAACGAAACTTGTCCGGAAAGGAAGTATGTCTTTATCTGGCGGCAGAACGACTATCTCAAAGCGGCAGTGGATGAAATCCAATGGATAGAGGCTGCCGGAAGTTATTCCCGCATCCACCTGACAGGAGGTCGCAGCCTCGTAATTTCTTTCAACCTCGCATCGGTCAGGCGCAAGCTGCCCGAAAGCGACTTCATCCGGATCCATCGTTCCCGCATCGTAAACCTCAGACATGTGGAGACACTGGTCGGGAACAGTCTGAAGATAGGCAATGAACTGTTGGCCATAAGCCGTGAATATAAGGATGCACTCTTCGAGAGGGTCATCTTCCTTGGTGTTCGCATAAACATTCGCAAAAGTTTGGCGGTATGGGATAGTTGTTGTATCTTTGTAGCAACAAATTCCGCCACGCTTCCCGTAGAACAGCGTACCAGGGCGGAACTTTTGCTTTATATAGGTTTATGGAATACACGAAACGACCAATAGATTATCCACAGCAAATACAGATGCTGAAAGGACGTGGGTTGATAATCAATGATGAGAAACGAGCATTGGAACAACTTCGAATCATCAGCTATTTCCGTTTGGCCAATTATCTGCGGCCAATGGAACAAGATAAGATTGCCCACATATTTAAGCCTAACAGCACTTTTGAAAATGCTTTGGATTTATATTATTTCGACAAAGAGCTAAGAGTACTAATCTTCAGAGCCATTCAAAGTATTGAAATAGCTTTACGCACTAAAATCATACATCATGTTTCGTTGAAGTATGGAGCATTTTGGTTTACAGACATCAACTTATGCACTAACCAACGAATGTTTACCGAGAACCTGAACCATATCCAACAAGAACTGCAACGCTCAAAAGAAGATTTTATTCAAGAACACTTTGCCAAATATAGCAACCCAACATTCCCACCTGTATGGAAAACTTTGGAGATTGTATCATTCGGTAGTTTGTCCAAGCTATACTGCAATTTGTCCGACACGGCAATAAAGAAACAAATCGCACGAGATTTTGATTTGCCACAGCACCTGTATTTGGAAAGTTGGATTAAATGTGCAGCCGTCTTGCGTAATTGTATTGCTCACCATGCCCGTGTATGGAATAGGCGTTTCCCGTTGAAACCTCAACTCCCTAAAAAGTTGCCTGCCTTGTGGATTGATGAAAGCCACACTGAAAGAGTAAAACTATACGCCCAATTATGCTATTTGGTTTACCTGCAGAACAGCATTCACCCTGACAACACTTTCAAGCAAGATTTATTTGCACTATTGGAAGCTCATCCAAATGTAGATGTAAAAGCGATGGGATTTCCTGCGAATTGGCATGAAGAACCTTTGTGGCGGCAGGACGACTATCTCAAAACGGCAGTGGACGAAATCCAATGAATAGAGGCTGCCGGAAGTTATTCCCGCATCGTAAACCTCAGGTATGTGGAGACATTGGTCGGGAATAGTCTGAAGATAGGCAATGAACTGTTGGCCATAGGCAGTTCCTGTCACTGTCAATGTTTTACGGAAGTGGATACAGCCAACGGTATCTTGCCTACTTCCGCTCCGGTTGGACAAAAAAGAAGAAAAGCGTAACTTTACCCGGAACAAAAACAGAACTGACTATGGAAAACAAAGGAGAAATCATCCTCTACCAGCCCGACAACGAAGTGAAACTGGAAGTGCGTCTGGAAGATGAGACCGTATGGCTCAACAGGCAACAATTGTCGGTATTGTTCGATCGCGACATAAAGACAATAGGCAAGCATGTGAACAATGCACTGAAAGAAGAATTGGCCGGAATGGCAACTGTCGCAAATTTTGCGACAACTGCCGCAGACGGAAAAAACTACCAAGTGGAATATTACAATCTGGATATGATTCTATCAATAGGCTATAGGGTGAAATCCAGCCGCCAGTTGCAGCTGGACCTGCAGAAGCACAACAGCCAATACCCACCGATTGAGGTGCATGTCTGTAAGAAATGTCACGACCGCTTCCTGATAATCGACGGGGCGGAGCCGGATTGTAAATCTGCTGCAACGTGACAACGAAATGTTGCAAATCGGGTTGAACGCCTTTATGGCAGACAGGGAAATTTTCACTATGTTTGCAATAGGAAACAATGACGATGAATAAGGCAGATGTCATAGATAAGTTTTCAGAACATCTGTTCTGGGATATAAGGACAGGTGCGATAGATATGGAGAAAAATGCCCCATATGTCATACAGCGTGTATTGGAATATGGAAGACTTTCCGATTGGAAACTGTTGCTGTCATATTACGGAATGCACCGCATTGCCGATATATCTTGTCATCTGCGAACGCTTGAGCCACGTGCCCTGTCATTCATATCAACGGTCTCCGGTGTTCCCAAGAACCAGTTCCGATGCTGCATTATGAAACCATAATCCCGGAAACGCAATCATTGCTGGAGAAATTGTCCGCCTTGCCTGTCCTCGAAGATGCCAGACTTGTCGGAGGTACGGCATTGGCGCTTCAATTAGGACACAGGACATCGGTAGATCTGGATTTTTTTGGAAGAATCAATGCAGACTCTGAAGAATTGCGGGATATCCTCAGAGAGGTCGGACGCGTTGAAGTCGCTTCTGTAGCAAAGATACAGAAGTGTCGGTTATTCGCGTTCAAGACGAGGATTACATCAGCCTTACCGACATGCTGAAAGCCAAAGACGGTGAGTTTTTCTTCTCCAACTGGCTAAGAAACCGAAACACGGTGGAATTTCTTGGCATCTGGGAGAAGCTGAACAATCCCAATTTTAATTGTGCCGAATTCGACATAATTAAAAGTCAGGCCGGGCTGAATAGCTACAGGCTGAGCGCAAAAGAGTGGATGCAGAAAACAAATGCCATAGGCATTGTTTCCAGGGTAGGACGATACGGTGGCACATACGCCCACAAAGACATCGCCTTTGAGTTTGCCATGTGGATCAGTCCGGAATTCAAGGTTTACCTGATTCGGGAGTTCCAACGGTTGAAAGAGCAAGAACTGGCACAGATAGGTTGGAATGCAAAACGAGAACTGTCGAAAATCAACTATCGTATTCATACAGATGCAATTAAGCAGAATCTTATTCCGCAAGAGATAACCCCGGTCCAAGCCGCGCGCATCTATGCTGACGAAGCCGATGTGCTGAACATGGCACTCTTCGGAATGACCGCCTTGGAATGGCGCGACAAGCATCCCGACCTGAAAGGCAACATCCGCGACTATGCGTCCATCAATGAACTGATATGCCTGTCGAACATGGAAAGCCTTAATGCGGTATTCATACAAGACGGCATCCCCCAGCAGGAACGACTCATCCGCCTGAACCGCATCGCCATACAGCAGATGCTGGTATTGGAAGACCTGACAGGAGAGCGTAAGCTCTTGAGATGACCGTCAGCGATTTGTAAAACCGGACAGAATCGGGTAATCGTCCTCCCGGAAGGTTCGGAGGAGTTGCCGATACGGATTGTGGGCCTAGTCGACAAAAAGTAGGATAGATCCTGCGATATCTGACAATTAGATGAAATGCGTCCTTTCCAATGGGTGACAAGCGGGAAACATGGAGGTGCAGTGCTGCCCGGCCGCCTTCGCTACCGACAAACTTTGTCATACCTGTCAATCCTGTCATTTCTCCTTTCAGACCAACCTTGTCATTCGCTCATGATGCATCATGAATTTTGTCGACTAAGCCGGATTGTGAGAGGCTCACAGAACGACTGTTTCAAAACGGCAGCGGATGAAATCCAATGGATAGAGGCTTGCCGGAATCTATTCCCGCATCGTAAGCCTCAGACATGTGGAGTCATTGGCCGGGAACAGTCTGAAGATAGGCAGGAAAAGGTAATTGGGAAGCTCCGGCAGAAAGGTGCACCTTTCCAGCAAAACACCTTCCATACTGGCGCCCCTTGCAGCCGCGCAGGAGGTATGTGCCTGATGCGGATGTGTCCAATTTGGCTATATCAGCCATACCTGCCGGCCTCTCAGGCACTTGGAAGGGCTGCTTGTGTGGCGGATGTTTTGCTCGAAGGTCTCGGTTGCCTCCC
>OHFP01000976.1_pt1 | contig 11748 bp, 9 predicted proteins | sample 1567591 | NCBI WGS metagenome assembly OHFP01 (sample SAMEA3879547, study PRJEB24766) | human gut metagenome | biome: human-associated habitat; feature: feces | place: USA | collected 1985/1987 | reverse complement strand
GCACCTCAAACTCCCATAAAATGCCATAATTAAAGCATTTTATTCCGTTTTCGGTGTCCGGCGTGTCAATAAGTCCGAATTGCTCAATTGTGCAAGCACAATCGCAATTAAGACTTATTGACACTTTATATCATACTATATTTTATTAAAAAAGTGAATAAAGCACTTTTTTTTGGTAATTATATGTGTAGATAAATTTCAAATTGTGTTTGCGGCACAGATGGAGGTAACAATGAATAAGAAAAGAAAAAAACCTGACGGAGAAAAAATTTTTTCCATCGTTGCAAGTCTTGCTATTGTTATTGCACTTGTTGCGGGAATTATTTCCATAGTGAGAAGTAATACAAGACAGGATAAAAAAAAGAATTATATTGATTTGAATGTTGCAGAAAAAGAAACAACAACGGAACATAAAGAACCACAGACAACTGTTGAGCAGGTTACAGAAAAAATTGTAGAGATAGAGACAACCACAGAAGATACAAAACAGGTTGACGCACCGGTTATAAATGAAGATGATACGGAGGCTGTCAACGGCATAACATACTCCTTTAATGAAAACAGCGTAATTAAGTGGCCTTTGAAGGGGGACATCGTTCTCGGTTTTAATATGGATAATACAATTTATTTCCCAACGCTTGATGTATACAGATGCAATCCTGCAATTATGATAAACGCCACAGAGGGTGAAGATGTCAGGTCAGGAGTCAAAGGCGTTGTTACGCAGGTGTATTCTGACAATGAAACGGGTACCACAATGAAGATTTTGGCAGGCGACGGATATGAAATTACTTACGGACAGTTAAAAGATATAGCGGTTGGAATAGGCGATAACCTGGACGAAAATACAGTTATAGGTAAAGTTGCGGCACCAACCAAATATTATACCAAAGAGGGAAGCAACCTATATATGATGCTTACAAAAGACGGAATGGCTTTAGACCCAATGCTATTTCTTGAGGAAGAACAGTAAATAATCACGCCCTTGACTGAAGATGTGGATATTCTGCAGTCAGGGGTATTTTTATTTAAAAAATAATGCAATATTTTATGATATATGGTACAATAATCAATAATTGTATGCGGAGGAATATGGATGAAAAGAATAGCTTATGTGTCGGATGCGTGGCACGGATATGTATCGTATGTTATGCCGAAAGCTTTGCTGGATTCATTTTCTGATTACGAGGAGGATGTAATCCTTTGTCACTTTAACAGCTTCGGAAGCTGGAGCAGGAATGAGAAAAATAACGCAGGAGAATATGGGATATATGATCTCCCTGATTTTACAGGTTTTGATGGAATTGTATTGGATATAAATACCATAGTAGATATGGCTCAGGTTGAGAAACTTGTGCGGGTTGTAAAATCCGCCAATATACCTACAATTACGATAGGATTTGAGGTTGATGGATTTTATTATGCGGGAATAGATAATGAAAAGCCTATTTATGAGATAATGGAACATTTATATAGTGTGCATGGCTGCAGGAGTTTTGTGTTTGCAGGAGGTCCGCTTTCTAATAGTGAAAATTCACTCCGTTTACAGGCGTATAACGAATATCTTGCATTAAGAGGTCTTAGCAATAAGGATAATCCTGTTCTCATAGGTAACTTTGATTTTATGACAGGCTGCAGGCATTTTGAGACAATTGTGGAAAAACATATTCCTATCCCGGATGCTTTTGTATGTACCAATGACAATATTGCGGCAGGACTTATAAGTCAGGCACAGAAGTATGGTTACAGTGTACCTGAAGATTTTCTTGTAACGGGATTTGATAATCTTGATAAAGCATTATTTTTTGAACCACAGGTGACCACTGTGGGCCATAAAAGAGAAAAAGTAGGAGAAGTAAGTGCAAAGATATTAAAGGATGTATGGGCAGGCAAGGATGTACCGGTACATAATTTTACAGATGTGTATTATTTTTTCACAGAAAGCTGTGGCTGTCCTCAGAGAGATGATGTTGATTACAGAGATTATTCATGCAGTAGAATCATTTCGGCAGTACAAAAAGAAGTAAACGAATCCCACTTATTTGAACTTGAAGGTGCACTTTCGGAATGTGAGGAATTTGATGAGATTTTTGAAAAGACCGGAGAATTCTTTAAGCATATGGAATGTGATGAAGTGTACTTTTTTGTGGATGACAGATTGTACAATGCGGATCCGCTGACGGAATTTCCTAAGAATGAATATGACTGGAAACATCTTAAAATGGTATATGCACTTGAAGACAAAATTAAGTCCAGATATAAGAGCTGCATAGATATTATCGGACATCTGGAGCGTGAAGGACGTAATAATTATTACTTTTTTTCACCAATTCATTTCGGCGATTATACAGTAGGATTTTCAATACTGAAAAATGCAGGTTTTATAGGCGAAGAATCTTATTTTTACGATGTACACAGTACAATTGTCAAGACGCTTAATAACCTTTTCAGTAAAAAACAGCTTGAAAATGCCAACGAACATCTCAAAGAAATATATCTCAAAGATATTCTTACAGGTGTATATAACAGAGTTGCGTTTACACAAAAAATTATTCCAAAGCTGACTTCCTACCACAAAAAAGGGGTGGAATGTGTAATAGCATTTTCAGATACGGATAATTTCAAAACTATTAATGATAAATTCGGACATAGTTACGGTGACAGGGTTTTAAGGATTATCGGAACTACCCTTTCAAAACTTTGTCCGCCTAAAGGCATTGTATGCAGATTCGGCGGAGATGAATTTGTTGTATTTTTCCCTGTTACGGACGGTGTTTCAATGGAAAAATTTAAAGATAATGTGCTTCAGACGCTTGCAAATGATAACATTTCGATAAGTATGGGAATTGTTAAGACTAATCCTTCTTCGGCAAAATCTTTTGATGAATACATATCTGAAGCAGACCAAATGATGTACGAGGAAAAGAAAAGAAAGAAGACAGAAAGCAGAAATGAAACTGACAACGCTGTGTTACATAGAGAAGAATAATGAATATCTTATGCTCCATCGTGTCAAAAAGGAAAATGACGTTAACCATGACAAATGGATAGGAGTTGGCGGTAAATTCGAGGAAAATGAGACACCTGAGGAATGCCTGCTGCGGGAAGTGTATGAAGAGACAGGATTTACACTGACCGGATACAGATACAGAGGACTTGTGGTTTTTATATCAGACCGGTGGGAAACAGAGTATATGCATCTTTTCACAGCAGATAAGTTTACAGGAGATATGATTGAGTGTAATGAAGGAGATCTTTTGTGGGTACCTAAGGATGAGATATATAATCTTAGACTTTGGGAGGGCGACAAAATCTTTTTCAGGCTGTTAGATGAGAATCTGAAATATTTTACCCTCAAATTAAGATATGAAGGTGAAAAACTTGTTGAAAAGACAATTACAAGGTATTAAAGAAAGTGAGTGTATTATAAGTGAAAACAAAGGCATTATGTATGATGGTAATAGCAGCTCTGTTAGTTGGGGCGTGTTTTGCGGGATGTTCAATGTCTCAGGGCAGTAACAGTCTGCTTGGCAATGAAAGCAGCAAGGAGTCCGAGTCTTATGCTGAACATCTTGAAAATAATAATATTTCCGTGGCTGGTAATCTTGGAACAGCGGAAAGTGTTAATGTTGATAAAATCACAAGCAAAAAAGAGATATATTCAAAGGTCCGCTCTCTTGTGTACAATGATAAAGTTGTCTATATCGAATTGTGCTACATAAATCTTTATGACAAATCCGGTAATAAAGTACAGCAGGAGGGAGAAGTTTCTTTTCAGGTTAAAATGTCTGATACAATGACAAATGCCGGCGGAGATACATATGATTTGTATTATTATGACTCCAGTGACAACAAAATTACAGCTGTAGATTCAGAAGTAGATGGTAACACAATCTCTTTTAAGAGTGACCGTATAGGCTTCTTTGTTATTGTTAATGTAAATAATTCCGGAAAACCTATTGTTAAGCCTTCTGAACCGGTTGATGATCCTTCGGAAGAGACTTCGGGGGGCAGTGAGAATAAGACAGACCATTCTGGTGAACAGCCTACTACACCGGCAGCAGTTAAGCCCGTAGTACCTGCAACTACGCCTGCATCACAGCCTTCAGTACAGCCAACAACCCCTGCGGTACAGCATCCAACTACATCTACTCCGATTAATGCAGCTACGACAGCCGGACCTAATATTACCAAACCGACAGATGCTGTTTCCATGCCTCCTGCATCAGGCAATAAGGAAAAGCCTAATCTGAATATAAATTGTTCAAGAATATCTAACGGAAACTGCCGTACATTTTCTGTTACTATTACTAACAGGGGAAATTCTACTCTCAGAATACTTACAGAGAACGCAATGTTGTATAATCCTAACTATGATCGGAAATTTGATAGAAAACTTAATCTCACTGATGATAACGGTATGCCAAGGACTTATGTTGATATTGAACCGGGAGGAGCTGCACCTGTGTATTTTGCCGTTTTAGGAGATTATACATGGTACACGTCAAAATCCGTTATTGAATTTGAAATGTATTATGACGGGGTAAAATACCTTGTCACTACAGGATATGCAAAAGGCGGAACCGATTATTCGGTAATTGGATAAAGGAATATTGGTTTCAATCGTTTTTATCATACTTGGAATATTTGGACTCAGGAAGGTAGAAAATTACTAGAGCAACATGAAGAGTTCTCTACCCACAACGGCATATTCGTCTTAAAGAGGTAGAAAATTTCAGGAAGCTTATGTAGACTTTTCTACCTGTAATATGATATTTGGCTTAGGAAGGTAGAAAATTACAAGATGGCACATGATATTTTTCTACTCGTAATACCATTTTTGACTGGAAAGGGTAGAAATGTATGAGAACCTCATGAGAAATTTTCTACCTCTAACATCATTTTTGATTAGAAAGGGTAGAAATACCCGAGAACTTCATGAAAAACTTTCTACCCATATCATCATTTTTGACTTAGCAGGTAGAAATTTCCAATAGTTTCATGAAAATCTCTGTCAGTAACGCTATCGCCGTATAACAATAAGTAAAGAAATACCCATACAAATAAATTTGTCTGGGCATCTTTTTTCCTATCGTTGCAGTTTTCAATGCATATGTTAGCAAGCCATGCCCCCCTCGCCTACGCAAAAGCCGCGGCTCGGTGGACGGCTGTCGCCGTATAATAAAAAAGAAGATGGTAAAAAAGTCGTGATTTTGCAAAGCAGGATTTATCAATAAAAAGATTGGAACATTATGAAAAAAGTAAAAAGGTGGATAGGTATGGTTGAATACAACTGTTCCTATAGTTGTTTCCTGCTTTCAAAAGATTATGGGAAAGATTTATGTTACCGATTTGGAAAAGCCACAATCGGCATTTGCTTTTGCGGGATGTTTTGTCTTTTGTGCCGGAGTACCTGATAGGGAAATCCTGATTAACAAGCCACAAGGTTTTACAATAATTGCTCCTCAAAATGAAGAATGGGAAAGATTGCGTAGTTTTCTAAGTTCAATAAGGCGTTTATTTATGAGATTTTTTCCACCATCGGTGGTTATTGGTTTTAACATGATGTCTCCTGATATTTGTATATGACAATGATATTGTCTCACTTTTTGCAACTTTTATTGATTCTATATCAAAAAGGGGGGTACAATCGGTTGTAAAAGTGAGACAAATATAATTGGGAGCCATTAGAGAAACATAAGTTTAATAATAGAAAAATATGCAAAATGTCACATTAAATGTCGAAAATGGCAAATTTCAAAATGTGCAAACAAAAGAATGATATATTGTTCACGAATAAATTAGTTAGGAGAACAACTGTATGATTCAGAAATTAGTAGACATAATAGTAAAACAGCAAGTTGAAAAGGGGATAATATCAAAGGAGGAGGTTGATATATATAAATATGGATATTATTTATTGTTAGAGATTATTATGAATATCATAATAGCTATATTTATTGGATTTATTTTTAGAGACATCAAAACGGTTATAATTTTTTTACTCATATACATTCCTTTAAGAACATATAGTGGTGGTTGGCATGCAAATAGATTATGGAAATGTACACTTATATCAAATTTTATTTTAATCACGGCAGAGATTATTGTAAATTGTTGGATACAATATGTTTCTCGTTCTATTAGTTTGTTAATTGTAACATGTTGTGTAGTTATAATACTATTCATGTCCCCTATTGATACAGAAACAAAGAGATTGAATGATATTGAGAAAAAAATATATAAAAGAAAAACATATATTATTGTAGTTATTCAAATGTGCATATTGACTGCTTGCGTAATGTTCTGCGGTGATAAATATTCTATAATAATTGAGTATGCATATTTGGTGCAGGCAGTAATGTTAGTAGCTGAAAAAGTGATAAAAAAACAATAAAAATATTGAAAGTTGTCGAAAAAATATGTTATAATAATTCACTAACTTAAAAGGAGGGGGCATCCTTATGATACACATTGCCATTTGTGATGATGATAAAAAATTTATTTCGTACATAAAAAGAATTATAATAACATCTGGAGCAGACCCGCAGACAACATATTTTGATGAATATACATCGGGAAAAGAATTTGTTTTCAATTTGGAATCAAGAAAAGAATGCGATTTATTGATTTTAGATATGCAGTTGGGAGATATGGATGGAGATGATGTTGCAAAGAAGTTTAGAGAGATATATCCTTATGCAATACTTGTGTTTTGTTCAGGAGTACAGTTGCCAACTGTAAAATCGTTTAGAAGCACTCCTTTCAGATATTTATTAAAGGCATATAATGATAGGGAAATGAACGAAGAAATGCGAGAAATATTGAATGAAGTTAACAGAAATAATGAGGAAGCATTTCTTATTGGGCATTATAGGTATAATTCGATAAAAGTACAATTAAAGAATATTATGTATATAACAAATACTAAAAGAGGTAGTAGAATATTTGTTACACCAGAATGTAATGAATATGATTTTGAAGAACAAATATTAATTGATTCGAAGTTGTCGGAATTGTATGGCAAATATGAGAAATATGGTTTTGAATTTGCTAGTGTGAGTTACATAGTAAATATGCGTTATGTAAAACAGATTGTAGCAAGTGAATTAGTACTGTATACCGATGAAAGATTGTCTATTTCTAAAAAATATTATAAAGAATTTCGTGAAAAATTTGCGAGGAATTTGGCAAAGAAATATTAGACTGGTAAGGAGACAATAATAGAGATGGACACATTGGATAAGGTAATAATGTTTGTAGGATGCATAATTGAGGTATATTTAGTATTTGATTATTTTTATAATTTTTTTTCTATTAAAGAAAAATGGGCAAATAAAAATGTATGGGTTATTGCATCAAGCGTTTGCCTGCTTCTTTTTACTGTTAATTTGTTTAAAAATGGGTTTTTAAATTTGATTGCATTTCCGTTATTATTATGGACTTTTGTGTCGCTTGTATTTGAGGCTAAATTGACTGTGAAATTAGGATATTTTATAACGGCATATGCTGTTATGATTGGTGTGGAATTTTTATATTTAATAATGTCAAAGACAACATTGAGTGTAGTGTCAAAAACCGGACTTGTTCCATTTTCACAATATGTGTGGCAGTTGATATTTATAAAATTTCTTAATTATATAGTATTTGCAATATTAAAACAGACTTCTGGTAAATCAAAGAGCCGATTGTCAAATAGGATGTTCGTTGCATATATATGTTTACCTGTTTGTACAATAGGCTGTATGGTAACGATTTTTTATTCTGGAGTGGATTTTTCAAACATTTTGTTGCCAAGAGTATTAATGACCATTTTTTTTGTGTGTATGCTTTTGAGTAATATCTTGGTTTTTTATGCTTTTCAAAGGTATACGGAAGGATTGTATAAAGAAAGTGAGCATCAAATTGAAATAATGCATCAAAGAGCAGAGATTTATCGTTTAAATCAAATAACAGAAATGAATGATAAATATAAGGAAATGGTGCATAATACAAGTCATTTTTATAAGGTGATTGGGGAAATGGCAGCAGAACACCAAAATGAAGAAATTTACGAGTTGGTTAAAAAGTTGGATGAAACATTTGAAAAGAATGTTGTTAAAGTATATAGTAATTATAAAATACTTAATACATTATTGGCGGAAAATGAAGCTAAATCAAATAAATTTGGTATTCAGTTTGATGCATATGTTGAACAAGGAACCGACCTGGATAATATATCAGATATAGATATGATTACGATGATAGGAAATTTGTTGGACAATGCTGTTGTTGCAGCTGCAAAGAAAAAGGAAAAATCTATTGTTAAAGTAAGAATTTTTATGCAGAATGAAGGAAGTATTTGTGTTGTAAAGGTGGTCAATGATTTTGATGGTAAGTTAATAAAAAAAGAAGGAAAATTAATAACAACTAAAAAAAATGGAGGATTACATGGAATTGGTATGACTAGTGTAAATCGCACGGCAGAGAAATATAATGGATATTTAGAATATTATATAGAAGATAATAAGTTTGTTGCAGTCTTAATACTTCCAGTAGAACAATAAGCATAATATGTGTAAAGTTAAAAACACCCGTTTGGGTGTTTTTTTGTATATAAGAACAAAAATGTCGCTTTAAAAGTCGAAAATGGAACATTGTGTCTAAAACACACATAAATATTATAGAATACCCATATTAAAAATGCAGATGAGGAGGTAAGGCTAAATTTGGATACCAATTATGGGTAGACTAAATAGAGTCTTGAGTTTATAATATAAATCTACAAATCATAATGTTAGATTTATATTATTAGGAGGTAGCAATGTGAAAAAAATATTGTCGATTGTAATAATGTTTTTTTGTGTTATGTGCTTGGTTTCATGTGAAAATGATAGTGAGGATAAGATAGAATGGCCATTTGAGCAAAAAGTTTCATATCTTGTTGAAGATGATGGTTGGGTTTATAGTTTCTCCTATACCTACGATAAAGGAGGACTGAATGATGATGCATTGATACCCTATAATTTTATGGGAGTAAATTTAAGATATAGATATAATGAAGATTATGTTACAACAGTAACGTATATGGAAGATGGTGAGAAAAAAACAAAAATTGTCCCTCAAACGATACAGGTGCTAGGTGAGGCTAATGATTCTGGTATCAAAAATGATATGGAAGAGATTGCGGATATTCTTAAATATCAAGCTGGAGAAGTAACTACTCAAGAATTATTAGATCTAACAGTAGATGATCTCACATTTGAAGAGTTAGATGAAAATATTTTTATTGAATTAGTCCAAGCAGCGCTTAAGGGTGAGGCACATAAAGAAGGTAATTATGATTATCTTCCACAATATGCGTTATTGACTGAACCAGAATACTTAAATGACTATAAATTTCAAGTGGGATTTGTATCATCAGTAGGGTGTATTGATGTAATTTTTATTGATGTATTATATAGAACTGGAAATGATTATGATAGTTATAAACAATTATCGGATATTATTGATTCAGGAACTGCATCAGATGAACAGAAAAAAATATATAATATGATTGAGGAAATAACTACTGGAATAGTGGAGAATAATAATATTCTATATGCTTTGGGAGAATATGAAAATGAGAACATAGATAATATAGACTTTTCAAGATTATATTCTTTCCTTAAAGAAATTGAAGCAAACAACTATTACAAATATATTATTGAGCCTCGATAGTAGAGAAAGGTATCATCAACATACATATATTGATGATACCTTTTTGAAAGAGACTAACTATTAAAAGTCAAGTCTAAAAAGAAAATTTTATTAATGAATTAGTATAGCATACAGTCCTTGGAGAGGGACTATAAACATTACTACTTTATAATACGAGGTGTAACAATGATAAATTGTAATAAAGTAACAAAAAAATATCAAAATCAAATTGTATTAGATAATTTTACTTACAATTTTAAAAGTACAGGATTCTATTTGCTGTTTGGAGAAAGCGGAAGTGGTAAAACTACATTTATAAACATATTATCTGGAATGACGGCGTTTGATGGTGGTAATATTAGCATAGATAATAATGAGTTTGATGAAATGGTTAGCAAAGAGATTATATCATTTAAGGCTGATTATATAACACAAGATACTTTTTTTATTGATTTTTTAAATGTATTTGACAATTTAAGAATGGTTAATAACGATGATGAATATATCAAAAAAATGTTGGTTCAATTCAATTTAGTATCAAAGATAGAGCAATATCCAATGAATTTATCAGGAGGAGAAAAGCAAAGGTTATCTATTGTTCGAGCATTATTAAGTGGTAAAAAGATACTTTTTTTAGATGAACCAACAGCATCATTAGATTTTGATAATAAGATAAAAGTTTTTGAAATGTTATCAGAAATAAAAGACAGAGTTTTAATAATATGCTCATCGCATGATTTAGAAGTTAAGAAATATGCAGATGAAGTGATACAATTTGAAAAAAAACATAAGTTATGTGAAGTTGATAATACTCATGAATCTAAAAAAATAGTAAAAAGAAAGAAATTAAATGCTAAATGTAATAAAAGTAGGATACAAAAAAATAGAGAATACTTTTTTTTAAAAAAGTGGTTTGTATCAAAAAAAAGAAATAAAAAAAATAAGATTCTCTTTAGTGCTTTTTTAACGATTGCTATATGTATGTGCTTATTATCAGATACACCTGAAAATAGGTTGGAATCAAATATGGAATATGTCTACAAGGTAAACATGTGTATGCTTCAGAGTAGTGAAAAGGATACTGAAATCTACCAGCGTTTATGCGATGAAAAGGGTGTGAAAGAGGTCGTATTAGATTATGGTTTAAATGTTCCAACCGGTGAAATATTAGAGGAAGAAGGAGAGCAGATTATAGAAGGAGATTATGAAGTAAATGTTCCGGTATTACCTTATGCGAGCGAGGCGTTTAAATTGTCTGATAAAGTGAAGTATGGAAATTATTTTACAGGAAAAAATCAAATAATATTATCAGCTGAAATGGCAGAAAGCTTATGTAATGACTCACCGGAAAAATTAATTGGTCAAAAGCTAACAAAAAAATTCTATGGAATTGGTGAAATTGAATTAGAGATAATAGGAATATTCGATTATTTTAATGATTTTGAAAAAATGTACCTAAAAGCTATGGGAATTAAAATATATACAGGTGAAAATTATAATAAAGATGATTATAGTGACCTTTGGTTTATTAATGGAAAATTTACAGAACAATATGTGTATGATACATCTTTTTATTCAAATGAACAGAGGGTTTATACACTGTATTTTGATTCATATAGTGATATGAAAGACTATTATGATACTAATAATAAAGTATATGATGAAAAAGGAGATTGGCTACATATCGGTTTGGAAAACAGTAAATATTTAGGAATATTTGATTTGTTTTATAAAGTTACCCTTCCGTTATCATATTTTATAGCTTTTTTTACAATATTGTTCTATATAAATTTGCAAAAAACGGAATTGGCTTACAATAACAAGTTTATATCAGTATTTGATTATGCTGGCTATGATGTGGGAAGAGTAGTCAGATGCTTTATGTATTTGAATTTACTTGAAGTACTAAAAATATGCTGTATATCGACAATAGTCGGTGTCTCAATTGCTAAAATTATTAATATAATCAATGAAAAATGTATTTTCTTTGAATTTCAGATTTTTTCATATAATGTAGAAATAATTTTAATATTTGAGATATTTCTAATTATTATTTCGTGTATATTTATA
>OHFP01000962.1_pt1 | contig 11866 bp, 8 predicted proteins | sample 1567591 | NCBI WGS metagenome assembly OHFP01 (sample SAMEA3879547, study PRJEB24766) | human gut metagenome | biome: human-associated habitat; feature: feces | place: USA | collected 1985/1987 | reverse complement strand
CGATAGGTGGGTTTTCAAGGTTTTATATCATAAGATAAAAATGGCTGTTTATGTAAAATACTATTCGAGCGCAGCAGATGTTGTGGCAGAAGCAGAAGAACGACGAAAATATATGTTAATGAGGGAGGAGGAAGAAGAATAAATGATTGAACAGCTGACCAATATCGCAAGAATTATATTATTTATTCTGATTGTCATAATAGCATTGGGATTGCTCATAATGGTTTATTTTAAAAAATATAAGAGAAAAAATAAGGCTGTAGAGTATGATGACATTGACTATAGCAGTTATGACAGAAAAGATTCTGTTGACCTTTGCAAATTCGAAGATATTGTCGACGATATGATTATTACTGACAATGGTACGCGATTTGTTGGAATTATAAAAGTAAGGGGTTTTGATTATTTTTATGCTCGTCCGGCGGAAAAAAACCGGACAGAGGCTGGTTATGCTTCATTTGTTAATATGATAAAAGAACCGATGGTGTACAGACAGTATACAAAGGCTGTTGATTTAAGTGGAACCAGGGCAATGTGCCAGTCTGCTTACGAAAAGGTTGAAGCTGACCTTTTTCTTCTATCAGAAGAATTCAATCAGCAGAGAGAACAGTATTTCGACCTTGCAGACAAAGGGAAATTATCCGTGGATATGGAAGAACAGATATTAGACAGCCTGGAGGAAAAGGCAAGAACAATGGAGGTATTGGAATTCAGGAGAGATCACCTCTATGACAATCTTAGTTATATAGATGCCGTTTCAAATATTACAAGCCCGGAGAAAATTCAGACATACACATTTGACTGGGTATATGATCCGCTGATTGGTGCGAGTGATTTGACTGCTGAACAGATTAGAGAAAAAGCTGTTACGGAGCTTAACCGTAAGGCAGCCGGATTTATACATGCTCTTAGCAATGCCGGTGTTCGTGCGACAAGAGTTCGAACAGCTGAGCTTAAATTTATGATGAGAAGGCACTGGCATCCTCTTACAGCCGATGAATTTAATCCGTATTTATATGAAGGAACAAATGCTTATGATGATGTTACATCTTCTTCAGGTATGAAAGAAAGTGATTATGAAATGGCTGAGGAAAACGGAACGATGAGCGAGATAATTTCCCTGCAGCAAAAGAAATATGACGAAATGATTGACAGAGGTGTTGAACCACAGGTCGCAGAAGAGATGTTGGCTACATTTACTAAGGAAGATTTGGAGAAAGAGGCTGCAAGAGTTTCAAGGTCAATTTCAACTGAAGAAATAAAAGATAGAAAAGAAGCTATCTTAACTAATAAGTTTGAAGAGCATGAAAAGGTCAGACAGAAAGAGAAGGAGAGAAGTAAAAAATTGCAGAAGATTAAGGAGTTAGAAGCATTGGATAATAAGAATCTGAAAAATCCAACTAATTCTAATCCTGATGAAACAGCTTTTATTAATTCTTTCCTTCCAAAGTTAGGAGGAAAGAATTAATGAGTAATACAATGCTTGTTTTAGTTTTAATAGGTCTTTTATTTATTATTATAGCAGCTGTTGCAATTGTCATTGTTCTTGCTTTTAAAACAAAGAGGAAGAAGAAGCCCTCTCAGGTAGCAAAGGAAAATGATGAGCTTAAAAAGAATAGTAAAAAGGGAAATGTGAAGCTTCAGGAGATGGATGTAATCAATTACATGGACGATTCACTGAAATCAACAAGGAGATTTTGTTCCCCGGATGGTGTTAATCCGAGACCACTGGAATATCTGGAAATAAATGATGGCGGAAGACCGATATATGTATGTACGATGTTTACCCATTCATTACCTCATACTTCCACATTTGCTACTACATATGCACCATTAATGAATATGCCTGACTGTATAACGAATGTATATATTGAACCATTAACGCAGGCAAAAAGTGAGAAAATGGCAGACAAGCAGGTTATAGCACTTGATTCGGAAGCAAGGGCTGCGAGCAAAAACTATGATGTGAATAGAAGCAGGAAGATGTCAACTCGTGTGGCGAAGGTAGAGGAATGGGCAAGAGTTATCGAAAGTGGTCTTAATAATTTTTACAGGGTAGCATTTTCATTTACCTTAAGAGCCACTACAGTCAAGGGATTATATGATGCAGCTGCGAAGCTGTATTCAGTAGCGATAGAAAAGAACATTGAATTATCTGCAGCATATGCTACACATTTGGAAGCATATATGAGTGCAGCACCGCTAAATGCCATATTAAAGATAGGCTTCGGACCGTTGAAGGACAAGATTGTTAGCTATGATATCCTTGATAAGAATTCTCTTGGAGATATCTTCAATCATACAGAGGCATTTTTTTCGCATAAGAATGGAATTTTATGGGGAAGAAATTCTCTTACAGGTCAGCCGGTCTTAATTGATCCTTATGATAAATCTCACAGCAATTACAATTTCTGTATATCGGGAATATCCGGTGTAGGAAAGTCTGCCAGCGTTAAAATGATGATGTCCCGTCTTATTGAGATGGAGGGGTATCGTTTTGCCGTAATTGATTTCGATTCGCCGAACGGAAGTGAAGGTGAATATGTTCCGCTCGTGCGTATGGAGGGCGGGGTTGTATATCAGCTTGCACACAACACGGAGAACATTTTAAATCCATTTGACATTGATGTCGAAAGCGATTATGAACCTAAATTGCGTAGAGAAGTTATCAAGTTAAATGTAATGGAGAAGATAAGTGACTGTACAGATCTTCTCCTGACAATGATTAAGGATGGTAAGAATATCGAAGATTTTGCAGACGATGTGCATCTGTCGAAACTTATCAGAGAAACAATTAGTGAATTGTATGATGAACTTGAAATTAAAGAAGGATATCCTGATTCCTTATATGTGGAAGGCACAGACCTAGTTGATGGTAAATTAGTATCAGGCAAAGTTAAAAAGAAAATGCCAAGTATTCATCGTGCATACATTAAGATTCTTTACAAGAAAAAATACAATAAAGGCATATATCCTGAAAAGACTCTTGATGTTGCTCTTGCAGGTTTATCCCGTTATGTCAGGGAACTTTATTATTCCGAAGATTCTATTGGCGTATATACCAGAGAAGCATATGAAGCCATGCAGAAGGATGAGAATGGCTTCAAATTTGTAGAAATAAAGGGCAAGCGGGAAAGAGTGCTTGTTGTAAGAGGTACAAGACCATATTTTGATGGACAGTCAACGATATCAGTTAATCAGAATACTCAGAGTCTGGACATTGATATATCACAGTTACCGGACCCTGACAGACCAGTTGCGCAGATGGTTGCTGCCAACATCATTAATGAATATTTTGTTAAGAAGAATTCTAACAATCCTAACAAGCTGCAGAAATGCGTATTCCTTATTGATGAATGTCATAGGGCATTCCCTTATGAGGATTCGCGAAAACTGCTTAGTTCCCTCTATAGACAGGTTAGAAAAAGATATGTGGCTATGGGCTCTGTAACACAGGCACTGGCTGATTACAGCTTATATGAGGAAACTAAGACTATCGTAAAGAACTCAGGCATGAAGATTATGTTTAAACAGTCGAGAATGGATAGAGATTATGTTAAGGCTGCCACACCTCTTACTGAGGCACAGCTTGATGAAGTTATGAGACTTGGTGGCGCAACTGATGCCAATGGAGCTATAGATGGAAGCCGAAAAGGTGAGTGTGTTCTTATAGACAATGATGATACTGTTGTATTCTTAAAGACCGATTACCTTCAGAGTGAAACAGCAATTGTTGAAACAGATCCGGCCAAGCTTGCTCAGATGTATGGTGGCAGAGCATCTGCTTAAATAGGAGGCTGAATAGTGAAGAATAAAATAGGAATATTTAACAAGAGACTTTTAGTTTCTTTCCTGGCTGCAGTTACGATTGCCACATCTCTGGGAATGATTTCACTTACATTCTTTCCTACATATGCATATGCTACAGAGGATTCTCAAGACGATTCAGGCACAAATCAGGGAATTATACAGGATAGTGCAGGGATATATGGAGAGGGAAGCAATCCCTATAATTCAACGACAGGAAATAGTAACACAAGTTCAACTCTTGGTGGAGAAAAGAACCCGTTTTACATCAAATGGATTATTAATATTCTAAAAAGTCCGGGAGAAAGTTTTAATAGTTGGTTTTTGCAGCCCAACAAAATGACAATGAATAATATCATTTTTGGGCGATTAGAGAAGAATACCCCGGTTAATTACTATCAGTTTGAATTAATGAAAGGTAATCCGTACGGTATTATAGGGGCTTATCTTTATAACATATTTAGAACGCTGATGATTGTTATTTTATCTTGCCTGCTCATAGGGAGTATTACAAAAGGTCTTGTTCTTACTAATAACTCTAAGGCAAGAGAAGAGTTAAAGTCAGCGTTTGGAAAGGCACTGATGTTCGCAATGGCGTTATACCTTATGCCATATGCATTTCAGGTGCTGATGTATATAAGAGATGCTTTTTTATATGTTATTCGTTCCGTCGCAGTTACCATTATTAACATCGATCCTTCGTCGTTAAATGATGATACTGTCAAACAGATGGTAGGTTCAGAGAGCATTACTAATGTTACAAACGGATTGAATGCGGTATTTTCGGCTATTGGTAATACAACCATTCTGGGAGCACTTATGTATGATGGCTTTATAGTTCTGACAATTTACTTTGCAGCTACATATGTAGGTGCAGCACTTTCTGTCACATTGTACTTTGTCATGTTTCCATTTGTATGTGTTGTAGCTTACTTTGACAAGAATGTGTTTTCAACATGGGTAAAGAGTGTAATATCTGCCCTGCTTATACCAGTAATAGACGGTGTTTTACTTCTGATTCCATCAACAATGTTTGTTGTGCTGTTAGATGTGAATTGGGTTCTTGCCACAATTCTTACATTTATGATATGTGCCATGATTGTTCCTTCACGCCGTGTAATAGGCAGATTGTTAGGTCTTGATATGGGTATATCTAATCTTGGTGCTACTGCTATGAGTATGATGGCAGTCGGAAGAGGATTAGCAGGCGTTGGCAGAGCCATAAGAGGAGCAAGATCACATTTTGCTTCTGCAAAGGAGAGCAAGGAGCAGGCAGCTATGTATGGAGAGATGGCTCAGGCAGAGGAAGATGTTTATGGTGCTCCGGAAGGTATGCGACAGCTTGATGATGTTCAAACAGCGTCTTCAATGCAGGCTGATAATTCCGGTGGCATGAGAGGTATTCTGTTTAACGGTGGAACAGCTGGTGCAGGAGGTTCTGGTTGGGCTGGAAGGGATTCTGCTCTTGAAAATGCAGGTATGCAGACAGAAAATGCAAGCCTGTCATTGGATAACACTAAGCTCCAGCAGCAGAATAATGAAAACCGACGCCAGATGAATCAGTTAGATGTTAAAGCAGCTAATTACGGTGAACTTAAGAACGGATATCAGGAAAAGATTAATGATAACGACAGGCTCATTGAAGAAAATCAGGTTAGGGCTGCACAGAATAGCTATAGCATGGCACAGAATAAGGAGAATGACATGGCTCTTGCTCAACAGCTTGCAATGCGTCAGCAGCAGATATATGAAAGACATGCAAACATCGGAATGATAGGAACACCTCAGTTTAATAATCTCTCAAGTGCGACTAAAGCCAGACTTATGCGAGAAAATGCAAGAAAAGAAAAGGCAAGGGCTGTAGGTAGCATTGCAGGTTCTGTTTATGCAGGCTCAGTCGCATTGGGAAGCGGTATGTTTATGGGTGCACCTGTACAGGCAATGCTGGTTGGTGGTGCTGCAAGTATGGGAGGCGCTGTTGGTTCAAGTGTAGGTAATCTTACAGATACCGCGATTCATTCAAGACCTGCTACATATGTGACTAGCGGGGCTGCCAGAAGAGTAAGCGATGTTTATACAAGGACATATAACAGCGACACAAGAGCCGGTACTGTGCTTAGAACGGCCGGAGGAGTTAGAAGTGATATATCTTCTGCAATGTCAAATCTGAACAGAGGCATGGATCAGAGTATAGCTGATAATTACGCTGAAATTAGAAGAAATGCGGAATTAAGGAATGCTGAGTTAAGAAATGCAGAATTAAGAAACGAAAATAACTCTGGCGATTCTGATATTTAATGAGGACTGGGAGATTGAAAATGAGAAAGATAGTTTGTTTATTGCTTGGCATACTTGCCACACTCACAATATGTGGGTGTGGCAAAAAATCAAGCTACTATGTAAATCAGGATGGTATTTCCCTTGAGAAAGCAGATTATAGCTTTTTTACAGGCGGGTATGATTTGTTTACAGGTACGGGTGATGTACAAAGGGAGATAAGTTATGCTGGAATAGAATTTGTTGATACAGGTCTTCGGATACAGCACAGTAATCAGATAAGATATCAATACAGATGCAGTGATGAGCAGGAGAAGTATGCTCTCTTTGATATTGTTGAAAAACAGCTTTTTGATGATTATGCAAATGCTGTGAGAAGTTTCGAGTCAAAAGTTGTTCAGGTGTATTTTGATGATGGTGTTATTTTGACGGTGGGAGCGTATCCCGGCATAGAAGATATGATAACCATTATCTTACGTGTAGATAGTGATTTCCAAAAGATAGAGAAAACGAAGAAGTAGAGATTAATGGAGGTATCACATTGGCTTTATTTGGACATTCAGGAGAAAATAAGTCAAAATCTTTGATTAAACAAATAACGGGTAGTCTTTCTGGCTTTATCATTACAATTATTCTTTTGGCTATAGCTGTAAATGCTGTTGCTTCTATAATAATGGGAATTGTTAGACTCTTGTCTGATGAAGGAAAGAAACAGACTGCATATGACCAGATAAAGAACAGAGGCGGAGCATATACCTATCTTGAAGACGATGCTTTAAAGAGACTGGGAAATTATGATGTTGTGAGTAAGATTTTTCAGACAGAATATTATTCATATGATGCTGTTCAGAGTGAGTTTACAATACCACGAATATCTTATAATGATTTGAAAGAGAAGTATGAAGCCGGTGAAACGCCCCGGAGACAACAGTTCTATGGGATTTAAACTCATTTACATACAACTATCGGACACACTGGGAGATTCTTCTTGCATTAGGTTCACTACAGACAATGACCGACAGTGATGCGTTTGACGCGTATATAGAAAAAGCAGCGGAAAAAATGAATGATGATGGTGAGATACAGGACGCTGATACTATATTTGATGCTGTCACGGTAAATCAGGTCGAAAAGGTAACTTCTGCCCTGCAGAATAAGGGATTGTTTACAGATATTGAATATTATACGAACTATGCAAGCGACAATACGCATGATTCACAGTACAATATGGGTTCTGATAAGGTAAGGGAAGTGTCTTCTTACTGGAATGGCGTGGCTGAATCAGATATGGTGTCGAGTGGTTACACCATAGATAAATATACGGGAGGTTATAATAATTTTTTATTTGAAAATCCGGCGCTTGCCACATTCAGTAATTCCAATCCCGGATTTTACTGGTTTTCGGAGCAGAAAGTAGGTAACTGCGAAAGCCTGTTTTCTCCAAAAGGGTACAGTTATGTAACCACAGCCGGAAATGTTTATCCTGTTATGCTTATCAAAAAAGCTTATAACTGGTTATGGAAGTATGATGGATTTGGATATGTTAAAACCTCATCAACAGGACAGGCAAATGACAATACAGAATATAAGGTCGTAAAGTATACGAAAACTTCAAGAATAAAGGATTTCCTTGATTTAATGCATACACCTGTTGAAGATGGCGGATTAGGCATTGATGAATCTTTAGATTCTGTTTTCATTCAGCTTTTAACAAAAGCGCAGGAGATAGGAGGCGGAACTATTGCCACAGAGTTTGAAAATGCATATAACTACTATCTTGAAAATGGAGAGGAGCTTGTTATTCATTATTACGAACCTCTGTATGCAGGTGTTTCAGGAAATGAGATTATCACGGAAGAGGATAGAAATTCTTTCTCACAGGCTGTTGATACATTACAGACTGACACTGCTGCCATGAGAAATGATATGGCTAAGATATTTGAAGCACAGGCTAATAAGAGCAGCATGGGACTTAAACATGTTAGTACTAATGTTGGTTTAAGTGTTGCAAGGGTGCTTTACAAATATAAATGTCCTTATGAGAAGAGTTATACCACAGAAGAAATAGAATCTGCGGAGGATGCAGGACAGTCAACAAAGGGACTTATGCACTGTGGCAATTATACACATCCGGTAGATTCTCCGGGGTGGGCGGTAATTGCTTTGCAGCCTGCTGTTTATGGGAAAACAAATTCTTCCGCGGATACAGCGGAGACGCAGAACATGTTTTTCGGAGATTATAAGAATACTGTTATTTATGATTTCCAGGGAGGAAGATATAACACATCTACTCAGGCAGATATAAGAATAGGACTCAGCAGGTCCGGTTTTATATGTTACATACTTAGGACATCGCTGTTTTGTACTGACGGCGGTGGTACATATAAGAATATGTATCAGTGGTGTGATGATATACGAAACTGTCCTTCGATTAGTACCATATACAACAGCTGGGAAAACTGGAAGTTTCAGTCCAGAGACGAATTAATAGCAGGAGATTTAGCTGTTGTAACTACAAGTGATATGGACGGTGATGGCAACAATATAGGTTATTATGTAGGAAAAGACTCTGATGGAAGACATATTTTCTATTATATGGACGCATCTTCCGGATATACGGAAAGAGCTTGTCTTAAAGGAGAGTCAGGGGACAGTGTTTTACAGGAAGTTGATTTCAAATATTTCTTTAGGTTTTATAGAGGCTCATCAGGAATGAGCAAAGATGCTCCTGTGATGAAGTATGTTGAGGAATACGAAGATACAAGCACAGTCCGTTATCAGCCATTCAGTATTTATAAAGCCGTTATGGAGAACTGGCAGCTTGAGAATCTTTTGAAAAATAAGAGAACATGGTCATGGGATGGACTGTACGGAACTTTAAGAAATATCCTTAATAAGGACAGTTTTTCAGACGAAGAGATAAAACATTTTATTGCCGGATTAAATTGTGTCGAGGATTGCGTTGAAAAGGAAGAATGGGTTGGTTATACTGCGTGGGCTGTAAGTGACATTGATGAGTATGAATCGAATGAGCGAGACGATAAGGCAGAAGAAAAATTTAAGGTTGATTCGGATGATTACGACAGTTTTCATCAAATCGTAGATATTGGAAATGTGCTTATGCAGTCTTATAACAATGCCTCTGATGAGCAGAAGAGCATTGCATATCAGGCAATTTACAATACCGAAGCGTGCAGTAAGAGTGGCTGGTGCGCACAGTGGGTAATTGATATTTACAATGCGTCAGTCGGATATGTAAGTACCGGTCTTGGAAGCAATGACGCTAATAAGATGTGGGAGAAGTATTGCAGGAATAGCGATCTTAAAAATCTAAAGGTAGGCATGATAATAGCTGTACAGCATTCAAGTCTGGTGCCGGGAAGTGATGGTTGGATATATGGACATGTAGGCATTTACATCGGCGACGGTAAGGTAAGGCATAATGTAGGCGGAATAAAGGAATGTACGGTTGAGCAGTTTATCGAAGGGTTTGATGTATCTAATACTGTCGGCTGGGGATTTGCTAACCCGGATATTAATTATAAGTAAGAGAGGGATTTTCAATGAAGAAAAAAGATACTGGAGAAAAGTTTCTAATAATTATTGTGGTGATAGTCGTTATCATATTGATAATCCTGTTTGCTATGCTTATATCTCTTGTGACTGGAAGTGGCGGACATGATAATTCGAAAGGCAATAATACAGAAGAACAGATTGAAACGAAGTATGCAAGAGAGGGTGAGTATTCTAAGGTGCTTACACTGCCTGTTGGAAAGAAGCTGGCAATGTCTGAAAGCAGCAGTTCTGCAAATGCCGGAATAAATGTTTTATTTGCATTCCCGGAATATGATGAGGAATCTTATTCTATAGAGGCGGTTGCAGATAATGAATTCAGGATTACTAATAATTCTACAAAGGCAGTTTTACAGGTGAGGGCTATTAATTCCAATGGTGTAATAATGACAAAGGCGCAGCTTAAAGAAAATTTACCAGAACTGCAGCCGTATGACTGGAATGGATACTCTGTATATGAATGGACGGAGCATGGAAATAATAAGAAGTTTTATCTGCATTATTTCTTTGAATCACAAAATAAGACATGGGGCTTCGGCTATGAAATTGTATCTGCTATGGCATATGATAGCGAAATTACAACAGATTACGAATGGGGCAGAGAGATTTTCAGGAAGTTAAAAATTGAGGAAGTGACGATAAGTGAGTAAAAAAGTATCAAAAGACGCGAATAAGGCAAAAGTAAAGACGGCAAATGACAAAAGAGGTGTTATTATCCTGTGTTTAATTGCCTTCATAGTTATATTGGTTATAGCTGCTGTTATTTTGGCATTCATATACCTGGGGACTGTGAAGAAATCAAATCCGGATAAATTGTCGTCAGATGTTGCTAATGAGATTAGACAGGACGAATATGTTGTAAATGGTGATCAGGAAATATTTGAAGAGCTGTCGGCAGCGGTGCGTAATAACTACATATATGCTCTTAATGATAATAATGTCTATGACAAGATGTATCCGTACTGGGACAATTTCCTCATTTCTTCAAATAAATTTAGTTATTCCAATGAAGATTTTAAGACTTATTATGAGGCATTACAGTCTGTATATCACACTAAAGATAGTGATCCACAGCATATTGATATCATTTTTAAGCCGGTGTCTTATGAAGCCTGTGGTCCATATTACCTATTTTACTGTACTATCGAGTACAGCTATTTATCGAAAGAGGGAATAAGCAAGTCCTCTGGGAAACTGGAATACTGCTTTACTATGAGGAAATTGGGAACTATTGATAATAATGGTAATAATCTCGGTGAACAGTGGAGATTTCTTGATTTTAACATTCAGGATATAGGTGCGTTATATACAAGATTTACACCAGTATCTGATGAAAAAACAGGTAATCAGTTATCACCGGGGTTATATGAGGCTACAACTAAGGCTAATAAAGAGGATTAACAATGTATTTAAGAAAAAGATTATGTTTATTAACTGCAGGCATGGCGGTGATGCTGTGCGGGTGTACCAGTTATCAATTTAAAGATAATATAGCAAATGCTAATGAAACGGAAACATATACATACGAGGAAGATGGTGAGAAGGAATCTTCTGAAACAATAATAACAGATATAACCGTTTCCAGAGATATTGACGAAAATGTTGAAGCAGTTACAAAAAGCTATGATATAACTCCTATTCAAGATAATGCAGAATCTCACGGAACATCTGCCATTATTGATATTAAGGAGGATAAGCCCCTTAGTTATCCTGCTGGTGGGTATACGATACAAAACAGTTATTTATCAAACGCCTATGCTGCGCTTAACTCTAATTTAGGCAAATCACTAGGCAATGGCAGTCTGATGGAGGAAGCAGGCATGTATGCGGCCAATATGGCAGCTACAGGCCAGATTATGTCAACTAAAGATACTGGTTATAAATTATATAGTGGTCAGGGAAGCAGTGTAAGTGCTGATAAAGTAGTAGCTGTTATTAACAATATATGTAACAGATTCTCGTTTGATTCTTGCAATGATGTTTCAATAGGAATTGCAAATAGTGATGCTGGTGAACTGTTTATTGCTGTTGTTGTTAAATAAAAACTAAAAATGAGGTGAGTAAGTATGTCAACAAGAAAGAAGCAGAAGATTAAGCAGAGTATGGAAGCCCTCTATGGAAGGGATATTGAGGAAGACAGATTTATTAATTATCATTATCATATGGGAAGAATATGGATCTGCATTTTTTTAGCAATAATTGTTTTAGC
>OHFP01000961.1_pt1 | contig 11875 bp, 8 predicted proteins | sample 1567591 | NCBI WGS metagenome assembly OHFP01 (sample SAMEA3879547, study PRJEB24766) | human gut metagenome | biome: human-associated habitat; feature: feces | place: USA | collected 1985/1987 | reverse complement strand
AAGACTTAAAGGCATATGTGGAAGCAGGAGTTATGACAGATCATGAATGTACATCTTTTGAAGAAGCCAAAGAAAAATGTCTTGCAGGCATGAAAATCTTAGTTCGTGAAGGAAGTGCAGCAAGGAATGTAGAAAATATAGTTCCGGGACTTGTCAAAGAACCAGAATTTATTGCACATTTTATGTTCTGTACCGATGATAAACATCTTGATACTATTGAAAATGAAGGACATATTAGTTACAATATAAAGAAGAGTATCCAGCTTGGAATGAATCCAATATCAGCGGTAAAGATGGCAACATATAATGCTGCAAAGACATATGGTTTAAATGATATCGGAGTATTAGAAGAGGGAAAAGATGCGGACATCGTGATCCTTGATTCTTTAGAGAGTGTCGAAGTACATTCTGTATACAAACAAGGAAGAATTGTGAACATAGAATTCTTTACAAAAGAAGCAAAACCAGTGAATGAGTCCATGCTTCACACCGTTGTATTAAAGAATATCTCCAAAGATAAGATTCAGGTAAAAGCAGAAGGAAAGATCCCTGTGATCGGAATGATCCCAGGGCAGATCGTCACGAAGTTTTTACAGGAGGAGGTTCCATCAAAGGAGGGGTTATTTACTCCAGATAGTGAATATTCTAAACTATGTGTATTTGAACGTCACCGCGGAACAGGCAATGCAGCTGCGGCACCGATCAAGGGATATGGGATAACCAACGGTGCGATCGCAACATCTGTAGCACATGATTCACATAACATCATTGCGGCAGGAGATAATGACGAAGATATCATCAAAGCTGTACAGACGATAGAGGAGATTCAGGGAGGATACGCACTGGTATCTGAAGGCAGAGTTTTAGGTACTTTACCGCTGACGGTTGCGGGGCTGTTAAGCCAGAAACCGGCGAAAGACATCCAGAAAGGTATCGATGAGCTGTTACAGAAGGCATGGAAACTAGGAATATCCAGAGATATTGATCCATTTATCACATTATCATTTATGGCACTTCCAGTGATTCCATCATTAAGATTGACAGACCTTGGACTTGTGGATGTAGATACATTTCAATTATTAAAATCATAAGGAAAGAAGAAGGGTACAATGGCAAGACGAAGAAAAAGAAGACGCATCAACAAAGGAAGAGTTGCAGCACTACTGATCATTATCCTGGTGATCGCAGCAGGAATATTTTTTGTAACGACAAGATTTGGAAGAACAAGTTATGCATCAGTGAACAAATCCATGGGAGAATACATGGTAAAGGCAAATGATGATTTGCTCGGTAAAGGAACAGACAAAGAATTGAAGAAATCACTCTACGTTCCAAGAAAGATCGATAAGACAAAGAAACTGATCGCATTTACATTTGATGATGGTCCATTAAAAGGAAATACAGAAAGAGTATTAGCAGCATTAGAGAAGAACGATGCAAGAGCAACATTTTTCATGTTAGGACAGAATGCAAATTATTATCCAGAGACAGTCAAAAAAGTCTTAGAGTCAGGTAATGAAGTATCAAGTCACACATGGAATCATACATACCTTCCAAAGTTAAGTGCTGCACAGGTAAGAGCACAGGAAGACAAGACAGCGAATGCGATCTACAAAGCATGTGGAAGTAAACCAGTCAGCGTAAGGCCTCCATATGGAGCGATCAATGAGAATGTTAAAAAAGGAATTGATACACCACTGATCCTTTGGAGTGTTGATACCTTAGACTGGAAGACAAAGAACACAGATGCGACTGTTAAAACAATCTTAAAACATGCAAAAGACGGAGATATCGTGTTAATGCATGATATTCATAAGCCAACCGTTGCAGCAGTAGAGAAAGTATTACCGATCCTTAAGAAGAAAGGATATGAAGTTTGTACAGTATCCGAGCTGTTAGAAGCTAAGGGTGTGAAAGCAGGCAAAGGTGATAAAGTCTTCAGTGCAACTGATATTATTAGAAAATAATAAGATTAGGATCAAAGATCCTAAATCATTTAAAAAGAAGCTGTAAACATTTTCACAGAATTTGTTTACAGCTTCTTTTTCAATAAATCGGAAAGAAGTCGGTAAATGATGGAAAATGTATACAACTCCTAAAATACCATATACTATCCTCAAAAAAGAAAAGAGGACAAAAAACCCATGGATCACTTCCACACAAGAACCCATAAACTAAAAGGAAACATCTCCCCAGATATCCAAGAAAACATAAAATACACAACCCAAATTATGCAGGATTGCAACGATCTGGTACAAAAACAATTCAAAATCGGAATCGATCACAAAATCAGCATATATATTGTATACATGGACGGCTTAGTAAATACAGAAATGCTTCAGGAATCCGTCATCAGACCGTTGCTTCAGGATTCTTTTCCGCAGGAAAGAACAGCAATCAACCAATATGTGATCGAATCCGCAGACTGGAAATGGATCGATACAATGGAAGATGCTATGACAGCGGTTTTATCTGGAAATACGGTTTTATTTCTGGATGGAGAAGCAAGGGCTATCTTATTTTCCAGCAAATCATTCCCGACAAGAGGGGTACAGAATGCGGATCAGGAAGTGGCGATCGTTGGTCCCAAGGATAGTTTTACGGAGAGTCTGAGGATGAATACGGCATTGATCCGTAGAAGGATACGGGATACGAGGTTAAAAGTGATCCAGAAGCAGATTGGAACGAGAAGTAAAACGGATTATGCATTGATGTATATTGAGGATCTGGTACAGAAGGACATTTTAAATAAAATTCAGAAACAGATGGATAAGATTTGTGTCGATGGAATTTTTGATAATGGAATGTTACAGCAATATCTGGAAAAAGACAGTAAAACTCCATTTCCGTTATATCAGCTGACGCAGCGGCCGGATAAGGTTGCGAGTAGTATCATGGAGGGCCGGATTGCAGTTGTTCTTGATAATTCGCCAATGGTTTTATTGTTGCCCGTAACATTCAATGTGTTCTTTCAGGCAAGTGATGATTATTATAATCGTTGGGAAATTACGACATTCGTAAGAATCTTACGGTATGTGGCAGCGATCATTTCCATAGGGCTTCCTGGATTTTATGTGGCAATTGCAGGATTTCATCCGGAGGTGTTGCCAACGCCTTTTTTGCTGGCGTTGATCTCGGCGAGAGAAGGAGTTCCATTTCCGGTGATCGTGGAGGTACTGCTGATGGAATTATCGTTTGAGTTATTAAGAGAAGCAGGGATCAGACTTCCGGGACAGCTCGGAGGAACGATGGGTGTTGTTGGCGGTCTGATTGTTGGACAGGCAGCAGTTGATGCACATCTTGTCAGTACGATCGTAGTGATCGTGGTGGCATTGACTGCGATCGCTACATTTTCGATTCCGAATGAGTTATTCACCAGTGCGTTTCGTCTGATGAAGTTTTTTCTGATCATTCTGTGTGCTTTTTGGGGATTATATGGATTCTTTTTAGGATTCCTTGCGATATTTATCCATTTATTTTATCTGGAAAATTATGGAGTTCCATATGCACATCCAATGGTTGAAGAAAGAGGAAGATTATCCACAGCATTTCAGGATTTTATGGTTCGTTATCCACTAAAGCGGATGAAATACCGTCCGGAATTCACAAAAGAAGGGGCGAGGGTAAGGCAGAAGGAGGACGAGGATGAAAAATAATTCGCAGATGATCACGGCAAGACAGGGGAATCGGATCATGATCCTTGAAATATTTTCGGCAGCTGCAATGTTTCTTCCACAGATCGCACTACAAAAATCATATCATTCAGGAATTGTTGTGGTGGTCATGGCAAGTGTGATGGCAGGAATTTATTTGTGGATCGTAGATCATGCAGCAAGAGGGGTTTCTATTGAAAATGTACTAAAAAGATATCGTTTTGCAGCCATCATTTATTATGTGAGATTTCTGCTGAATGGAGCTTTTTTTTATTTATGTATTTTGTATCTTACAAAAAAATATCTTCTCCCAGACAAATCAACATTTTTTATTGGATTTCCATTGCTTCTTCTGGCTTATCTGATGAATCAGGGAGGTTTAACAAAAAGAGGCAGAGTAATGGAAGGAATTTTTTGGTTTGTATTGCTACCGCTGATCTTCGTACTGATCTTGAGTATGGCAAATCTTTCATGGGATGAGTTAGCAGTCAGGAGTTGGTGTGGCAGAGAGATGCTCAATGGAAGTATTCTTGTATTTGCGCTGATGCATCCAATCGAGTTCGTGTGGTTTTACCGTGGAGATATGAAAGATGGACCGATCAGGATGCGATCATTTGCAGGTTTGATGATCCTTTTTCTTGGGGTGTTTGCAAGTACTGTAGGTTCCCTTGGAAAGAAGCTTACGATGGTCGATCCAGAACCTGTGATGTCTATGGCACAGGGAGTGGCAATGCCAGGAGGAATCATGGCAAGACTGGATCTTTTTTTGATCGCATTTTGGATCGTAGGTGTCTTTTGTGTATTCAGCGGTTACTTATTTTATGGAAATGAAAGTATCAAACATGCATTTTCAAAAGGAAGGATCGTGGGATTGAGTTTGTCATATGGTGGAATTTACGTCATAAGTCCATGGATCATGACAACATTTGCAACATGGATCAGACGGTATTTTTTTGTTTTTATCTATGGGAATCTGGTGATCGGATTGTTTTTTCCACTTATTTTATTTCTGATGTGGAGAAAGGAACAGAAAGATGAAAAAATATAGAGGGTATCTTTTGGTGTTGCTAATTGCATTTTGCATACAAGGATGCAGCAAACAACAAGATGTGGAAGATCATAGGTTTGTGTTGGCGATGGGATTTGAACGGCTCAATGAAAAGAAAGTATTGGTTCGTTATTCGTATGCGGATTTCGACAAGGCACAGAGTGATTCTGGAACAAAAATACCATCAAGGTCGGTGACATTTTTGGCAACGTCCTTAAAAGATGCAAATAAGAAATGGAAACAATATAAAAGTCAGCAGTTAAATTTTGGACATCTAAAAGTCGTGCTTTTTGCAAATGGAAAAAAAGATGAAAAGATCATAAAAGAATTAGTAAATGAACCTCAGATCGCGAAGTCTGTTTATGTATTAAAAACAGATCGCAATCTTTCTGATATTTTTAAAAAAGAAGACAAATTGTCGATCTCATTCGGAGAATATCTGTCAAAAAAACTGGAAATAAAGGATAGTAAGAATCTTACTCTTGGAAGGATTTACAGATAAAGGGAAAGAGATAAAAAGTTAACATTGACTTTACCAGATAGCGGTGTTAAACTTGAAAAGCTACACTATCTAGTGTGTAAAAGGAAAATAAAATACTACATCTAGTATACAATATAATGAGTGAAAGATAAGAGAATCTGATAGAGAAGGGAGAATTATGATCAAGGTAATTAAAAAAGACGGAACAAGAGAAGAATTTAATGTACAAAAAGTCGTAGTAGCAGTGAATAAATCAGCATATCGTGCACTGGTAACATTTACAGAGGAAGAACTTGATTTTATCTGCAACTTTGTCACGGAAAAAGTGGAGCAGATGCGCAAGAAGGAAGTTACGATCTCAGATATGCATAATGTGGTTGAAGGTGCATTAGAACAGACCAATCCACTGGTAGCAAAGAGCTACAGAGATTACCGTAACTATAAGCAGGATTTTGTACAGATGTTAGATGAAGTATACAAGAAGAGCCAGTCTATCATGTACATTGGGGATAAGGAAAACAGCAACACAGACAGTGCACTGGTTTCTACCAAACGAAGCCTGATCTTTAATGAATTAAATAAAGAACTCTATCAGAAATTTTTCATGACAACGGAAGAAATACAGGCATGCCGTGACGGATATATTTATATTCACGATATGTCTGCCCGCCGTGATACGATGAACTGCTGTCTGTTTAATGTACAGGAAGTGTTAAAAGGTGGATTTGAGATGGGAAATCTCTGGTACAACGAACCAAAGACATTAGATGTTGCCTTTGATGTGATCGGAGATATCGTATTAAGTGCCGCAAGCCAGCAGTATGGTGGATTTACGGTACCGAATATTGAACTGATCTTAGAACCATATGCCGAGAAATCCTATGAAGCAAGAATTGAACGATACGAAGGACTTGGATTATCCAGAGAACGCGCAGAAGAAGAAGCGTTGAAAGATGTCAAACGTGAATTTGAACAAGGATTCCAAGGATTAGAGTACAAATTTAACAGTGTGTCTTCAAGCCGCGGAGATTATCCATTTATCACAATGACAGCAGGAACAGGAACTGGAAGATTTGCCAAGATGGCAACGATCTCCATGTTAGACGTTAGAAGAAGAGGACAGGGAAAAGAAGGACACAAGAAGCCTGTGTTATTCCCAAAACTTGTATTCTTATATGACAAGAATCTTCATGGACCGGGATGTGAGCTGGAAGATGTATTTGAAGCAGGGATCCGCTGCTCCAGACAGACCATGTATCCAGACTGGTTATCTTTAACAGGAGAGGGATATATCGCAAGCATGTACAAGAAATACGGAAAGATCATTAGTCCGATGGGATGCCGTGCTTTCTTATCTCCATGGTATAAAGAAGGCGGTATGAAGCCGGCAGGTGAAAAAGATGAGCCGATTTTTGTTGGAAGATTTAACATCGGCGCAGTCAGCCTTCATTTGCCAATGATCTATGCAAAATCAAAACAGGAAGGTAAAGATTTCCATGAAGTATTAGATTATTATCTGAACCTGATCCGTGAATTACATATCAGGACTTATGAATATTTAGGAGAAATGAAAGCCTCTACGAATCCGTTGGCATATTGTGAAGGGGGATTCTTAGGTGGACATTTAGGAATTCATGATAAGATCAAACCAATCTTAAAGAGTGCAACAGCTTCCTTTGGAATCACAGCGTTGAATGAATTACAGCAGTTATACAACCATAAGTCTTTAGCAGAAGATGGCGAGTTTGCATTAGAAACATTGCGCTATATTAATGAACAGGTAGAAGAATTTAAGAAGGAAGACGGAAATCTATATGCGATCTATGGAACACCAGCAGAAAACTTATGCGGTCTTCAGGTAAAACAGTTCCGTAAGAAATACGGTGTTATTGAAAATGTATCTGACAGAGAATACGTGAGCAATTCCTTTCACTGCCATGTCACAGAAGACATCACACCGATCGAGAAACAAGATCTTGAAGGACGTTTCTGGGAATTGTGCAATGGTGGAAAGATCCAGTATGTAAAATATCCGATCAACTATAACAAAGAAGCAGTGAAAACATTAGTAAGAAGAGCGATGGATAAAGGATTCTATGAAGGAGTCAACCTGTCTTTAGCATACTGTGATGACTGTGGACACGAAGAATTAGAGATGGATGTGTGCCCAGTATGCGGAAGTAAAAATCTCACAAAGATCGACCGTATGAACGGATATCTCTCTTATTCCAGAGTTAAAGGAGATACAAGACTTAACGATGCCAAAATGGCAGAAATTGCGGAAAGGAAATCCATGTAAAATGCGTTACCATAATATTACGAAAGATGATATGCTAAATGGGGACGGTCTGCGAGCCGTCCTATGGGTTGCAGGATGCACCCACAAATGCAAAGGCTGCCACAACCCAGTCACATGGGATATCGAAGGGGGAATTCCATTTGATGAGGCGGCAAAAGAAGAATTATTTGAAGCGATCAAACCAGACTATATCTCAGGTGTCACATTCAGCGGAGGAGATCCACTTCACCCAGCAAACCATGTAGAAGTTGCAGTTCTGGCAAAAGAGATCAAAGAAACATTTCCAAATAAGACAATCTGGCTGTATACAGGATTCTGCTGGGATGAGATCAAGACACTGGATGTTGTGAAATATTGCGATGTGATCGTAGATGGACCTTTTGTACAGGAAGAATTTGATGGAAAACTTCATTGGAAAGGAAGTAAGAATCAGAGAGTCATCGATGTGCAGGAAACATTGAGACGAAAAGAAATAGTGTTGTGTGAATTTTAAATTTGTAAGTTGGCCAACTGTAGATTTCGAGTATATGATAAAAAATAAATAAACGATCGGAAGCGCAGCTAGAGAATTTTCCTCACGTTTTTTACAGATCGCTGATCCGCCGGCTTTCCTTGCGAAACTCGCCTTCAAGGGTATTCAAATCAGATACTCTTAGAGGCTCAAACAACGCACCAAGCCGGCTGCGAATCCGTAAAAAACGTGGCAAAATTCTAATGCTGCTCTTCCGATCGTTTATTTATTTTTTATCATATACCAGAAGTCTAAAGTGTGGACAATTACAAGATTGGAAAACTTAAGTGGGTGTGTATGTTGAGTGTTATCGTTTTTTAATTTTTGTAGTGACAGACAGTGTTTATTATAAATACCAATACAGTAAAACATACATGCAAGCTTACACTTCAAATCGATACTTTTTTTGCCTATAAATTTATGTTATGATTAAAAATAAGTGTATTTTGCAGCCATAAAATATACAGAATAAAGATGGAGGGAAGTTCATGTTTGACATTCAGCAGGAATTAAAGAAGCTTCCGGCAAAGCCTGGAGTTTATTTGATGCATAATAGCAAAGATGAGATCATTTACGTTGGAAAAGCGATCAAGTTATGTAATCGTGTGCGTCAGTATTTTCAAGACAGCCGGAATCTGTCTGTGAAGATTCAGCATATGGTAAAGAATGTTGCTTATTTTGAATATATCATCACGGATTCAGAACTGGAAGCTTTAGTGCTTGAGAACAATCTGATCAAAGAGCATCATCCAAAATATAATACAAAACTGAAAGATGACAAAGGCTATCCTTACATTAAAGTAACGGTCAATGAAGAATTTCCAAGAATCATGCTGGCAAGGAAGATGAAAGCAGATGGAGGAAAGTATTTCGGACCTTATACGAGTGCAGGAGCAGTAAATGATACGATCGAGCTGCTTCGCAAGATCTTTAAGATCCGTACCTGTAACCGAAGACTTCCAAAAGATACAGGGAAGGACAGGCCTTGCCTGTACTATCAGATCAAGCAGTGTGATGCACCATGCCAAGGATATATATCCAAGGAAGAATATGCAAAACAGATCGAAGAAACAATCAAGTTTCTAAATGGAAATTATAAACAGGTTGCAAAAATGCTTCAGGGGAAAATGCAAAAAGCATCGGATGAACTGGAATTTGAACAGGCGATGGAATACAGAGATTTGCTCAAGAGTATTGAGCGGATCATGGACCGTCAGAAGATCAATACGTATGCGTTTGAGGACCGTGACATTATTGCAATGGCACAGGATGATAAGGATGTTGTCGTATCTATTTTCTTTATCCGCCAAGGAAAGCTTCTTGGAAGAGAACATTTTCATATGGAAGCAGATGAGGAAAGTTCAAAGGAAGAAGTTTTAGGAGCTTTTGTCAAACAGTTTTATGCGGGGACACCTTATCTTCCAGGGGAAATCTTTCTGGAACATGATATTTCAGAAAAGGAGATCATTGAAGAATGGTTGTCGAAGAAACGAGGAGCAAAAGTACATTTTAAGATACCAGTGCGTGGGCAAAAACACAAGATGGTAGAGATGGCAAAGGAAAATGCCCAGAATGTATTAAGAATGGATCGTGAAAAGATCAAACGGGAAGAAAGAAGGACGATCGGGGCAGTTCATGAGATTGAAGAATTGCTCGGGATGGAAGGCTTGAATCGAATGGAAGCATTTGATATTTCTAATATCAGTGGATTTCAGACCGTAGCATCTATGGTCGTATTTGAAAGAGGAAAAGCAAGAAGAAGAGATTATCGCAAGTTTCGTTTAAGAACCATTGAAGGTCCGGATGACTATGCCAGTATGGAAGAAGTTTTGACCAGAAGATTTCTTCATGGAAAGAAAGAGCTGGAAGAACTGAAAGAACAAGGAAAAGACACTACACTTGGCAGTTTTACAAAATTTCCGGATATTCTGATGATGGATGGAGGAAAAGGACAGGTCAATGTTGCACTTCGTGTGCTGGATCATTTGGGACTTGATATTCCAGTATGTGGAATGGTCAAAGATGATGATCATAGAACGAGAGGCTTGTATTATAACAACGAGGAAATCATATTTGCGCCAAACAGCGAAGCATTTTTACTTGTGACAAGGATACAGGATGAAGCCCATCGTTTTGCGATCGAATATCACAGATCATTGCGTGCAAAAGGGCAAGTACATTCTGTTCTTGATGACATCAAAGGTGTTGGACCAAAGAGACGAAAAGAATTAATGAAGTATTTTAAAGATCTTGGACAGATCAAGACAGCAACAGTTACGGAACTTTTAAATGTTCCTGGCATGAATCAAAGTACTGCAGAGTCTATTTATGGGTTTTTTCACGATTCCAAGCAGTAAGGAAATATGTTAAAATAGAGAAAGAGACAGACAATCAAGGGTGCAGAAAGAGAGAAAGATTATGGATAAAGAGCATAGAGTATCAGTATATGATATGGTCAAGGAATTAAATTTAAAAGAAGTAACACCAGAGATCAATTCAAAAGAAGTTTACATTGAACAGGCAGAGATCAACCGTCCAGCATTACAGTTGGCAGGTTTTTTTGAAAATTTTGCACAGAATCGAGTTCAGATCATCGGAAAAGCAGAACACCTTTTTATTGAAGAGGTAGAAAAAGATGTTGAAAATGCGAAAAATATTTATAAAAGATTTATCGGAGCGGGAATTCCAGTTATCGTATTTTGCAGGAATCTGCATCCAAGTGAGATGATGATAAAAGTTGCGAAAGAGTATGGGGTACCGGTTTTGATATCTCAGGATACGACATCTGAATTTATGGCAGAAGTGATCCGCTGGCTGGGAACTGTATTGGCTCCAAGCATTACGATCCATGGAGTTTTAGTCGATGTATTTGGTGAAGGAATCCTGATCACAGGAGAGAGTGGGATCGGTAAGAGTGAAGCAGCTTTAGAGTTGATCCGAAGAGGACACCGTCTGGTATCTGATGACGTTGTAGAGATCAAGAGGGTCAGCAAGAAGTCATTGATCGGAACATCTCCGGAAGTTACAAGGTTCTTTATCGAACTGCGAGGAATCGGTATTATTGACGTTAAGAATCTGTATGGTGTTGAAAGCGTTAAGATGGAGCAGGAGATCAATCTGGTCATTCAGTTGGAAGACTGGAACAAAGATGCGGATTATGACCGCTTAGGATTAGAAGAGAAATACGTAGAATATCTTGGCAATAAAGTTGCAGCACATACACTGCCAATTCGTCCAGGGCGTAACTTGGCGATCATCGTAGAAGCAGCAGCGATCAATCACAGACAGAAGAAGATGGGATATAATGCAGCCGAAGAACTTTATAAACGTGTTACAGGTCAGATGGAGGATTAAATGATATGAAATATTTATATGGAATTGATATTGGTGGAACAACAGTAAAAATGGGTCTGTTTGGAGAAGATGGAACATTAAAAGAGAAGACAGTAGAAGCATTGAAAGAGGAAAATTTCAAAATGATCTTCGTAGATTTTCGTCCAACTGCAGAGAGTTTTGCAAAATATTTTTATAATAGAGTGAAAGAAATCGGATATGATGTCAAGTTAGTGAAAGTTTATGAGACACCAAATAATATGGCAGCATATGGGGAGTAAATGAGATGGAAACATTTAAAGTAGTCGAAACCTTTGTAAGTATCAACGGAGAAGGAAAGAAAGCTGGTCGTCTTGCTATGTTTATCCGATTGAAAGGATGTAACTTAAACTGCTCTTACTGCGACACAACATGGGCCAATAAAAGAGATGCAAGATGTGAATTATTGACGGCACCGCAGATTGTAGAAAGGATCAAAGAAGCAGGAGTCGAACTTGTTACATTAACAGGTGGAGAGCCCCTTCTTGACGAAAATGTATCAGAATTGATC
>OHFP01000958.1_pt1 | contig 11902 bp, 10 predicted proteins | sample 1567591 | NCBI WGS metagenome assembly OHFP01 (sample SAMEA3879547, study PRJEB24766) | human gut metagenome | biome: human-associated habitat; feature: feces | place: USA | collected 1985/1987 | reverse complement strand
TCCTCCTGGATCGTGCGCAGCTGGTTGTTGAGGTAGTATTCCCTCTGCTGCTGGTCGATTTCGCTCTTTACCTTCTGGTTGATCTCCTGCTTGATCTTCATCAGCTCGATCTGGACATTCAGGATAGAGAGCAGCTTGAGCCCCCTTGTCCTTATGTCGTCATATTCGAGCAGCATCACCTTGGCGTTGAAGTCCTCCACTTCTATGGAAGTGGCGATGAAGTTGACGAGGAAACGGAAGTCGTCTATGGCCTTTACCGCACCGATGGTCTCGCGCGTGCCGATGCTGGAACTGCGCAGTATCTGGACGGCCTTGTCCTTGAGCGAATCGGCTAGTGCCTTTATGTCAGTGCTCCTCTCGTCGTCCCTCATGACGTCGGGATGATATATGACTCTGGCCGTGATATAGGGTTCGTATCCGAGCACGGCTCCGAGCTCCAGCCGTTTGAAGGCCTGGAGTATCGCCGTAATGGTGCCGTCCGGCATGTCGAGCGTCTTGATTATCTTGCATACCGTGCCGTAGGGGTTGAGGTCTTCCTCCTGGGGCTCCTCCACCATGACGTCCCTCTGCGGTACGGCTCCGATGAAGAAGCCCTCCTTTTCGGCTTCGCGGATCAGCCTTACCGATTTCTCGCGGCCTATGGTTATGGGAAATACGGCTCCGGGAAACAGCACCGCATTGCGCAGCGCCAGTATGGGGAGTACGTCCGGCAGTTCGGATTCGTCGATTTTCATTATGTTGTCTCCCTGGATGACGGGGATGATGCTGACCTCTGCTCCGGCAGGGAAGGTGAATTCTTTATTCTGTCTCATGTCTGTCAAAATGTCAGTATTTACATTGTTCTGAACGAACCTGCTATATTAGTCAATCTCTGTGCCAATGCCAAATCTTTCTGCCTGGCGGCGGCACGATGACGGCATACGGCCCCAAAAAACTGCGGACAGGATTTTGATTTCTGAAATAAATAGTCTATTTTTGCGCTTCAAATCGACTGAGTATTAACAGATAAATACACACGAGCAATGACTAAGGCAGAAATAGTAAACGAAGTGGCTAAGGCGACCGGCATCGAGAAGGTCGCAGTGCAGAGTGTAATCGAGGCGACGATGGACTGTATCAAGGATTGCCTTATAAACGGCGGATCCGACAAGGAGAGGGCAGTATATCTCCGCGGATTCGGAAGCTTTATAATCAAGCACCGCGCGCAGAAGGCCGCCCGCAACATCACGCAGAAGACGACAATGACCATCCCGGCCCACGATATCCCTGCGTTCAAGCCTGCGAAGTCGTTCGTAGCGGCGGTGAAGGGCGAGAAGGCCGAGTAGAGGAATGCCAGTGTAATTTAAAAACTTTATAAAATGCCTAACGGTAAGAAACATAAGAGACATAAGATGTCCACTCACAAGCGCAAGAAGCGCTTGCGTCTGAACAGACACAAGAAGAAGTAGTCGGGGAAAGCCTGACGGGAGATCCGGCGGGCTTTTTCTTAAGTTGTTGTACATACAATGGAAACCGCGAAAATTGAAAAAGATCTTGTGGTCGATGTAACGGCCTCTGAAGTCCGGATCGCGTTGCTTGAAAACCATCGCCTTATCGAACTTGACAGGGAGTCAACCCAGGGTCGCCGTTTCTCGGTGGGAGATGTCTATCTCGGCAGAGTCAAGAAGCTGCTCCCGTCGCTCAACGCGGCTTTCGTGGATATAGGCGACAGCAAGGAGGCGTTCATCCACTATCTGGACCTGGGGCTGTATTTCACGGCCTTCGATTCGTTCGTGAAGGGGAGCAACCGCAACCGGGACATGGCGCAGCTCTATTCCGGTATCAGGCTCGGACCCATACTTCCCAAGGAAGGCAGGATCGAAGACCACCTCAAGCCCGGGCAGATGGTGATAGCGCAGATTGTCAAGGAGCCGATTTCCACCAAGGGATCCAGGTTGACCGCGGAGATTTCATTGGCAGGACGCAACATCGTGTTGCTCCCCTTTGCAGAAAAGGTGAGCGTTTCCCAGAAAATCTCCTCGAAGGAGGAGAAGAAAAGACTTGAGTCTCTCGTAAAGAGCATACTCCCCAAGAACTACGGAGCCATAATACGCACTGCGGCCGAGAACAAGAATACGGCCGTGCTCGTGGCCGAGCTCCGCTCCCTGATAGAGAAATGGGAGAATTCGTGGAAGACCCTTGCGGAATCCAAGGGAGTGAACCTGCTCTTCACCGAGTACGACAGGATGACTTCCGTGCTCCGTGACCTTCTGAACGACTCGTTCTCTAACATCTATGTGAACGACGACAGGATTTATGACGAGGTCAGGAACTATGTATCGCTGATTTCTCCCGGACAGGAGAAGATCGTGAGGCGTTACGACGGCAAGGAGCCTATCTTCGACCATTTCGAGGTCACGCGCCAGATCAAGAGCTCGTTCGGCAAGGTCGTGCCTATGCGGCAGGGCGCATACCTGGTGATAGAGACCACGGAGGCACTCAATGTCATAGACGTGAACAGCGGCACCCGCGCCAAGACTACCGACCAGGAGGAGAATTCCTTCGAGGTCAACAAGATAGCCGCGGAGGAGATTGCCCGCCAGCTGCGCCTCAGGGATATGGGCGGAATTGTCATCGTCGACTTCATCGACATGGACAGTGCCGAGCACCGCAACGAGCTCTTCAAATACATGAAGACGCTCATGGAACCTGACAGGGCCAAGCACAACGTGCTGCCGCTCACGAAGTTCGGTCTGATGCAGATCACCCGCCAGAGGATACGGCCGGTGACGCAGATCAACACGACCGAGAAATGTCCCCTCTGCCACGGGACAGGCAAGATCGCTTCGACCGTGGTCATAGACGAAGAAATCGAGCGTAAGATCGCCGACTTCGTGGAACAGGGGTATAAAAACCTTACGATCAAGTTGAGCCCGATTCTCGGAGCATACCTGTCAAGAGGGCTCAATTCGTTCGTCTTCAAGTGGAAACGCCGCCATAAGTGCAAGCTGAAACTGGTCGAAGTGACCGACCACGGAATCCTGCAGTATGAAATCTTTGACGACAAGGGAAAGGCTCTCGAATGAGAGTCTTTCTTTTTAATTATTTTTTAGTATATTTGCATTGTAATTTGGAATTTTTCAAAATAACAAACCTTAAAAGCTAATAGTATTATGGTAAAGAAATTCAGATGCCTCGTATGCGGTTATGTATACGAGGGCGAAAATCCCCCCGCAGAGTGCCCCCAGTGCCATGCCAAGTCTGACAAGTTCGTAGAGGTCAAGGACGAAGGCCTCAGCTGGGCCTGCGAGCATCATCTCGGAGACGGCAAGGTGGACGACGCGGAAGTGATGCAGGGTCTCCATGACCACTTCAACGGCGAGTGCACCGAGGTGGGCATGTATCTCGCGATGAGCCGTCAGGCCGAGCGCGAGGGATATCCCGAGATCGCCGAGGCATTCAAGAGGTATGCGTTCGAGGAGGCTGAGCATGCCGCCAAGTTCGCAGAACTGCTCGGCGAGATAGTATGGGACACCAAGACCAATGTGAAGAAGCGTGCGGAGGCAGAGTGTGGCGCCTGCGAGGGCAAGCTCGCTATCGCGACCCGTGCGAAGCAGCTCGGATACGATGCCATCCATGACACCGTACACGAGATGGCGAAGGACGAGGCCCGTCACGGAGCCGGCTTCCAGGGACTCTACAAGAGGTATTTCGAGAAGTAGTCCGCAGCTGTCTGCGGCATCATGACAGGAGACCGCCCGGATTTCCCGGACGGCCTCTTCTTGTTTTGTCCTGTCCTGTCCTGTCCTGTCCTGTCTTGTCTTACCCTATCCTATCCTATCCTATCCTGTCCTGCACTGTTGTCCGGCCGGGACGTCTCCGGCAGTTATCGTCCGCAAGGGAGCCCGCTGATCTGTTCCTGAATGGCGGCGCTGATGTGCATTTGCCAGATGTATATGCTTTCGGGAGACTGTTCTCCGGGGTTTATGTCTCCCGAAGGCATATACATCCGGCAATATTACCTCCATTCCGGAATATGCACGGGTACCAGATGTAATTACCTGAGAACGAGGTGCTTTTGGAGACGCTTGACTATTAACTATCTGCAATTGGCGCAGGTTCGCAAGTCGATGTCTTTGAGGCGACTTAAGAACAGGCGGTCCCCGAAAATATGCCTCCGGGTGGCCTGCAAGGCCGTTTTTGTAAAACCCTCGGTTCCCAGGTTTTTACATCGTGGCCGGGCAGCCTCCGCTACAGGCAAACTTTACCATACTCGCCATTTCTGTCATTTCTCCTTTTCTGTCATTCCCCCCCCCCCTCTACCATTTCTCCCTTCAGTCCAACCTTGCCGTTCACTCATGATTCATCATGAATTTTGTCGGTCAGGCCAAAAATACAGAATGGGAAAAACCGTTGTCAAAAGTTGACAAAACACGACAGTACCTTTGTATCGGATTCAAAAAGATACTGCCATGTCAAAGGAACTCAGAAACTGGATTGAAAGTATAGCCGAAGTCGAGGCCCTCGTCGAGGATCTCGAACTCGAGCCTGCCGAATAACTGCCGTTACGGGCCTTGGTGCCGTCAGGGACGGGATCCGTGCCCTCCGGCTCAGGCCTTGCTCCCCGGCCAGGACAGTTCGTGGCGGATTATGTCCTCCTCGACGAGCGGGTCTCCCAGCTGGACTTCTATGAAGTGCAGTTCGGTAATCGCCCGCACCGCATGCTTCTGGCCTGCGCGTATGTCGGCCACGTCGCCGCGTCCGACCTTGCGTACCTTGCCGTCAAGCAGCAGCTCTCCCTCTCCTTCTATGAAGGTCCATATCTCCGAGCGGTGGTGGTGCTCCTGGTAGCTGATGTTCTTGCCGGGCTTGAGGATTATGTGTTTCACCAGGGCGTGCGAACCGGGCTCTTCCCCGACATAGTTCTCTATCACCTTGTACTGCCCCCAGCGTCTCTCTTCGAACATGGGGCGCTCCTCCAGCCTGGCCACATAGGGCTTGATGTTCTCGCAGCAGTTCTTGTCCGCCACGAGTATGCCGTCGGGGCTGGCCGCCACTACTATGTTGTCGGTCCCTATGCACAGGCAGGGAATGTCGAGACGGTTCACTACATGTGTGTCGTGCGCGTCTGAATCGAGTACCGCGTTGCCTATGGTGTTCTGCCCGAGCACTTCGGAAAGCGCGTCCCAGGTGCCGAGATCCTTCCAGATGCCCTTGAACGGCACTACCGCTACGGATTCGGCTTTCTCTGCGACTTCGTAGTCGAAACTTATCTTGGGGAATTTCGAATAGTTCGCCCTGATGTCCGCGAAGCTGCCCTCTCTCATGGCGGAGTCCATGTAACGGGATGCTATGTCCAGCAGGTATCCGAGACGGAATGCGAATACGCCTCCGTTCCAGAGGGCGCCCATTCCGATAAGTTCCTCAGCCCTTGCCGCATCGGGCTTCTCGGTGAACCTGCCGACCTCCATTATGCCGTCTTTCTTCTCGCGCGGCACTATGTAGCCGAACTTGGTGGACGGGTATGTGGGCTCGATTCCCATAAGCACCAGTTGAGCCGCTCCGTCCTGCACGGCCTCGGCCATGCGGCCTATCACCTTGAAGTAGCCGTCGTCGATATACGGGTCGCTTGGCATCACGACCACGACCTCGTCCGGGCCGCAGTGCTTCTCCCTTGAAAGGTACAGGCAGGCGAGGGCTATCGCGGGGAAGGTGTCCCTCCTCTCGGGCTCGGTCACTATGTCGACGCTCTCTTCGAGCTGTATGCTTATGGCGTCCTTCTGCCCTTCTCCGGTCGCGACCGTTATCTGCGCGCCGAGATCCGAGGAGCGTATCTGGCGTACCACCCTCTGCACCATGGACTCCCTGCTGCCGTCGGGGGCGGGGAGAAGGCGCAGGAACTGTTTTGAATAGGAATCGTTGGAAAGCGGCCAGAGACGTTTGCCGGAACCGCCGGAAAGTAATATGAGCTGCATGTTCGAGTCAGTCGATGTTATAGGTTCTGCAAAGATAGGAAATTTTCTTGATGATGATAATTCCTCCGCCTACAGGAATTCGATAAGTTCGGGGCTGACCTCGACCACTACCGACAGAAACTGGGGCAGTTCGACTATGAGCCTCTTTGTCCGCGAGCCTCTGGCGGACAGCAGGCGTCCGGCGTATCCGTCCATAGGCCCGCCTATGATTCTTACATGGCGTCCGTACATCGACGGTGTTATCTGTCCGGGAAGGAAATATCTGGGACTGCCGCAGGAACTGACGGCGGCGATGAAGGTATCCATATCACTGTCCCTGACAGTCATTGCCCGATTATGCCCCCCCCCTTAAAAAGCGGTATTGCAGCGTTTCAGGTCGCGCATCACGAACCACTTGGGGCCGTTGTCAGGCTTGTCGGAAGACATTGTGTGCGGTAATCAATGCGTAAAGATAATAAATTTTGTTTTGTCCGGTGCTTTTCGTATATTACGGGAGAAGTTTTCCGACAATATAAAAGTTGCTGCTTATGACATTCTCTCTACGCCTGCTGCTTCCGGCCCTGGTCCTGACGGTCTCGGTGCCCCTCGTTTCGGCTGCCGCCGTGCCTGACAATCTCAAGCCCCGCCTCGTGGTGTGCACCGACATAGGTTCTCCCGAGGTCGAACCCGACGATATGGAGTCCGCCGTCCGCCTGCTCGCCTATGCCGACCGTTTCGAGATTGAAGGCATACTGACTACTGTCGGGTGGAACTGCGACCCGTATCCGGACGGTTGGGAAGAATACCTCGAGACGGTTGTGGACGCGTATGAGGCGGATGTGCATAATCTGATGAAGCGCTCCGGCCAAAAGCGATTCCTGCCCTCAGGCCGGGAGGAGGGCAGGCAGAGGCTGGGCTACTGGCCGAGTCCGGGGTATATACGCAGCCGCTGCATGCCAGGCAGCTCCCGTGCAGGAATAAAGGTGATAGGCGACGGTAACGACTCTCCGGGCAGCGAACTGCTTATCCGCCTTGCCGACGAGCCTGACGACCGTCCGATCTATGTGGCGGTATGGGGCAGCGCGAACACCCTGGCACAGGCCGTCTGGCGTGTCATGCAGACCCGCAGCGAGGCGGAAGTCCTCGAATTCGTGCGCAAGTTCCGCGTCTATACCATAACGGACCAGGACATGGTGTATGCGATGCGCGCGGACAGGGCCTACAGCTCCCACCAGTGGCTCCGGCGCGAGTTCGAGGGGGAACTGATGTTCATATGGGACGAGGGAACATGGACCCTCCAGAACGAACTTGGAATAAGGAACTGGCAGAAAATCGTTGAGAACGTCCAGGGAAAGGGCGCTCTGGGCGCCGTATATCCCGATTACAAGTGGGGAGTGGAAGGAGATACTCCGTCTTTCCTCTATCTTATGCCCAGCGGACTCAACGATCCCGAAGACCCTTCCCAGGCAGGGTGGGGAGGCTACCATGAGGTCGGCCTGTGCCCGGACTCCCTTACTACCGCATGGACGAGCTGCGACGAACCCGTATATTCAGCTACGCGCGGGTACATGGAACGCTTCTATCCCGACGCACTGAATGATTTCTTCGCCAGGATGCAGTGGGCGGACAGCGGTGAGGGAAACACCAATCCCGTAGTCGTGGTCAACGGAAAGAGGGGGCTCGCTCCGGTGCGTCTGCGCTGCAGGGCAGGTGAGGTGCTGAGGCTCGACGCGTCGCGCTCCTATGACCCCGAAGGGGACGGACTCTCCTTCAGCTGGTGGCAGCAGCCCGAGATAGCTTATCCCTGCTCTGCCGCGATTGCGGAGCCTTCTTCGCCCGCGACATCGGCCTACATCCCGAAAGACGCTTCCGGCAGGCAGCTCCACTTCGTCTGCGAGGTGCATGACTACGGTGACTTCTCCCTTGTGTCGTACCGCCGCGTCATCGTGGATGTAGAATAGACGGCCTAATGCAGATACTTGTAGTCGACATGGTACTGGATCTTCCCGTCCTTGTCGACGAAGGCATATAGTCCGGTGACCTTCGCCATGCCCTTGCGCACGTCGTTGTATAGGTTGGGGAACCTGTCCTTGACGATGTACATCCTTTCGCTCTCGTTGCGTATGTTGCGGTTCCTGAGCTTGTAGCGGAGTTCGTAGTCGCAGGTGCCGTCCGGATTCGCGATCTCCACCATGCTCTGGATATGCATCAGGCCTTCGGCGTAGTAGGCGTAGAGTTCGGGGTAGTTGTCGTATAGTATCTCGATTCTCGTGTCGACGTCCCGGATTGCGCGGGCACCTTCTGAGGCGGCCCTGCCCGTGGCGCAGGATACGGCCGCGGCGGCGAGCGCCGCTATTGCGATAGCTTTGAAAATAACTTTCATCTCGTTGAATGTCCTGTTGTCGTGCAAATATAATGTTTTTATTGCCGAGTCGGATTTTTTTGTTAATTTTGGTAGTAACACTCAAAACTACTGCGTTATGAAATCGAACCTCACCTTCAGTACCTTCATCCCCACCCGGCTGCTGTTCGGATGTGGGGAGATCGCAAGGCTTGCGACAGAAAAGCTTCCCGGAAAGAAAGCCCTCGTGGTAATATCTGCCGGTACTTCCATGAAGAAGTACGGATACCTCGACAAGGTGGTCTCCCTGCTTGCGCAAGGCGGGGTCGAGTCCGTCGTATATGACAAGATCCTTCCGAACCCTGTCAGGGCGCATGTCATGGAGGCGGCCGGAGTATGCCGCAGTGAGGGATGCGACTTCGTCGTAGGTCTCGGAGGAGGCAGCAGTGTCGACTCGGCCAAGGCTATCGCGGTCATGGCGTGCAACGACGGAGACTACTGGGACTATGTGAATGCCGGAAGCGGCAAGGGCCGTCCGGTGGCCGGAGCCCTGCCCATAGTGGCTATTCCCACCACGGCGGGTACCGGTACCGAAGCCGATCCATGGGCCGTGATCACCAACGAGGAACTGCACGAGAAGATAGGCTTCGGCGGGGACTTCACCTTCCCGGTGCTGTCGGTAGTGGATCCCGAACTGATGATGTCCGTGCCCGCGAAGTTCACCGCCCTGCAGGGCTTCGACGCCTTCTTCCATGCTTCTGAAGGATATATAGCGAACTGCTCCACTCCTGTAAGCGACCTCTATGCCCTGGAGGCCGTGCGCCTGCTTGCGAAATACCTGCCCGAGGCAGTGGTCAACGGCGGAAACCTCAAGGCGCGCACCAAGGTCGCCCTGGCGAGCATGCTGGCCGGAATGGTCGAGTCTACCTCGAGTTGTACCTCTGAGCACTCCATGGAGCACGCGATGAGTGCCTTCTGCCCCGAACTTCCCCACGGAGCGGGACTGATCGCACTGAGCGACGCATACTTCAGCGCTTTCCGCACTGACTGCGTCAAGAGATACATGAAGCTGGCCGAGGCCATGACCGGACATCCGAGCAGCGCGCCGGAAGACTTTCTCGTAGCCCTGAGGCGTATGCAGAAGTCCTGCGGCGTCGACGACATCAAGGTCAGCGACTGGGGTGTCAGGAAGGAGGACCTGCCCGCTATGGTGCAGAACGCCCGCCATACCATGGGAGGGCTGTTCGGCTTCGATCCCCGTCCTCTTACCGACAGCGAGGTGCTCGACATCTACAGGATGTCGTACAGATAGTCCGGAGCCGACTGCCGGCACAGTCTGGCGGGAACGGCTACCGGTCCATGTGGAGAGCCTGGAGGAATCGCCGGATGACTTCAGGCTTTCCTGTGTGCTTGCCCTCGTCCTCGCTCAGCTTGCAGGTGTCGTTGTAGAAGGTCCACGACTCGGTGATTTTGGCGGCTATCAGCTTTATGACTATGTTCATCGGCTTGAGCCCCTCGAAGTCGTTTGTGAAGTGCGTTCCTATGCCGAACGACGGCTGGCAGTAGTCCACGGCATATTTCTGAATCTCTATCGCCCTGTCGGTGTCGAGGGCGTTGCTGAAGATGACCTGCTTGGTGCGCGGATCGATGCCAAGCGAACGGTATTTCGCGACTATACGCATCAACTGGTCGTAGTTGTCGCCGCTGTCTATCCTCAGTCCCTTGAAGAGATTCGCGAAATCTTCCGAGAAGTTGAGGCTGAAGATGTTCCAGCCGAAACTGTCGTAGAGGTAGGTGCCCAGCGCACCGCGGAAGGTGTTGCGCCATGAGTCCATGGCAATGTGGTTCGCCATCTGCGGCCCGTACATGCCTCCTATCGCGCAGACGAATTCGTGGGCCATAGTGCCTACCGGCAGCAGGTCGTGCTTCATCGCGAGGTATACGTTGCTGCTGCCTACGAACTTGCCCGGCCATTCCCTGCTCATGTAGCAGTCTTTCAGCGCCTTCAGTACCGTGTCCTCGGCCTCGAGCGACGCCCTGCGCCTCGTGCCGAAGTCGCTGAACACGCATCCGGCTCCGAGCAGGCGGCTTCCCTTGTCGTAGGTTCTGCGGTAGCATGCGCCGAGATCGATTTTCGAATCCTCTCCCGTCATCATGTAGTACAACTCCGAGATTATCGCGAGCAACTTGACTTCAAGGAGTATGGTATCGGCCCAGCTGCCTTCTATGTCCACATGGAGGTGCCCGGTGTCGTCCTGCCGCGCCCTTACCCAACGGCTGTCGAAGCGGTAGCCGCGCAGATAGTCGTAGAACCAGCCCGGAATGTAGTTGCAGCGCCTGCGCATGAAATCCACCTCGTCCCGGGTGATCGCCAGACCCTCCAGCGAGCGGACCTGCTGCATGAACTCCTCGGCGAAACCTGCCGGATATACAGTGTCGTCCCTGTCGGTGAAGCTGTACCTTACGCAGGCGCGCGGGAAATTGTCTATGACCGCGCAGCACATCGTGAACTTGTAGAGGTCGTCATCGGTGAAATGGGTGATAATCTGGTGCATCCTGTCGTGTTTTGGCCGTAAATATATGAAATCCCGACGATAAATTCCCGTATTTCCTGCAAGCGGATTGCAAACTTGCGGCCCGGGGTTCGTCCTGCGCGGATATTTTGTATTTTCGCAGAACTGTAAACTCTATGATATGGTAAGGCAGTTCGATGTTGAGGGAATGACCTGTTCGGCGTGCGTAGCGCATGTCGAGAAGGCGGTATCAAAAGTCGAGGGGGTGACTTCCTGCTCGGTGAGTCTGGTGACGAATTCGATGAATGTCGAAGGAAGCGCCACCGACGAGGCGATAGCGGCTGCAGTGGACAGGGCAGGGTACCATGCCAGGCCGAAGGGTTCCGCACATGGTGGCGGGGCCGGTGCCGGCGGTATTTCGGGCGCTTCCGGCAGAAGCTCCGGCGCCGCATTGCCGAGGTACAGGATTCTTGCGCGCCGTCTTGCGCTGTCGCTGCTCTTCCTCATACCCCTGATGTATGTCGCCATGGGAGCCTCGATGTGGAACTGGCCGCTTCCGGCCTTCCTCGATCGGAACCGCGCTGCTGCCGGCGTGCTCCAGCTGCTTCTTGCGGCCGCAGTGCTCGGAATCAATTCGGAATTTTTCAGGAGCGGAACAAAGTCACTGCTTTCCGCTGCGCCCAACATGGATACTCTGGTGTCGCTCGGCTCGGGGGCTGCTTTCCTGTATAGCCTCGTAATGCTCTCCGTCAAGGGAAGCGAGGCTTCGCATCTGTATTTCGACACCTCGGCCATGATACTGGTGCTGGTTTCCGTAGGCAAGATGCTGGAGGCCCGTTCCATGGGCAGGACTACCGATGCGCTCAGGGCTCTCTCGAGACTTGCGCCTGGACTCGCCGTGGTCGAGAGGGACGGCAGGGAGGAGAAGGTCCTGTGCGACAAGGTGCTGCTGGCCATCGGCCGCAAGCCCGTGGCGGACACCTGCGGCGTGGAGAACCTGACCGTGGAGCAGATCGCTCAGATCTTCACCGGTGAGATCACCAACTGGTCTGAGGTGGGCGGCGCTGACGGCGAGATCGCTGTCTTTGGCCGTGAGGCTGGTTCCGGCACCCGCG
>OHFP01000954.1_pt1 | contig 11934 bp, 10 predicted proteins | sample 1567591 | NCBI WGS metagenome assembly OHFP01 (sample SAMEA3879547, study PRJEB24766) | human gut metagenome | biome: human-associated habitat; feature: feces | place: USA | collected 1985/1987 | reverse complement strand
AGTCCCAATACGAACAGTGTCGCACCGCGCTCTATATCGTCCGCCTTGACCTCTCTGTGATCCAGCTCAGGCTTCACCTCATCGTAGTTGACTATAGGGCCGGCTATGAGCTGAGGGAACATGCTCACATATGTTCCGAACTTGATTATACTCTTGTCCGCCTGATACTTGAGCCTGTACACGTCAAATATATACGATGTTATCTGGAACGTATAGAAGCTTATTCCAAGCGGCAGTGTGATCGCCACGCTATCAAATATCTTTGTTCCCGCTGCAGTGTTTATTATCTCTATAAAGAAGTTGATATATTTGAATATGAACAACATTCCAAAATTAAACACCATAGCCACCGCCAGCCAGCAGTTTCTCTCAAATGAACAGTCGATCTCCGAATATACTTCTATATCATAAAAACGCTTGATTCGTCTTGCCACCGAATAGTTAAATATAATAGAAAACATCATCAAGAACACGTATATGGGTTCGCCATACGCGTAGAACACAAGGCTGCCTAAAAGCAGTACAACATTCCTGTACTTCGGCTTTGTCACAAAATAGATAAGCAAAAATAAAGGCAGGAATCTAAATAAGAACTCCATGCTCGAAAAAACCATAATATACTCCTTAAATAAATACTCAGTCCAGTGTGAGTATAAATACTTTTACCACTTATGTCAACCGACACTAATCCTATTTTTTCTTAAAAAAACTATTGTTTTCGACATATTTTCTCACCACCACAACATATGGTACTTCGCCCATATCCACGCCCCTATTAACATAAAAAATGCGTGATCCATATTTCATGAATCACGCATTTTTTCTCTATTCTATATATGATCATATTAAGATCTTATGATATGACACATATCCCTATGCCATGTCTCAACCTCATCTTACAGATAATCAAGTGGGTTGACATATGAGCCATTCAGGAATACTGAGAAGTGGCAATGTGTACCTGTTGAATATCCTGTTGAACCTGCGTACGCAATGGTCTGTCCCTGTGAAACCACATCGCCAACGCTTACTGCAAGTGATGAGTTGTGAAGGTACATCGTCACAAATCCATTACCGTGATCTATCATAACGTAGTTACCACCACTCTCGCCCCACTCGGCTACCGTTACAACACCTGCATCAGCCGCTGCGATAGGCACTCCGTATGAACATCCTATATCTATACCCATATGATTGGAGCTTGCTCCTGCTGTCGGTGACTCTCTAGGTCCGAAGTAGTCTGTGATAGGTCCTGATACAGGCCATATGAACTGACCTGAACCGGTTGTTGAACCGCCATTGTTACTTCCACTGTTGTCGCTGTCACTGCCTGAGTTATCGCTTCCACCGTTGTTATCCTGCTGCTGTTGTTCAGCTTCTCTCTGCTTACGCTCCTCCTCCAGTCTCTGCTGTTCCTGACGCGCAAGCTCTGCCAGCTTGTCATCCAGCTCTGACTCCTGCTTTGCGTATTCAGCCGCAAGAGCTTTCTGCATCTCAACATCATCACTGTACTTGTTGATCTCCGCATTCTTCTGGCTTATAACATCATCGAGGTCTGCCTGCTTGGTCTCCAGGTCTGCCTTTACCTTCTCTACATCCGCCAGATCATCCTTGAGTGTCTGCTGATACTCTGCTATGTCATTCTTAGTCTTTACCAGCTTGTTGAGCTGCTTCTGGTCATATGTGCTGAGCTGATCAACATACTCAGACTTGTTAAGACTATCCTCAAATGAAGCCGATGACATAAGTGCATCTATGTAAGCAACATCGCCCTCCTCGTAGAGGTACTGTATCCTCTTCTTCATCGCCTCATACTGATTATCCTCACTGACCTGAGCCTCTGCAAGCTTTGTCTGAGTCTCATCTATCTCATTCTGAAGATCCTCAGCCTGCTGTTTCTTCTCCACGATCTGTGTGCTTATATCTGTGGCCTGCTTATCGAGCTCATTTACAGCCGCTGTAAGCTTGTCTACCTTCTTCTGATACTTCTCTGCGTTTGCATTCGCCTCTTCCTGAGCCTGCTGAGCCTCTTCCTTCTGCTGCTCAACATCCTCCTTGGTCTCCTCAGCATGCACGCTGAACACAGGAGCCGCAAATATGGATGTAAACGACATGAGCAGTGCTCCTGTAGTAACCACTGCCACCTGCATACCTTTCTTCTTTATCTTGTATAAATCTATTCTCATCATTCATGCCTCCTAATCGCATTTCATAATGTTATTATCTTTTTGCCCTACTTATCAGCATTATAACACATATTGTTCCTAAAAAAGTAATAACAATTTGTGAATTTTTTGTGCATTGCTCTGACCGCATTTAACACTACACTCTCAGGTGCTTTCTTGTGGTAAGAATACTTCCTACCAGACCAACACCGATACCGAGCACAAGTCCGACCGGTACCATAGTCCTGAACAGATCCTGCTGGCTCACAAATGCGAACAGCGTTGTGACAACCTTGAACCTTCCGGCAACGTATGTCAGTATCTTATCGTACATGTAGTACAGAAGGACCAGAGGTATAGCCGAACCGACCGCGCCTATGATCACACCCTCTATGATGAACGGCGCCCGTACAAATATATTTGTCGCACCGATCAGCTTCATGATCCCTATCTCTTCCTTTCGCACCGTGATACCTATGGTGATAGTATTGCTTATAAGGAAGATAGATACCAGCATCAGTATCACAACTATTCCTATGGATGCATATCCGACAAGAGATGACAGTGTCGTGATGCTGTCCGCAGTCACGTCAGAGCTCTTGACCTTTCTGACTCCTGAAAGCCCCTGGGCAAATGCCACGAACTCCGGCTGTCTGGCCACATCCTTGAGCGTAACCTCATATGAGGCCGAATTCTTAAGTGGATTGTCCTCGCCAAATGCATCCTTTGCCGCCTGTGGATTATCGTAGTTCTGCTCAACAAATTTATTCCATGCGTCATCCGCCGACACGTAATCCATCGTGTTTACATAATCCAGAGTTCTTATCTGTGATCCGATAAGCTGTATCGTGTCGTCCGACACATCCTCGTCAAAGAACACTGATATTGTAACTGTATTCTCAAGCTCCTGCATACCGGACTGGAAGTTTACAACTACCGCATATATGATTCCAAAGAGGAACAGACATGATATGATGGTTCCAAGTGATGCAAGTGAGAACAGTATGTTTCTTCTTATATTCGCAAAGCCCTGTCTGAGGACATAGAAAAATGTACTAATCTTCATCTATGTAGCCTCCTTCCTTCTCATCACTGATTATAACGCCCTTCTTCAGGGTGATAACTCTCTTCTTCATCTCATTGACGATATCCTTGTTGTGGGTTACCACGACAACTGTGGTTCCTCTCTTGTTGATATCCTCAAGGAGGTTCATGATATCCAATGAGTTCTTAGGATCGAGATTTCCTGTAGGCTCATCCGCCAGTATGATGTCAGGATTGTTGACCAGTGCTCTCGCCATGGCAACTCTCTGCTGCTCACCACCTGAGAGCTCCTTCGGGTATGATTTGTATTTGTCTGCAAGTCCAACCAGCGTCAGCATGGCCGGAACACGTCTTCTGATGTATCTCGCCGGAGTCTGGATAACTCTCTGTGCAAATGCAACATTCTCGTATATAGTCCTGTCCTTCAGAAGCCTGAAGTTCTGGAATACGACTCCAATCCTTCTTCTGACCTTCGGTATATCTTTTCTCTTTATCTTGCCATAGTCGTATCCGGCAACAGTGATATTGCCCTCCGTAGGATCGAGCTCCTTGAGCAGAAGCCTAAACAGAGTGGTCTTGCCTGATCCACTGCTTCCAACTATAAATACGAACTCGCCTTTTTCTATATTGATGTTCACATTCTTGAGCGCCTGATTGCCCCCAGGGTATGTCATACTCACGTTCTCTAACTCTATCATCTCATGTCTCCTATATTGCCTCTTTACGGCATAAACTGTACATTATCTTACATTTGTCCATAGTCGGATGATTCTGATTCATTTCATCCACGCTTCATTATACTACATATTGATTGTTTTGTTGTGTATAGTTTGTGAATTAAAATTAATACACGATGCGGCAGTCTTCATATATCCATATGTAAGGCTGCCGCTTCTATGCAATCTATATTCCAGATAACTGTCCACCGAACATTTTAATAATCCAGTGACTCCATGTACTTCATGTACTTTACAACCATAAGAGCGATCTTGAATGTGATGGCATCCTCGAATACTCTCAGATCAAGGCCTGTGCTCTTCTGCAACTTATCAAGTCTGTATACCAGAGTATTTCTGTGGATGTACAACTGTCTTGATGTCTCTGATACGTTCAGGCTGTTCTCAAAGAACTTGTTGATAGTTGACAAAGTCTCCTCGTCAAACTCATCAGGGCTCTTGCCGTCAAATATCTCTCTGATGAACATCTTGCACAGAGGAAGTGGAAGCTGGTAAATAAGTCGTCCTATTCCAAGATTGCTGTATGCTATGATATCTGTGTTCTCATAGAATATCTTTCCAACATCCAGAGCCATCTTAGCCTCTTTGTATGAACGTGAAACTTCCTTTATCTCATTGACAATTGTTCCGAATGATACATGTACAGATGACATCGCCTCGGTATTGAGCATGTCAACGATGACCTTGGCAATCTTGTTCATGTCGTCATATGTCTCGTTGGACTTGACTTCCTTGACAAGAATGATGTTCTTCTCGTCCACAGCAGTGATGAAATCCTTTGTCTTGGCTGAGAAGATATTACGTACTGTCTCAAGTGCATTGGTATCCTTCTCATTCTTTGTCTCTATGATAAATACGATTCTTCTCACATCAGTATCTATGTGGAGCTTCTTTGCTCTGTTGTAGATATCAACCAGAAGGAGATTGTCTAAGAGAAGGTTCTTGATAAAGTTGTCCTTGTCAAATCTCTCCTTGTATGCGACCAGAAGGTTCTGGATCTGAAATGCTGCAATCTTGCCGACCATATATGTATCATCGGTCTCGCCCTTTGCCATGAGAATATGCTCTAACTGGTTATCGTCAAACACCTTGAAGAACTGATAACCTCTTACAACCTGGCTCTCTGCCGGTGAATCAACAAATGCACGAACTGAATCCTCGCAGTCATCTATATCCTTAAGTGTTGACGCAAGCACTTTTCCCTCTGTGTCCAACACGCACAGGTCAGTTCTTGTTATACCTTTTAATCCGTCTATTGTATCCTGAAGAATCTGGTTTGATATCATTCTTTTCACTCCTTATACTCATTATACGTTTTATCCCGTAATCCATTACTCTTATTTTAAAGCAAAATTGTAGAAAAAAAAAGAGAAAATGCAGATTTTTTATATGTATTTTCTGCATTTTCTCAATTTTTCAAGAATTAAACTACTGTTTCCAGTTATCTGGAGTGTAATTGTAAGTTCTATGTGTTATCTAAGACTAGTTAACAAGGATCTCCTCTGTCTCCTTATCGAAGATATGAATCTTGCTTAAGTCAAATGCGAACTGAACTGTGTCGCCAGGTCTAGCTGTTGTACGAGCATTTACTCTTGCTGTGATATCGAACTGGTCGATTGTGAAGTATAAGTAAACCTCGGCACCAAGCATCTCGTAGATGTTGATTCTTGCATCGATTACGCTCTCTGGTGATGACTCGATGAAGAGCTGCTCATCATGAATATCCTCTGGACGGATACCAAGAACAACTTCCTTATCGATAGCATCAAGTGCGATAAGTCTCTCAGCCTTGCTGTCTGGAACCTTGATTGAATGTGAACCGAACATAAGGAGAACGTCAGCACCTGACTTAACAACCTTACAATCGATGAAGTTCATAGGTGGCATACCCATGAATCCGGCAACGAACAGGTTACATGGCTTGTCGTAGAGGTTCTGAGGTGTATCTACCTGCTGGATGATACCATCCTTCATAACTACGATTCTTGTACCAAGTGTCATAGCCTCTGTCTGGTCATGTGTTACGTAGATGATAGTTGTCTGTAATCTCTGGTGAAGCTTAGAAATCTCAACACGCATCTGTACTCTTAACTTAGCATCAAGGTTTGAAAGAGGCTCATCCATAAGGAATACCTTAGGATTACGAACGATAGCACGTCCCATAGCAACACGCTGTCTCTGTCCACCGGATAAAGCCTTTGGTTTACGGTCTAATAATTTCTCAAGATCAAGGATCTTAGCAGCTTCTTCTACTTTTTTCTTGATCTCATCCGGCTCCTCGGACAGGTAAATGCAGTTTCCGAGCGATTTACTCATCTTCGCTTTTCCGTCGATACCCGGCAGACGTCTGCAGGAATCATTCTCCGGCAGCATAATCTTCGGCTGCACAAGTGCCTCGCCATAAACCGTATTGAATTTGTGGACGATCTCCTGTGTCTGCTCGATCATCGGCATCTGATCCTCTCCAACCGGAACGGTCGTTGCCTTGAATGCAGTGATATCGGCTGCCTGGCTGATCGGGTAGGTGAAGAATCCAACCGGGATGCTCGCCTCAAAGTTTCTCATCTGGATCTCCGATTTTACGGTTGGATTTCTCTGCAGTCTGGAAACCGTAACGAGATTCATATAATAGAAAGAAAGCTCGCACAGTTCCGGAATCTGAGACTGGATAAAGATGGTGCTCTTTTCCGGATCAAGTCCGCAGGAAAGATAATCCAGCGCTACCTCCAGAATGTTCTGGCGCACCTTCTCCGGGTTGTCCGCATTGTCGGTCAGCGCCTGTGCATCTGCAATCATGATGTAAATTTTATCGAATTCACCGGAGTTCTGCAGCTCCACGCGGCGGCGCAGTGAACCAACGTAATGTCCTACATGCAGCTTGCCGGTCGGTCTGTCACCGGTCAGTATAATTTTTCCCATTTTTCTTCCTGCCTTCCTGATACGTAATCTTCGCAGTCCGCTTCTGTATGAAAAATTTCATGAAAATTCTCATAACTGCGGACCTTCTACATACCCTCTATAATACCGTCTTTTTACAAACACTGTCAATGGTCTTTTCCGGTAAAATTCCTCAAAATATCTATTATGAGACAAATCGTTCAACAGCCACGTACAGCCTTCCCTTTTTCGTCTGATTCTGCACGCCAACATAGCGGAATTTTCCCATATGGCGCACGGTCACGAGATCGTCCTCTTTTAATGACGCGCTCGGCGACGTCACCAGTTTTCCATTAATAAACACCTGGCCGCCCTCGATCAGCGGCACCATTTTGCTCCGCGAACTGCTGAACGCCAGCGACAGCACCGCATCGAGCCGCACGGAAGCGACGGAGCCTTCTTTCCGCTCGGTTTTCGGCTCCGTCAGCTCCTCCGGCAGTCCCGCCTCGACTTCACAGTACACGCTCGTATGGCGCACTTTTTTCAGCTCCGCACAGATGTAGTCCGCCATATCCGCCATACAGATCAGATACGCCTGGTTTCCATCGATCAGAATGTCTCCCAGCTTATACCGCTCCACGCCGAGATTCATCAGTGATCCTAAGAAATCACGGTGTGACAGCGCATCCGCAAATTTTTCATTCAGCGGGCTGATGCGCACGACTGCGATCGGAAGCATCGACGCATCACCGTCCTCTGCATAGGATGGCAGAAACAGCGCCGCTTTCCGCTCTGCCGCCTCGTATCCGCCGGACAGCACGTAACGCACGCCCGGGATTTTATTTACCGTACGGTAGAACAGATCCTGCTCCGCCAGCGTCAGAAACTCCGTGTGTGACGGAACATCCCTGTGATAACACTGCTCTGCCAGATCCTGAATCCGTCCTACCAGCACTTCTTCCTCATTCATGGTAATCCCCCTTTGATACACCGCGGGCTGCCCCTGTTTTCTTTCGGGCAGCCCACGTATCACACTTTATTTATCCAGCAGCATCGACAGCCCGATCCGCTTCTTCGCCAGATCAAGGCTGATGACCTTCACTTCCACGATATCGCCGACGCTCACAGCCTCCAGCGGATGCTTGATGAAGCGTTTCGTCATCTGGGAAATGTGGACGAGTCCGTCCTGATGCACGCCGATATCGACGAATGCACCGAAGTCAATGACGTTGCGCACGGTTCCCTTTAAGATCATGCCGACCTTCAGGTCCTTCATATCGAGCACGTCGGTGCGCAGGATCGGGCGCGGCATCTCGTCACGCGGGTCACGGCCAGGCTTCTGCAGCTCTTTGATGATATCGCGCAGCGTAATCTCGCCGACACCGATCTCCTCTGCCATCTTTTTGTAATCTTTGATGAAGAACGCCGTCGGTCCCTCGCTGATCTGCTCTGTCTTCATATTTAACTTTGCAAACAGCTTCTCGACTGCCTCGTAGCTCTCCGGATGAACGCTTGTGCCGTCCAGCGGATTTTTGCCGCCGGTGATGCGCATAAAGCCCGCGCACTGCTCAAACGCCTTCGGTCCGAGTTTTGCCACTTTCAGGAGCTCTTTTCTGCTCTCGAAACGGCCGTTCTCCTCGCGGTATGCCACGATGTTTTTTGCTATCACCTTGCTGACACCGGAAATGTATTCCAGCAGCGACGCAGATGCCGTGTTCAGATCCACACCGACTTTATTCACGCAGTCCTCAACGACACCGCCGAGCGCTTCGCCGAGCTTCTTCTGGTTCATATCGTGCTGATACTGGCCGACACCGATGGACTTGGGATCGATCTTCACCAGCTCTGCCAGGGGATCCTGTAATCTTCTGGCGATGGATGCAGCACTTCGCTGTCCCACGTCAAAATTGGGAAACTCTTCTGTCGCCAGCTTACTTGCGGAGTATACGGAAGCACCTGCCTCGTTGACGATCACATACTGTACCGGACGATCCAGTTCCTTCAACAGTTCTACGATTACCTGTTCGGACTCTCTGGAGGCTGTACCGTTTCCTACGGAAATTAAATCCACATTATATTTTTTGATCAGTTTCTTCAGTTCAGCTTTGGACTCCTCCACCTTATTCTGCGGTGCGGTAGGATAGATTACCTTCGTATCCAACACTTTTCCGGTAGCATCCACTACCGCCAGCTTACATCCGGTACGGAATGCCGGATCCCAGCCTAAGACCACTTTGCCTGCGATAGGAGGCTGCAGCAACAGCTGCTCTAAGTTTTTACCGAAGACATTGATCGCTCCATCCTCTGCCTTTTCTGTCAGATCGTTACGGATCTCTCTTTCAATAGCGGGTGCTATTAAACGATCGTAGCTGTCTTCCGCTGCGGCACAGATTACCGGTGTAGTATATTCATTTTCCTTCGTGATCAGCTTTTTCTCCAGATAACGCAGAATACGTTCCTCCGGTGCATTGACTTTAACAGTCAGTACTTTTTCTGCCTCTCCACGGTTCAATGCCAATACTCTATGGCCTGCAATCTTTTTCACCGGCTCTTCGAAATTGTAATACATCTCGTAGACACTCTGAGCCTTCTCATCCTTCGCCGTACCGGTCACAATGCCTTCCTCTACGGTGATATTGCGGATGTAAAGTCGATGATCCGCATCGTCGGAGATCATCTCGGCAATAATATCCTGTGCTCCCTGCAATGCTTCCTCCGGCGTCTTTTTCTTCGGAAACATACTTTGCTGCCTCGTTAAGCACCGGTTCTGTTGCCTCCTGGCGCAGAATATATTCTGCCAGAGGTTCCAGACCCTTCTCCTTTGCAATACTGGCACGGGTCTTTCTCTTGGGACGATAGGGGCGGTACAGATCCTCTACCACTACCAGCGTCTGGGCTGCCAGAATCTTCTCCTTTAACTCATCGGTAAGTTTTCCTTGTTCCTCGATGCTCTTCAGCACCTGCTCCTTTTTATCTTCCAGACTTCTCAGATAGGTCAGTCTCTCATCGAGATTACGCAGCTGCTCGTCGTTCAGAGATCCGGTGACCTCCTTACGGTAACGGGAGATGAAAGGGATGGTATTTCCCTCATCGATCAGCTTCACCGCAGCTTCCACCTGCCATTTTTCTACCTGAAGTTCTTCTTTGATTTTCTGTATAATATCCATAGTTCCTCCTGATGGCCTGTTGCCATTTTGTTTTGCGCATGGGTATATTATACTGGAAATCGGAAGTTTTCTCAATCTTTTCATTCTTATTTCATTTGCTTATTACAGAAAAAGATGGTACAGTACTTAATATAAGCGCGGCAGACAAATTCACCATATGTCGCCCGGAAATGAGGCTTTCTATGGATTATAATCAGAATCAGAATAACGAAATGAATCAAAATATACCACAGATCGATCCGAAATACAGGGGTTTGTCGATCGCTTCTATGGTCTGCGGCATCTGTTCCCTGGTATTATGCTGCACGGGACTGCTGTCCATTCCCACCGGTGCTCTGGGCATTCTCTTTGCATTGCTCACCCGGAAAAGAGGGCAACGCATGAACAATATGTGTGTTGCCGGGATCTGGCTGTCCTGTGTGGGACTGGCACTCGGTATCTTCATAACGGTCAGCAGCATTGTCACGGTATTCACAGATCCTTCTTATATGAATATGCTGGATCAGATGTACCAGCAGATGTACGGTGTCGATATGGAAGAATTCTGGCAATCTTACCTGTAAGACATGCCTATGTTTTCCGATGCATTCTGCGGTTACGAAATCAAAACCCGGAGTAGCCGGAATAACCAATAGAACGCAATAATAAAAAGAAAAGAGGATTTCTATGATACAATATGCATCCAGAGCCCAACTCAAAGAAAAAGCCAGAGATCAGATGGCAGGGCATTACGGCAATGCCATCCTGCTGTCCATCTGCCGGAGTCTGATCGTATTTTCCCTCACCTTTGCCGTCAGCATGACCTTCACTATGATCCTTACCGTACGGACACTTATGGGGGGAAGCGCAGAGACATCTCTGACGGAATATCTGCTTTTGACGGCGACTACGACTTTATTGTCGATCTTCACCGGAGTATTTCAGACCGGCATCACATTATTTTATCTGAATACTGCCTGCGGCAGACCTGCTGTAACTGCCAATCTGTTCTACGGCTTCAAATACTTATTCAAAAAATCGCTCGGGATCTCCGCAGTACTGATCCTGCTGAATACGGCATGTACACTGCCGTTTGATATCTGCTATTTTCTCCTGCGGTCAGGTAAAGGCTTTGACGCCATAACCATGGCAATCCTGTGCATTGTGCTTATGGTCATCGGTATGTGTATCTATATTCCGTTATCCCTTGGTTTATCCCAGGCTTACTATTTACTGTTGGATTTTCCCCAGTATAGCGCTATGGAGCTGATGAAATTAAGCTTCCGTATTATGAAAGGACATAAATGGGAGCTGTTCTGCTTACAGATGAGTTTCCTGCCGCTGGGATTTCTGTGTTTGCTGAGCTTCGGTATCGGAACTCTGTGGCTGGTGCCATACATGAATATGACCCAGACCTTATATTTTCTGGATCTGATGCAGAACGAGCACAGGCATTAATTGCCTGTGCTCTTTATTGTCTGTGCTATCACCGTGATGGTGTCCAGTACCATATCTTTCTGCGCATCATCCGTATAATTTCCGGTATACACATAAATTTTTCCATTTTTCAACTGATAGATCTGAATCTGGTCCGAAGCAATATTGTTACTTAAAAGTGCCTCACGGCCGCCCATGGCTTCTATCGTTTCCTCTGTCCACGCGCCGGTATCTACCATCATATCCAGTCCTTCCTGGGTCAGTGACATATTGTCCTCCAGATAGAACACCGGTGTACCTTCCATACTGCGCATTTCACTTTCCTTTATCACCATATAAGGAGCCTGTTCTTTTAAGCCATCCAACATTACCTGCAGAAGTTCCGGTTTCAACTGTGTGACCACGGTGTCATTCTCCGCCACCGAGATACTTGTGGAGCCGTCATCCGCTGTCCCTTTATAGAAGATCGTAAGCGGGTGATAATCCGTCGTCACCTGCTCCCACACTTCCCAGTCTTCTGCCGGATAG
>OHFP01000953.1_pt1 | contig 11942 bp, 8 predicted proteins | sample 1567591 | NCBI WGS metagenome assembly OHFP01 (sample SAMEA3879547, study PRJEB24766) | human gut metagenome | biome: human-associated habitat; feature: feces | place: USA | collected 1985/1987 | reverse complement strand
CCGCCGTAGGCAACACACAAAAGACCCCTGCAAGGCGACGGGGGTTCAATGAGTAATGAATGATGAATAGTGAAGAATTGGGGAGGAGAAAGAGGGAGCGAAGGAGGGGAGAGGGGTAAAGGGAAAGTAAAGGGAAAGTAAAGGGGAGGTAAGGGAGAGGTAAAGGGGAGGGGGAAAATGTGCGGAGCCATGAGAATTTTTATATAACAGTGAAGTTTTTTCTATCGCTTTTTGTAAAATCGGACGATACAATGGGGTTACAGTGGCGAGGTGAGGGAATACTCACTTTGACCATACAATCTTAAGGAGGAACTAAGATGAAAAAGACACTTGCTATTCTCCTGTCCGCCGTGATGGTGCTGGCTCTGCTGGCCGGCTGCGGCGACAAGAATAACGACAAGGGCGGCGACGCCGGCAACACCGGTGCTTCCACGCTGGATGTGGGTGTGTTCTACTACGACTTTTCCGATGTGTATATCTCCAGCGTCCGCAACTCCATGGACAGCCAGTTCAAGGCTCTGGGCATCAAGTACACCAACTACGACGGTGGCAGCAACCAGGCCCAGCAGACTGACCAGATCAACACCGCTATCGCCAACGGCGCGAACCTGCTGATCGTCAACATCGTGGAGACTTCCTCTCCCGACGCCGCGCAGAACGCTGCCGACGCCGCCAAGGCTGCCGGTATCCCCATCATCTTCTTCAACCGCGAGGTGGCTGACGAAGTGGTGAACAGCTATGAGAAGTGCGCTTTCGTGGGCACCAACGCCCCCGAGGCAGGTCACATGCAGGGTCAGATGATCGGCGAGTATCTGGTTGCCAACTTCGACACCGTTGACCTGAACGGCGACGGCAAGATCTCCTACGTGATGTTCAAGGGTCAGGAGGGCAACGCTGAGGCCGAGGCCCGCACCCAGTTCGGCGTCGAGGACGCCAACGCTGTTCTGACCGCTGCCGGCAAGCCCGAGCTGGTCTACTACAACGCTTCCGCTACCGACAAGTATCTCGTTGACCAGGGCGGCAAGTGGTCCGCACAGGCTGCCAACGACTACATGGCTACCATCCTGCCCGAGTACTCCGAGGCCAACGGCAACATGGTCGAGCTGATCATCTGCAACAATGACGGCATGGCCGAGGGCGCGGTCTCCGCTCTGCAGGGCGCAGGCTACAACACCGGCGACGGCAGCAAGACCATCCCCGTGTTCGGCGTGGACGCCACCGATTCCGCCAAGCAGCTCATCAACGAGGGCAAGATGACCGGTACCATCAAGCAGGATGCCGAGGGTATGGCCTCCACCATCCTGAACCTGGTCAGCAGCGTCAACGGCGGCGGCAACCTGATGGACAACACTGCTTCCTTCAACGTGGACGAGGGTGTTGCCAAGATCCGTGTGCCTTACGCTACCTACACCGGCGAGTAAGCAGAGAGCTTTCGCCCCAAGGTAAAGCAGCAAGGAAGAGCGGGGCTGTCGAACCGACAGCCCCGCTTTATCACTGACGCGGCTCGGTGGGAGCCGCTTTGAAATGCGGCGGCGCGCTGTGCAGGTGCGCCGGATGCGAAAATCACGCAGATAGGAGGTAAACGCATATGGAGCAGCCGGCATTGCTGGAAATGCGGAATATCACGAAGGAATTCCCGGGTGTGAAGGCACTGGATGGCGTTTCGCTCACTGTCCGTCCCGGTACCGTCCATGCGCTGATGGGCGAGAACGGCGCAGGTAAATCCACGCTGATGAAGTGCCTCTTTGGTATCTATGCCAAGGATAGCGGCAGCATCTCCCTGGACGGCAGGGATGTGGATTTCAAGAACTCAAGAGAGGCACTGGAAAACGGCGTTGCCATGGTCCATCAGGAGCTGAACCAGGCGTTGACACGCAGCGTCATGGACAACCTGTGGCTGGGCCGCTACCCCAAGGTGGGCGGCATTATGGTCAGCGAGTCCATTATGCGTAGGCGGACGAAGGAGATCTTCGATGAGCTGGACGTCCATGTGGACCCTAAGGTCATCATGTCCACGCTGCCCGTTTCCCAGAGGCAGATGGTGGAGATCGCCAAGGCGGTCAGCTACAACGCCAAGGTCATCGTGTTCGATGAGCCGACCTCCTCGCTGACGGAGGCGGAGGTGGAGCACCTTTTCCGGATTATCAATATGCTGAAGGAGCGTGGCTGCGGTATTATCTACATCAGCCACAAGATGGACGAGATCCTTCGCATCAGTGACGAAGTGACCATCATGCGCGACGGACAGTGGGTCGCCACCCGGAACGCCGGTGATCTGACCATGGGGGAGATCATCAAGCTGATGGTGGGGCGCGAGCTGACGAACCGGTTCCCGCCCAAGGACAATGTGCCGGGGGACGTCATCCTGGAGGTGGAGCACCTGTCCGGCAAGTATACGCGGCTGAAGGACGCCAGCTTCCAGCTTCGCAAGGGCGAGGTGCTGGGCATCGCCGGTCTGGACGGCTCCGGACGCACGGAGGTGCTGGAGAACCTGTTCGGCGCAATGACAAGGGAGGGCGGCACCATCCGGCTCCACGGCAAGGAGATCAGGAACAAGTCGCCCAAGGAGGCCATTAAGAACGGCTTCGCGCTGCTGACGGAGGAACGCCGCGCCACGGGTATTTTCGGTATCCGTGACATCAAGGAGAACACGGTGATCTCCAACATCAAGAGCTATCTCAAGGGCGGCATCTGCCTGAGCGAGAAGGAAATGAAGAAGGATACCGACTGGGCCATTCAAGCCATGCACATCAAGACCCCCAGTCAGTCCACGCAGATACGCTCGCTCTCCGGCGGCAACCAGCAGAAGGTCATTATCGGACGCTGGCTTCTGACCACACCGGAGGTGCTGCTGCTGGACGAGCCCACCCGCGGTATCGACGTGGGTGCTAAATACGAAATCTACCAGCTGATCCTCGACCTTGCCAGGGACGGGAAGGGTGTCATCATGGTGTCCTCCGAGATGCCGGAGCTGTTGGGCATTTGCGACCGTATTCTGGTCATGTCCGGCGGTATCCTCGCCGGTGAGGTGGACGCACGGAACACCAATCAGGAGGAGATCCTGACGCTGGCGGCTAAATATGTGTAAGGAGGAGCGACTACTGTGAACAAGGAAACGAAAGTGCAGGAGAAGGAAGCCCGTGTCCGCGAGCCGTGGACAGCCAAGCGGGTGGGTGACATTGTGCTGAACAATGCCCTGCTGATCATTATGGCGGTGGCGGTCGTTTATATCGCCATCAAGAACCCCAACTTCATCAAGCCTGCATCCCTCATCAATATCCTCTCCCAGACGGCGGCGTATCTGCCTGCCGCGCTGGGTATCGCCGGGTGCATCGTGCTGACCGGCACCGACCTGTCCGCAGGACGCGCCGTGGGTCTGACCGCCTGCATCTCCGCGTCGCTGCTCCAGAATGCGGCGAACACCGCCAACAAGATGTGGCCGGAGATCGGCACACTGCCCATTATCGTGGTCATTATCCTCGCTATGATCATCGGCGCGGTCATCGGATGCTTCAACGGCTTCTTTGTGGCGAAGTTCAAGCTGCACCCCTTCATCGTGACGCTGGGCACCCAGCTGATCCTGTATACCGTGCTGCTGCTGTACGTCCAGATGGGCAACAACAAAGGCATGGCCATCTCCAATCTGGATTCGACCTACACCAGCTTCGTCAAGGGGAGCCTGTTCAAGATCGGCGGCGTTCCCATTCCCAACTATGTGCTGTTCGCCATCGTGCTGACGGCGGTGATGTGGTTCATCTGGAACAAGACCACCTTCGGCAAGAATATGTTTGCCCTGGGCTCCAACGAGGAGGCCGCCCGTGTCTCCGGCGTCAACGTGTTCGCCGTGACCGTGGGTGTGTTCGCGCTGGCCGGCGCCATGTACGGCTTTACCGGCTTCATCGAGGGCGCGCGTATCGGCTCCAACACCGCCAACACCGGTCTGAACTATGAGCTGGACGCCATCGCGGCCTGCGTCATCGGCGGCGTATCCTTCGTGGGTGGTATCGGTAAGATCAGAGGTATCGTCATCGGCGTGCTGATGCTGCGGCTGATCTTCGTGGGTCTGACCATGGTAGGCGTGGCGCAGGACTTGCAGTACCTTATCAAAGGTGCGATCATCCTGTTCGCCTGCGCGCTGGATATGCGGAAGTACCTTGTGAAAAAATGATGCAGAACAAAGATGGCACGCATTTTGCGTGCCGTCTTTGCTTTATGGGGAAGATATGCTATAATAGCGGCAAAAGCCGCGAGGATACCGCATTAAGTTTGCAAGGGGGTCGAGGGCATGGAGCTGTACCGGGTGCTGCTGGTGGACGACGAGCAGGATATTCGCGAGGGCATCAGCCGGAAAATGGACTGGCTGGGGCTGGGGTTCTCCCTGGTGGGCGAGGCCGCCAACGGGCAGGACGCGCTGGAGCTGGCGGAGACGCTGCGGCCGGACGTGATCCTCACGGACATCAAGATGCCGTTCATGGACGGGCTGGAGCTGTGCCGGATCCTGACAGACCGGCTGCCCGCCTCCCGGTTCGTGGTGTTCTCCGGCTTCGACGATTTTGAGTACGCCAAGCAGGCCATCCAGATGAACGTGGTGGAGTATATCCTCAAGCCCATCAACGCCGACGAGCTGTCCGACGTGCTGCGGCGGCTGAAGGAGCAGCTGGACAGGGAGCGGGCGGAGCGGCGGAACGTGGAGCGGCTGCGGAGCCGGTACACGGAGAATCTGCCGATTTTGCGGGAGCTGTTCTATGCCAATCTGCTGGACGGGCGCATTGAGCCGGGGACGGAACGGGAACGGGCGGCGCGGCTGGACATCGAATTGCAGGGCGAGGAATGGGCGGTGGGGCTTGCCTATATCGGCAGCGACAGCAGCCGGGACGCGCTGTCCACCCTGTCGGTGCAGAAGCTGCTGGAGGAGACGCTGACGGCGGATCGGTGCCGGCTGTCCCTGTACAACGACTGGGTGGCGTTGGTGGTCAGCCTGACGGGAGATTTTACCGTCTATGACCTTATACGGAGTCTGGATCGCAGCTGCACGCTGGCGGCGTCCTATCTGGGGCTGACGCTGACGGTGGGCGTGGGTGCGCCGTGCCGGGAGCTGTCCGACCTTGCGCGTTCCGCCGCCGAGGCGCGGACGGCGTTGGAGTACCGCTCTATGGTGGGCCGGGGACAGGTCATCTATATCGGCGACCTGGAGCCGGACGGCGGGCCGGTGCTCTCCTTCGAGGAGGCGGACGAGCGGGCGTTGACCGCGGCGGTGAAGCTGGGGAACGACCGGGAGATACGGGACGCGGCGGCGGCTCTGGCGGAGAAGATACGCCGCGCCAATCCCTCCGCAGGGCAGTACAGCCTGTTTCTGATGGAGCTGGTGACGCATCTGGTGAAGATGACGCGACGCTCCGGCGTCGGTGTGGAGGAGGTATTCGGCGCGGATTTCTCGCTGCCCATGCAGCACTCAGAGCTGCCCGCGCTGGGAGAGCTGGAGGGCTGGTGCGCGGAGCGGTGCCTGCGGCTGCACACCATGATACGCCGCCGCCAGACGGACTCGGCGGGGCAGACGGTGGAGACTGCCAAGGAGTATATCCGCCAGCACTACGCCGAGAGCGATCTGTCGGTGGAGAAGCTGTGCGCGTATCTGCATCTCAGCTCCACGTATTTCTCCACGCTGTTCAAGCGGGAGACGGGCACCAGCTTTACCGCCTACGTGACCACGGTGCGGATGGAGGCGGCGGCGGAGGCCATACGGAGCACGGAGGAGAAAACGTACCTCATCGCCCAGCGGTGCGGGTATGAGGACCCCAACTATTTCAGCTATGTATTCAAGCGGCATTTCGGCGTGACGCCGACGAAGTACCGCAGTGAGGGCAAGTGACCGATGGAGAGAGGAGTCACCTGTGGATAAGAGGCCTTCCAGGTTCAGAATGTGGTGGAAAAGCCTGTATCACCGTTCCGGCATACAGATGATCCTGTCCATCGCCTTTACCGCCGTAGCGGTGGTGGGCATGCTGTTTTTAGGGATGGCACTGCTGCTGCGCTTTTCCACCTCCGCCAACGAGATGGCGGCGGAGAACAGCCAGCGGGTGATGGCGCAGGTGAACTGGAATCTGGACGGCTATCTGCGGAACATGATGCGGGTATCGGACACGGTGTATTACCGGGTCATTAAAAGCGCGGACATGGAGCAGAAGGGCACGGCGCAGGAGCTGCACGACGCGCTGGAGCTGCTGTACGCCAAGGACAGGGACGTGCTGGTGTCGCTGGCGGTGTTCGACGAGAACGGCGGACTGCTCTCCGGCACGCCGCTGACAGGGCTGAAAAACAGCGTGACGCCCAGCCGGGAGGGGTGGTTCACCGCCGCCATGGAGCGCATTGAGAATCTGCATTTCTCCACGCCCCACGTGCAGAATCTGTTTGAGGATCCCGATTCGCGGTACCACTGGGTGGTATCCCTCAGCCGCTATGTGGAGCTGACGAGAGGGGGCACCATCCAGAGCGGCGTGCTGCTGGTGGACATGAACTTCAGCGGCATTGAGCAGATCTGCAAGGATGTGTCCTTCTCCAACGGGCAGGGGTATCTGTACCTCATCGACGGGAGCGGGGAGATCATCTATCACCCCCGGCAGCAGCTGCTGTACGCGGGTTTGCAGGAGGAGAACAATCTGACCGCCGCCGGGTATGCCGACGGGACCCACACGGAGGTGTTCCAGTCCCAGAAGCGGCAGGTGACGGTGAAAACCGTGGGCTATACCGGGTGGAAGTTAGTGGGCGTGGTGCCCACGGAGACGCTGCGGGACAATTACAGCCAGCTGCTGCTGTTCGCGCTGTTCGTGGTGTCCTTCTCCATCTTCCTGCTGGTGTTCGTGAACCTGCGGCTCTCGGAGTGGATCACCGCGCCCATGAAGAAGCTGGATCTGGCGGTGCGGGAGCTGGAGAAGGGGGCGGAGTCCGTGGATTTCAACGTGGACGGCCCCTATGAGGTGGAGCATCTGAGCCGCAGCGTGCAGTCCATGGTGTCCACCATGCGGCATCTGATGGAGGACATTCTCCGGCAGGAGGAGGAGAAGCGGCGCAGTGAGCTGGACGTGCTGCAATCCCAGATCAACCCGCATTTCCTGTATAACACGCTGGACAGCGTGGTGTGGATGACGGAGAACAGGCGGACGCAGGAGGCCGTGGTCATGCTGACGGCACTGGCGCGGTTCTTCCGGATCTCCCTGAGCAAAGGGAGCAACATCATCCCCATCGGAGACGAGATCGAGCACGCGAGGAACTATCTGACCATCCAGAAGATGCGGTATAAGAACAAGTTCTCCGCCGACATTTACGCCGAGCCGGGGATCGAGAAGCTGTATACCATCAAGCTGATCATACAGCCCATTTTGGAGAACGCTATCTATCACGGCATGGAGTACGCCGACGGGGAGGGCGAGATACACATTCGCGCCTTCCGCGCCGGAGGGGACGTGGTCATCGAGGTGGAGGACAACGGCCCCGGTATGTCGGAGGAGGTGGTGGAGCAGCTGCTGAAGCCCAGCGGCGAGGCGAGCGTGCCTAAGGCGAAGGGCTCCGGCATCGGGTTCCGCAACGTGCACCAGCGGATACAGCTGACCTTCGGCAAGGAGTACGGGCTGACCATCCGCAGTGAGCCGGACAACGGGACGGTGGTGCAGATACGGCTGCCGGCGTTGGAGGAAGAGGACGCGGGGAGATACCGGAAGGAGGGAGAGCAGTGAGACGGAAAGCCATATTGCAGCTGGTGCTCCCGCTGATCGGGCTGAGCGTGCTGTTCTGCCTGCTGGCCTTTGCCCCCGGAGAGAAGCACAGCCAGCCGCCCCTGCTGGAAATGTCCGTGATCCTGCGGGACGGGGACGGCGGCGTATCCACCATGCGGAAGGGCATGGAGCAGGCGGCGGAGGATCTGAACGTGGAGCTGCGGTTCCTGACCCCTGCCGAGGACAACAACGCCGCAGAGCAGGTGCTGCTGCTGGAGCGGGAGGTGGCGGGCGGCGCGCCCGCCGTGGTGCTGCTGCCGGCGGACAGAGAGCTTTTGAGCGGCGCGGTGTCCGCCGCCGCCGCGGGAAAGACGACGCTTGTGACGGTGGAGACGGACATGACGGCATGGGGTGCCGCCGCCTCCGTCAGCATGGATCATCAGGCATTGGGCGAGGCGTTGGGCACGGCGGCACTGCATGGCGTGCCGGCGGGCGGCACGGTGCTGCTGCTGGACAGCCTGCCGGGGGACAACGGCATACGGGAGCGGCTGGAGGCCGCCAGAGAGGTGCTGGAGCGTGCGGGGCGGCAGGTGCGCGAGTACCAGTGGAGCGGCGACGAGACATTGTTCGCGGACATCCTGCGGATAGAGCGGCCGGGGGCGGTCATCGCCTTTGAGGCGGCGGCTCTGGCGGAGGTGGCGGAGCTGTCCCGGGGGGAGAACTTCCCGCTGCTGTACGGCTGCGGCTCCACCACGGGCATCGCCGCCGCGCTGGAAAAGGGGCGCGTGACGGCGATCGCGGCGGTGAACGTGTTCTCCGCCGGGTATCTGGCGGTGGAGGCGGCGGCGTCGCTGGCGCGGCACGAGGACTGGACAGGTGCGCCCACCGTGGCGTTTTCCGTGGTGCGGCAGGAGACTATGTACGAGAGCGACAACCAAAAGCTGCTGTTCCCCGTGACATGAGACGGGGAGGAGAGGAGACGGTATGAAGAGGATCGGGTGTCTTTTCGCCGCGCTGTGCCTGGCGGTGACGCTGTGGGGCTGCGGAGAGGCGGAGGGCGGCCCCACGCTGCGGATCGGGGTGGCACTGTACCAGCAGGAGGACACGTTCATTGAGACGGTCGCCAGAGAGCTGCAGCGGGTGGCGCAGGAGGAGGAGCAGGCGCGGAACTGGAAGATCAATTTGTATATCACCGACGGCAAGGAGAGCCAGACCACACAGAACGAGCAGGTGGATCGCTTTCTGGAGCGGGGATATGACGTGATCTGCGTCAACATCGTGGATCGGACGGCGGCGGCTGTGATCATCGACAAGGCGCAGGCGGCGGGGGTGCCGGTGATCTTCTTCAACCGGGAGCCGGTGGAGGAGGATCTGCGCCGGTGGAGGCACGCCTATTACGTGGGGCTGCCCGCCGGGGACGCCGGTGTTTTGCAGGGGGAGCTGGTGCTGGACGCGTGGGAGAACCAGCGGGAGGAGCTGGATCGGAACGGTGACGGCGTGATACAGTATGTGATGCTGGAGGGGGAGCCGGGGCACCAGGACGCGCTGCTGCGGACGGAATACTGCATTTCCACCATGACAAAGGCGGGGGTCGCCACGGAGAAGCTGGCCAGCGACGCCGCCAACTGGCAGCGGGGACAGGCCGCCATCCGGATGCGGCAGTGGCTGCGGGAGTTCGGAGAGGACATTGAGGTGGTATTTGCCAACAACGACGACATGGCGTTGGGGGCTATCGACGCTTGCACGGAGGCGGGGGAGGACAAGGACACCATGCCCTTTATCGTGGGCGTGGACGCTACGCCGCCGGCGTTGGAGGCGTTGCGGGAGGGGACGCTGAAGGGTACCGTCCGCAACGACGCCACAGGGCTGGCGGAGAGCATTATGGGACTGGCGGTTTCCCTGTCGGCAGGCGGAGAGCCTGCGCGGGAGGTGGAGCTGACGGACGGCAGCTACGTATGGCTGCGGTATGAAGCGGTCACGGCGGAGACGCTGGAGGACTGAGACGCCGGGAGACGGCGCATGACGGAAAAAATAACACGCCCCATGGGGCGGAGTGTGTGAACGAGGAGGCAACGGACAATGGCAGAGACAAGGCTGGAGGCATATTTGCGGCAGGAGGCGTTCGGCGAGACGCTGACCCGTCTTTACGGTGCGGAGGGCAGAGAGCGGGCGCGGACGCGCTGCGCGGAGGTCATGGAGGGGTTCGAGAAGTCCTTCGGCTATCCGGCGGAGGCTCTGTTCAGTGCGCCCGGGCGCACGGAGATCGGCGGGAACCATACGGATCACCAGCGGGGCTGCGTGCTTGCCGCCGCAGTGGATCTGGACATTCTGGCGGCAGCGGCCGGTAACGGCAGCGGGGTCATCCGCGTGCTGTCCCAGGGCTATCCCATGACGGAGGTGGCTCTCGGTGAGCTGACGCCGCGGGAGGACGAGGTGAACACCTCGGCGGCGTTGATACGGGGCGTTGCCGCCCGCATGAGCGAGCTGGGCTGCGGCCTGCGGAACAGGGGGCTGGATGTGTATATGACCTCCACCGTTCCCAAGGGGAGCGGGCTGAGCTCCTCCGCCGCCTATGAGGTGCTGATGGGCACCATGCTCAATGAGCTGTTCTGGGAGGGACGCTGTACGCCGGTGGAGCTGGCGCAGATCGGGCAGTACGCGGAGAACGTGTTCTTCGGGAAGCCCTGCGGGCTGATGGATCAGACGGCGTCCTCGGTGGGCGGCGTGGTGTTCATCGACTTTGCGGACGCGGATCATCCGCTGGTGGAGAAGGTGGACGTGGATCTCCACGCCTACGGCTACGCCCTGTGTATTCTGGACTCCGGCGCAGGGCACGAGGGGCTGACGGACGAGTACCGCGCCATCACCGATGAGCTGGCGGCGGTGTGCCGCGTGTGCGGCAAGGTGGTGCTGCGGGAGGTGCCGGAGGCGGAGTTTTTAGCGCGGCTGCCGGAGCTCAGAGCATCGGCGGGCGACAGGGCGGTGAACCGGGCGTTCCACGTCTATGCGGAGAACCGCCGCGCCAAGGCGGAGAAGGAGGCGTTGGAGCGGGGGGACTTCGAGGGGTTCCTGACGCTGGTGCGGGAGTCGGGGCGTTCCTCCGCCATGTATTTGCAGAACATTATCCCCACCGGGAGCGCGGCGGCGCAGGAGCTGATGGTGACCATCGCCCTGTGCGAGCGTATTCTGGAGGGGCGCGGCGCGGTACGCGTACACGGCGGCGGCTTCGGCGGCACGGCGCAGGCGTTCGTGCCGCTGGACAGGCTGGAAACGTTCAAGCGGGAGACGGAGGCGGTGCTGGGACAGGGTCGCTGCCACACGGTGATGATCCGACCCGCCGGCGGCGTGAGACTGGGATAAGGAGAACCGGGCATGAGTTACCAAGCCATTAAGGATCTGGTGGGCTACGCACACCGGACGGGACTGATAGAGGAATGTGAGCGCGTGTGGGCGGAGAATACCCTGCTGCACGCCATGGGGCTGGAGGCGTGGGAGGAGCCGCAGGCGGCGCGGGAGCGGCCGCTGGAGGACATACTGCGGGAGCTGCTGGACGATGCGGCGGCGCGGGGGCTGATCCACGACGACGTGACCAGCCGCGATCTCTTTGACACGGAGCTGATGGGGCGTCTGACGCCGCGGCCCGGACAGGTCATCCGGACGTTCTGCGACAGGTATGAGAAGGACCCGAGGGCGGCGACGGACTGGTTTTATGACCTCTGCCAGAACGCGGACTACATACGGCGGTACCGCATCGCGCGGGATGTGAAGTGGAAGGTCGCCACCGGGTACGGGGAGCTGGACATCACCATCAACCTCTCCAAGCCGGAGAAGGACCCCAAGACCATCGCCGCAGCGAAGGCGGCACCCCAGAGGGGGTATCCCAAGTGTCTGCTCTGCCGGGAGAACGAGGGGTACGCGGGGCGGGTAGACCATCCCGCACGGCAGAATCTGCGGGTCATACCGGTGACCATCAACGAGGAGGACTGGTTCTTCCAGTACAGCCCCTACGTCTACTACAACGAGCACTGCATCGTGTTCAACGGGAAGCACACCCCCATGAAGATCGACAGAGCCACGTTCCGGAAGCTGCTGGACTTCGTGAAGCAATTCCCCCACTACTTCGTGGGGAGCAACGCCGACCTGCCCATTGTGGGCGGCTCTATTCTGAGCCACGACCATTTCCAGGGCGGGTGCTATACCTTCGCCATGGAGAAGGCACCCGTGGAGCGGGAG
>OHFP01000948.1_pt1 | contig 12011 bp, 8 predicted proteins | sample 1567591 | NCBI WGS metagenome assembly OHFP01 (sample SAMEA3879547, study PRJEB24766) | human gut metagenome | biome: human-associated habitat; feature: feces | place: USA | collected 1985/1987 | reverse complement strand
TACAGCAATACCAGATGCACCGTTTACCAAAAGGTTTGGAATACGGGTAGGCATAACGGTAGGCTCCTGCAAAGAATCGTCGAAGTTGCTCTGCATATCAACGGTTTCTTTGTCGAGGTCTTGCATCATATCTTCACCAATCTTGCGCAAGCGACACTCGGTGTAACGCATAGCTGCTGCGCTATCGCCGTCTACCGAACCATAGTTACCCTGGCCATCTACCACCATGTAACGCATTGCCCAAGGCTGTGCCATACGAACTAATGCACCGTAAACGGAAGAGTCACCATGCGGGTGATACTTACCCAATACTTCACCTACAACTCTGGCTGATTTTTTATAAGGTTTGTCGGAGGTATTTCCTAATCCCATCATTCCGAAAAGAATTCTTCGGTGAACGGGTTTAAAACCATCTCTAACATCCGGAAGGGCACGTGAAACAATGACCGACATGGAGTAGTCAATGTACGATGACTTCATTTCCTCCTCGATGTTAATCTTTATAATTCTGTCTTGATCAACCATTTAGTTTTATATTAATTACACTAGATTTTAAATCTATTAAAAAGTGCACTAAAGTAAGGCTTTTCTGTCGATTACGAAAGAAAATCGGCTTAAAAATTATATTTTAACCCATTCTAAATCTATTTAAAGAATGGTGGCACAGTATTTGATAAAACTATTAAAAACAAATTGTGGATAAATTTTAAGGCTACAAAAGATAAAGTTTACGCAAGAAAGTTTATCTTTGCATCTTGCAATTATAGATGGAAGGATTCACGAATCCTGATGTGGATTTTAAGGAATAAGATCTGCTGAAAGGAATGAGATTTCTTATTATACACCTATATATATTATAAGGATGAAAAATAAATATTCAGAAAGATTGATTGACGTTATTGAATACAGTCGCGAGGAAGCCGGCCGCTTACAGAATACTTATATCGGCCCGGAGCACTTGATGCTGGGCATTATTCGCGACGGTTCAGGAAAAGCTTATCAATTGCTGGAGGATTTTCATGTTGATCCGTTTACGATCAAACGGCTGATTGAACAGGAAATCAAAAATACCGTCGATTCTGATTACTCAACCCAGGAAATAACCGTTAGCAAAACTACTGAACGGGTATTGCGGATGAGTGATGCAGAAGCGCGTAATTTACATAAAGACCAAACGGATACCGAGCATTTATTGCTGGCTATTATCCGTGAAGAATATAATGTTGCTGCCCGTATCCTGATGGATGCCGGTATTTCTTATTCTTCTCTCTTTGAAAAGTTGCGGGAAGAATCTGAACCTAATTATAGGCATGCAGACCATGAACCTGAAGATGAAGAATTGATGGAAATTGAAGACGGATATACAGACGATGATGAAGAAGATGAAGATGACAACTTCTCTCGTCGGGACAATCCTCGCTCCTCTTCTTCGGGAAATGCGGGTGCTGCTCCGTCAAAATCGCCCAATGATACACCGGTATTGGATAATTTCGGTACTGATATGACACGGGCTGCTGCCGAAAACCGTTTGGATCCGATTGTAGGCCGGGAAAAAGAAATCGAACGACTGGCACAGATTTTAAGCCGTCGTAAGAAGAATAATCCGGTATTGATTGGAGAACCGGGCGTAGGTAAATCTGCCATCGTAGAAGGTTTGGCCATGCGTATCGTACAACGGAAGGTTTCTCGTATTTTGTTTGATAAACGAGTGATCAGCCTGGATATGGCATCTATTGTGGCAGGCACGAAGTATCGCGGACAATTTGAGGAACGTATCAAGGCGATCTTAAACGAACTTTCCAAGAATCCGAATATCATTTTGTTTATCGATGAGATTCATACGATTGTCGGCGCCGGTTCGGCTGCCGGTTCGATGGATGCGGCCAATATGTTGAAACCTGCTTTGGCTCGCGGTGAAATTCAGTGCATTGGTGCCACTACATTAGACGAGTATCGTAAGAACATCGAGAAAGACGGTGCACTGGAACGTCGTTTCCAGAAAGTGATTGTGGATCCGACAACGGCAGAAGAGACATTGCAGATTCTGAACAATATCAAAGACCGCTACGAAGAACATCACAATGTTTATTATACGCCGGAAGCTTTGGAGGCGTGTGTCAAATTGACAGAACGTTATATCAGCGACCGGAATTTTCCGGATAAAGCCATTGATGCTTTAGACGAAGCGGGTTCGCGCGTACATATTTCTAATATTATCGTTCCGAAAAGTATTGAAGAGCTGGAAACCAAGATAGAGGCAACGAAGAATGAAAAGTTGGCAGCGGTGAAATCGCAGAACTTTGAATTGGCAGCTAGTTTCCGCGACAAAGAAAGACAATACTTAATGGAATTGGAATCGGCCAAGGCTAAATGGGAAAAGGAAATGCAAGAGCATCGGGAAACGGTAGATGAAGACAAAGTAGCAGAAGTGATTGCTATGATGTCGGGTGTGCCGGTTCAACGAATCGCGAAGGCAGAGAATGCCCGGCTGCTGGAAATGAGCGACATTCTAAAAAGCAAGGTTGTCGGACAAGACGATGCCGTGCATAAGATTGTCAAGGCTATCCAACGTAACCGTGTCGGATTGAAGGATCCGAACAAGCCGATTGGCACGTTTATGTTCCTCGGACCGACTGGCGTAGGTAAAACGCATTTGGCAAAGAAGCTCGCAGAATATCTGTTTGATTCGGCGGATGCATTGATCCGGATTGATATGAGTGAATATCTGGAGAAGTTTGCCGTGTCTCGTCTGATTGGAGCGCCTCCGGGATACGTAGGTTATGAAGAAGGTGGACAATTAACGGAAAAAGTTCGCCGGAAGCCGTATTCGGTTGTCTTGCTCGACGAAATAGAAAAGGCACATCCGGATGTATTCAATCTGTTGTTGCAAGTACTCGACGAAGGACGTCTGACGGATAGTTTGGGCCGTCGGATCGATTTCAAGAATACAATTCTGATTATGACGTCGAATATCGGTACACGTCAGTTGAAAGACTTCGGACGTGGAGTGGGTTTCAATACGCAAATGGCAGGCGAAGTGGATAAAGACTTCTCAAGAGGTGTGATCCAGAAGGCCTTGAACAAAGCCTTTGCGCCTGAATTCCTGAACCGTATTGACGACATCATTATGTTTGATCAATTAGATAAAGAAGCTATTTATAAAATTATTGATATCGAACTGAAAGGCTTGTATAAGCGTGTGAAAGATTTGGGTTATTCCCTCGAGATCACCGATGCAGCCAAAGACTTTGTAGCCTCGAAAGGATACGATGTACAGTTCGGTGCCCGTCCGCTGAAAAGAGCTATCCAAAAGTATTTGGAAGACGAGATGGCGGAACTGATCATCCGGTCGTCTGTTACAGGTGGTGATACAATGGTGGTAGATTTTGATACCAACGAACAGAAAATCATCACTTCAGTAAAGCAGACATCCGGACATAATTCTTGATATCATTTATGTTTTTCATGTAAAACGCCCGTGCAAGGCTAGAGTCTCTCGTGAGAAAGGTTCTATGCCTTGCCTTTTTTTATGCCTCTCCCATTCAATCCTCTCCTATTTTCAGTCTGGTTTGCTGCTCCTGTTTCGTATCTTCTGAATCAGAATCCCGTTACTTTTTAATTTTTTGACAACTGTCGAAAAGCTTTACTACATATATCGAAAAGCTTTTTGACAACTGTGATAAAGCTTTACCACATCTGTCAAAAAATTAATTTCTCATAGATTTTAGATGCCGATCTTACTATCAAAGTTGCTTTTCCGCCTATTCTTGTTGGCTCATGCTCAATTATCTGACACGAAATGACAACGAACCGAAAAAAAATAACTACATTTGCAAGTAATCTTTTATAAACTATACCATTCATTTACTAATCTTTTAAGGTAATGAAAAGAGACAACATCATTTTTGACATCATTGAGAAAGAACATCAGCGCCAGCTGAAGGGTATTGAACTGATTGCTTCAGAGAACTTTGTAAGTGATCAAGTTATGCAGGCAATGGGTAGCTGCTTAACAAATAAGTATGCCGAAGGTTATCCCGGAAAACGTTATTATGGCGGTTGCGAAGTCGTTGACCAAAGTGAAACGATTGCTATCGAACGCCTGAAGAAGATATTCCATGCTGAATGGGCCAACGTACAGCCTCACTCAGGAGCTCAGGCTAATGCTGCTGTTTTATTGGCCGTTCTGAATCCGGGTGATACTTTCCTGGGCTTGAATCTGGCTCATGGTGGTCACCTTTCTCACGGATCAGCCGTAAACAGTTCTGGTATCTTGTATCACGCTACAGAATATAATGTAAAAGAAGAAACGGGTCGTGTGGATTATGACCAGATGGAAGAAGTTGCTTTGCGCGAAAAACCGAAATTGATCATCGGTGGCGGTTCTGCTTATTCACGTGACTGGGATTACAAACGCATGCGCGAGATTGCCGACAAAGTTGGTGCCTTGTTGATGATTGATATGGCGCATCCGGCAGGTTTGATTGCAGCAGGTTTGTTGAATAATCCGTTGGAATATGCTCATATCGTAACTTCTACAACTCACAAGACATTGCGTGGTCCGCGTGGTGGTATCATCTTGTTGGGTAAAGACTTCGAAAATCCTTGGGGAAAGAAGACTCCGAAGGGCGAAATCAAGAAGATGTCTCAATTATTGGATTCTGCTGTATTCCCGGGTATCCAGGGAGGACCGCTGGAACATGTTATTGCAGCTAAAGCTGTAGCTTTCGGCGAAGCTTTGGAACCGGAATATAAAGAATATCAGATGCAGGTGAAGAAGAATGCGGCTACTATGGCACAAGCATTCATGGATAAAGGATACAAGATCATCTCGGGTGGTACCGACAACCACAGCATGTTGATCGACCTGCGCACGAAGTTCCCTGATCTGACCGGTAAAGTAGCAGAAAGAGCCTTGGTCGCTGCCGACATTACAGTCAATAAGAACATGGTTCCGTTTGACAGCCGTTCAGCATTCCAGACTTCTGGTATCCGTATCGGTACGCCGGCTATTACAACTCGTGGTGCCAAAGAAGAACTGATGGGTGAAATCGTCGAAATGATTGATACCGTTTTAGCTGCTCCTGAATGCGACAAGACGATTACAGCCGTTCGCGAGAAGGTAAACAGCATCATGAAAGAATATCCTATTTTTGCTTGGTAATATCTAACACAACTTTTAATTATTTCAAAAAACACAGAAACATGAAGAAGCTTCTTGCAACATTTTGTGCCGGTATGGCCTTATGTTTTTTAGCTTCGTGTGCTGAACCGCAAGGTGAAGTGAAGTCGTACAATCAGGGAATCAACATCATTCCTACTCCACAAAGCCTGGTTCAGCATGATGGATTTTTCCGTTTGGGTAGCAATACGGCCATCGCAGCGGCAAGTCCTGAAGCTAAAACTGTTGCCGAATTCTTTGCGGCAAAGATGAGAACAGCTACTGGCTTGAACATCCAGGTAGCAGAAAAGGGAAATATTCAGTTATCCATAGATCCGTCATTGGATGTCGCTAACGACGAAGGTTATACGCTGGATGTAACGAAAGACGGTGCCGTTGTTGTTGCTAAGACGGCTCAAGGTCTGTTCTATGGCATGCAATCATTCTTACAATTGCTGCCGGCCGAAATCGAAAGTCCGTCGAAAGTAAACGGAATTGCTTGGCAAGCTCCGGCTGTAAGCATCAAAGATGCTCCTCGTTTTGGCTATCGTGGTATAATGTTGGATCCTTGTCGTCATTTCATGCCGGTTGAGAATGTAAAGAAATACCTGGATGTATTGTCTTTATTCAAGATGAACCGGATGCACTGGCACTTGACAGACGATCAGGGCTGGCGTATTGAAATCAAGAAGTATCCGAAGCTGACTGAAATCGCTTCGAAACGTATCGATGGCGAAGGTACAGAACACAGTGGTTATTATACGCAAGAGGAAATCAAGGAGATTGTAAAATATGCTACCGACCGTTTCATCACGGTTGTTCCGGAACTGGAATTGCCGGGACATGAAATGGCTGCCATTGCTGCCTATCCGAACCTGTCTTGTAAAGGAGAACAGGGAACTCCGCGTGTTATTTGGGGTGTAGAAGACATTGTTATGTGTCCGGGTAAAGAAGATATGTTTACCTTCTTGCAGGATGTTATCGACGAAATGGTGCCTCTTTTCCCAAGTGAATACTTCCATATCGGTGGTGATGAGTGCCCGAAGATCAGTTGGAAGAACTGTCCGCTTTGCCAGAAACGTATTAAAGAAGAAGGCTTGAAAGCAGACAGCAAGCACTCAGCTGAAGAAAGATTGCAGAGTTATGTCATCCAACGGATGGAGAAATACCTGGCAACAAAAGGCAAAAAGATTATCGGTTGGGATGAAATCCTGGAAGGTGGTCTGGCTCCTTCGGCTACTGTGATGTCATGGCGTGGTGAAGATGGCGGTATTGCCGCTGCTTTGATGGATCATACCGTTATTATGACTCCGGGCGGTAACGGAATGTATCTGGATGCTTACCAAGGAGATTCTAAGATCGAACCGGTAACTATCGGTGGTTATACGTTGTTGGAGAAGACTTACAGTTACGATCCGATACCGGATACATTGATAGCTATGGGCAAGAGCAATTATATTTTAGGTGTTCAGGGTAATACCTGGTCAGAATACATGTACGACGAAGCCAAACGTGATTATATGGTTTTCCCGCGTATCCTGGCCGTTGCTGAAATTGGTTGGACGAATCTGGACCGCAAAGACTATAAGGACTTCGAACGCCGCATTGAGAATGCCTACGTTCGTTTGGATGGTCATGCTATCAATTACCACATTCCGCAGCCTGAACAGCCTAATGGTTCATGCAATTTCGTAGCATTCACCGACAAGGCTTCGCTGGAATTCAAGACAACCCGTCCGATCAAGATGGTTTATACCTTGGATGGCAGTGAACCAACTCCGGCATCAACAGCCTATACGGCTCCGATTGAAATTACTGAAACTACCACCTTGAAGATCGCTTCTGTATTACCTTCGGGTAAGATGAGTCCGATCCGTACAATCCAGGTAGAAAAGCAGTCGCTGGCTCCTGCCAAGGAAGTTGCGAAGACAACTCCGGGATTGAATATGGAAGTAACTGACGGCATGTATCTGAACGTTAAGGAGCTGGAAGCAGCCCAAAAAGAAACGAAGAAGTCGGTTATCAAAGACCTGAAAGAAATTCGTTCGGTTGTTAAGACATCTGAGTCTATGCGTGGTGTTAACCAATATGCAGCCGTTGCAACAGGTTATGTAAACATTCCGGAAGACGGTGTTTATTTCATTTCTTCTGATCTGGAAGAAGTTTGGATCGATGGTAAATTATTGGTAAACAACGGTGGTGAAGTAAAACGTTTCTCTCGTCATGACAGTTCAGTTGCTTTGGCAAAGGGATTACATGAAATCAAAGCTGTATTCTTAGGTCATATCATTGGCGGTTGGCCTTCTAACTGGAACGACGGAAGCATCAAGCTTCGTAAGTCGGATGCTAAAGAATTTACAGCGATTACACCAGAAATGTTATGTCATTGATTGTGTGTCTGAAATTCAGATAATAGGAAGCCAGCCTTTCGGGGCTGGCTTTTTTTATGTCCAAATTCTGCGTAAAATAAACTTTACCCAAAGTTTTTTATTACATTTGCTCCTATTCAAGTGGCTGATAACATGAAGATATTAATTATAGAAGATGATCCGTCGTTGCAGGAGATAATCAAGAAGTCTCTGGAAAAGGAACGGTATGTTGTCGAAACTGCCGATAATTATCAGGCAGCTCTATTGAAGCTGGACGATTATGATTACGACTGTATCCTGTTGGATATCATGCTTCCCGGTGGAAGTGGCTTGCAAATACTGGAATCACTCAAGAGAGAAAAACGGAAAGAGAATGTTATCATTATCTCTGCCAAAGATTCTCTGGAAGATAAAGTGGCGGGATTGGATTTGGGAGCCGACGATTATTTGGCCAAACCCTTTCATCTGGCCGAACTGAATGCGCGGATCAAGAGCGTGATCCGCAGGAATAATCATGGAGGAGAAAAACTGATTACATTGGATAATATAGAAGTCAACCCGGCTACGTTTGAAGTAAAGGTGAATCAACAGCCGATTGATCTGAGCAGGAAAGAGTATGATATCCTACTCTATTTTATTAATCGTCCGAACCGATTGATTAATAAGCAAACATTAGCCGAATCAGTGTGGGGCGATCATATTGACCAGGTTGATAACTTCGACTTTATCTATGCACAGATAAAGAATCTCCGGAAGAAACTGAAAGAAGCCGGGGCAGATCCGGAGATCAAAGCCGTATATGGTATCGGGTATAAATTAAATACGAACAACTGATTATGAAACTTTTCTATCGCGTCATAGGACGTTTATCCGTCGCCTTGATTGTAATCCTGGCTATTTGGGCAGGATTGTTTTACTTTGCCCTGATGGATGAAGTCAATGACGAGGTAGATGATGCGCTTGAAGATTATTCGGAAGTAATCATTACCCGACATTTGGCCGGAGAGAAATTACCTTCTCATAATAATGGTTCCAACAACCAGTATTTCCTACAGGAGGTTGACGCGGCTTATGCGGCTTCACGTCCTCACATTCTCTATGCCGATTCGATGATCTATATAACAGAAAAGAAAGAAACAGAACCGGCCCGGATTCTGACGACAATCTTTCAAGACCGTAACGATCGTTTTTATCAACTGATTGTATCGACACCTTCCATTGAAAAGGCCGACTTGATTTCGGCTATCTGGTTCTGGATCATGTTCCTTTATGGTGTTTTATTGCTGACCATCTTGCTAATTAATATTCTGGTTTATCGGCAGAATATGAAACCCTTATACAAACTCCTGAACTGGTTGGATACTTATACGCTTGGGAAAAACAACCGTCCGCTGGATAATCCGACCGATGTAACCGAGTTCCGTAAACTGAATGAGGCTTTGATTCGCAGTACTTCTCATAACGAAGCTATTTATGAGCAGCAGAAACAGTTTATCGGAAATGCTTCGCATGAAATACAAACTCCGTTGGCGATCTGCCAGAATCGGATTGAAATGCTGATGGACGATGACTCTATGTCGGAACGTCAGCTGGAAGAATTGAGCAAAGTCTACCAAACACTCGAGCACATCTCGAAACTGAATAAGTCGCTGTTGCTGATTTCGAAGATTGAAAACGGACAATTTCCGGAAAGTTCGAGGATACAAATCAATTCGCTCGTGCATAAATATCTGGAAGATTTCAAGGAGGTATTCGATTATAAACATATTCATGTATTCATAGAAGAAACGGCTACTTGTGAGGTTTGCATGAATGAATCGTTGGCGTCGATCCTTGTTGCCAATCTGTTGAAGAATGCGTTTGTCCATAATTCAACAGACGGACAGATTGATATCCGAATATCTGATCATGATTTTGTGATCAGCAACACCGCAGAGAGCGGCGCTTTAGACGAGAAACAAATCTTTACTCGTTTCTATCAGGGAAAGAAGAAAGAACAATCTACCGGATTAGGCTTGGCCATTGTCGATACGATTTGCCGCCTATATAACTTCTCTATACATTATTATTATCAGGAAGGAAAACATTTTTTCCACTTTTCTATCTGAAAACTGAATAAAAAGCCGAAAATTTCAAATTCTTTTCAGAATTGACCTCCATCTTTGTCTTAGAAATTAAACGAAAGTATAAGGAGGATTTGAAATGAAAAGAATATGTATGACTTTAATATTGGCAAGTACGTTGTTATTACCTGTTCATGCCGACGACGATAAACCCATCCAGTTCTCGGAATTGCCACAGACGGCTCAACAGTTCGTCAAGCAGAACTTTGCCGACAAGAAAGTGGCACTTGCCAAAATGGAATCCGATTTCTTCGGGAAGAATTATGATGTTATCTTCGTGAATGGTGACAAAGTTGAATTCGACCGTTCCGGTAATTGGGAAAAAATCAAATGTAAATACAGTCAAGTACCAGCTTCACTGATTCCGAATCAGATTATGGTTTATGTACGGGATAACTATCCGGATAGCAAGATCATTGAGCTGGAGAAAGAAAGAAACACCTACGAAGCCAAACTTTCCAATGGCTGGGAACTGAAGTTTAATAAGAATTTTGAATTAATTGATTTAGATAAATAAAATGAAGAGAGTTATGAATATCAAGTTGTTTACGATGATTGCCGCAACAGTATGCGGAATGAGTTTTGTAAGTTGTGATGACGATGACAACATCAATATGTCTAATCTGCCGGGTGCTATCCAGGAAGAGTTTTCAACCAAGTATCCGAATGCCCAGATTGAGGAATGGGAACAGAAGAACGGTTATTCGGTCGTTGATTTCCGCTGGGATGGTTTTGAAGCCGAAGCTTGGTTCGGAACGGATGGTTGGGTAATGACGGAAACAGACATACCTTATCAGTCGTTGCCGGAAGCTGTAAGAACTTCGTTCGAAGCCAGCCAGTATGCCAACTGGAAGATAGAGGATATTGACAAAGTAGAACGTCTTAATACAGAAACGGTTTATGTGATTGAAGTGGAAAGCGGAGAAACTGAATATGACCTTTATTATTCGTCGAATGGAATTCTGATTAAAGACCAGCCGGATCAGGGCGGTAGCGACAATCCGTATCTGCCGGAACAGACCCCGACCGACATTGAATCGAAGGTAAAAGAAATGTATCCGAATGCGGTTATCATCGAAACGGATCGGGATAACGGGAACATCGAGGTGGATATTATCGACCAGAATATCGGAAAGGAAGTTGTTTTCAATTCTGCCAACGAATGGATTTATACCTCTTGGGATGTTCGTCCGAACGCATTGCCCGATGCGGTGAAAACAACGGTTACGACCAACTATCCGGACTATATGATTGATGATGCCGACTTTTATGAGACCCCGACAGGCAATTATTATGACATAGAAATTGAAAAGGGTGACAAAGACGTGCACATCAAGGTTTCTGAAAGCGGAGAGCTGATGAAATAATCATTTTCTTCTCGTCTTGGGAAAATAAGATCTGAAAAACGCCGTAGTTAATACTTCTTCAGTTAAAGAAGTGCTGACTACGGCGTTTTTAATGCTCCTTTTGGAAAAGGAGTGCTGTCCGGGGTCAGGTTTATGCTCCTTTTGGAAAAGGAGTGCTGTCCGGGGTTAGGTTTATGCTCCTTTTGGAAAAGGAGTGCTGACTACGGTGTTTTTATCTGAATCAGAAACGATTTAATTCAGAATCGATGTTGGAATGCTTTTCCCGGCGTTTTTCCGAACCGCCAAAGGTGTAAGTAAAGTTTAATCGGACCATACGCGATTCTCCATAGCCGTAATTGGTGGATTCGAAGCCGCCGAAGTAATTAATACCGTCTCCCCAGCGGTTGGACCAGAAAATATCTGATACCGACAATTTGACAGCCGCTTTTCCCTGACAGAACTTCTTCTGAAAGCCAATATCCACAAAGCCGGTCGGATTCATGACTTCCGTCGAGCCACCCAGCCGTTTGGTCAGATATACGCCCAATACTTCTGAGCGTATGCCCCAAAATAAGGGAAATGAGGTCTGCAAAGAGAAATTCCCGGCCCACCGTTTCCGCTGATAATACCGCTGCGCGTCGAATGCCATTTGATTATCCAGATAATAGGCATTTCCCGAAAGTGTCAGATTCCATCCGGGCAATAACCGCAGACCCTGCGAAACCGAGAAGCCCCAATAGGATTGTTCTCCCAGATTACGGGGTTCCATCACGATTTTGTCCGGACCCAAGGTGTCGGTTACCTGTACTTGGTAATCGGTCGTATGGGAATAAGAAACTTCTACCGAAGTCCGGTCGTATTGATATTGCAGACTGATCCGGTTCGTTTTCTGAGGTTTCAGAAACGGATTCCCTTTCCAGGTTGATAAACCATCAAGCGCCTGCTCGATCGGGTTCAAATCCGAATAGACCGGGCGGTCGATGCGCCTCCCGTAACTCAACGACCAGCTTTG
>OHFP01000944.1_pt1 | contig 12059 bp, 10 predicted proteins | sample 1567591 | NCBI WGS metagenome assembly OHFP01 (sample SAMEA3879547, study PRJEB24766) | human gut metagenome | biome: human-associated habitat; feature: feces | place: USA | collected 1985/1987 | reverse complement strand
AGTTCTTCCCGGCCAATCCCGTAAGCAAGCTCGATGTGCTGAATGCATGGCAGAAAGCACAGGAGCTCAAGCAGAATGCCTGAGCAGCCCTAAACCAACCCCCACTTGGCCTGTAAACCGCAATGCGGGCTGAGTGTTCCAAAATTCCCAAAGTACAGAAGCGCTTCATCCTCTCCCGGATGAGGCGCTTCTGTGCTTTCCGGAACTTTTTTTCCCGGCACCCCTTGCATCCCGCCCGCCGGTGCGGTATGCTTAACCAATAGAGCATTGCAGAGGGAGGGAGACCCCGGATGGACATGGAAGAGATCCGCTACCTGTTGGGCGGCACGGTATTCGCGCGGGCCAAGGCCTACACGGACCGGATACAGGATCTGAACTGCGAAGTGGCCGGGAACGGCGTGCGCCACCTGAGCGCCGACGTGCGCGGCGGCGGGCGGAGCCTGTACCAGACCCAGGTCTGGCTGCGGGAAAACGGCAGCTTTGTCAGCGCCAGCTGCTCCTGCCCTTACAACGAAAACGGCGAGGGGCCCTGCTGCAAGCACATCGGCGCGCTGCTGATGTGGGACAGCGAGAGTCAGGGCCTTTCCGGCAGAGCGCCGCAAAAGCCCTCGGAGAGCCCGGAGAGCATCCCGGGCGTGGTGCGGGGCACGGCCAGCCTGCAAACGCCCCAGCCTGAGGAGCCGCCCCGCAGGGACAGCTATGCCTCCAGCCTGGAAATGCTGTTCGGCAAGAAGTGGCGGGGCGAGGAACCGGAATCTGACTACGAGGCACGGCGGCTGCTCCGGGCCTATCAGGAGGGAGCACTGGCCGAGGTGGACGGCGTGACCGGCCACGCAGAGCTGCGCCCCCACGCCGCAGAGCTGGAACCGGAGCTGACCCTGCTGCCCGGGGAGCTGCCCTGGCTGCGGCTGCGCATCTCGGCAGACGGCGGGCGGCAGTATGTGGTAAAGAGCATCCCGGACCTGCTGCGGGCCGTGGAGAAGCACGGCTTCATCAGTTACGGCAAGGCGCTGGAATTCCAGCACAGCTGGGAGGCCTTTGCCCCGGAGGCACAGCAGCTGCTCCGCCTGCTGCGGCGGCAGCTCAGCGCAAAGGAAGGAGCCGAGGCGGCCCTGCGCAGCTACGGCAATGCGCCCCGCAGCGGGCCTGCCGGGGGCATCCCGCTGAACGGCGAGATCTTTGACGGTCTGGTGGCCCTCTATGCCCCCACCGGCAATCTGGGCGGCTACACCCTCAAGACCGGCATCCCGGCCCTGACCATGCGGGTGGAAAAGCGCCGGGGCGGCGTGGAGGTGTCCGTGACCCCCGCGTTGGGATGGAAAACGGGTTTAGACAACGACTATTTATACAGTGAGGATACGATTTGGCAGCTGGACCGGGCCGAAAGCGCCCGGATGCGGCCCGCCCTTGAGGCGCTGTGCGGCAAGAGCCTGTTCTTTACCACCGGGGATGCCACCGCCTTTTGCAGCTACGTCCTGCCGGAGCTGGGCAGCAGGGTGACCATTGAGGACCCCGAACGCCTGCTGCTGAATCAGATCCCGCTGGAGCCGGTGGTGCAGTTTTACCTTGACGCGCCCACGCGGGAAACGGTGCGGGCGCACCTTGAATTTTTGTACGGCGAGGACCGCGTCACGCCGGAGGAGCCGGGGCCTGCCGGTCTGCTGCGGGATGCCCGCGCCGAACAGCGGGCCGGGCGGCTGCTGGGGCGGTATCTGGAGCCGGGGCCGGACACCATGGGCAACGGCCTTGCCGCCCACTACGATGCCTATGAGGAGGATGAAGTCTACCGCTTCCTCGATGAGGGCATCCCGGCCCTGCTGGCTGAGGGCGAGGTCTACCTGACCGATGCCTTCCGCAGTATGCAGGCCGCACCGCCGAAGATCTCGGTGGGGGTGTCGGTGCACGGCAGCGTGCTCGACCTGGAGGTGGACACGGGGGAGTTCCCGGTGGGAGAGCTGAAAGCCCTGCTGAGATCGCTCCACCAGAAAAAGCGCTACCACCGCCTGCGCGATGGCCGTCTGCTCCGGCTGGACGATTCCATGGAGGTGCTGGACGAGCTGAACGAGACGCTGGAGCTTTCCGGGGCCAAACTGGGCCAGGCCCACGCCCGGCTGCCCCTGTACCGGGCCCCCAGTCTGGACTGGGCGCTTTCGGGGCAGAACGGCATCCGCTTCAACCGGGACGATGCCTTCCGCCAGCTCAGCCGGAGCTTCCACGCGGTAAAGGACAGCGAGTATACACCGCCTGCGTCTCTACAAAAAGTTTTGCGAAAATACCAGCGGGACGGCTACCGCTGGCTCCGCACGCTGGATGGCTACGGCATGGGCGGCATCCTTGCGGATGATATGGGTCTGGGCAAGACGGTGCAGGTGCTCAGCTATCTGCTGGCCCTCCGGGAGGAGGGTGGGAACTCCCTGCCCAGCCTCATCGTCTGCCCGGCCTCGCTGGTGCTGAACTGGGCCGAGGAATGCCAGAAGTTCACGCCGGAGCTGAACTGTGTTGTGGTGGACGGGGATGCCGCCCACCGGGCCCAGCTGGCCGAGCAGTGGGACGGGGCCGACGTGGTGGTGACCAGCTACGACCTGCTCCGCCGCGACGAGACCCTGTACGAGAGCCAGAAATTCTACGCCTGCATCCTGGACGAGGCCCAGGCCATCAAGAACCACACCACCCAGAAATACAAGGCAGTGTGCGGGGTGAACAGCCGTGTCCGCTTTGCACTGACCGGCACCCCCGTGGAGAACCGCCTGGGCGAGCTGTGGAGCATCTTCTCCTTCCTGATGCCGGGCTACCTGCCGCCCTACAAGAGCTTCTGCAGCCGGTTTGAAAAGCCCATCACGCAGGAAAATGACCCGGCGGCGGTGCGGCGGCTGAACCAGCTCACCGGGCCGTTCATCCTGCGCCGGATGAAGTCCGAGGTGCTGAAGGAGCTGCCCCCCAAGACAGAGAACGTCTACCGCATCGAGCTGGAGGAGGAGCAGCGCAAGCTCTACCTTGCCGCCGTGGTGGATGCCCGGGAGAAGCTGCGGGCCGCCAAGCCCGAGGACAAGATGGCGGTGTTCGCTGTCCTCATGCGGCTGCGGGAGATCTGCTGCGACCCCCGGCTCATTGCCGACAACTGGACAGGCGGCAGCGCCAAGCTGGATGCCTGCATCGAGCTGGTCACCAGTGCCGTGGAGAGTGGGCACCGCATCCTGCTGTTCAGCCAGTTCACCTCCATGCTTGAACTGCTGGCCAAGCGGCTGGACGCGGAGGGTGTGAGCCACTTCACCCTGCAGGGCTCCACCCCCAAGCCGGTGCGTGCCGAGCTGGTGCGCCGCTTCAACGGCGGTGAGGCCAGCGTGTTTCTGATCTCCCTGCGGGCAGGCGGCACCGGCCTGAACCTGACCGCCGCCGATATCGTCATCCACTACGACCCGTGGTGGAACGTGGCGGCTCAGAATCAGGCCACCGACCGTGCCTACCGCATCGGCCAGCAGAACCCGGTGCAGGTGTACAAGCTCATCGCCCAGGACACCATTGAGGAAAAGATCGTGGAGCTGCAGCAGGCCAAGCAGGATCTGGCCGAGACCGTCACCGGTAGCGCGGATGGTGCCATCCTGCGCATGAAGCCGGAGGAGCTGCTGAATTTGTTGGAGGGAACCGAATGATGCAATACGCCCTATTTGCCCGGCCTGTCGTGACCATTTACGACCTGCCCCAGACCACCAAACAGAGCGAGGCGGGCCTTGTTTCCACCATCGGGGACGAGGGCCTGTACGGTCAGGCCTGTCAGGTGCGCACCGCCCCCGGCGGCGTGACCGCCGAGGGAGTGCCCCTCTCCCCGGAGGTGGCCGAGGTGATCACCTTTTACGGCTACCATGGCTTTGTCCGGCGGGATGCGCTGAAATTTGTCAGCGAGGATGCGCTGCGGGCCTACCTGCCCCAGCCGCTGGTGCTGGTGGGCCGTGCCACCGATGTGCTCAGCCTGCCCAAGGTGCAGGGGGTGCGGATGCTGGAGCTGGAGCGGGGCTGCCTGCTCTGCCGCCTGCCCGAACCGCCCGAGGAAGCCGAGGCCCACACCGGCTGGGCCAGGGTGGCCCTGCTGGATGGCCGCACCGGCTATGTCCGGGACGTGGCGCTGGAGCCGGTGCGGTTTGAGATGACCGCAGTATTCTCCCAGCGGGAGGGGCTGGCCTTTGATGACGCGCTGGCCGAGGCCCGGAAGATTACCGCCGGGGAGCTGGTGCCGCAGGCGCTGCAGGTGTGGTACGACGGCAGCGAGGAAGCGTTCCGGGATGCCGTCTGCGCGCAGGCGAAAAAGTATCTGGGCACCGAGTACCGCTGGGGCGGCAAATCGGGCCGGGGCATTGATTGTTCCGGCCTTGTCAGCAGCGCCTATATGCAGTGCGGCGTGCTCATCTACCGGGATGCCAGGATCGTGGAGGGCTGGCCCATGCACCAGATCCCCTTTGCAGACAAAAAGCGGGGCGATGCCCTCTATTTCCCCGGCCATATCGCCCTTTACCTCGGCGAGGGCCGCTACATCCACTCCACCGGCGCGTCCGCCAGCGGTGGCGTGGTCATCAACAGCCTTGACCCCGCCGACCCGCTGTACCGGGAAGATCTGGTCAAGAGTCTGTATGCGGTGGGGAGTGTGTTCTGAAGGTGAAACCCCACCGTCATTGCTTCGCAATGCCACCGCCCCTAGTAGGGGCGGCCTTGGCAAAAAGGAAAGGCTTTCCGCCATGCCAAGGGCCCCACTATTAGGGGGGCTGGCACGCGAAGCGTGACTGGGGGGTTAACCCCGCCAGCTGCTGCGAAGGGGCAGCATCCCGGAGAGGCTTGACATAGAAGCTGTTAAGAAAGGACATGAACCATGAAAGTCTTTGATCTACATTGTGACACCCTGAGCGAGCTGCGGCGCGCGGAGATGCGGGGCGACGGGCAGACCTTTGCCCACAACAACGGCCACATCGATCTGGAAAAGCTGGAGAAGGGCGACTACATGCTCCAGTGCTTTGCCGCCTTTGTGAATCTGGCCGACCCCACCCCGGGCGCGGACCCGCTGGTGACGGCGCTGGAAGAGATCGACGTGTTCAAGCGGATGATGGAGCGGTATTCCGACAGGATCGCCCCTGTCTACCGCCCCGAGGATATCCGCAAAAACGCCGAGGCGGGCAAGATCAGCGGAATGCTGACCATTGAGGAGGCCGGCTGCTGCAAGGGCAGTCTGGGCGTGCTGCGCCGGATGTACGAGCTGGGCGTGCGGATGATGACCCTGACCTGGAACCACGAGAACGAGCTGGCCAGCCCCAACGTGGTGCCCGGCAACGGCCCCATCTGGCCCTGTATGCCCAACACTGAGACCGGCCTGAAGGAGAAGGGCTTCGAGTTCCTGGCCGAGATGGAGCGCCTGCACATCATTGCCGATGTGAGCCACCTGTCCGATAAAGGCTTCTGGGACATTGCGGAGCACAGCACCCGCCCCTTTGCGGCCAGTCACTCCAACTGCCGCGCCCTGGCCCCCCACTGCCGCAACCTGACCGATGAGATGATACGGGTCATGGCGGAAAAAGGCGGTCTGGTGGGCCTGAACTACTGCGCGGGCTTTCTGGATGACCAGCCCAGCCCCGACCTGTGCCGCAGCACCACGGCCCTGATGGCCAAACACGCCGCCCATTTCAAGCAGGTGGGCGGCATTGAGATCATCGGTCTGGGCAGTGACTTTGACGGCATCGGCGGCAAGCTGGAACTGAGCGACTGCTCCAAAATGCCCCTGCTGGCCGATGCCCTGCGGAAAGAGGGCTTCACCGAGGATGAGGTGGAAGCCATCTTCTTCCGCAACGCACAGCGTTTCTTTGAAAACAACTTGTAATCACCGTTAGTATCAAAAGATTCATTGAATTCATTGAAATCATTGCTCATCATTGCACTAGAATCAATGAGAACCAATGAAATCAATGTTTTCAATGATAATTATGTCTTAACGGTAAGAATGAAGTATAACGGAAAGTATAGAAAAGTTGAGGGATTCCAGATGGATCAGAATATGACATTGGAAAAGCGCATTGCCGCCGAGCTCTATTCCTATCAGGGCAAGATGAGCGTTTTTGTGGATGACCTGCGCGGCAGCACGGTGGAGATCGGTGCCGACGAGGAGTTCGAGACGGCCTCCACCATCAAGGCGTTCATTCTGGCGGTGCTGTATCTGCAGGCCAGCCGGGGCAGGGCTGACCTGGAAGAGGAGATCACCTACGAGGCCAGCCAGTTCGTGGACGGCTCCGGAATGCTCCGGGCCCTGGGCGTGGGGGCAAAGCTCAAGGTGAAGGACACCGCCACCATGATGATCATCTGCTCGGACAACATCGCCACCAATATGATCATCGATTACCTGGGGCTGGACACCATCAATGCCTGCATCCGGGAATTGGGCTTTGGGCACACCGTCCTGCACAACCCCCTCCACTTTGACCGCTACGATAAGCTGGGCACCACCACGCCCCGGGACTACGCCGCCCTGTTTGCGCAGGTGGCAAAGGGCACGCTGGTCAGCAAAGAAGCCAGCGCCGCCATGCTGGGCATCTTCCGCCAGCAGCACTACAACACCATGCTGACCCACGATTTCCCCCAGTTCTATCTGGACTGCGAGGAGACCGGTGAGCCGGAGCTTCTCTGGGTGGCCAGCAAGAGCGGCAGCATGAACGCCTGCCGCAACGACGGCGGCATCATCCACACCCCCTACGGCGAGTATGTGATCGTTCTGATGAACAAGGAGTTCCATGACATCATCGAGTACAACGACCACCCCGCCATGGTCTATGGTGCCCGGGTGTCCCGGATGATCCTGGATCAGATCCTGGCCTGCGAGGGAAAGCTGTATCTGAAGTAAACCTCTCAGGCGCTTCGCGCCAGGTTCACGCTGCGGTGACGGAGAGGTTTCGCAAAGAAGTACATAAGGAGTAGGAAAGTAGAACGAATGGAAATTACATTATCATTGCCAATGCTGCTGTTTTTGATGTTGATGACCGGGTTTGCGGGCTTTGTGGACTCGGCGGCGGGCGGCGGCGGCCTGATCAGCCTGCCCGCCTACCTGTTTGCGGGCCTGCCGGTGCATTACACCTACGGCACCAATAAATTCAGCGCGGCCTGCGGCACCACCTTTGCCACGGCGCAGTTCTTCCAGAAGGGAGCCATGAACATCCGGGTCGGCCTGCTGGCGGCTGTGGGCAGCTTTGTGGGCAGCGCACTGGGCTCCCACATCGTGCTCCTGCTCAGCGATCAGGTGCTGCGCACCATGATGCTCATCATCCTGCCGGTGGCGGCGGTGCTCATCCTCTGGCGGCGGGACCTGCCCGACGAGAACCGGGACGACGGCACCCTGAACGCCAAAAAGGCGGTGCTGGCTCTTGCCATCGGGCTGGGCATCGGCCTGTACGACGGCATCTTTGGCCCGGGCACCGGCACCTTTGCCATCATCGCCTTTACCACCCTGATGGGCTTTGACCTGCGCACGGCGGGCGGCAACGCCAAGGTGCTCAACCTTGCCAGCAACTACGCCAGCCTGGTAACGTATCTTTCCAGCGGGCTGGTGGTGTTCTCCATCGGCATTCCATGTGCTATCAGCGGCATTGTGGGCAACCTGCTGGGCTCCCACTTCGCCCTCAAGAAGGGCGCAAAGTTCATCCGCCCCATGATGCTTGTGGTGCTGGTGCTCCTGCTGGGCAAGATCGTCTCGGACGCGGTGCTGTAATGAACGGATCTTCGGCAAAAAACAATTGACGTTTGCAGGAGAATGGACTATAATAGGGCCAGAGGCCCGCAGAAAAAACGAGCGCTGAGGATGATGTTATGAAGATCCGCTACTCGAAGAACGCCATGAAGTTCCTGAATAAGCTGGACAACAGGTCCGTGCTTCGCATCGTTGCAGGCATTGAGGGGCTGACCCTGAAACCGCCAGCAGGTGATATCAAGGTGATGCAGGGACTGAAGGATGGAACAATGCGGCTTCGGGTCGGAAGCTGGCGCGTGCTTTACCGGTACGGAGAGGAAAACGCGCTGGAGATTCTATTGGTGCTGGATATCGGGAATCGTGGCGATATCTATAAATAAGGAGGTGGCAGGATGTCTGAAATTGCAATGAATGCAGCACACATGATCGATATGCTGCCTGACCCGGACAAGAACCTTGCCTACGAGCTGATCAAAAAGCTGGTACTGGCATGGGACCCGGATTTCACCAAGCTGACCACAGAGGAAGCAAAGCAGCTGGAGGAAGCGAAGGACAGCGGCTTTGTAGATGCCGAAGAGATCGACTGGTCGAAGATCGGACACGAATGAACCAACAAAAAAGAGGAACTGCCGGGAAAGCAGTTCCTCTTTTTGATTGGGTAAGATCAGAAGGTGAAGCCTTCATCGAGGAAGGCCAGGCCGAACGCGCCGGGGCCGGCGTGGGTGCCGATGACGCAGCCGATCTGGCGCACAAGGGCCTCGTTCCGGCCCAGATTCTCCTGCAGGTAGGTCTGGATGGGCTGCACCTCGCGGGGGGCGAGGGTGTAACCGGCCAGCGCATCGGCGCAGGTGCTGATGCCGCCCAGCTCCTCGATCTTCTTGAACAGGGCAACGTAAGCGCCGGGCAGGCCCCGGGCCTTGCCCGCCATAACGACCTTGCCCTCCTTGATGGTGATGAGGGGCTTGATGCCCAGCATCCCACCGGCCACGGCCACGGCGGCGGGCAGGCGGCCGCCCTTGCGCAGATACTTCAGGTCGTCGATGACAGCCACCAGATGCAGATGCTCCTTGGCGTGCTCAAGGGTGGCGGCGATCTGCCCGGCAGTCTTTCCGGCATCCCGCAGCTGAACAGCCAGCCGCACCAGCAGACTCTCGCCCAGGCAGACGTTCTCGGAATCCACAAAGAGGACATTGTCCACATTGGCCATGTCTGCGGCCAGCCGGGCGCACTGGCAGGTGCCGGACAGCTCATGGGAGAGGAAGATGCCCACCACTTCGTCCCCGGCGGCAGCCGCCTCAAGGAAGAAGCGCTGGAACAGCTCGGGGCTGGGCTGGCTGGTGGTGGGCAGCTTGTGGCAGCGGGCCATCACGCCGTAATACACGGTGGGGGTCATGTCCACGCCGTCCCGGAGCACGGTGCCGTCCTCCAGGGTGACGTTCAGGGGGATGACGGTCACGCCCAGCTGCTCGGCTTCAGCGGGCAGGATGTCGGATGCGGAATCGGTAAGAATGCGGATCATAGTAATACCTCCAACGGGGCCAAGAACGGATAACCCGACCAAATCAATCAAAAAGTCGTATAGGAATATACCAGAGACGACGGGAAATGTCAATTGTTTGAATCAATATTTCTTCGTATTTTCGCAATTCCGCTCCGTTTTCTTGCACAAACGGGCCGGAACATGATACAATGAACATCAGGCATTGCGGGGCGGTGCGCTGTGCGCCCGAAGCGGCGGGACAGCGCGGCCCCAAACGGAGAGGGGACGGAGAAGATGTCAGAACAGAACCGCCGCCTGCGGGCGGCAGGCATCGCGGCACTGGCCTGGGCCGGGCTGGCGGCGGTCTGGTGTGTGCTGGTTCCCGGCGGGGCGGCAGAGCTGCCGCAGGGCGTGCCCGGCACGCTGCGCAGCCTGCTGGTGCTGCCGCTGGCCGAGGAGCTGGTGTTCCGGGGGGCGCTGCTGCGCCTGCTGCGGCCGCTGGGGGAGCACCCGGCAAACCTCTGCCAGGCTGTGCTCTTTGCGGCCCTGCACGGAACGCTGACCGAAAAGTGCTACGCGCTGGGCATGGGGCTCATTTTCGGGTGGGCCGCAGAGCAGACCGACAGTCCTGTACCCGGGGTGGTGCTGCATATCCTGAACAATGGGCTGGTGCTGGCCCGGGCGCTGGCGCTCCGGCGCGGCGAGCTCTTCACGGTCGATGCGCAGAACCGCACGCTCAACGAACTGGGCAAGCTCGGTGTCTTCCGCTCGGTGGGCATGAGCGTGCCGCCGCTCGATTCGCTGCACGGCAGCCGGGAGATAGACGTGCGCATCGACGCGCAGTTCGACTATCCGGTCTCGGTCTCGCTCGAAACCGACGTGACCTCCAAGTCGAACAGCTTTCTTGGGCCGGGAATCTCGCTGAAGGTGACCGACAACAACCTCTTCCGCGGCGGCGAGGTCTTCTCCGTCGCGCTCGACGGCTCCTACGAGTGGCAGACGGGCAACAAGAACTCCGGCGGCCGCTCCTCGCGGCTCAACTCCTACGAGCTGGGGCTCAACGCGACGCTCGACGTGCCGCGCCTGCTGGCCTTCGGCCGCCTGTCGGAGCGTCTGCCCGCGCCGCGCAAGACCTCATTCCAGCTGGGACTGAACCTGATGAACCGTCCCGACTATTTCCGCCTGATCGCCTTCAGCGGCTCGGCCGGCTACGACTTCCGGACCTCGCCGTCGAGCAGCCACACCCTCACGGTCCTGAAACTCGTCTACAACCGGCTGCTGCATACGACCGAGTCGTTCGACCAGACGCTCGAGGCCAATCCGGCCATCGCGTTGAGCTTCCGCGACCAGTTCATCCCGTCGGTGGGGTATACCTATACCTTCGACCGGAGCTACGGCGCGGCCGCCAGCCGCCGCTTCTACTGGCAGAACAGCTTTTCGGCCGCAGGCAACCTGCTGGCGGGCGTGCTGCGCCTGTGCGGCGAGCGGCAGCCGCAGCATCTGTTCGGCAACCGCTTCTCGCAGTTCGTCAAGAACGTGAGCGAGGTGAAGTTCTTTCAGCGCCTCGGGCGCCGCGACAACTGGCTGGCCACGCGCTTTCTCGTGGGGGTGGGGTATGCCTACGGCAACTCCGAAGTGATGCCCTACAGCGAGCAGTTCTACATCGGCGGCGCCAACAGCATCCGCGCCTTCACCGTGCGGTCGATCGGCCCGGGCAGCTATCGCCCGCCCGCGGGCGACCGCAACGGCTACCTGGATCAGACGGGCGACTTCAAGCTCGAGGCCAACGTCGAATTCCGCTTCGGGATCATGGGACGCCTCCACGGCGCCCTGTTCCTCGATGCGGGCAACATCTGGCTGCTGAAAAACGATCCCCTGCGGCCGGGCGCCGAACTCAAGTGGCGGGGATTCTGGAACGAGATCGCCCTCGGCACGGGATTCGGCCTGCGCTACGACATCAGCTACCTGGTGTTGCGCGCCGACCTCGGCATCGGCATCCATACGCCCTATCCGAACCCCGACCGGCGGGGCTATTACAACATTCAGAGTTTCAAGGACGGGCTGGGATTCCATCTGGCCATCGGCTATCCGTTCTGACGGAGCGCGCGGCCGTGCGCCTTAGCGGGGGAGAAGGAGCAGCAGCGCCAGCGGCAGGTAGTCCTTCAGCGTGCGGCGCAGCAGTTGGAGGGCGGTTTGCATCTCGCTGGTGACCTGCCGGACGGACATGCCGCGCTCCTCGGCGATCTCCTGATAGGTCATGTTGCGGAAACGGTTGGCAAGGAACACCTCGCGCGTAATGCTCGGCATGTGGTCGATGCATTCGCGGAAGAGCGTCTCCACCTCGCTGGCATAGAGACGCCCCGGGTCGCAGCTCTCGAGCGAGTTGATCTCGTGCATCAGCATCCGGCTGTTTGCGTGGTGGATGTCCTGGCGGATTTTCGTCTGGGTCTGCTCCGAGCGGAGAAAGTCGAGGCACTTGCGGATGACGATTTGGAAGAGGTAGGCCTCGAAGTTCTCCGTGAGGATTTCGTTCCGCTTTTCCCACAGCCGGACGAAGCTGTCGTTCACGAGATCCTCCGCGACGGCGGCATCGTGCACGTAGGAATTTGCCACCGTCGTGAAGGGGATGCGGCACTTGTTGAACAGACGTCCGAACTCCTCTTCGCCGAGCACTCTCTTATGTGGCAACTTCTCCGGCATGGTAAAATTTTAAACAAATGTAATCGTTTGTTTGCTCATTTGCAAGCACCCGTTTTCGAGAATCGCTCCCTTCGGCGAAATTTTTTTTAATTGTCTTTTCCGCCCGAATTCGGATGATGCGCAGTCAAAATGCTTATTGACAGCAAGATAAGTTGTTAAAATAATTTT
>OHFP01000943.1_pt1 | contig 12061 bp, 7 predicted proteins | sample 1567591 | NCBI WGS metagenome assembly OHFP01 (sample SAMEA3879547, study PRJEB24766) | human gut metagenome | biome: human-associated habitat; feature: feces | place: USA | collected 1985/1987 | reverse complement strand
CTCAACGTCGTCCTCCCTCCGCACAGACGCGTGCGGAACCTCTCCTACATGACCACCGAACTCCCGCAGTTCTCCCCGCCCTCCATGCGTGTCAGGCTAGAGGCCTTCCAAAGGCTTTTCGACGCATGCGAGATCGACAGGTTCGAACCCAGGGTCAAGCTTAACTACGAGAAGGACATGATTACCGAAAGGGACTGCTACAACATCATCCAAACCGCCAAGCATGACGGACGCGAGGAAGGCCGCGACCATGGAACAACTCGAAAGGCTGAATAACATACCGGCCGGAACAACAACCGAGAGACGGTCCGGATTTCTCCGGCTCCGCCTCTCGGGTTATGATACGGGCACGGCAGGATCAACCTGCCGTAGGCTCCAATCTACTGTCTGTCGAGCACGCAGCGCACCTGCACGCCGTTGTCGAGGTTGGTATAGGCCACGCTGAGCTTGCCCTCGGGGAAGGCCTTCCAGTCATTCGGAAAGCTTGTGCGTATGGAGGATTCATGGAAACGGCACGAAGGCTCAGACATCGACACTGATGCGGCTCAGATATTCGGGAGTCACGTCGAGATAGGAGGCAATATTCTTCTTGGAGATGTACCTGAGAACCTCCGGACGGTTCTTGATCATCGAGAGGTAGCGCTCCTTGGCAGTGCCGTTGATCATCGATATCTTGAACTCGCATCCGAATATCTGATACATCGCGATGTCGAACATCCACTGAGCGAAGACATGCGAGGAGTTCATCAGAGTGTAGAACCTGTCCCTTGTCATGTGCATGACCACCCCTCCCGTCTTGCATGTGTCGACCTGCATGAAAGCCGGCTGGGCGAGAGGAAGAACGAGCCGGCCTCTCCGAAGCCGTAGGTCACCTCCCTGTCGCCCGACAGGTAGGACACGCGGAATATGCCCTCCTTTATAAGATAGACATTCGTATTTATCTTCCCCACCTCGATCACATTGGTCTTGGCGGGGATATAACTTTCCTCCATATTATCGAGAAGCATGTCGAGTTCCGTCTCGGGGATGTCGAACTTTCCTTCCCGGCGTATCAGCATCTTGAAATCATCCATCGGCGTCGTTTTCGGCAAATCTAATAAAATTAAGGATGAATATTCCACCACGGCCCTGACAATCTTAAACTACATCAATGTTTTTTTGCCTGCCATTTCATTTCTTTGTGGGAAATGTATTACCAATGAGAAAAGTTATTCTTCTTTCCAGCATCGCCGCATTGTCATTTGCGGCAGCGTGCCAGAAAGCGGTTCCGCCGGAGACGGAGCTGCTTCCCCAGACCGAGTCTGTCTCGGCAATCGCCGAAGGCGGAGACTATTCCATCATCTACACACTCAGCAACCCCTCAGGTGACGCTGAGGTAAAGGCTTTGTCAGAAGAGGAATGGATCAATGGTTTCGACTGCTCAACCGGCGGGACAGTCAAGTTCCATGTCGATCCCAACAGCTCCACCGACGCCCGCGAGGGCAGCGTGCGTGTGGAATACGGAGATCTGAATTTCAGCGTACCCGTTAAACAGGCAGGCCTCGAGGCTCCCGAATATGACATGGACACTCCCTGCAGCGTATTCCTTTCCACCTACTTCGGAGACGCCTACGAGACCTACACGCATTTCCTGATGATGGCCGACAGCGAGCTTGGAACGGCAGGCACCTACAATCCTGAAGGAACATACTACATAATCTACCTCACCAGATACATCGACGAGCAGACCGCCACCGCAGCCTTCAGCTCAGGCACATATACCGTCGACCCCGAAAGCAGCTATGAGGACTGGACCATATCCGCAAAGGACAGCTATGTTGTCAGCAAGAATACGAAATACACAATCAGTTCGGGCACGCTCGCAGTAAGCGGCGAAGGCATCGACAATTCCACTTTCGAGCTCACGCTGACCCTCGACGACGGCTCAGTCCACCACGCGGTATATGAAGGTCCCCAGTACGGCGAGGACTACAGCATCGACTGGATCACCGACGATGTCGACATGACCGCGACCTATGCAACCGCCACCTACATAGACGGTGAGGGCGATACGGACTACGGCAACACCAACCTCAACATCACCCTGTACTCTTCGATTGGCGAAGGCGGCTGGGTCGAAGTACCCGGATATTCGCTTATCCTCGTGGGCAACGTCGACTTCGACGGGACTGGCCACATCGTTCCCGGAACCTATCCCATATCTTCCGACGCCATGATTGAGGACGCCTTTGCCTCGGGTTATTGCGCGAGCTTCATGAACTCGCCCTTCCCCTCCGGGACGAACATCAGATATTTCTATGTCGACAACACCCAGCAGATGGTAGGGCTCGTGACCGAGGGCGAGGTGACCATCTCCGAGGACGGAGGCGACTATATCGTGGAATGCAATTTCGTAACCAGGGAGGGCGTGAATATCCACGCCTATTACAAGGGAGCACTAGACGTAATCGGAGCTCCCGGCACCAACCCTTTCACTCCCTACTACCTGACAGAAGACTACAGCTGCGAGTTCCCCCTCGAGACGGCCACGATGGTCAACGTCAACGGAATGTCCAGCAGCTGGGATTATGACGACGCAGTCACATGGACCTTCAACTTCTACCAGTACGACGAGAACTACTCATACCACGGCGACCAGCTGTCGCTCAAGATAGTATGCCCTCCCGAATATACCGGCGAACCCAAGGAGGGAACCTACACGGTGGCGACGGCCGAGACCAAGGGTCAGGCCGGTACCGTCGAGCCCGGAACCTTCGAGCCTCCCGTAAAGGACAACTACAACGTCCCCTCCTATTGGCCGACAATGTTCAGGCATGAGGAGCACGGTGAAGTCACCTGCGGCGCGGCCGCAGCCGGCGGAACCATGACCCTGACAAAGAACGACGACGGCACCTGGAATGTCAGCTTCGACTTCACAGACCAGCAGCAGGAGCCCAGGCATTTCAGATTCGACTGGAGCGGAGCCATAGAAATCTTCTAATTCCAAGGGAAGTCTCAACCCCCAAGACAGGCATCGGTAGATATCCGGTGCCTGTCTTTTTTTTCCGCCGTGCGCAAGGGAAGCCATACTTTTCACGTATGACGGTATCGTGGACAGTCCGTGGTATCCGGGCTTCCCTTGCGCACGGCAACAATATAAGGCACATTATCCACCACTGATGCCAAAAATCCCCCCCCCGGCGGATTATCCACCCGTTTCCGGCCCGAACGCGAAACTTTGCAGATGATTATTAACCACTAAAACGTTCAAAGATGAAAAAGTTGACCAAGCTTTTCTATTCCTTTGCCGCGTCAGTGTTCCTGTCGGCCCCGACAGGATTCGCCCAAGGCACCGCGGCGGTAAGCGGAACGGTCTCGGACACGCAAGGCCTTCCGGTAATCGGGGCAGGCGTCATGCTGAGCAGCGACAACACCGTCGGAACCACCACAGACCTTGACGGAAACTACTCTATCTCCGTTCCTCCCGATGCCTCGCTCACCTTCTCCTGCATCGGCTACAAGACAGTCACGGTAGACATCGCCGGAAGGGCGAAGGTAGACGTCGTACTGGAAGAGGATTCGGAGTTCCTCGAGGAAACGGTCGTAATCGGCTATGGTGTCCAGAGAAAGAGCGATGTCACAGGAGCGATAGCCTCTGTGAAAGACTCCGACATCGCGAACAGGTCGGCAATCTCGGTAGCCCAGGCCCTTCAGGGAAAGGCCGCCGGCGTACAGATCGTCAACCCTTCGGGAGCCCCCGGCGCGACATCGTCCATACAGATCAGAGGCTATTCGTCCAACTCCAAGACAACGCCTCTGATGATCGTAGACGGCCTGAAGGTCAGCGACATCAACTACCTCGACCCCGAGAGCATCGCTTCCATAGAAGTGCTCAAGGACGCTGCATCTGCCGCGATATACGGAATAGAGGCCGGAAACGGTGTAATACTCATAACCACCAAGTCAGGCTCGAACTCCCAGGGAAGGGTATTCTACAACTTCCAGAATTCAATACAGTCAGTAGCGAAGATGCCCGACCTGCTGAATGCCCGGGAATGGATGGACTATATGCTGCTGTCGGGAGCGAACCAGGATATGAGCGAGTTCGACTATGACGGCGTCACCGACACCTACTGGCCCGGACTGATGTTCGAGAAAGGCTATATACGCCGTCATACCGTAGGCGCATCGGCGGGCAACGACAGGGGAAACCTGTATGTATCGCTGTCATATACCGACAACAACGGTATCATCGCCGGAGACAAGGACGTGTTCAACAGGCTTACCGGACAGATCAACGCTGAATACAAGATAAACAACTGGCTGACCATAGGGACGAACAACTCTCTAAGCCGCACGAAGTCGAGTTCGGTATCGGAAAGCAGCGGAGCCAACACCAGCCTGCTGGGAGCCATCCTGACATACGACCCCATAACTCCCTGGACATACACCGACGAGACCCTTCCCGACAGGGTGCGCCTGTGGCTCGACCAGGGACACCAGCTACCTACCGACGCGAACGGGAACATCTACGGCACATCCATATTCAGCGGCAACAGCCTCATCTGGCATCCTGCCATAATGAGAGACAGGACGGATTCTTCTTCCGACAGTTTCTATCTCATGGGAACGACCTACGCCAACTTCACCCCTATCAAGGGTCTCACGATAACCTCGCGCTTCGGATATTCCGCCGGCTTCAGGAATACGCACACCTACAACTACGAACTCTACATCAATTCCGTGGCCAACCAGAACATGAGCATCAACGGCAGGTCGCAGAACAGCCTGTTCTACCAGTGGGAGAATTTCGCCAACTACAATACGACAATCAAGAAGCACAGCATTTCGGCCATGGTCGGCATGTCCTTCCAGAAGAGCATGAGCGACTACGTATATGGAACCGCGAACCTCCTCGCCGATGACGATCCCAACTTCAGATATCTGGAATATACCGAGAACTCGACGAGCATGGGACTCGGCGGAGTACCGTCCACAAGCGCCAACATGTCCTATTTCGGACGTATCGGCTATTCATACGACGACCGCTACTTCTTCCAGGCGAACTTCAGGGCCGACGCATACGACACATCCAAGCTCGACGCCTCGAACCGCTGGGGATATTTCCCTTCCGTCTCTGCCGGCTGGACGATAAGCAACGAACAGTTCATGCAGGACTTCAAGTCAACTGTCGGCATGTCCTTCATGAAGTTCAGGGCGTCATGGGGTATCAACGGAAATGTAAACGCGATGGGCAGCTACCAATATATGGATATACTCAGGTCCAGCATGGAGTACGGCTACGATTTCGGAGACAATGTCATGGTTGCCGGAGTCGCTCCCTCAGGCGTGCTTCCGAACCCCGACATCAAATGGGAGACATCCCACCAGATAGACCTCGGTGTGGACATGAGGTTCTTCAATGAAAGGCTGGCATTCTCGCTGGACTGGTACAACAAGAATACCCATGACCTCATCACAAGTACCACGGCACCTGCAAATACCGGCTCCACCAGGATGTATATCAACGCCGGAAAGGTGAACAACCACGGAACGGAGATAGAGTTATCATGGAAGGACAACATCGGCGATTTCGGCTACAGCGTGAGCGGAAACCTCGCGACCGTGCACAACAAAGTACTCGAAGGCACCTCGGCAGACAGAGTCCAGGGAGAGAGGATATGGACATCCTACTACATGACCTATTTCGAGCAGGGCTATCCCCTCTGGTACCTCAGAGCCTTCATCATCGACGGCATCGACCAGGAGACCGGAGCTCCCATATACCGCGACACCAAGCCTGACGGCGTAATAAACGACGACGACCGCGACTACGCCGGAAGCGGCATCCCTGATTTCACCTACGGTCTGACGCTTACCATGAACTACAAGAACTTCGACCTCATCGTATACGGCGCAGGCTCGCAGGGAGCGGAACTCCTCTACTCGCTCAACCGAGGCGACTTCGCACAGCAGAACACTCTGCGCGAATTCTACTACGACGCATGGCAGAACCCTCAGTCGACAGGGTACAAATATCCCAAGCCTGACTACAGCGACACATACCTCATGGCATCAACCGCAAGGATTTTCGACGCGTCGTTCTTCAAGATCAAGCAGATCCAGCTCGGCTACACGATACCGGAAAGGCTGCTCAGCAAGATCAAGATAAGTTCGCTCCGCGCCTATGTGTCACTCGACGACTGGTTCACCTTTACCAAATACCCCGGTCTCGACCCCGAGACGAGCCATGCCGGAACAAGCGCGGCAGGTCTTGGAATCGACTACGGTTCCTACCCCATTCCGAGGAAACTTGTCTTCGGTGTCAATGTATCATTCTAAAACACAATCAATCATGAAAAAGCGTAACATATTCATAGGCGCCATATTGTCTGCCGGCCTTCTCGTCTCCTGCCAGGGACAGCTGGACATACCCCAGAAAGGCGTGCTCGACATGGAGGAATACTATGCCACAGCCGGCCCGGCCGAAGCAGAGAGCCTGATTGCAAGAGTATACAGCATGTATCTCAGCGGCCCGCAGGGAGCGCAGGCCACGATATTCATAGACATCCTCTCCGACGACCTGTATGCCGGAGGCAACACCTTCACGGACAACTCGAACGACTACCAGATGGCGAACAATCTCATCTGTACGTCGAGCGACTGGGCTTTCAAGAACGTATATACCGGACTCTACCAGGTAATCTACTACTGCAACCTCATCATCGACAAGATACCCGAGACCACAGACGAGACGGTAAACAGGGTCAAGGCGGAGGCAAACTTCATGAGAAGCATCTGCCTGTTCCAGGCTATACGCTGGTGGTGGGATCCTCCCTTTGCCGACCACCTGTACACTGCCGAAGACAGATATGCGCCCAACGGCGATACTGACGAGATGATCGAGTGGATACTCGCCAATCTGGACGACGCGGCAAAGAAACTTCCCGCCATTAGCGCCAAGGGTGCCCAGCAGGAATTCGGCGCCAGGGCTTCCAGGCATGCCGCCCTTGCATATTACGGAAAGGTTGCCGTCTGGTATGGCACCAGGACAAACGACAACGAGATGGTAGCAAGGGCGATAGAACCGCTCAAGGAGGTCATAAACTCCGGTCTGTACGGCCTCATAGACGATCCCTCGATGCTTGGACGCCCTGCAGCGGACTTCTGCGAGGAGTACATCTTCGAACATAACGCCACACCGGACGACGGATATCCTTCATACCAGACCGACAACAGGCATATCTGGAGGACGCCCCGTCCCGAGCACCTCAACCTTCCCGACCAGATCTATCCCATGGGCTGGGGATTCTGCGTGCCTACGGGAGAGTTCGGACGCTTCCTCGAGGCCCACGAGGGAGGCATAGACAAGCCCCGCTTCAAGGCCAGCATCTGGACCTACGACCAGCTTATGGCCATGGACTACACCCTGAGTTCAGGCCCGGGCGTATTCGCGGCAGGCATTCCCCACTGCGAGGGATATTTCAACGCCAAGACCTTGCTCTACAGGGACGACATCATAGACATGCCGGGCTGGTGGAAGTATTCCGAGTCAAATGTTGCCTACATGAGATATGCGGAAGTCCTCCTGCTGTACGCCGAAGCGCAGTTCCTCGCGAACAACGATGCCGACGGCTCAGGACTCGCGGCGCTCAACGAAGTCCGCAGACGCGCACAGATTCCCGAAGAAAGCGCACTGACCTATCAGATCATCAAGGATGAACGCCGCGCGGAACTGTTTGCCGAGCAGGAGAGGTATTTCGACCTCGTCCGCTGGGGCGAGGCGGCAGAAGCACTGAAAGACAAGGGCAAGACCTGGTACACCTTCTACGGATACAAGGAAGGCACCACTGAATGGAACATAGTAAGCACGCCCGGAAACGGAAAGGGCTGGGACGACAAGTACCTGTACCTCCCGTTCCCCTACGACCAGGTTGCAGCCAATCCCAACCTCGAGCAGCATGAGGGTTGGTGATATTCGCTATATTTGCACATACACGGACATTAACTGATAAATACCGGAAATCATGAACCACAGAACACTTATCTGCTCAGCGGCGGCCCTGCTCATCTGTGCCGCGCTGTCGGCGCAGAGCCAGCGCTACTGCAACCCCCTTCCCATGCCCATAGGACACGGCGGCAACGCCTCGGGCGACGTGACTGTCCTCGAAGACGGCGGGAAATACTACATGTACTGCACCGGCGGAGGCGCATGGGTCTCCGAAAATCTCGTTGACTGGGAGTTCCACGCCGTCAAGGGAGTGCCCGTAGCCCCCGACATCGCGAAATACAACGGGAGATACTATCTTTCGGGAAACACCGACACCCTGTATGTATCCGACAGCCCCCTCGGGCCCTTCGAGAGCCTCGGACCCTTCACCAACACCTATGAGCTGGAGGACGGCTGGAACGGTGGTTTCGACACCCAGATATTCGTCGACGACGACAACACACCCTATCTGTTCTGGCCCGGCAGGGGTATCAGCGGCATCTACGGCGTACGGCTCGATCCGGACAACCTCACGCGCTTCATGCACAAGCCCGTACATCTGTTCGGATTCAACCCCATGCACGCATGGGAAAGGTACGGAGAGGCCAACGAATACCCGGGAGTGGCATGGATAGAAGGCCCCTGGGTAATAAAGAGGAACGGCATCTACTATCTCGAGTATTCGGCTTCGGGAACCCAGTGGAAGAGCTATGCCGAAGGCTATTACACGGCCACCTCGCCTCTCGGGCCCTATTCATACGCTCCCAACAATCCCCTGCTGCTCAAGACCGAGGGACTCGTTACGGGCACGGCACACGGCTCGATCGTCAAGGGCCCCGACGGAGAGATGTACCAGTTCTACACGACCGTACTCTCGAATCCTCCAGGCGGACGCCGCATAGGCATGGACAAGGTGCGTTTCGACGATGACGGACTGATGTATGTCACCGTCACCGACACGCCCCAGAAGGCTCCTCTGGCAAAAGAGGCCCTGAAGTCCATACCCGTCACAATCAACAAGATGAATGCGATGAACGCCCTTTCCGAGGCTTCGTCCGAGCAGAGAGGATTCCCGGCCGCATATGCCGTGGACGACTATAGCGGAACCCTGTGGCTTCCCGAGACGGACGACAGGCAGCCCTACCTGATGATAGAGCTCTCGCCGGCAACCCGCTTCGATGTAGTGCAGCTGTTCGAAGTCGACGGCATGCGCATACTTTTCGGCAACGGAGAAAGCCGCGGCTGGAGATCGGCAGGTGCCACCCTCCCCGTATACAGATACAGGCTCGAGGTATCCTCAGACGGCAAGGACTGGACTACCGTAGTCGACATGACCCGTAACCAGATACCCAAGGACACGGTATACGACGACTTCGAGCCCTCCGTCTGCCGCTTCGTGAAACTCACCGTAACAGACTGGCCCGAGGGCACGCCCCTAGGCATCATCGACTTCACGGTATTCGGAAGGCCCGCAGGACATCTTCCCGCTGCCGTGGCTACACCTACCTATTACGAGCTTCCGCCCGACAGGCCTGTAGCCGGAAGATAGGCGGCTGGAAACAACAGTGGCAGGCTCTGTCCCGTATCAGTGTGGAAGGAATAAAAGGCAGGAATCCTGTTCCTGTCAACGACCACGGGAAGAGCCTGTCACTTTTATATAGTTACGGCTACAGCGTGCGCTTGACCTCGACGATCTGGAAGGCTTCTATGGCGTCGCCGTCCTTGATGTCGTTATAGCCGGCTATCGCCATACCGCACTCCTTGCCCGAGGTGACCTCCTTAACGGCGTCCTTGCCTATCTGCAGGGAGCCGAGTTCTCCGGTATAGATCACGATACCGTCGCGTATCAGGCGCACCTTTGACTTCTGTACTATCTTTCCGTCGCGCACGAGGCAGCCGGCGATAGTGCCCACCTTGCTGATGTGGAAGGTCTGCTTGACCTCGGCGATTCCGAGCACCTCCTCCTTCTTCTCAGGCTCCAGCATACCCTCTATACCGTCCTTGACATCGTTGATACAGTCATAGATGACGGAGTAGAGACGTATCTCTATGCCCTCCCTGTCGGCAGCCTTGCGGGCTTCTACGGTAGGGCGCACCTGGAAACCGACGATCACGGCGTCGGAAGCCTCGGCGAGCAGCACGTCGGACTCGGAGATTCCTCCCACGGCCTTGTGTATCACGTTCACCTTGACCTCCTCGGTGGAGAGCTTGATGAGCGAGTCGGAGAGAGCCTCGACCGAACCGTCCACGTCACCCTTGACGATGATGTTGAGCTCCTTGAAGTTGCCGATAGCGATACGGCGCCCTATCTCCTCGAGTGTCATGTGCTTCTGGGTCTTGATGCCCTGGATGCGCAGCAGCTGCTCGCGTTTGTTGGCGATGCTCTTGGCCTCCTTCTCGTCGGCGAGCACGTTGAACTTCTCGCCTGCGGGAGGGGCTCCGTTGAGTCCGAGTACGGACACGGGCGTCGAAGGGCCGGCCTCGGTAACTTTCTGGCCGCGCTCGTTGAACATCGACTTCACCTTGCCGTAGCAGCTTCCGCACAGCATCACGTCGCCGAGCTTGAGAGTACCCTCCTGCACGAGCACCGTGGCGAGATAGCCGCGGCCCTTGTCGAGAGACGACTCTATGACCGCACCTATCGCAGGCTTGTTCGGATTTGCCTTGAGCTCCAGGATGTCCGTCTCGAGCAGCACCTTGTCGAGCAGCTTGTCGACATTCAGTCCCTTCTTCGCGGAAATCTCCTGGCACTGGTACTTGCCTCCCCAGTCTTCCACGAGGATATTCATCTCGGACAGCTGGCGGCGTATCTTGTCGGGATCTGCTCCCGGCTTGTCTATCTTGTTAATCGCGAACACCATGGGCACGTTCGCAGCCTGAGCGTGGTTGATAGCCTCTATGGTCTGGGGCATCACGGCGTCGTCGGCGGCGATGATTATTATCGCAAGGTCGGTGAGCTGTGCGCCTCGGGCACGCATGGCAGTGAAGGCCTCGTGTCCCGGAGTGTCGAGGAAGGTGATGCGGCGGCCGTCGGGCAGCTCCACGTTATAGGCACCGATGTGCTGGGTTATGCCTCCCGCCTCGCCGGCAATCACGTTGGACTTGCGTATGTAGTCGAGCAGCGAGGTCTTGCCGTGGTCGACATGACCCATGACGGTAATTACCGGAGGTCTCGGCAGAAGGTCTTCCGGCCTGTCCACCTGCTCGGCACTGCTTATCTTCTCGGAGATGTCCGCAGTGACGAACTCGACCTTGTAGCCGAACTCCTCCGCCACGAGTACGAGCGTCTCGGCATCGAGCCTCTGGTTTATGGACACCATGAGACCGAGGCTCATGCAGGCACCGATGACCTTGACCACCGGCATGTTGTCCATGAGGGTCGCAAGGTCGTTGACGGTCACGAACTCGGTAACCTTGAGTATCTTCTTCTCGGCAGCCGCCTCCGCGAGTTCCTCCTGGGTACGCTGGGCCGAAGCCTCGCGCTTCTCCTTGCGGTACTTCGCACCGAAGCTGTTCTTCTTGCCCTCGTTCATCTTGGCATAGGTCTCCTTGACCTGCTTCTGGATTTCCTTCTGGAGCTCCTCCTGCTGGGCCTCCGTCATGGCAGGCTTAAAACGGTCGCGGTCGCGCTTACGCTTGCCCTGTCCCGGCTGGGGCTGGGGCTGTGCCCCGCCACGGCGGTCCTTCTTCGAAGACTTCTCTATATTCGCTCCGGCCTTGGCGACATCAACCTTCTGGGTTCCCTTGTTTATGCGCTCGCGCTTCTTCGAAGGCTTGCGGTCGAACTGGCTGAGGTCTATCTTGCCCACGACCTTGAGCGCGTTCGTCAGGCCCGCGAGCGTGATAACGGCGGTACCGTGCTGGTCGTCGTGGAAAATGGGAATGTCGCAGCGCTGCTTCAGTTTTTCCTCAATCTCAAAGCAGCGGGGGGCGGAGATATCCTCCAAGTTAACCCCGCCGAAGGAACCGGCCAGCAGAGCAACGGTGTTGACGATGTCGTCCACATTCTGGCTCCGGACGCAGAGGGGAATGGCATCCACACCGCCGAATGCCTTGAAGAGGACGCATTTGCCCTCCATTACCGGCATACCG
>OHFP01000942.1_pt1 | contig 12070 bp, 9 predicted proteins | sample 1567591 | NCBI WGS metagenome assembly OHFP01 (sample SAMEA3879547, study PRJEB24766) | human gut metagenome | biome: human-associated habitat; feature: feces | place: USA | collected 1985/1987 | reverse complement strand
ACCAGATGTACGAAGGCACTGTATACGGTGTTCCTTACACCGCAGGTGTTAGCGGTGGTATCGTATATAACAAGGCAGTATTCGAAGCAGCAGGAATCACTGAGATGCCTAAGACTCCCGAAGATTTCATCGCAGCATTAAAGCAGATCAAAGAGTATGACAGTTCCATCATTCCTCTGTACACCAACTACGCAGCTGGCTGGGCAATGGGCGGCCAGTGGGATCCCGCTATCAGCGGCAGTGCTACCGGAGACAGCACTTATATGAACCAGAAGTTACTGCACACAGCCAATCCTTTTGCTGATCCCGGCGACGGAACAGGCGCTTACAACGTATACAAAGTAATGTACGATGCAGTTGCTGAAGGCCTTACCGAGGAAGACTACTCCACCACGGACTGGGAAGGTTGTAAGGGTATGATCAACAATGGTCAGATCGCTTGCATGGTTCTTGGCTCCTGGGCAGTTCCTCAGATGAAGGAAGCCGGTGACAACGCTGACGACATCGCTTATATGCCTTTCCCTATTACCCTGACCAGCGGTAAGCAGGCAGCATCTGTAGGCCCTGACTACAGCTTTGGTATCAATGCAAACACCACCGAAGACAATCAGGCAGCAGCTCTGTGCTTCGTTAAGTTCATGACAGAAGAATCCGGATTCTCCTATGACTGCGGCGGACTTCCCGTTGCTATCAAGGATACCAGATTACCGGATTTCTACGCAGCATTCAAGGGTATCGACTTTGTAGTGGATGAGCCTGCGATCGAAGGCGAAGAGGATCTGTTAAACGAGCTGAACGCTGAAAGTGGTCTTAACATCAGCAACAACGGTGAGACCAAGATGCAGGAGCTGGTAGAGTGTGCAGCAGATGGTTCCAAGACCTATGATGAGATCATCGACGAGTGGAACGAAGAGTGGACTTCCGCACAGGAGAGCTGTGGTGTAGAGATCCAGTAATTAATAGGTAACTAATTTAATCTTCTGAAGTGAGAGGGAACCATTTATCCGGTTCCCTCTTATCTAAGAGAGAAGGGCATGGAGGTATTTCGATGGGTGCAGAGACAATGAAGAAAACAAAAAAACCCTTCAGCATGAAAAAATGGGTAAAGAGCAGGAACGGACAACAGACCATCGTCATACTGTCCTTCATGATCATTCCCCTGCTTTTGCTGTTCGTGTTCACCTATCTTCCTTTTGGAGAGATGGTAAAATTCAGTTTTTATAAAATGAAATATGCTACCCCGGTAGACAAAAGACAGTTTGTAGGATTTCGGAACTACATCGACGTATTTAAGAAAGATGAATGCTTCAGTGCTTTGAAGCTGAGCCTTTATTACATGGCAGGCGCAATGGTGCAGCTGGTACTTGCGTTGTACCTGGCAACGATCCTTAGCTTTAAGACCAAGTTTGGCAATATGTTCAAGGGATTCATGTTCTTCCCTTATCTGATCAGTGGTATTGCCATTGGATTTATCTTCAAATTCTTCTACACCAGAGGATTTGTATTCGATACGGTATTACAGTGGTGTGGATTTAACTTAGAAAGTCTTCCGTTCTGGCTGAAGGACAAGAGCGTTAACAATATCTCTTTGGTGGCTTCCTCGGTATGGCGTTATTACGGCAACAACATGGTACTTTTCATCGGTGCCATCATGTCTGTGGACTCCGAGATGTACGAGGCAGCAGAGCTGGACGGTGCCAATAAATTTCAACAGTTTATACATATTATCTTACCCAGCATTAAGACCATCGTTACGCTGAACGTGATCCTGTCTATCACAGGTTCCCTGAGTGCTTTCGATCCTCCCTACGTTATCACCAAGGGTGGCGGCGGAACCGCAACCTACTTCGTATTGATGGACAAGATCGCACATACCAACCAGCAGGTAGGTCTGGCGTCTGCTATGGCGGTGGTACTGTTACTGATCATTTTTGCAGCAACAATTTTACAAAAGCTTTTCTTCAAACTGGTATTTAGAAGCTCCGATGCGGATAATGAAGAATATACCAGAAGAAAACGGCTCAGAAGAGAGAGAAGATGGAAGAAGGAGGCAGTGTAAAATGGCAAAGATGAAAACTAACCACAAACATTACAGCGCAGGCGCTGTCATCTGGATCATCATTAAATATTTCAGCCTGGTATTTTTCTCCTTCGTGGCACTTTTGCCTATTGTATCCTGTGTCATCACAGCATTCAAGACCGATGCAGAATATCAGAGCACCAATGTTATGACCCTGCCGGAAAGCTGGCTGAACTTCCAGAACTTTATTGATGCATTTAACCGTGCCAATATGGGCAGAGCCTATCTGAATTCAGCGATCATCCTGGTATTTGTACTGTTAGGCTCCGTCCTGGTGGGAACACAGCTCGCTTATGTACTGAACCGGTTCAAGTTTCCCGGCAACGGACTGATCCGCAGCCTGTTCCTGTTCGCAACCCTCCTTCCCGGAATTGCCATGCAGGTATCTGTGTACCAGATCATGAGTAACCTTGGATTTATCAATCATCTGTATGGTTATATCATTATGAGTATGGGTACGGATGTTATCTCCATCTACATCTTCATCCAGTTCATGGAAAACATTTCGGTATCGTTGGATGAATCCGCATTTATTGACGGAGCCTCCTATTTTACCATTTACTGGAAGATCATTCTTCCGCTTCTGAAGCCCGCTATCGTAACTTCGATGGTGCTTAAGGGAGTAGGCGTATATAACGAGTATTATTGCGCCAGTCTGTATCTGCAGGACAAGAGGACTCTCGGTGTGGTAGCAACCTCCCTGTATACCTTCACCGGACCTCTTGGCAGCAAATACAATCTGATCTGTGCAGGTGTACTGATGTCTCTGCTGCCTGCTCTGATCGTATTCCTGCTTTGTCAGAAACAGATTTACAGTGGAATCACCTCCGGCGCTGTCAAAGGTTAATACAAAGGAGAGTGCGTAACATGATGAACACAGAAATAATGAAAATGCGGGAAGAAATTAAAAACCACCTGACAGAAGGGATCATTCCCTTCTGGAAAGGCATGAGAGATGACGAATTCGGTGGCTATTACGGCTACTTGGATTATGATCTGAAGCTGGATAAAAAAGCAGAAAAGGGCTGTATCCTGAACAGCAGGATCACCTGGTTCTTCTCCAACGCATATACACTGTTAAAAGACGAAAGTCTGTTGGATGAGGCAAAGCACGGCTATGCTTTTCTGAAAGACTATTGTCTGGACAAAGAATACGGCGGTATCTACTGGTCCCTAAACTATGACGGAACCCCGAAGGATACCACAAAACATACTTACAATCAGGCGTTCTGCATCTACGCACTGTCCTCTTACTATGAGGCCAGCGGGGATGCAGAAGCCCTGGAGCTGGCGAAAAAGCTGTTTACTCTGATTGAGACTACGTGTATGGATGAGGTGGGATATCTGGAAGCATTCACCAGAGACTTTAAACCGGAATCCAATGAGAAATTGTCGGAGAACGGTGTCCTGGCAGACAAGACCATGAATACCCTGCTTCATGTTTTTGAAGCTTATACGGAGCTGTACCGGGTATCCGGGGATGAAAAAGTGCGCAGACGCCTTCTGTGGATCATGGATGTGTTCGCTGAGAAAGTTTATAATCCGAAGCTCCACAGACAGGAAGTATTTTTCGATAAGCATTATAATACCATTCTGAATCTGCATTCCTACGGCCACGACATCGAGACGGCATGGCTGATCGACAGAGGCTGCAAGGTTCTGGATGATCCGGAACTGACTCAGAAGATGTATGCCATCACCAGAGACCTTACCGCACAGATCTATAAGGTGGCATTCGACGGACACTCTCTGGCCAATGAGTGTGACAGAGGTGTCGTGAATGTACACAGAGTCTGGTGGGTACAGGCGGAGACCGTGATCGGTTTCTTAAACGGCTATGAGAAAGAGCCGGAGAAAACGGAATATCTGGAAGCCGCAGAGAAGGAATGGGCATTTATCAGAGATCATGTGATCGATAAGAGACCCGGTTCCGAATGGTTCTGGGAAGTGGATCCGGAAGGAAATCCCTATCCTGACCGCCCCATTGTGGAGCCTTGGAAGTGCCCTTACCATAACGGCAGAATGTGCATGGAGGTTATGAAGAGATGTTAGAGCGTTATTACATAGAAAAAGAGAAGCAGGAGAAGCTGCTTTCCCGTAAAAACATAAAGTCCGATTTCTACAACGGTATTTATGACCGTTATGAATATCCGGTTCTGACCAGAGAACATATTCCCCTGACCTGGAGATATGATCTCAATCCCAAGACCAACCCCTATTTCATGGAGCGCCTGGGAATCAATGCGGTCATGAATTCCGGTGCGATTGAATTAAACGGTAAGTATTATCTGGTAGCCCGTATCGAAGGCAACGACAGAAAGTCTTTCTTCGGTGTGGCAGAGAGTGATAACGGTGTCGATGGTTTCCGTTTCTGGGACTATCCCATCCTGTTGGACGATACTTGTCCGGAAGAGACCAATGTGTACGACATGCGTCTCACCAAGCATGAAGATGGTTACATCTACGGTGTGTTCTGTTCCGAGAGCAAGGATACCTCCGTAAATGATCTGTCCGCAGCAGTAGCAGCTGCCGGTATTGTAAGAACCAAAGACTTAAAGCACTGGGAGAGACTGGAGAATTTAAAGACCCTTCGTTCTCCCCAGCAGAGAAATGTAGTGCTGCATCCGGAATTCGTGGATGGCAAATATGCTTTCTACACCAGACCGATGGATGACTTCATCGAGACCGGAAGCGGCGGAGGAATCGGTTTCGGACTGTGCGACGACATTACCCATGCAGTCATCGACGAAGAGCGCATGACCAGCCTGCGGAAATATCACACCATCACCGAGGCCAAAAACGGTGCGGGAGCTACCCCCATCAAGACAGACAGAGGTTGGATCCATATCGCACATGGAGTTCGTAATACCGCAGCCGGTTTACGTTACGTCATTTATGCTTTTGCCACGGACTTAAAAGACCCGGCAAAAGTGATCGCAGAGCCCTCCGGCCTGCTGATCGGTCCCAGAGGGGATGAGAGAGTGGGAGATGTTTCAAACGTAGTATTTACCAACGGTGCTATCGCGAATGAGAAGGGGGAAGTCTTTATCTACTACGCATCCAGCGATACCCGCATGCATGTGGCAACGACTACCATAGATAAGCTTGTGGATTATGTATTCCACACCCCTTCCGATCCCGGAAGAAGCGTGGAGTGTGTGGCACAGAGATGTGAACTCATCCGCAGAAATGAAGAGTTCTTAAAACAGGAAGCAAGATAAATAACGCAGAAATGAGGTAACTCGAATGAGCAAAGTTAAGATGATCAGCCCTGCAGTACCTAATGTACCCTGGCAGGATAAACCCGAAGGCCATACCGGAGCACCGGTATGGAGATATAGTGAGAACCCTATTATTGGCAGAAATCCCGTAGAAGGAGTAGCCAGAATCTTCAACAGTGCGGTAATGCCCTATGGCGATGAATTCATTGGCGTGTTCCGCGGTGAACAGGTCAACGGTATTCCCTATATTTATTTAGGACGCAGCAAGGATGCTATTCACTGGGATTTTGATAAGAATAAGATTCAGTTCGTAGATGAAGAAGGCAAGCCTTTCATGCCGATTTACGCATATGATCCCAGACTGGTAAAGGTAGAAGATACCTACTATATCATCTGGTGTCAGGATTTCTACGGCGCAGCCATCGGTATTGCGAAAACCACGGATTTCAAGACGTTTGTAAGAATCGAGAATCCGTTCCTTCCTTTTAACCGTAACGCCGTACTGTTCCCCAGAAAAGTACATGGCAATTTCATGATGCTGTCCCGCCCTTCCGACAGTGGACATACGCCTTTCGGTGACATCTTTGTCAGTGAGAGCCCCGATATGGTATTCTGGGGCAAACACAGACATGTGATGGCAAAATCTTCCGAATGGTGGGAATCTCTGAAGATCGGTGGCGGAGCGGCACCTATTGAGACCTCCGAAGGATGGCTGTTATTCTACCATGGCGTCAGCGGAACCTGTAACGGTTATGTCTATTCCATCGGTGGAGCGATCCTGGATATTGACAACCCGTCCATCGTAAAATATCGATGTGAGAATTTCCTTCTGACACCGGAAGAGTGGTATGAGGAGAGAGGATTCGTACCGAATGTATGCTTTCCCTGCGCTACCATTCATGATTCCGAGAGCGGCAAGATCGCCATTTACTATGGCGCAGCAGACAGCTATGTAGGACTGGCGTTTACGACCATCGATGAAGTGGTTGACTATATCAAAGAACACAGCGTGGTCACAACAAGCGATACAGAAGAAGGCAGAAGATAGAATCACGGGACCCGCGTAAAGCGGGTCCTTTTTGCTTATGGAGACAGCGTATGAAGGAAAATGAGGAATTATATGCCAAAATCGAAGAACTGGAAAAAGAACTGGCAGAAGAACGTATCAGGAGGAAGATTACAGAGGACAATTCCGACTGTGCGCTGTGGGAGTATGAAATTGCTTCAAAAAAATATGTGCTTTCCAGAAAGCTTGGAGGAAAGTGGAATACCACCAACATGGTCATCGAAAACTATCAGGAACAGATGCATAACTGGGGATTTGTACATCCGGATGACTGGGCGACTTTTGATGAATTCTGCGCCGCAATGGACCGGGGCGACGAGCATATCAGCTATGAGGTACGTCAGGTCAGTGATGAGTCTGCCTTTATCTGGTTCCGTTATGTAGGGATTCCGGTCTATGATAAGGATCATAAGCCATATAAGATCATGGGGAAGACGCTTGATATTACAGGAGAAAAAAAGAACCAGGAGCTGTTGAAACAGAAGGCAGAGAGGGACTCCCTGACAGATCTGTACAATAAAGCGAAAATGCGTAAGCTGGTGGAAAAGCATATCCGGCAGGCCGATGACACAGAAGGAGCTTTTCTCATCATTGATATTGATGACTTTAAAACGATCAATGATACTTGCGGACATTTATACGGTGATGAAGTATTGATCAAAATTGCAAATACGATTTTGATCAGTGCAGGCATGGAGGATTATGCGGGCCGCATCGGTGGAGACGAGTTTTGTGTATTCTGCCGTGGGAAAAATGTGGGACAGCACGCTGTGGAGACAGCAGAGAGAATATCCCGTATGGCGGATCAGATCCAGCTGTCAGGCAGACGAGTGACTTTAAGTATGGGAATCTCCCGATATCCGGAGGATGCTTCCTCTTATGAGGAACTGTATCAAAAAGCGGATCAGGCGCTGTACCGGGTAAAACGAAGCGGCAAAAATGCATTCAGCGTGTACGACAAGAACTATAATTATGTCGATTATACCTCAGAACGGAAAGGAACAGACCGGGAGACCGGTTTCTGGCAGGAGCTGGAGAAATATTATAAAGGACGTCAGTGGACAGAAACGGAAAGTGAAATTCTGTCTACTATGACGCGGATGATGGAAAGCTACCTGAACCATGAAGAATATGCAGGGAATGTCAGGGAGCGGGAAAAGGATACAGAAAAGCCGGAACCGGAGAACATGTGTTACGTGGCGGTGATGGCAAAATTCAGTTATCTGTACCAGAAATATGATGTGCAATATGCCACACAATGTCTGCAGCATGCGTCGTCGGTGTACACCAAGCTGATGTCGACATCCGGCAGAGATGCGGAGAAATTCATGGCGCTGACGGAGCTTTACCGGGCGGCGGGACTATACACTTACCGCAATCAGATCCTGGAGTATAAGGACTTTTTCGAGGACAATACCAGTTATCTGGAAGAAACGGCCTATCTGTATGGCTCCATGACGTATCTGGCCACCAGACAGCCGGTGGATGTGAACCTGTGCACTGTATTCATGGAAAGCATCCGGAATCGGGGCGAGGAGCTGGCCAAACGTTCCCATAACATGATCGATGCCGTAATGAATGTCAACAATGGAACCGAGGATCTGCTGAAGCGGGCAGAAGAATTGTCCTGTGCTAATTATGTGTTATACAGTTATCAGTACACGGAGATTTTAGAGGATTTTCTGCATTACCTGATGGGACGGAACCGGGATTCGGTGAGTTATTATCCCGAAGAGGGAGACGCTGCGGATTATCTGTTACTGATAGCCCAGCAGGTCTCCCTCGCGGATAGACATTAGAAAGATCAGATCAGTTCTTTGTTTTTGAAATAAGTTTCGGAGATAATATTCTGTACATAGGTGCCCATGCTCTTGCGAGTCTCCTTGTCCAGTTCCTTCGGATAAATAGGCTTACCGTATTCAATGACTACGGTGGCCTTTTTTATTTTCGGAAAATGATCTTCAAATACCGCAGCGGAATTCACAATAGTCATGGGGATAATGGGAACATTTGCTTTCTCTGCGATCTTGAAACTGCCCTCGTGGAAGGGAAGGAAGGTATCCTGGGTCTTGTTGCGGGTGCCCTCCGGGAAGATGCAGATGGAAATCCCGTTTTTGGCTTTCTCAATGGCCTGCAGAATGGTTTTCAGTCCTGCCTTGATGTCCTGGCGATCCAGAAAGAGACAGTGAAGATCTTTCATCCAGATGTTAAGCAGGGGCCATTTTAACATTTCTTTTTTCGCAATATAACCGGTAGGTCTGGGAACACGGACATAGGTCAGCACCACATCGAAAAAGCTGCGATGATTGCCGACGTACAGCACAGCAGTGTCGGTGGGAATGTTCTCTTCCCCGATGGCAATGACTTTCGTGCCGGAAAGACGGATGACCCAGCGGAAGGCCCAGTTTACAATGGCCAGGGAACTGCGGTCCTTAAGACCGGGGTTAAATTTGCCGATGATCCATTCCACCAGCATTAACGGCGTGGACAGGATCAGGAATAATACTACAAATAATACGACGAATATAAAACGGATCATAATAATACCAATGCCTTTCAGTAACCTGCAAACTTTCAGGTGCCTTGGCACCTTGTGCAGGCACAAATTTGCGTGTGAAAAATTAATTTTTCACACGAAACTCCTTCGGATTTTTTATTTAGCAATGAAAAGTACGCCTAACGTGCCGGGACCACAATGGCTGGAGACTACACCGCCTGCTCTGGTTTCCAGAATCTCGTCAAAGATTCCCAGACTTTCCAGATAGGAACGAACCGCTTCCACAATCTCCCGGTCGCAGCCGGAGTGGGTGATGAAGACTCTGTCGGGAACGGCATTCTTCAGATCCTCTTCCATGTCTCTGGTGTAGGAGAGGATGACAGAACTTAATTTTCCACGGTATTTTTTGGAGGCATCCATGGCACCATCCACCACGACGATCCGGGGATGAAGCTTTAACATACCACCGGCCAGAGCCGCTACCGCACTGCATCTGCCACCGCGGTGAAGGTAGGTCAGGGTATCTACGACGAAGCTGGCCCGGACTTTGGGACGGATGGCTTCGATGGCAGTAGTGATCTCTGCGGCTGTTTTCCCTTCAGAAGCCAGAATGGCAGCCTGTATTACCTGCAGACCGATGCCGGTGGACAGGTTTGCGGAGTTGATGACGGTGACTTTGTCGGAAGCTTCCAGTTCTTCTGCAGCAAGCCGCATAACGTTGCCGGAGGTGGACATGCTGTCGGAGATGGAGAAACAGATGATCTCCCGGCCTTCTTCCACAAAAGGCTGCATGACTTCCATGGCCTCGGTCAGAGAAGGAGCAGAGGTCTTGGGCGTAGTCTTGTTTTCATCGGACCACCGGAAAATTTCTTCCGGCGTAATATCCACGCCATCGCGGTATTCATCCTCGCCCAGCAGAATGTGCAGAGGCAGGATGGTAATGTCATACTTTTCCACTAATTCCTTTGACAGATCACAGGTACTGTCAGAGATGATCTTAACTGTCTGTGCCATAGAATCTACCTTCCTTTTTATTAGTAATTATTCCCCTTTGGCGATCTGCCTTGCGACATAGACACCGCTGGCGGATGCATGGGACAGGGAATGAGTCACACCGCTGCCGTCACCGATGATGTACAGGCCCTTGTGACAGCTTTCCAGATGTTCGTCCAGTTCCACTTCCATATTATAGAATTTGACTTCCACACCGTAGAGCAGGGTATCGTCATTGGCGGTACCGGGTGCGATCTTGTCCAGTGCGTAGATCATTTCGATGATACCGTCTAAGATACGCTTGGGCAGTACCAGGCTTAAATCACCGGGAGTTGCGGACAGGGTAGGCTCTACCATGCCCTCGGCAATACGCTTCGCATTACTGCGGCGTCCTCTCACCAGATCGCCGAAACGCTGTACGATAACACCGCCGCCCAGCATGTTGGAGAGACGGGCGATACTTTCACCGTAGCCGTTGCTGTCCTTGAAGGGCTCGGAGAAATGCTTCGCTACCAGCAGGGCAAAGTTGGTGTTCTCTGTCTGCTTGTCGGCTCCTTCGTAGCTGTGGCCGTTTACGGTGACGATGCCGTTGGTGTTCTCATTTACAACGATACCGTGGGGATTCATACAGAAGGTACGCACGGAATCCTCGAATTTTTCAGTGCGGTATACGATCTTGCTCTCATAGAGTTCATCGGTCAGATGAGAGAAGATGACTGCGGGCAGTTCCACCCGGACGCCGATATCCACGCGGTTGGACTTGGTGTTGATGTCCAGATCTTTACAGATCTGCTCCATCCATTTGCTGCCGCTGCGGCCTACGGAAATAATGCACTTGTCGCAGTCGTAAGAAGCGTTTTCGCAGCAGATACGGTAACCGTCACCAACGGTCTCCACCGTTTTCACCGGGGTATCGAAATAGAAAGTCACTTTATCCTTCAGTTCTGCGTACAGATTTTCCAGCACGATGAAGTTGATATCTGTACCCAGGTGACGTACGGAAGCGTCTAACAGGTTCAGCTTGTTCTGCATGCAGATCTTTTTGAAAGAGGTACCAGCAGTGGAATACAGCTTCGTGCCTTCACCGCCGAACTTCATGTTGATGTCATCCACATATTTCATCAGGTCGATGGCCTGACTCCTGCCGATATACTCGTAGAGAGTGCCACCGAAAGCGTTGGTGATATTGTATTTTCCATCGGAAAAAGCACCGGCACCACCGAAACCGCTCATGATGGAACAGCTCTTACAGTTGATGCAACTCTTGATCTTGTCACCGTCGATAGGACAGTGGCGCTTCTCCAGAGGGTGACCGGATTCGAAAACGGCAATTTTCAGGTCGGGATTCTGTTGCACCAGTTCATAAGCGGAGAAGATACCGCCGGGGCCGGCACCGATAATGATTACGTCATATTTCATAGGGATAAGTTTCCTTTCTCTTTGCTCTCTTGTAAGGATTTGCGGGATGTATCATCACTTTGAAAAACCAAAAACATTTAAAATATAGTATACCATATTTTTAGATAAAAAGGGGAATAGAAATATAGCAAAATATGTGATAAAATTATAAGTTATAGCGGTTCTTCTGCAGATGCGGATGAACGGTGCGGGAAGATAACGGGATTAGGAAGAGAATTACAGGAAATGAAATTATGGAAGCAACACAGAAGAAAAACAAATATGAAATAGATATGTGCAATGGGACGATTATGGATAAGCTGATTTCTTTTTCACTTCCATTGATGCTTTCAGGAATCCTTCAGTTGATGTTTAATGCGGTAGATATTATTGTGGTTGGAAGGTTCAGCGGAAGTCAGTCATTGGCGGCAGTTGGATCAACAACAGCATTGATCAATATGTTTACCAATCTTTTTATTGGAATTTCTCTTGGAGCAAATGTTCTGGCAGCACGTTTTTATGCGGCAAAGCGAGAAAAGGAGATGTCAGAGACGGTACATACCGCAATTACACTGGCATTAATCAGCGGGATCGTCATGGCATTTGTGGGAGTGATCTTTTCGAGATTTGCGTTAGAATTGATGGATACACCGGATGATGTGATCGGACTGTCAACGTTATATATGAGAATCTATTTTTTAGGAATGCCGTTTTTTATGCTCTACAATTATGGTGCAGCCATTCTGAGGGCCGTCGGAGATACGAAGCGTCCACTGTTCTTCCTGGTTGCTGCAGGAGTGATCAATGCCGGTCTG
>OHFP01000936.1_pt1 | contig 12156 bp, 10 predicted proteins | sample 1567591 | NCBI WGS metagenome assembly OHFP01 (sample SAMEA3879547, study PRJEB24766) | human gut metagenome | biome: human-associated habitat; feature: feces | place: USA | collected 1985/1987 | reverse complement strand
CGCCGTTTTAAGATAGCATCCCCCGCAAGGAAGAAATTCTTTGCGGGGGATTTTTTGTGTGTTTACCCCTGGGCAAAGGATGCGGCGGAGACGGGATGGATGTCGGGGACCGAGAGTTTGTAGCGTCGACGCTGCAGAAAGAGCGAGGTGCCGAGACGCCAGGTGCTGTCTGCATGGGAGAAGGTGCGGGGAGCGAGTGAACCGTTTTCGGCGGCGTAGAAGGAACTGCGGGGTACAGGGACACAAGTTTCGTCGGCGCCATAGAAAGAGAGAGGCGCTGGGACACAGGTGCAGTTTGCATGGAAGAAGGTGCGGGATGTCGGGGAACTATTTTTGGCGGCGTAGAAGAAACTGCGGGGTGCAGGGACACAAGTTTCGTCGGCGCTGCAGAAAGAGAGAGGCGCCGGGACACAGGGCAGTTTGCGTAGAAGTCGGTGTGAGATGTCGGGAGAATCGGTTTTGGCTGTGTAGAAAAAAGTGCGGGGCGTAAGGATAGCTTGTAGTACAAGTGTGGAAGAAAGAGCAGGCTTACATGTAGTAGGTTTCGTCAGCGTAGAAAAAGTGCGATACGTAAAGAGAATCCGTTTCGGCGATGTGGGAGAAAAAGCGTGACGTCGGAGAACCGGTTCCGGCTGCGTGGAAGAAAGAGCAGGCTTACGTGTAGTAGGTTTCGCCAGCATAGAAAAAGAACGAGGCGCTGAGCAAATTAGTATCGCCACCGTAGAAGAATGTGCGACGCCTGGACGACCGTCAGCCGCTGCGGCAAGACATACGGCTGGGGCTGTAACGATACTGCTGTGGGGCATTACCCTATATTATAAAATAAGTATATCCTGGGCGCGTGATTTATTCTTTGTCCGAGTGAAGTTCGGGCCTTATGCGGTTCGAGGCGGCAGATGTATTTGTCGGTGGCGGCGGCGCGGCGGGATACACCATATATTATATAGGTAAACCGCGGGTACGGGGGAGAATTTCGTGCTGAGTAGAAAACTCCGGGCGGCTGCCGTTAAGGCGGAAAAAAGCGGCGGCTGGGGTAGTGGGACAATGCTACTAACGTAGCATGAAATGGATGTTCCTAAGAAACATACTGTTACGGATTTTAGGATAACGCGGTCATCGGCTGTGGGTTAGATGTCGTCGTGGCTGTCATTAGGGCTGAGAAGTGCGGCGGCTGGAGGGTGAAGGGAAAAATTGCGGTCGTAATAAGCATTTTATGTATCTAATAATCAATTTATTGCTAAGGAGAGACGAACGTAATCTCCCGCTGTATAGAAGGTGTCGGGGCGGCTGCCGTTAGGGCGGGAAAAAGCGGCGGCTGGGGGTAGTGGGAGAATGCTACGTTAGTAGTATGAATCGGAAGTAATTAAGAATCAGGATGTTGTAATAAATGATGAACGGCGTGTAATTGGCGGACTTTGTGGGTGGCGCGGATTGGGCGCAGCTCTTGAGGTTGGGATGCGAGAAGGTAAGGACCGGCTGAAGCGCTTATGGGTGTCATCGGCTGGGCCGTAAAGAATGGTACGACCTGAAGCAGAATTTTTCAAGGCGCGTAGGTCAAAGTACGTATGGTTAGAAGGAATGGCCGACGCAGAATAGAAAAATTTGGTGGAGCTTATTCCCAAAATATACAGGATTAGAAGTTGGGCAGGGCGTGTCGTACCGCAATCCCGTGGGGAATATGTTCAAAGGGCGGGCGCATCAGTCCGTTCTGTTTGGACAAAGTCGCGGCGCTTTATTCGGTTGTGGGAAACTGTTCCCTGCGCTTGTGGTCCTGCGGTGAAGATGGTGAATGTGTGGCGGGCGTAGCGAGGGAGGCACGCGCGGCCTGTTTGGCGTGGGCGCTCAAAGTAGGAGAGTGTATAGAAATTAAAAGCGTGAGCCGCAGCCCCCGCACAGCGGGAATGTCACAACTTCGCCTACTTTCAAAAATCCTGCAGGCGGTGCCAGGGCTACTGGGGCGCTTTGTACGACTCGCCCCGTGCGCGAGTGAAATGTTCGCTCCCGGTGGTCTCCGTGATTCCCGGCTTTGGGGCGAACGCCTGACGGCGCGTTGCCCGCATTCGCGTTGGGCGGAAACTGTCGTGAAATGACCGGCCGACAGTTGCCGGTCGTCCGCATTGGGGAGAAAGTCGCTGCCGCGCGGGGCTTCCTCTCGCTCCGTCCGGGCCGGATGTGGCGGCCGTGTAGTTGGGGGGCTGCGAGAAACCGGGCTTTTCAACCCATCCGCAAAGTTTGTAATCAAAACCCCTTTTTCAAATGCTCCCGTAGAGAAAAACGGAAAAATCCAAAGCGCGGGGGATAGATAAAAACACCGTCGCTTGCCCGTGTGATGCGGGCAGGCGACGGTGTGACTATTGGTGAAAGCCCTTATCGTGCGATGGCCGCGTAGACCTCCCGGGCCACGTCGATGGCGTCCCCTTCAGCCTCTGCCGAATAGGAATTGTGCTGCAGGGTCCACGGTTCCTCCAGGGCGTAGAAGTCTATCTGTTTCGGGGCGGCCCCTTCCAGTTGTTGCTTCAACCCGTCGAAGAAGGTTTTCCACCGCATGTAGTAAAAGTCGCGCAGCAGGCCGTTCCACTCCTTGTGCGCGTAGTCGCGCAGGCCGCCTTGGTCGGCCGCCGTCCGGTTTCCCCAGGTCGTAATCTGCACGCGGGCATTCCATTCGTATTGGTCCTTTTCGGCCGGAGTGTGTCCCAGGTCGCGCGCCGCCTTAATCCAGCGGCCCACCTTGAATTCCGGGCGCGTGGCCAGCAGCCGGTCCTGCAGCAGAATCAGTTCGAGGAAACGGTCCGCGGCCTGTTCAAAGAGCGCGCGGTCGCCCGCTTTGAACGCGCTGACCACGACCGGATACACCAGCCGTCCCTTTTCCGCCACGGCCTGGCGCACGATGTCCACCAAGTCATATTCAAAATTGTTGTTCCCGCGGAAACTGTCCGCGGCCGCCACCATCATTCCCGCGGCCCGGATCACGTCCATCGGCTGGTAGTAGTCCGACATCTCCGACCAGCTCGACACTTGGTAGGCGTGGAGCGAAGGCCGCGCGCACAGGATGGACTCGTGCGTCCCCTGTTGGGTGGAAGCGTCCGGACAGTTGTAGATGGTATTGCTCAGCAGCGTCCAGGCCGCGGCCACATTCCCGCTCGTTTTCCCGTAGCGGGCCTTCACGTAGCCGGCCAGCCAGTCGTCCTTCTCAAAGCGTTCCGCGCGCCAGGGCAGTTCGCACGTCAGTTCATACATCACCGCGTTGTTCTCGATGCCTTCCATCGTCAGTCCCACGCCCCGCATCGTCGTGCTGAATCCGCTTTCCCGCGCCTTATAAAATTCGTCGATGACGTGCCGCATCTTGCCGTGTAGGCCCACGTTGCCGCCAAAGTTCAGCAGCATGCAGTAGAGCCAGTCGTGGCCGTCGAATCCATTCTTCCGGCCGTATTGATAGCTCGGGTCGCCCCATTGCGGCCGGCTCTCCGAGTAGAGGTCCAGCACCAGCATGTCTTTTCCCGGGATGCTTTTCATCATCGCCGGCCGCGGATTCGCACCCCAGGCCTGGATTACCCATACCGCCTTCGGATTGTTCCGTTTCATGGCCTGCCAGATGGCTTTCCCCGTCGCGTCGAGGTCAACGCCCGCCACGTTGCCGCCTTCGTGAAACGGGTCCATGCTGTAATAGTCTGCCTGGCCGAACAGGCGGTCCATCTCCTTATAAAATAAGGCCGCTATTTTCTGGAAAGCCTCGTCGGTCGGTTGCAGGAAGGCCGGGCGGTTATATCCGTTCCACGTCCCCGGGTCCGTCACGTTCAGCCCCAGTTTCTCCTTCGCATTGTGTGGCAGCATACCCGCATATCCCGGCAGGACCGGCTTCATGCCCAGTTCCCGCATCCGTTTCAGGATTTTCTTTTGGAGGGCAATGCGGTCCTCGTACCACTGGTCCGAGTTCGGGCCGCCCCATCCCTCCAGATTGTTCATCAGCCACCACGCCTGAAAGGCCGGTCCGGCGACAAACTCGTTCGTTTCAGCTTTCGAGTAGCCCAGTTTCAGCAGCACGTTGCGCCACACCGCGTCCGCGCCCACCATGGCCAGCGGCAGGTTAATGCCGTGGAGCGCCATCCAGTCAATCTCCTGCTCCCACCGTTTCCAGTCCCAGAATGCCATGCTGTAAGAGAAAGTGCAGTAGTTCAGGTAGTAGCGCAGGTCCATGGTCGTTTCGTGGCGCTCGGGGCGCGTCACGGGCGGCAGCCGGTCCGGCAGGTCTGCGTACATCCCGTTCCAGGACAGGTGTATGCCCGCGTAGTATTTCAGGTACCAGTTGATGCCCGTCGCAATGCTCACGTAGTTGTTGCCCCGGACCACGACCTTGTCGCCCTGTTGGTCCAGTTCAAAGAAGTCGTGCTCCGCCTCGCGGCGTTCAATGCGGAATTTTTTCGAGGCACCTTTGTCGATTCGTTCCAGCAGTTCGGTCACCGGAGATGCCTGCACCAGTCCCCAGACCAGGCAGAAGGCAAAAAGCAGGAGAGTTTTTTTCATTTGACTTTAGGTTTTAGTGATGGTGGTAACGGCAAGGGCCTTGTTCCTCCGTCGCCACAGCGCCCGGAGCCAGGCCCTCCGGTTGCAAAAGTAAGAAAAAGCCCGCATCCGTCCTTTCCTTTTGTCCGCTTTTTCCGTTCCGGTCGCTCCACTCGCCGTCCCGCCCGCCTTTTCTACAGTCTGTGAAAGAAAAAAAGCGGAGATGCCCGCCCGGGGCACCTCCGCAGAAAGCAGTTCAGATATTGCAGCGACTTGTCCGGTTCAGTTGACGACCGTCCCGTCCTCCGTGATGCGCAGGTAGACGTCCGCTCCGCCGTAGCGTTCCAGTTCAATGAGGAAATAGTTGCCGGTAGGTGTCTCCACCCAGTCCACGTCTTCCGTGCGGTAGTCCGGATAGTTTGCGGTCAGGTAGTCCTGTACGGGCTGCGGCAGGGGGCTGTAGTAGTCGCTCTCGGTGCGCACCCACGTGCCGTCCGCTTCAAACCACGATTCGTAGTTCTTGCCGTCCGACCGGTACTCCGCCTTGTAAAGGCCATATTCAAACTCCCAATCGTAGACCGTCACTCCGGGATATTTGGCCTGGAAGGCCGCCTGCACCGCGTTGGGCGGCGTTATCCAGCGGTCGTCGTCATCGTCGTCACAGCTTTGGAGCATGAAGCCGGCCAGGATCAGTCCGAGGAGATAGAGTTTCAGTTTCATGGCTTTCACGGTTTACATGTCGATGTCAATCAGCTGGAAGTTCTTGTTAAAGGTCAGCTCGATGCGGTTGTTCAGTTGCACCTCGTATTCCCTGTCGCGTTCGATGCTGAGCACTTTGGTGTTGGGATAGTTCTCATTGATGTAAGCTGCTACGGCCGAGGGAATGAGGGCGGCGGGTACCGTAGTCGTCTTGCAGCTGATTTCCGTCCATTCACCGCTACGGTTGAATTCGATTTTCTCACCGTTGGTGAAGATCACGTCGTAGGTCTTGTCGAGCAGTCCGCTTTCCACTTTGGCCATGGCCACTTTCAGCGTGCTGAAGTGCTTTTTGATAGTCTGCTGGGCCGCGGCGGGGAGTTGGTTCACGGCGATGGGCTTGTCGTTGTCCGCAAAGGCGGCCGTCGAAATCGTAAACATGCAAGCCAGCGCAATCATCCAGTTCTTCATTCTCGTTTTCATTGTCGTAGGGTTTTAGGGGTTGATGAATTAATTTGTTTCCTTCTTTCAAAAGCAAAGGTAGACCCCGATTCTGAAAACAATCTGAAAGATAGCCCCTGTACCTCGCTTTTAACTTTTATTAATTTTCTGGACTGTGAAAACGTGCTCCTCGCCCTCATATATATAGGAGAGTTGCAGGCCACACTGCTTGCAGATGGCCTGTGCGAGGGCCAGGCCCAGCCCCGTCGACGATTTTTTCCCGCCCGAGTGGTAGAAGCGGGCAAAGATTTGTTCCGCGTCGAGGGCCGCCGGACTTCCGCTGTTGGCAATGCGCAGCGTCGTTGCGGTGAGCGTCACGCCGATGTGTCCCCCGTTCACGTTGTGTACGAAGGCATTCTTCAGCAGGTTCGTCACCAGCGTCGTGGCCAGCGACTCGTTCATCTCGAACCGCAGGCTGCCTTTCTCTTCCACCCGGACGGCGATGCGCTTGTGGGCATAGACGGAGCGGTAGTCCGCCACCAGGGTTTCCACCAACGTGTTGATGTCCACCTGCGTCGTGTCGGCGAACTGTTGGTTCTCGATACGGCAGAGCAGCAGCAGCGAGCGGTTCATGCGCGAGAGGCCCTCCAGCGTGCGGAGCGTCTTGACGAGTTCGGCCATCTGGTGCTCGGAGAGCGTCTCGTTCTCCAGCAACATTTCGATGCGGTTCTGGCAGATGGCCAGGGGCGTCTGCATTTCGTGCGAGGCGTTGCCGATAAACGTCTTCTGCTGCTCGAAGAGTTCCTCGTTGCGGGCGGCAAACTGCGTCATGGCCTGGTTCAGGCGGCGGAACTCCCAGATGCGCGTGTTGCTCGACGGCGGCGTCTCCTTCGTGCCCGGGCGGTAGCGGTCCAGCCATTGTAGCAGGGTGCGCAGTGGCCGCATGTTCCGTTGCGTCACCCATACGCTGATGGCGATGATGGCCAGGAGCAGGCCGCCGTAGAGGAAGACCACCCAGAAGAAGATGGCGTGGCGCAGGTCCTCCTTGTCTATGGTGGGCGCCGAGACCTCGAGCTCCATGAAGTGCCCGTCGTCGCGTTGGAAGATGTACGTCAGCACGCGCGCCGGCTCAAACTCCTTCTTCATTTTGATGTAGACCTCGCGGTCCTCGTAGCGGATGTGCGAGTTGCGGGCCGCGTAGTCCGCGTCGACGGGCCGCAGGAAGTACTGATTGTTCGTGCCGTTGCGTTCCGAGGGCAACGGCTCGCCCGCCAGCGAACGGCGGATGATGTGTTCCGCATAGTCCTCCAGCGAGTCGTCCATTTCGTCGTTGACCTCGTCCATAAGGGTGAAGTAGAAGAACACGGACCAGCAGGCCAGCACCAGCGAGGCCAGCAGCGAGAAGCGCAGGGTGAAGACGTGGACCAGTTTCATAGCACGACGAGTTTGTATCCGAAGCCGTAGGCCGTTTTGATTTCAATGGTCGCGCGGGCGTCCTTCAGGCGCTTGCGCAGGTTCTTCATCTGCGCGTAGATAAAGTCGAAGTTGTCCGCCTGGTCGATGTGGTCGCCCCATACGGCCTCGGCCAGCACCTGCTTTTCCACCAGCCGGCCCGGCCGGTTCATGAAGTAGGCCAGTATGTCGTACTCCTTGCGGCCCAGTTCCACGGGCGCGCCGTCTACTTCCACGTGGAAGCGCTCCGGGTCGAGCGTCACGTTGCCGCAACGCACCAGGCGTTCGCTGTCGCGCTGCCGGCGGCGCAGCACGCTCCGCAGCCGCGCGTGGAGTTCGGCCAGGTGGAACGGCTTGGCCAGGTAGTCGTCGGCCCCCAGTTCCAGGCCCTCCACCTTGTCTTCGATGGCGTCGCGCGCCGAGAGGATGATGACGTTCACCTGCCGGCCCGCCCGCTGGAGTTCCGCCAGCAGGTCCAGGCCGTTGCCGTCCGGCAGCATGATGTCCAGCAGCAGGCAGTCGTATTCGTAGCCCATCGCCTTGGCCCGGGCCGTGCGGTAGTCCTCCGCCGTTTCCACGACGTAGCGCTCTTTGCGCAGCGAGCGGACAATGATTTCGCGCATGTCCGCGTCGTCCTCTATGACCAGAATCTTCATAACCGTATGTGCAGAGTTAGGGTAGGGGCCGCCCGCGGCGCCGGCGTCCGGCCGGGCGTAGCGCCGTCGCTTCGCGGCGCGGCGGTCCGCAGGCAAAGGTATGTCCCGAAACTGAAAACAATCTGAAAAACGGGAGGCGGCCGGCCTCCCGCTGCGTCAGCGCTCGTCGTTGGCGTAGAGATAGTCGAAGGTGCAGAGCTTCCACTCGAAGATTTCCTCCGGGCGGAAGAAGCGGCGCAACTCCGTTTCGGCCGCTTCGGCCGAGTCGGAAGCGTGTACGATGTTCTCCTGGAAGCTCATGCAGTAGCTGCCGCGGATGGTGCCCGGCGCCGCGTTGCGGCCGTTGGTGGGGCCGGCCAGGGCGCGCACGGCCTGGATGGCGTCGACGCCTTCCAGGCACATGGCCACGACCGGGGCGGCCATCATCGAGTCCTTCACGCGCTGGAAGAAGGGCTTGCCGCTCAGGTGCGCGTAGTGCTCGCTCAGCAGCTCGTCCGTCAGTTGCATCATCTTCATGCCGCAGATTTTCAGCCCCTTCTTCTCGAACAGGCTGATGATTTCCCCTGCCAGGCCGCGCTGCAGCGTGCAGGGTTTCAGGAGGACTAAGGTTTTTTCAATCGCCATGGTACAATATATTTAAGGTAATACGTTTCGCAGCACGTTACAAAGATAGGCCATTTTGCCGGACTGGGCGAACAATTCCGGCAGAAAACCTTGGACTTTTTTCCGGAAACGGCCGAGCAACTCTCCCTTTTGTAAAAAAAGCTGTCATAAATTTTTTAGAGATATAAATAAAGCCTAAATTTGTTGCGAGTATCACATTTAATCCCTCCAGCTATGAAAAAGACTTTCGGTTTATTCCTCCTTTTGCTTTTCGGCGTCTGCGGCGCCGCGTCGGCACAGAAAAATCTGACTTCCACTCAGCGCCAGGTGCAGAGCCAAATCCTGTCGTTCCTGCGCACGGAGGGCTTCACGCCGAGCATAGACCCGTCGGATAATTCCATTACGTTCAAGAGAAGCGGCGAAAAGTATTGGATCTACCTGGAAGAGTCCGGCCCGTTCTACATCACGACCCAGCTGGCCGGTTACTCGAACGACGACTACCAGCGGAGTGCCTGCATCCTGGCCGCCAACGACTGCAACAGCAAGAAGAAAGCGGCCAAAGTCTACAATACGGCGTCGTCTACCGTCTTCGTGGTGGAGCAGTTCTGCTCCACGGCGGCGGAGTACGGCAAAGTGTTCTACCGCATCATGTCCGTATTGGAAGCCTGCCGCGAACAGTTCGACCAGGAGTACCAAACCTACATCGACTGACGGCCCGGCTTCCCCTTCGTCAGTTCCCCCTTGCGCCGCCCGAACGCCTTATCGGTCCGTTCGGGCGGCCTCGTTTTTTTATGCTCCGGGCGTAGGCCCGTTTTCTCCCGGCTAAGGAAAGGAATCACGGGGCTAAGGCCCGTAAAAACTGGAATAGGGCCCGTAAAAACGGGGCTAAGGCCCGTGGCGGCGGGGATAGGGCGACGCGGTCGCGGCCGGCGGTTGCGGGGACGAGGGCCGGGGTGGACAGATTGCAACCGGGTTGCGCGCGGATTGCAACCCGGTTGCGGACGCGGCGGGCTAACTTTGCAGCAGAAACAAAAAGGTATCAAGATATGTGTAAAAGTTGTCATTGCGAAAGCCATGCTGCCTGTGATGCCCAGGCTACAGGCAGCCACGAGCATGCCGCCCACAGTCACGGTTGCGGCTGCTGCGGGCACGAAGCGACGGTTTCTCCCGTCCGTCAGTACGTAGCCCTGGCCGTCTCGGTCGTGATGCTGGCTGCCGGTCTCTGGATGGACCACGCCGGCGCCGCCTGGTTCGCCACGCCGTGGGTACGCCTGCTTTGGTACGTCGTAGCCTACGTGCCGGTGGGCTGGCCCGTCATCCGCGAAGCCCTGGGCGAAACGGCCCACGGCGACGTGTTCAATGAGTTCACCCTGATGGTCGTCGCCACGGTCGGCGCTTTCGCCATCGGCGAATACCCCGAGGCCGTAGCCGTTATGCTCTTCTACGCCGTGGGCGAGCATTTCCAGGACGTGGCCGTAGACCGCGCGCAGGACAGCATCCGCTCGTTGGTCAGCCTCCGGCCCGACCAGGTCACCGTCCTGGGCCCCGACGGGAGCCGCACGGTCAGTGCGCCCGAGGCCATTGTTCCCGGCACTGAAATCGAAGTCCCCGTGGGCGGTCGCGTTCCCCTGGACGGCACGCTGCTGGGCGGCACGGCCTCGTTCGATACGTCGGCCCTGACGGGCGAAAGCCTGCCGCGCGCCATCGCAGCCGGCGACGAGGTTTCCGCCGGCATGATGGTCGTCGACCGTGCGGTCCGTCTGCGCGTGGTGCGGCCCTATACCGACAGCGCCCTGGCCCGCATCATGAACCTGGTGCGCGAAGCCGCCGACCGTAAGGCCCCGGCCGAGCAGTTCATCCGCCGTTTTGCCCGCATCTATACGCCCGTCGTCATCGCCCTGGCCGTGCTGGTAGCCCTGTTGCCGCCGTTTGTCGCCCCCCTGTTGGGCTTCGGCGAGCAGCCGTTGCGCGAGTGGGTCTACCGCGCCCTCGTCTTTCTCGTCGTGTCCTGTCCCTGCGCCCTCGTGGTCAGCATCCCGCTGAGCTACTTCAGCGGCATCGGCCGCGCCTCCCGCGCCGGCATCCTCTTCAAGGGCGGCAACTATCTCGACGCCCTGACGCACGTCAACACCGTGGTCTACGACAAGACCGGCACCCTGACGCGCGGCGAATTTGCCGTCGAGGACGTGGTCCCCGCCGTCGGCGGACAGGCTGACGGACTGTTGGCCCTGGTCGCTGCCGCCGAACAGAGCAGCACGCACCCCCTGGGCCGCGCCATTGTGGCCAGTGCCCGGGCCCGTGGACTGCGGTTGCCGGCTGCTGAGCGCGTGGAGGAACTGGCTGGCCGCGGGCTCCGTGCCCGGGTGGACGGGCACGAGGTGCTGGTGGGCAATCGCCGCCTGCTCCAGGAGTGTGCCGCCGGCGCGCCGGCCGCTGCCGCCTCGACGGCGGACACGGTCTACTGCGCCGTGGACGGCCGCTACGCCGGCTGGATTGGTCTGGCCGACCAGCCGCGCCCCGAAGCGGCCGCCGCTGTGGCCGACCTGCGCCGCCTGGGCGTGAAGCGCCAGGCTGTGCTTTCGGGCGACGCCACTGCCGTCGTCGAACGCCTGGCCCACCGCGTGGGCATCGACGAAAGCCATGGCGACCTGCTCCCCGCCGACAAGGTGGCTCGCCTCCGCGCCATCATCGCAGCGCCCGGGGCCCGCGTGGCCTACATCGGCGACGGCATCAACGACGCCCCGGCCCTGGCACTGGCCGGCGTGGGCATCGCGATGGGAGGCGCCGGCAGCGACACCGCCGTACAGACGGCCGACGTCATCATCCAGGGCGACCGCCTCGACCGCCTGCCCCTGGCCGTGCGCATTGCCCGCCAGACGCGGCGCCTCGTATGCAGCAACGTAGCCCTGGCCCTCGGCGTGAAAGTGGCTGTACTCGTGGCCGATGTCTTCGGTTACGCGCCGCTCTGGCTTGCCGTCCTGGCCGACACCGGCGTGGCCCTGCTCTGCGTGGCCAATGTCTTCGTCCTGCCGCTGCTGATGCGCGGGGCGCAGCGGCCGGCGGCCGTACGCCCTGCTCCGGCTCAGGCTTGAACCGGAACAGGGCCGGACGCCTCGGGGCCGTGTCAAAAAAACGGCGGTCCCGTGGCGTCTGTTTGTCTGGAATAACGTAACTTTGCAACCAACAGGCGGCCGCCCATGGCCGCTACTTTCCGCCTATGACCGCAACTCCATCCGGCGACCCCATCACGGGCGCAGCTCTCGAACAGGAACTTGCAGCGCGCGGCATCAAGCCGACTGCGCTGCGCGTCCTTATTCTCCGCACCCTGCGGCAGATGGGCTGTGCCGCTTCGCTTACCGACCTCGAGGCGCGGCTTGTCACCGTCGACAAGTCCACCATCTTCCGGACGCTCACGCTTTTCCTGGCCCACCACATCGTGCACGGCGTGGACGACGGCACCGGGCAGATGAAGTACGCCCCCTGTTCGCCGCACTGCCATTGCGGCGACGACGACCTCGAGTCCTGGTCCGACCTTCACGCCCACTTTTACTGCGAGCGCTGCCAGCGTACCTACTGTTTGCGGGGCCTTCCCATCCCGACGGTCTCCCTGCCCGACGGTTTCCGCCTCCATACGGCGACCTACGTCCTCAAGGGCCTGTGTCCCGCGTGTGCGGCCCGCGGCCGAGAATTTCCGGAAAGCTAAAAATAATGCCGGAATTTAAAAAAATAACCATATTCCTTGCGACTTCGTAAATAAGGTGGGTTCTATCAATTCCATTTTTTATTTCTTGCATAAGGCAGCAGAACC
>OHFP01000935.1_pt1 | contig 12161 bp, 6 predicted proteins | sample 1567591 | NCBI WGS metagenome assembly OHFP01 (sample SAMEA3879547, study PRJEB24766) | human gut metagenome | biome: human-associated habitat; feature: feces | place: USA | collected 1985/1987 | reverse complement strand
CACATTTCCCGATGCGATGTCAACTATTCCAGTACCTCTATCCAGAGTGTGTAAAGTAATGTAGTTTATTTAAACAAAAACTGTCAACCTATTTCAGGAAAAGACAATTGACGGCAAACGACGTTGCGAAAGGCCGTTTTTTACACGCTGAAAGGCCACCTTTTACGGGCCAAAAGACGGCCTTTCGCAACGCTGCTGATTATCAGCGAGTTACAGATTCTCTTCAAACACGCCTCGTTCGGGCCGTCCAAACGCACCGTTTAGACGGCTCTTGCGGTCTGTTTGGACGGCCCGGACGGTGCTTAATGAACGTTCTTGCATGTCGTGCGACGGGGTTGGATGATGTCGCTGAGCTGGAGAATAAGGGAGAGTTGTTGTCTATTGGTTAACAAATTGAAACTTTTGTGTTATTATTCTTTTGTTTTGCCGTGTCCTTTTCGTATATTTGTCTACGGAACTTGTATTTTTATATATTTATTATCAGCAATGCCATGAAAAGGATTATCATTCTGTTTATATTCTTTATGTCGGCGGTTTGCGTCGTAGGACAGAATAACCCCGGTTTCAGTATAGCGGTCGTCAATGACACGACGTATGTGTGCCGCAGTGATGTTTTCACTTTTTTCGGCAATAACAAGGGGCGGGTTACATTACGGGCGTCGGCCGGTACGGTTCCAACCATGGAGTTTGAGGTTAGTTCCGGCATTAGTACGTTTGTGGAATATGCTAATTCCATGCCGGGAAATGCTGGCGGAGGTTTCAGCCTTGACGGGCAAAAGGTTGTCATAGTAACCGGTAACGGTACGGTTGGTGTGCTTGAAACTAACAGCGCGAAGGTGATAAAATGTGAAACCGACGACATCGGAGGTTCTCCGGGCAATGCAAAAATTGTTATCAGCATGAGCTTGGATGCCTTCAAGGCGAGCCGTGACAATTTTGACGGATTGTCAAAAGCTGAGGTCGCGGGGCGTGTGCGTAATGGTATTATGTCCTCTATGAGCATAGAATTGGCTAATGGAATAATGATAATGCCGCGTATTGGAGGTCAGGTGGAATTGCGCCTTCTTTTTCGTAACATGTTCAAGGATATTGTGGCGAAAGTGCCGGAAGCCTTTGGCGAGAAATCTGTTACGATGGTAGCACAAGAGGACAAGGATAGGTGGTCTAATCACCTTATGGCTGCCTTAGGAATCAAAAGAATTCCGAAAGTAGACAGTAAAGTGGAGGAAACATTTGGGAAAAAGAAATTTGTAAGCGAAAGTGAAGACGTTATAATACATACAGGTGACGGTATGCATATTGAGGGGTCTTTCTCTTTGAATTGCATGTCTGATAGTGAGCCGGAGCTTTTGCTGACGTGAGGAATAGTTGGATGTCCGCAGCTAAAGGCCTTTTTCGATGAATTGTCCGATGGATGGAAAGCGGGTTTTAGTAATCAGTCACTGAGTATCGAAATGTCTAACGGCGAGTTTCTGACTACAGACAAAGCTGTCTTTATGCTGTTTAATAACGGCGAGGTTAAAGCAGATAATGGCGATACATTGAAAAATGTTGTAATGTTTAATTTCAAAGTGAGGCTTGATGAGCTCTCGACAAATGGAACAGAGGTTGCCGAAATGTCGGATGACGAGACTTTGTCATACGTCCGTAAGCTATTGTCGGAGGAAAATTGGCGTAGTATAACCATTGGCGGTGTCAGACTTCCTTTTGACGGGGTTTCTACCTCCGGAATGTATGAGAAGATGTTTGCCGGCTTGGATTCAATGATGCCTGACAGGCAGAAGCCGCAGGCAGCGGCAGGACAGTCTGTAGTGCAGCATGAAGTGCGCAAGATTGAGCCTATTTTTAGTAGTGAGGTGGACGGCATGATACATACATGTGGTACTCCAGTCGTGAAATATTACGCTGAAGACGGAGCGGCTAATTTCTGTAAAATATCTCTTTTACGGTATGAAAGCATTTCAGGCCTTATATTAAACATATATTTGGGTACGGCTGACAAGGATATTGCAAAGATGGTGAAAAGTATGAATGAGCAGGATGGAAGCATTGTACAAAGTGACGGACACAGAGTAATGCTTACGCTTGAAACCGGTGAACAGCTGACGGCTAAAGACATGAGTCTGTCGGGCAGCACGTTCTCTGGAGGTTATTATGCCTTAATCTGTAACCTGCCGTTGGATATGTTTACGAGCGACAGGGGCAAACTGAAAAATATGACAAGCGCGCAAAGAAGTGATTATGTGGTTGATGTCTTGTCGGTCAGTGACATAAGCTCTATTAGTGTTGACAAAAAAACAATACAATTCGATTTCTTCGACACGTCAGAACTTTTGAAGAAGATGTTTGTTGAGATTAGATAAAAACAAGATAATATTTTATCACATAATCAATAACGAAAAACCCAAAAACCGTTTAATGCGCTATAATGCAAATGTTAAACGGTTTTTGGGGTTTCATTTAATTCTTTCGCTATCCTTAGAACGGATAACCGATGGCTAGGTGAATGGCTTGTCCGTCTTTGAAGTTCGGTATGTTGTAGAATCCACTCTTGCCCGTTTCGTAAGGAACGTGCAGACCCACGCCCCAGTCGAGGCGCAGCACGAGGAACTCGAGGTCGTAACGGATTCCGATACCAGTGCCAAGGGCCATCTCCTTGAGAGCGTTTTTTAACTTGAACTGTGACCCTTTGCGGTATCCGTCGTCACGCAGGGCCCACACGTTGCCTGCGTCGATAAAACCTGCTCCGTACAAGCTGCCGAAGATATTGAAGCGGTATTCAAGGTTGAGCTGGAGCTTGATGTCGCCAGTCTGGTCGAGATACGACAGGCGCGACACGTCAGTGGTATAGCTTCCGGGGCCAATGCTGCGTACGGCAAATGCCCTTATGCTGTTGGCTCCGCCTACATAGAACTGCTCGCTGTAAGGAGCGGCACTGCTGTTGCCGTACGTATATATTATGCCTGCGTTTGCGTGAGCTACGAGTTGCGACTTCTCGCCGAGCTGCCATGTCTTGCTTATGTCGGTTTCCAGCTTGAGAAACTGTGCGTAAGGATTGGAAAACAGTTGCTTGTCCGTCTGGCTCCATTTGTCGCCTGCCGCCATGTATCCCAGCGAAAGTATGTTGCCCGCTTCCGTGAAGGTTGTTTCCCATACCAGAGGATTACGGCTGCGCATGGCTGAGCTGTAGGTCAGTGTGTAGCGTATTTTAGGAATGAAGACGTCTTGCATTGACGTTTGCAGATAAGGGTTGGCATACAGTATGGAGTCAAACTTGGCCGTTGTGCGGTTGAGTTTTTGGTATTGCAGTGTAAGCGGGCTGAACTCGTGTCTCCATTTGTCGGAACGTTGCCATTTATATGTCCACTCGGCCGAGAACGTATGCATCTTGAAATAATCAGGACGGTTGAGTACGTTCATTGATATTTTCGCGTAAGTCGATGGGGTGGTGAAGTAGCGTCGGCGCTTGAGGAACGGAACAACGAGGCGCGGAAACTCGATAGAAGCGTCGGCTCCATATTCGTAAGAGTTCATGTTCCCGCCAGATCCATTGACGTTTCCGCCTTGTTCCCATTCATATGAGCCGTGAAGATTTATGTCGAGTTTTTCCCCTCCACGGAATGCGTTGCGCTTTGTGAAACCAATGACAAGTTCAGGACCGTGGCGGCCGTTGATTTTGTTTTTATAGTTGGTCTCAATGTAGAAGTCGTAAGGCTTTCCGAACGTACATGACAGGTTTAGGTCAAGGGTGTCGCTGCGCCCCGTAGTGTCACGTGGGGTGAAGTTGAATTCGACGGAGCTGAACAGTCCTGAGCCATTGATTTTATTGGAGGATTCGATATATTTGTCGTAACTGAATTGTTGGCGTGGGCGCAGCCTAAGGTCAGCAAGTATTATTCTCGGGCGTATAGGTGGGCGTTTGCCGTTGAATCTTACGGTAAAATAACGATGGCTGAACGAATCTTTCAGTTCTTCCATGAATTGTTTTCGTATGTCAATGCGTATGTTGCCAATATACCATTTGCGCCTTGTAATGGCCGGAAGGTTACTTGCCATTTGCAGACGTAACTTGGCTTTGCCCGTAACAGCTGTTGTGTCAGCCAGGTAGGAGGCAAAGTTCGGTTGGTAAAAATAGTAGCCGTTATTGCGGAACAAGGTTGACAGCCTGGTTCGTTCGGCGTCCATTATAGAGGCGTCTAAAGGCGACCCGCTTTTTATCAGAGCGTCATTTTTTGTCAGGTTAATCAGACTGTCGGCCATTTGCGGAAAGTCAACGTATTCGAGTGAATCAACGGTGAACAATCGTCCAAAGTTTACCGTATATCCGATTTTTGCCTTCTTGGGATTTTTCTGCGGTACTATTTGGTAGCTAACAGTGCCGTTAAGGTAACCATGGTTCCTTAGAACGGACTGGGCTACCGAAGCTCTTAGTTCTGGATTGACTTGCCTCATAAGTACCGGAGCCTTACCGAATGTTTTTGTTATCCATTGGGCAATTTTATTTTTCGAGCCTGAAAATGCATTCCATATCCATAAACCGTAAGGGAAAGGCGTTCGGTAATACGAACTTCCGAACAGTGCTCCGTTTGGAGCAGTGGCTAATGAAGCCTCGATTTCTTCTTTAGTTGAGGTGAAGTGGTCAGTATTTTCCTTTTCGTTATCGTAGTTGTTATACTCAATTTTGGTCAGGCCAATGAAGAGTTGGTCGTTTTTGGGAATGTTCTTTGTTGTTGAACATGATGATAATATCAATGCAAAGAGCAATGCGCAGATAACCATCGGCACATGTACATTGTGTATGTTGCGTTTTGTTGTTTTGTTGTTATGATCCCGTTTCATCAGTTCTGGGTTAATTTATAGTGTGTGAACATTGGCTAATGTTTTTTGACGTCTTGCCTTTTTGTCGATGTTGAATCCGCTTTTGCTGGTTCAGCAACCTTTTTCTTGCCGAAACTGAAAATGTCTTTGAAGTGTTGCAGGCTGCGCCTCCAGATGAATCCGAAACCGTATTCACGTACAGTTCCTTCAAGCCAGTCGTAGGCATTGTTATCGTAATACAGCTTGACGTATTTGTCTGACGAATTGCCCAAACGGTATTCGAAAGTAACATTGTCGAAGAATGATTCATTCTGGTTTGTTACGTCTGCTCCTGTTGATACCTTGCCACCGACAACAATACGTAATCTGTTGTTCCAAAAGCGCTTAGAGAACTTGAATGAGTAGTCGGTATGTGTATCTCCGTTAGCTCCTGTTGAGTTGTCCATGCCAAAGCTGAGGTCAAGTGAACGCAGTGCATTGCCGGTAATGCTGTTGATCTCGCTTTGCAGGAATGAGTTTAAGGCATTGTTCATCGAGAACCCTCCGGTATTCCCGTCAGACAGATACATTCCGGTGGTAAGCATCGTCACGGCCAGCTTACCACGTTGTTCTACACTCATGGATTGTAGTTCACTGTTAAGCGTCATATCTTCAGGGGCACTGAGGGTAAACTCAAGTCCCATGTCTGACAGTGTTTTAGTAATAATGACGCCGCAGTCAAATTCTACGTCACGACTGTCACCATTCTCTCCTCCAGATGATACGCTCGCTTTTGTGCGCTCTGTCGCAGTGATGTTAAGTTTTGGATTCATCGGGTCACCGGTGAATTCAATGTAACTTCCATCTTGTATTGTAAAAGTCTTGAGCGGTATTACAGGCAGTGAATATTTCATTTCTCCGTTGTCAAGTGTGTAGCGGCCTGTAAGCCTTATGTTTCCTGACATGTCGTATTGCATTCTTAAGCTTCCACCTCCCATAATGTCCAAATAATTTGAGTGGGCTGCGTCAAGGTAACACATAACGTGGGCTCCTTGGTCGATGTTCATGGTAAGGTCCATAGTAAAGCCAGACATTGGTTGATGTTCCACCACCGTCGCGACGGTATCTTCAAAGCTGACGAATTTTACAAGGTCGTCCATCCGGTTGTCTGTTGAAAGAGGGGTGTCTCGGAGTATGTATGACATGTCTGTTGTGCCGAGTACATCCAGCCTTCCGAGCATTTCCAACCGTTCAACAGGACCGCGCATTGTAGCGAAGAAGTCAACAAAGGCTTTGCCGAACGCGATACTTCTACGATTCTCTTTTGAGTCGATGACTTGACAGTTGCGTGCAACCATGCGTAAGTCCATGTTCATATTGTCGAGATTGGAGAAGTCGATGTTCCCGTTCAGGGTTAATGGATTATCATTATTTGCGTACATTTTGAAATCCTCGAACAGCAGATTGCTGCCGACAATACGTAACGGGTCTTCACTAAATCTCATCCTTACGCCGTATTGGGCACTGCGCATATAGCAGGAGTCAAATTTAATTTCGCCATTAGCCTGCGGTTTGTCAAGTGTGCCTTTAAGGGCAACCTCGCCGTTGGCATAACCGTTAAGGCGGATTATCCTGTCAGGAATGAAACCGTTGATCAGGCGTGCAGGCATACGGCTCATTGTCAATTTTGCGTCAAGATTACCTTCTCCTTCAGAATTGTATGTACCGCTTAGTTCTGCTACTTGTTTGTTGTTGCAGTTGAGTACTCCGTCAAGGCTATGTGCACCTCCGCTTTGTGGCATATATACAAACTCAGTGCTGATATTTCCCATGCGACTGCGTTCATATGTCATTTTATCTACCGAAATGGCTGCGGACAAAGACAGATTGTCTGACATTTGTATAATGTGGAAGTCTCCGTTCATTATGCCTGTTATGTTCGGCATATATGGAACGACTGACAAGACCTTCTCTAAATCAAATTTGTTAAGACCGATTGTCAGGTCTTGCAGGGCTTCTGTGTTATCGTCATTGGAGTATATATGTACTCCGGTTCCGTCGGCAGCCATCAACCTTAGGTTGGCAGATACGCGCCGGTCTGTTCCCATATATATGTAATTGTCTTCGTTGACCTTGAATTTCTTGTAGCCGAGAATAGGCTCGTCTGTTAAGAGGTGTAGTTTTATGCCTTTGTCCTCCATGGAGGCTTCCGCTCCAAGCTTTAGGCCAAGACTGTCGCGTGCATCGTAAAACTTGATGTTTGCTCCTGAACCTTTTTCAAATACGTATCCGTCAAGCAATGCGTTGAATACATATTGCTTGTTGTCTTTGTTGTTTCTTATTTGGGCACTGTATGTGCAGTTTACGGAATCCGAAGTAATATTGAAACGTACTGTGTCAAGCTTCATCGAGCTGTTTTGCAGTTCAAGTAATTGTATGTTGCCGTTAAGTCCGACTTCCGGAGATGATGATACGTCAATACTTGCATCCTGGAAAGTATATCCTTCATGGGCAATGAAGCGGCTTAATGGATTATCTTTCCCCGTAACTAAGTATAGCTGCGCTAATGGCAATTCCTGGCGTAGCTTTGATATGTTTATTTGTTTACTTTTTAATTCAGTCTTGAGTTCTTGTACGAAATTATCAGCCTTGCCCAATAACTTTTTATATCCACCTTGTCCGTTTAGATGTAGGCGGAAATCTCCACATTCAGTGACAAAATGTGTTGTATCGCGGCTTGTCAGGATATCAACCATCAAGTCATCTGGACGGAAAACTTTGCTTGAATCGGTGATTTCCAAGTCGTTGATCTTTCCACTGATTCTCAGCATTGTCTTCAGGTCGGAACTTACGTCTATCCTGCATTTTAACGATGTTGACAGCTCTGATTCGACCATATGCAATCCATACCAGTCGGCGTGTTTTACGTCAGCCGTCAATGTGGATTGCAGCATTTTAGGATTAAGTAATGCATTTACGGTTACCAAACCTTTAACAAGTGGATTGTCACTGTTAAGCTTTGCCTTGGCTTTTCCGTTAGCCATGTCTGCGTTAAGGCTTATTCCGTCTAAATTATATTGTCCGATGTTAAATTTTTCAACACTGGCATTAGCATTAAATTGTGTTTTAGGCGACGTGAAGTTCATGCCTTTCCCTTTCGCAACAATGTTCCCGCTAAGGTTTCCGAATTCGTTTCCGGGCATGAAATGTCCTACTTTAAGATCCTCGGCAATTAGCATGGCATTGTATTTCATGTTTTCGGAATTTAGGCTTCCCTTTACCTTAACATTCCCTCCTCCTTCATTTGCGGTGAGGTCTGCTGTATATGATTGTCCGTTAATGCCGATATTGCCTTTTATGCTGATGTTTCTAGGGATAGTTATGTCTGTACCCTGTGACTTGAGTATTTCGCTTACGAAATCAAGGTTGTAAGTATTGGCATCAAGTTTTACTTTTGCATTTAGCTTGTCTGTGTCGGTTAAGTTTCCGGCTGTACCGTTGATGTTGATATTGAATGCAGATGGAAAGTTTACATTCACTCCCCCGAAGTTCATACTTTTCATGTTCCCGACAATGGCTGCTTTAATTCTTAACGGTTGGTTGGGCAGTCGGCGGATAATATTGGTTGGCATGTCGCCAACTACGCGAAGAATGTCTTGTTTGCCGATAGAACAGTCTGCCGTAAGGCGTAGTTTGCCCGGTGCATTATCGTCAAATGCGTTGAGGCCCATGATGAATTGTGCGGTAAGATACGAATCGGACGTCTTAAAGTCTATTTTAGGCAAATAGAGGTTTACCGAGTCCATTGAAATCGGGCCGGTAAAACGTTCAACGGTAAGCCCACTCTTTTCTTTGAATGAGCATTCCCGTAGTGATAATTTTAAATCAGGGGCACAATAATAAATGGAGTCTATACCGAGACTGACGTTTGAAAGGGCTATGTGGTTTGCGTCAAGTCCCTTTGTCAATGTTTCATAATTATTGTCGTATGCGAGGCTTCCTTCTTTCCAGTCAAGGCTTTGAATTTTGTATAGTCCGGAATAAAGGTCAAAATAGCCGTTTACAGCTTTTGTTTTTCCAAGATATGCAGCTATTTGCAGTGTATCGCCAGGCATGTGTACGGTAATACCTGTGCCAGAAATGGCTAATTCATCAACAGATATTCTCCAGTTGTTTTTAGTCGCTGATGTGTCAGGTGGAACGGTGTCGCTTAATTCGATGTCGACTTTTGCATTGGCAAGGGTTGCTTCGTTGACTTTTATTGTTTCCTTGCTCAAGTCAATGCCGTGACTCCTCAAATGCAGTCGTCCAATAGTCCCTTTTACCCTTGCTTCGTGTATGAAGTTGGCCGTGTTAAGTTTTACGTCCTTGAACTCAAGGGCATCAATTTCTACATTTTTTTTAAATAAAGGCTTGAGTTGGACTTCAACAATAAGATTCTTGACATCGGCAATAGTGTCCTTGACTTGCGGTAAGGAATCATTTTGCTGTATCATTAGAAAACCGTCCACTCCCAAATCAAGTGGAAATACGAGTTTTACCCGTTCGATGGAAATTTCCATCCCGGTTTGTTCTGAAGCGTATGACATGACTTTCTTTACGGCCCAATTTTGGATAGGAGGGATGTAAAGTAAGATTGCCAATATTAAAAATAACAGAATCGGCGTCAGTATAATGCCGACAGCCAATTTTATAATTCTCTTTTTCCGCACGGATTATATCCAATTATAAACAATGAATGTATTTATTGCAAAGTAAGCAATTATTTTGGAAAAAGAAAAATAAATTTTGTATAAAGTGTACCGAATTAGTTAAATTCCGCTTATTTCATGCCACAATTTGTCATCAGGAACTTCGCTTTCGACGCAAATATGTTCTTTAGATACAGGGTGGGCAAATTCTATTTTACGCGCCAAGAGAGAGATACTGCCGTCAGGATTATTTCTGCGGGCTCCGTATTTCAGGTCTCCTTTTATCGGGCAACCTATTTTTGCTAATTGACAACGTATTTGGTGGTGACGGCCGGTCATCAGTTTTACTTCTATCAGAGTGTACCTTTCTGATTTTCCGATAGTTCTGTAATGTAGCACGGCTTTTTTAGCTCCCGGCACTTCTTTATCATAAGCGTAGCTTTTGTTTTGTTTTTCATTACGTGTAAGCCAGTGGGTAAGTGTCGCTTCCGGTACTTCTGGGGCATTTTGGCATATAGCCCAATATGTTTTGTTTACATTCCCTTCACGGAACATGTCGTTAAGTCGTGCTAACGCTTTTGATGTTCTTGCGAAGACAACAAGTCCCCATACAGGACGGTCAAGCCTATGTGTGATACCAAGAAAGACATTGCCGGGTTTAGCGTATTTTTCTTTAATATACGCTTTGACTTCATCGGCAAGAGTCTTGTCGCCGGTCTTGTCTCCTTGCACAATTTCACCACTGCGCTTGGATACTATAATTATATGATTGTCTTCGTAAACTACTTTCATTGTATGGTCTTATAAGGCAAAAATTAAGAGCCAAAAAGTATTACTTACATTATATGCTGATATAAGAAATGTCTTATTGACTCTTAATTTTTATCTTGATATGAATTACATGTTCATGCCACCGTCAACCTGGATAACCTGTCCTGTTACGTACGAAGAGAGGTCTGACGCGAGGAATACAGCTACATTCGCGATGTCTTCCGTTTGTCCTGCGCGACGCAACGGTATTTTCTGTATCCACTCCTTGCGTATATTGTCCGGAAGTGCTTGTGTCATTGCGGTTTCGATAAATCCAGGAGCAATTGCGTTAGCGCGAATGCCACGTGAACCAATTTCCTGCCCTATGCTCTTCGCAAGAGCGATAAGTCCTGCTTTAGATGCAGCGTAGTTGCACTGTCCGGCATTGCCATGAACACCTACGACAGAAGCCATGTTTATAATGCTTCCACTCTTTTGGCGCATCATAATAGGTGTACATGCATGTATAAAATTAAACGCTGATTTCAGGTTTACGTTAATGACTGCATCCCATTGAGCTTCGGTCATACGCATCATCAGTCCGTCTTTTGTTATTCCGGCGTTGTTTACGAGAATATCTATCGAGCCGAAATCCTCTTTTACCTGGTTTACTACTTCTGCAGTCTGGGCGAAGTCTGCTGCATTGCTGGCGTAACCTTTTGCTTTAACGCCTTTTGCTGCTATTTCAGCTTCAGTGGCTTTGCCGTTTTCGTCAATGACGAGATCAGTAAATGCGATGTTTGCGCCTTCTTCAGCGAATTTTAACGCGATGGCCTTGCCTATACCGCGTGCCGCACCCGTAATAAGTGCGGTCTTACCTTCCAATAATTTCATTTTGTGTTATTGTTTAGAATGTTTTTATAATAGTGTTCTTTATTATTTTGTGACTTTGTCCATTGATCTTCCAAGTGCGCCGTATACGACCTTTGCCACAAGAGGCTTGCTGGCCTCGGGTGTCATTCCGTGTCCCAAGCGGCCACAAATGTAAGGCACCTCAAGTCCTTTAATACAATAATGCGTGATGTCGGCAACAAGTTCTACATTGTCAATGTCAAATTCGCCGTCTGCTTTTCCTTCCGCGTAAACTTTACGGAATAGTTCGATTTCATCTTCGTCAAAATTCTTTCTGACTTTTTCTACCATCCAGATATTGCGGAAGAAGGCGGCGCGTAAATTGCCGTTACGCATTACCGTTTCTTTTATCATGTTGAGATGTGTGTAGATGAGTTCTATTATTTTATCTTGAGGCCTTATTTTCTTTGCGGCAACTTCGTCCATCTTGTCCGAAAGACGTTCTAATTCTGATTCTATGACGGCGTAATATACGTCTTCTTTACTTTTAAAATATGTATATAAAGTTCTTCTTCCCTTGCCCGAAGACCGTGCAATGTCGTTCATCGTTGTGTTTTCCAGGCCGTTCTTTGCGAATAATTGCCTGGCAACGTCTACTAATTTTTGTCTTGTTTTTGATATAGACATCTTAAAAACTCCTCTCCTCTTTATCTATTGCACATTTCAGTACTCATGTGCAAAAGTATCAATTTTATTTGATACGGCAAAATATTTGTGACTTATTCATTTATATAATTAAAATATATGCCATGTTTTCTTTCTTTATTCCTATACGTTTATTATTTGCGGTTTTGCATTATGCTTACTTGATTTTGCACTTGTAGTTATGTTTAGATGTTGTGTTTTAACGGTTTTTTAGTGTTAAGGAACAAAAAAGTGAATAAATATTTGCATTATTCAGCAAAAAGATGTACCTTTGCACTCGCAAATCAGAAATGAGGCGCAGTTTAAATATTAACATCGCGGAGTGGAGCAGTTGGTAGCTCGCCAGGCTCATAACCTGGAGGTCGC
>OHFP01000929.1_pt1 | contig 12255 bp, 9 predicted proteins | sample 1567591 | NCBI WGS metagenome assembly OHFP01 (sample SAMEA3879547, study PRJEB24766) | human gut metagenome | biome: human-associated habitat; feature: feces | place: USA | collected 1985/1987 | reverse complement strand
AATTTTGGAGCCAATCCCCGCAGAAAGGATTTCGAACAAGAAGAATGCCTTCTCCTCGCATGGCTTCAGTGCTGGCCTTTTCGTTGTAATCTTCTGTGCAAACCAGGACGTCTGCATACCGACCATAAATGGTGGCAGAGAGCGTTTGCGCAATTTCTTCTGAATTTAGGCCTGCCAGCAATAGCGATTGGTGTCTCAGGTGAGTTGCATAAAGAAATCTCGCCATATGTAGATGGTGTGAACGCTCTTTTGTAATTCCTGCGCACGAAGATAGGTTATCCGCAAGTTCAGCGATTACAATATTGTAATCATCGACCAAACCTACAACTTCTTCATCCAACCTGTCACCATGATGGATGGTAGCCGATTTGGGGCTATTGTTTGTTCCATTTGCGGAGATAGGCATATATAGCGACATCTCCGCCAAAAACTCGGCTACATTGGCTTTGGTGCTTGCAAGTTTGTCCTGAACAAGACGGTAGCTATCCTGAGCAATACGTTCATTTTCCTGTATAGTTCCCTGAAGCTCTGCCAGATGTTTTTTTGTCAGTTCAATCTGATGCTTTGTTTCGTCAAGAGTGCGAGTACAGTTTTTCTGGTCTTGCTTTACTTGTTGAAGTTCTTTATTGGCTTGTTCTATTTTTTCTTTGGCTTCCTGCTTCCATCGCTCCTCTACTTGCTGTGTATATTTGGTACGCAACGTATCATTTGCTTCAATGAGCTTTGAAAGAATGTCTGTATCTATTTCAGTCCCGTCCAAGTATTCATTTGCGTTTGCAATAAAACCTTCAACATATTTTTGCGCCGTTTCGACCGAACAGCCAATATCGTCGGCGATTTCTTGGTATAAATCTTTTCCGGTGACGTTTTGCAGGAACGCCTTGAATAACCTTAACTCGTTATTGGTACGTGCCGTAAAATCTCGGAATGAAGACCAGCTCATTTTCTGGTTGGTAAGAATCCGATTTTTGACAATCTCCAACGCGTCCTTGGCCAGAATCGTTCCATCGGGAACTCCGGGATTCATCTTTCTCAGGAACGTGTAGCTTGGAAGCTCCGGGTATTTGCGGAGCTCTTGGATTGTGACGATGTCTTTCTTGCCAAGATTGTAATACGGCAGTTTTGAAACAGATAACTTTAGCCGATATGTTCCATTTTGGCACTCCATATCCATAGATTGGCAAAGTAGGCCCAGCCCCATACCCGTAGCCGATGGAACCAATGTATATATAACATCATAGCTTGTACTTCCGTCCGGAACTCCTTCATGAAGCATGTCTATTGCCTGCTTTGCCGTACTGGCATGAAGAGGAATTACCAGTATGGGAGTTTGGCTAAGTAAGGTTACACTTGTCTTGATTTTGTCCGGTCTATCCGGGTCCGGTGCATCAGACCACGCAAATACGGCAAGCTCGCCTTTTTCAAAATACTGCCTTACCTTATGGGGAAGTGCATATCGCTTTGAAAAAGCATATTTTTGCTCGTTTGCGTTTTCTTGCTCATCATCATCATCAAACTGGCATTCGCATAGTTTTTCGTCGGCTATGTCAGCAACACGTGTCCATTGCCTCCACCATTCTGTACTATCATTTTTTATGCACAAGGAAACCGCTTCGAAATAGGGCGTGTCCTGATTAAACTCATCCATTTCAACATCCTCGCCTTCACTTATGATTCGCAAAATAGTCAATAAGATAACGGTATGCCTCTGTCGGCATTTTGCCATTGCGAACACAAACATACAGCTCTTGTTTGAGTTCCGAGTTCATGGGAATATGATTTATCACATTTCCTATGGTGTGTTTGACCGGAGTGTACCTCATTGTCGGTTGCCGAAGTAATTGCAAAAATTGGGCGACAAACGGAGTATCTTGCCCTTGATATGGCCGCCTAAAGGAAATGATTCTGACTATGTCATTGCCTTGAAAAAGCTTGATGGTTTCGCCGAAAGACACCTCTACGATTTTTAGCTCTTCGGATTTGATGATTTCAATATCGCACACTTTACTTCCACGCGCAATGATAATCTTGCCATCAAATGGGGCTAAAATCCGGAGAAAGCCTTTTGCAGGTAATTTGGTATAATCGGATTCAGTCAATGGGGTCCCATTGCCATCGGAAATTATTACTACAGGTTCTGTATTATCCTTAGCAATAATACCTTTCCATAGCATAGTATGGTTGCTCTGACTCCGCTGTCCATCAGGATAATGAACCGCAGCCATTTGCTGAAAGCCGTTTGATTCAACACAGAAATATCCATTTCGCTGTTGGGGTAACTGTTGACCAGTGGGGAAAAGCAACAATTGGAGAGTCAAGTTTCCTTCTTTTTTACAAGGTGCATATGTAACAGTAAAAAATAGCGAACAGTGTCCGAAGAAAAAGTTGTTGCCCTGATTTTGTAGACACGCCAGATTTTTACGCTTATTGAGATTCTCGCCACTTCAGAACAATAAATGCTGCCACAATATGGAGGCATGGAATCGGTCAATAGGTAATAGTCGTGCTCCTCTACGACTTCGTCTCCAGGATATAGCATTTTCCCGCCGATACTATCAAACAAGGCTCCATCAGGGTTGACTCCAGGAAGTTTTTCAGGCCAGTAAGCGGCTCGGAAACCTTTTGTTCGAATGGTATACTGGTTATTTATATCTTGGCCTAAATTCAACCAGGTAAGACCCTTATCAGCCATTCGTTCGGCCAGAAAAAATTGATGTGGCTCTGGCTCTTTTCCGACAATTATCACTTGAGCATCCGCATCAGGTGTATCAATTTTAGGAATACCGATAGCGAGCGTAAAACTTTGCCCAAGAGAGCCAAAAACGATTTTAAGAGGTAAAAGATAACGGCTTGCTTGCAATAGCGGATACCCGCTTGAACGAAGCACTCGTTCTTTACAATTCTTGTTTTCTTCTCCTCTACTGTGCATAAAGTAGCGTTTGCCTCTACTCGGGTTGGCAAACGGCACATATTGCCCACAGAGTTCACACATAAAAACTCGGTCACTCGCGGATACTGTTTGCCGCGGAAAAAGGTCAGATGCTTCTTCCACAGTAATATGCCGCCATCCAAGTTCTGCATCCCGTATACTTACATGTGTCAAGGAAGCTTCATGTTCTCGCACTATATCCACCTTTTTTCCCGCTTTTTATCTTTTACCAGCACAAGGAAGGGAGCAATGGACATCAAATGACTTATAACTCATACTTGTAAAAATAAAGTCCTTCAACATCTGTTATATCTTCGCCAGGATAGAATACATATTGGCGCCCATCGGACTGGTAGCGTGGCAGCTTCTCGTCTGAGGAGTTGTACGAGTAGATGGCATGAAGAGTATACCCGTAATAGCTTTCCACGAATTCCTGAAGCGCCTCCAGGACGTCTTCTTGCGAAATGTAACTCGCGATGGCAATGGGTTCGGCCAGCATAAGGACATTGCGGTTCGTTGGTGAAGTGTATTCCCGTTCCAAAATGGAGCGGGTCATCAGGCTGGTCAATGGGTGATTTTGTACATGCTGGATGACTTCCGGGCGAAATTCAGATAATACATCTGCGAAATAAATTGTGCCATGAATAAAACCAACTTCATTTTCCGTTTCTGCATCGTACATGGTCAAAGAAATCTGTTCTTCAAAACGATTCCCTCTGGACAGTTCCACTTGACGTTCCATAGCTTTGTCGCCAATCGTGCGGGAAATATACAATTCGTTCTTCATGGTAACTAGCCCTCCATTTGGCAATCCGTGTGTTAGTAACCAATCACATCTTTTTCAACCTGCTGAATCACAGCGGTAGGTATCATGCCGGTATTCAGCAACCAGATTTGGTTCAGTCGTGGGTTCGCGATACCAATGTTTTGAATGGTCTGAAAACATTCGTTCCAAGAATGTTTTCCCATGATGTAATACATCAGGACCTGTAAGGTATCTTTTGGTTTGGGTGGGCTTTTTGACGTCTTGATGTCCCATAAAGTATCTCTGGTCAAAAAGTCACCGTCACCGCAGCTGACGATATCGGTATAACCTCCTTCCATCGTAAATGCGTCGGCTGTTACAGGTCCGTATTCTGCGAAAAAACGCACCATACGGGTCACCATCAGCCGGATGTTGAAAAGTGTACTATGGTTGGGCTCCGGCTCGGATATAGTCGGAGGAACGGCTTGAGATGAACGAGCATACGAGTCATAGCTGGCCAACTTGCAGGCAGCACACAGCGAAACGTCGTCCAGCCCTTTAATTTGGCCAACGAGTTCTTCGCCGCGCTGCGGTCGCCCAGCCAGAGCAGTGCCAAGCAACGAAACTAGAAAGGCGTCTTTTGCCGTTATTGGTCCGGAAACAAAACGGCTCATGTAATCGACCGTTTGGCCGACAATGCTGGCATGAACGTTTTCGTCTTCCTTTAGGGCAAAGTTGTCCTGCATGGCGCAGGGAGTAAACGACTTCAAGGGCAGATACCCGCCGCGAGGTTGTGCCACTGTTTTAGCTCGTTTAGAAACCGAATATGTGTACATAATTGATTACTCTTTACGCAAATCGTTGTACAAAACTTCTGCCATTGCAGTCATGATGGCCCGATACTTTGCGGCGTCAGTGAACAGGGACTGATAGGCTTGGTCGTTTTCCATATAAGAGGTCTGGGCGGTCTCTCCAAAGATTTTGGGGAAAACATTTTTTTCGAAGATTTGCCGTCCATCCTGACGTGCAGATTTTTTCAGCTTTTGGTCCTGACTCATTTTCCGGCGCAAAGTATCCATCATCACGCGGTCACCTTCAGTGAATTCGCCCTTATAATATTCATTGACTTTCTCAATGATTTCCTCCAACGGGCTCTTCCGTTCCTGACCACCGCCAGCACCTTTCTTTGTTCCTGGCTTCAATTCACTTGAATGCTCTTCCAGCTCAATGGAACCTTCATACGTTTTCTCCAGACGATAATACTCCAAACGTACTCGGTCACCAAGTTTCCAAATCTGTTTGGGGTCATCAGGAAGAAGATGTGCTAAATACGAGCAAAGAACATATTCTTTGTGCAGCTCTTTATCGAAAACACGCACAATCTGACTGATATAGTTATACCATTTCACGAATTTGCGGATGGTGCGACGGAATTCATACCGTTGGTCGGTATTCAAGGCATTATAGGCGTCGGCCGCCGGTTTAAGGGCATTGGTTACTTGCGCCTGAACGCTATCTGTTTTCTTTGCATTAGGGTCAAAGTAAATCTTTGCCACCAACTCTACATCAGACGGACCATAGACCTTGTAGTTGCGTAGTTCATCTCGGATTTTGTAAATCTGGTCAACATTGATTTCCTCTGCCAAGATGGTCTCCTGATAATATGGCTGGAAGGCCGCTTGGATTTCCTCGGCAGTGTTTACGAAATCCAGAATATAGGTATCGGTTTTCCCAGGGCAAGTTCGATTCAAGCGGCTAAGAGTCTGCACAGCTTTTACATCACGCAATTTTTTATCCACAATCATAGTGTGGAGCAGCGGTTCGTCAAAGCCAGTTTGGAATTTTTCAGCAACTACCAGAATATTCCCCTCATCATGGAATACATTCTGCGTCTGGTTGATACTCACATGGTTGCCATTGCGGTCCACGTTCATGCTATTTTCCGTGTACTCAATTCCGGTGGGGTCATCCGGGTCAGTTACAGAGCCGGAGAACGCAATCATCACTTCCAAGTCATCGTAATGATTGGACTCAATATACCGGCGGATTTCCTGAACGTAACGTACTGCGGCCAAACGGGAGGCGGTAACGACCATCATTTTCCCACGTCCGCCAATTTTGTGCCGTGTAATATCCCGGTAAGTTTCTACGATGATGGTGGCTTTCTGCTGCAAATTGTAGGGATGCAGTTCTGAGTACCTGCGAATCAATTTAGTGGCTTGAGCAGAAGGTACATCGGGATTGTCGGGCGTGTTTTTGGCAATGCGGTAGCAGGTCTTGTAGGTCGTGTAATTGGCCAGAACATCCAGAATGAAGCCTTCTTCAATGGCCTGCCGCATGGAATATACATGGAAAGGGCGGAAGCGTCCATCCGGCATCGGAATGCCGAAAATCTCCAAGGTTTTATCTTTGGGGGTAGCAGTGAAGGCAAAGAAGCTCAGGTTTTTGTGCTGTCCTTGAGCAATCATCTCTTCGACCAGCCTGTCATTCTCTTTTTCCAGTTCGTCTTCGGCCTTGCCTTCCAATTCGGCATATTCCTTTAATGCGTCAGAAGTATCAGCCAACGCCGTTTTCAACTTCATGGCACTGGTTCCGGTCTGGGAAGAGTGAGCCTCATCCACAATAACAGCGAAAGATTTCCCCTCAGTGCTTCCGACCTCTTTGTAAATCACTGGAAACTTTTGCAGAGTGGTGATAATAATACGGCGTCCATCCCGGATTGCCTGCAACAAATCCGTAGAGTTTTTCTTCTCGTCAATGTTGACGACATTTCCCAACGTGTGGTCAAAACCACTGACAGTGTTTTGCAGCTGAGAATCCAATACGGTACGGTCGGTGACGATAAAAACCGAGGTGAAAATCGGTTCGCTATCTTCATTGTGAAGGCTGGCCAACCGATAAGCCGTCCAGGCAATACTGTTAGACTTGCCGGAACCGGCGCTGTGTTGAATCAGATAATTGTGGCCAGGGCCGTTCTCTTTAACCTCAGCAATCAGCTTTCTTACCACATCCAGCTGATGATAACGGGGAAAAATAACTTTCCGGGTAAGAATCTGCCGGGTGCTTCCATCTTTTTGCCGTACCTGCTCGCGGGCAACCTGATAGCTGATAAATTTCTGGATAATATCCAGCAGTTTATCTTTTTGCAGAACCTCTTTCCACAGATAAGAAGTCACGTAATCACCATCCGTGGTAGGCGGGTTGCCGGCACCGCCATCCTGGCCAGGTCCATTGCTGCCTTGGTTAAATGGCAGGAAGTAAGTTTTCTCTCCATCCAGCTTGGTAGTAATCGCAGCATTGTACAGGTCTATAGCAAAGAAAGCAAGGATGCGGCGGTTCAGTTTGAAGCAGTCTTCTCGTGGGTCACGGTCGTTCATCCATTGCATCTTGGCATCGTCGATGGTCTGACCCGTCAATTGATTCTTCAGTTCAAGCGCGATGACGGGAATGCCGTTGATGGCCAGCATCATATCCACACTTTTTTTGTTGTTGTGGGAATAGTGCCATTGCCGGATACACTGGCAGATATTCTGCTGATAGTTCTTGTTGGCGGTAGCGTTCAGCGCAGATTCAGGCTTGAAATAGCAGACACGGAATTCCATACCACGATAACGAAAACCATGCCGCAGCACAGAAATCAGGCCGTCAGCGTCAACGGCATCCTGAAATGCTTTATAGAATTTTTGCTGAGGTTCACTTTTGCACTGACGCAGAAAGCGCTGCCACGTAATAGGCTGCGTAGTCTGCACAAACTGCAAGAGTGTTTCCAAATCCAAGGCTATGCCGTTACTGGCCGCACTGCGATATCCCGCATCGGTCGCTTTCTGCCAGCCGCCGGCCGGTGAAATCAGGAAAGACTCAATATCGGTTTCAAATTGCTTTTCGTTATCTGGCATGAGAAACTCCTTTACGCCAACAGTTTGCCTTCCAGGTAAGAGTAGCGGAGATAATCCGGGTTGCTGTAATAGACTCTGGAATTGAAGTTGGAAATTTCATCGCTGAGGAAAGAGCGGAACACATCCAAAATGTTCTGCGCTGTGTCCCCCTGCATAGCGTCCAGCATGAGGGTCTGGTAGATGCGGCCAATATCCAGGTACCCCGGCACGGTGTAGACATAGGGATACCTCGCATAATTTATTACCACACAAACAAATGTAGGTGACTTACTGCACACATGGCAGTTCTGCGTCTTTTTGCTGTTGATGGGAAACCCGTTTTTCATTTAGTCTAAACCAGACTTTAGGACGTCTTAAAGTTCCTTCAGTCCAGCATGTCTTTACTGTTGCAAAATCAAATGTATGAAAAATATCACGTTCATCGTAGTAAGCCAGAACAATTTTGTCAAAAGCTGTATGACCTTCGGGCATTTCAGATAGCCTTAAAAAGAATTCCATATCGAATCTGCAAGAACTTTTTTCGGGGATAACAACCGTATAAGCTCCGTTTTGTCCTAGCACATATTTTTCTTTATCATTGCCTAAATGCTGTGATTGTACAAAGGGCATTACTTCTTTCCCGTTAGAATAAATATACAGATTTACATCTCTTAAAACCCGTTGAACACCGCAAGTATTGACGACCTCAAACCAAATTGGAATATGAAAGGATAAATCGTTTTCTGAGTCTTTAGGATGATAAAACCCCCATGTGTGATGCTTTCCAGATAGTGAATGGACAATTCTAACATAAATGGATATATGCCCACTTTCCTGAACTTTCCTGAAAATCATATTACCAGCAAGCGTTAAGAATGCGCCAACAAGTGAACCAAGTAACGCGGATACAAGATTCATGATTTGTGGCATGTATTGAGCAAGAATCTGTGTTATATCCAAAATAGACGGTTCCTTTCAGTAATCACACGGTCTTTACGATTTTGTAATCCGGGGTGTCTCGGCGGCGTATATTAGCACGTTCAATGTAGTAGCCAATATTTTGTATGAACCGATTCCACTCTACCACCTCACCATAGCCGTTCTTAATATTTTCAGAAACAATTCTGAAGTGGTGCATAAAGTGGAAGTACTCGTAATGGCCGCTACGGTCAGGAAGAATAACAAAAACCAACGAATTGGGGTGGCTCGTTCTGTCGCTGCGGGACTGTTCACGAAGCGAATAAGAAATCTCGCAGGGAATCCATTGCTGATTTTCAGGCTTTCCATGCTCGTACATACCGGGTAAAATAAATACGACCGTTACCGTACTATCATAAATTCGAGTCCATAATTTCACACGGATTGTACTATCCATAAGTTTTGACATATCTTCACCATCGGCCTCGCCTTTGTTAATCACAATTCCTTGCTTGGCCGCAGCGGATTGAAAAAGTGTTACATAATCGCGCACCTTTGTCACGGCAAAAGCAGATGTATTATTTACGCTATACAGTGGCGCAACATTCATATCCCAATACTTGTAAGAAGTGAAAACTTTCTGAGCCATCCATAAACGCCCCTTTCAAATTTCAATGAATTCTATCAGAACATATAGCAAAACCAGAATACATCCATAAAACAGCCCTGTGGTAATTGAAAAAAGTGCGCAAAAATAATTGCAGACGGTTCTTTTTTCTTTAGGTATTCTCATGTCATACTCGGGGACCGAAATGCCTGCAACCAAATTAGCTGCCACATTATACAAATAGCGGTAACCTCGTTCCAGGTATAAGTAATAAGTATCTAACAGCCCAAATAAGACCACAACCGCAGCAGCGATATATGTACATTCCGGGTGCGGCTTTCCATTTGGCTGTTCCAAATAAATCACGAGCAGCGCCGATACAAGAGTGATACACCATGTCTTACACTGGAATGAGTTCTGCCCCATTCGAGTGATGACATTTTGTACATAGCCAAGATGCGTGTCTATTACCTTAGTGTCAAGTTCAGGCTCAGCTTGTTCAGTTCCCATGGATATCTCCTCCAACTCCATCGCTCTTACTCATCAAAGGTCGAATAACTCTGTGGTGCCAATAGGTCCAGTAAATTGAAATACAGATAAAAAAGCTGGATGCAGTCTTTCTTACGGACCGGCTTTATAGTCATGCCATGAGCTACAAAGTGCCGGTTTATGATGTGTGGAATATCCGAAAAATTTGGATATCGTTTATATACTTCACGCAGACAAATAAGGGTATTGAAAAACGCTAGATTCGGCAAGAGTGGGTAATCGACTGTGTATTCATTCTGATATCGCCTTTCAAAATAACGAATGGCTCCTGTGCCAACCTGTATCTGACCATCATCATGGAACCTTTTCTGAAAACGAATTAGCTTGGCATCAATCAAAGAGAAAAGCAACAACGCGCATGACTTGTACTTTTTCTGTTCAAACGCGAAAATGGCTTCATCAAAATCACTTTTTTTACAGTTTGAAAGTTTGCGGGTCATAGACCAAAGATTTTGTAATGCCTTATTTGAACAGAAACGGCTCATCTGTTTGTCGGCATCAGTTTGACTGGCCGGACAGGAAAGGAAAAAATCCACATCGGGCTCTGACGGCAATGTCCAACCATAAAAGCCCCACTTACAAACCGCCTTCTTATCTTCCTGAAATTGTTTGTCTGCAACCTCTAAAACGTCTTTTTCGTCTATAGGTTTAGTAATTACTTTCACCACTTGCTGAATGATTTCATCAAGTGATTGAATAACTGGGGTGATTTTTTCAGAAAACACCTTCATGAGGTCTTCATTAAAGGATGCAAGGCAATCTCGATAGGCCAGGATAAACCGTTTACAACAATCTGATTCACTGGAATGCGTTTCATAAAACGGAGCTAACCGGGACTCTTTTTTGAGTACAGCATCAATAAATGCTTCAAATAAACTATCCGGCTGTTCATAAATACATTTGACAGAAGGTCGGCTGCTCTCTTCTCCAACAATTTTTTTCCAGATAATTTTTGAGAATACCAAACGGTATTCGATGTCGGACATTGGAGTATTAACCAAACGCAAAGTTTTTGCGTCCAGTGCCGTCAGATATGTCTGTAGATTGTATTTCTTTCCATCAATCGAAACTGAAATTGTAAGATGCGGCAAAATGTCAGGTTCTGGCAAGGATTTCTCTCCGGCAGACGGAGAAAGATGTTCGGTTTTATTTTGGTTATCCATACCATACTCCTGCTGTTTTCGTGTCACACCACTTTGCGTTTGCCAGTCACGGCCTCAAAGATAAGGGACTTTTTATAAGATTCCAACTCGGCAATGAGCGCATTTTTTTCAGCAATTAAGTCATCGATAGATGAACATATTTTATCTAAAAAGCTGACAATTTTACGTTGCTCCGGAATAGAAGGAAGTGCAATAACATATTCGTTATATCTCGCGGCGCTTATGTTCTGAATCGTGGATTGTATAAGAGTGGAACTTCGCCACATGTCATATCCTACGCCTAAAGTTGTGTAGTAAATATATTTGGGTAGCGCCTTGTCAGGGTTGATTTTAGCCCGAATTAAATACCCGGCAAAAGCTGAACGCCCATATTCACTTTTATAATAGAAGGACTTTCCAGCTGTCGCCCCGCTTCTGGCAAGCAAAATATCTCCCTCGTCCAGAAGATACTTTTGGGCCACTTCTTCAGAAATGGATTGCATTCCCTCCGTCTTGAGTTGCCCATCCAAAGATATATCTGTAATCCGGATGTATCGAGGAAGTTGTTTATCATAGGTTAATCCAGCTTCATTGGCTCCGTATTGTAAAGGAGTGGATAACAAAAATTTGAGCCGAGTAATGTCCCAAGATGAAACGATTTTTCCAAGATACTCAACACCGCTTTCTTTCATTTCGACATTAGGATTAAGCCCTTTAGTGACAGCTTCGTAGATAATGCTGGATTTCCAAGCTTTATATTCTTCGATACTGGTTTTGGCATCGATGATGAAGGATTCAATAAGTGCACATTTTTGATTTAGATAGTCAACAATGTCTTGTTGCACATCAGGGGAAGGAACGCGAAGTTTTATTTGTCTAACTTCCTCGAACTTTAATCCCTGCCGAACACCGGCTCCCATACCATAAAAACTCTTTCGAATATCGAAAGCGTGCAGAACATAATACATAAACGCAGGAAGAGCTAAGTTTTTCGGACGGAGCGTAACATAGGCAGAGGTAATAATACCCTTCTCTGTTGCTAACCCAACCCGTAAACTGGTGTGGTCGTTTTGCAAGTCGGTTAGTCGGAGAACAATATCGCCTGCGTCAATGATATTATAATTATCAAATGAGGCGGGTGCGCAGCATCTGGGCCTGCATACTGGGGCGGTAGCCGGTGGCTTCCACTGCAGCGGCAATCTGGGCGCGCTTCTCGGCGCTTAAGTACCCACCATTAAAATAGCGGCTGAACGCTGCCTTGGATACCCCGGCATATTGGGCAAACGCGGTAATGTTCATAGGCCGCACTCCTGTCCGGCTGCCGGCGGGGGGAAAACTTGCCGGCGCACTTTTTTATCAGTATAATGCAGAAACTGGCAGGGTGCAACGGGAAAGAGCGGAGAAAAGAAAAATAAGAATGAATGGCATGAGGCAAGGAGTAAAATAGACAAAAAACGGGGATTGAATTTGTGCTTTTGACGGAGAAAAAA
>OHFP01000925.1_pt1 | contig 12286 bp, 10 predicted proteins | sample 1567591 | NCBI WGS metagenome assembly OHFP01 (sample SAMEA3879547, study PRJEB24766) | human gut metagenome | biome: human-associated habitat; feature: feces | place: USA | collected 1985/1987 | reverse complement strand
GCGCGGTTCCGCTGCCGCCCGCCGCGGCTTCGTCTTCTCAGTATATGTAGGAAGCTGCTTCCTCATACTTGCCATACGGTATGCTCCCTGGAGGCTTTTAACAAAGGGATTACGCCTCCAGGGAGCATACCGTATGGCAGAGGACGGACTGGAACGCCCGGTGCTACAGGTCTATGGAGAAGACGAAGCCGATGCTGTGGGGCGAGCGTTCGTAGTCGGCGTCCAGCAGTGCGTCCATGAAGCTGCCGCCGTTGTAGTTGTACGATATGCCGATCCGCGTGTCGAAAGGAATCCAGAGCAGGTTGCCCAGCCTTACGCACAGGTCGGCTCCGACGCTGTACAGCTTTCCGCTGCCGGCCCTGCCGCCGGAGAGCAGCGAGAGGTCTGCGTGGGGCGTGAACTCGAAGTTGCGTATATACGCTACGGGCGAGAGGAAACTCCAGTCTACCGCGCCGAAGGGAACCGCATAGTCGGCGCTGAGTTTCAGCTTGGTGCGGAAGGACGACGTGACGAGGCTCCGGGTGGCTGCGCTGAATCCTCTCGGGGTGGAGTCTATGTTGTCCATTATCAGGGGTCCGTCTCCGGTCATGTGGTCTGCGAGTGCGCTCAGCCTCAGCCCCTGGGTCTGCGTCGCTCCGGGAAGGTAGCCGTACAGCATTGCATACACATTCGGTCTTATCAGGCCTCCGGTGCCGGGCGACATGCTGCCTCCGATTTCCGCGCCTATCCCCAGTCTCGGATATATGCGCGACGACGGTATGCTCTCCATGACATATCCCCTGACTCCTGCCGTAAGGCGGTTCAGCATCCCCGCCTCCGATGTCGTGACTCCGGCCGAAGGGTAGCCTCCCGTCCCGTCGCCCGTCACCTGGCGGCTTGTGAACAGCCTGTCGTTGGTGATGCTGCCGGTGAGGGTGGGAACCAACCCTATGCTGAGCCCTCCGCGCGAGAGGTTGAGGGGCACATAGGCCCTGAGCGTCAGGTTGAATGCCGGCCTGTCCGAGAACGCGGTGACGAGGGTCTGTCTGCCGTCGGCGTCCTGGGTGAGACTATAGGAATATGCGTCTCTGGCGTTTCCGTTGAATTTTGCTTCAAATACGGGATAGAAGGCGTCGGTCGTGAGGTTGAACGCATATTCGGCCCTCCACCGGCCGGAGAAGTCGGTGGAAGGGCGTACGCCCGCGTTGCCGTAAAGATTCCCGAGTATGTTCTGGAAGAATATGCTGGCTCCCGGGGAGAGGGAACTCGTGACGCCGTAGAGGGAGAGGTTGTCTACCGAGTCGAAATCGAGATATGCCGGCAGCCACGAGTGCAGCTTCGGGACGAGGCTGCCCCTGTATCTCCGGGGCTCGGACATCCGGGTGGCTCCTGCGCCGCTTTCCCCGGGAGTCTCCCTGCGTCCTGCGAGCGGGTATTCCGGAAGTTCGCTGAAGTCGGCGGGACGGTATTCCACCGAATCCCTGTGCATCGAATACGGAAGCCGTCCTCCTGCCGAGGGAAGGCAGAAGTAGAGCGAGTCTCCGGCGGCGCAGAATTCCGATGCGCCGAACCTCGACGAGGTGAGTCTCGATGCCCTGCCGTCCGAGGGGTCGAGGGCGTAGAGCTCGTTTACTCCTGTAAGGTCGGCCGTGAACATTATCTTTCCGTCCGAAGCCCACAGCTGCTTGATCTTTACGGGGACCGGCTCTGTCACATGGCCGAAGTCCTCAGCCCGGCAGATAGAGAAGCCTCCGGACTCCACGGTGCTGACATAGAGTTCTTCCCCTATCCACACGCATTCCACGGGCTGCACTCCGTCCGGAGAGGGCAGACGTCTGAGGACTTCGCCGCTTCCGGAGTCGAGCAGGCATACCGCGCAGCGGCCGTCGGTGGCGTATTCGGCGGCCGCGACCGTGCTGCCGTCTGGTGAGGGGGCGGGATTGAAATATCTGCCTCCGCGCGTCAGGCGCCTGCGTTTCCCGTCGGGGCCGAGGAAGAATATGTCGGAGTGTGACAGGTATTCCCAGCGGGTGTCGGGGACGTATTCGCTCCAGTAGAGCCTGCCGTCGGAGGGGCTGGCGTTCAGGCGGCTTGCCGTGGAGTTCATCGCGCCTGTCCTCCTGACGGAGCCGTCGGGTGAGACGGCCACAAGCGAGGCGGCACGGGTCAGGCCTTTCTCGACCGCGTAAATGGTGCCGTCGAGCGCAGCGAGCCCCGTGTATGCGGTGTAGTATGACGGTTCCGGGATCAGCTGCCGTGCTTCGAGGAAGGGCGCCCTGTCCGCTTCGTCCCTTCTCCAGAACGCCGCGAGGCTGTCGCACGCCGCATCGAAGCTGTCGGTGAACCTCTTTCCGGGCAGGCCGGTGAAATGTGCCCCGCCGCCCGCCATAGCGACATAGCCTGCGCGGTAGTAGTCGGGGGTGTAGTGCCTTTGCGAACCGTAGCGCCAGCGGTAGAAGTCGCGCATGTCTCCTCCGGCGAAGCTCACCCTGTAGTATTCGAGGAAGTCGGCCGTCCTTCCCCTTCCCGACCGGGTCAGGCGGGTCTCCGCATCTACTGCGTCACCCTCGTACATCGACTGGTCGGCCCTTACGGCGACGACCGCTCCGTCCACGAGGCCGCCGGCGAGTATGCGTATTATGTTCCAGGGCGCCTGCCGGGTGGCGAGCATCTGGCCCACATGGCGCGTCTCATGTGCGGCGAGGTGTTCCTGCCACGGCGTCGGCAGGGCGTCGTACGGGTCGGGTGTGGTATACAGCTCCGCCCTCAGCGGAGGGAGCACGACGATTCCGTTGGAATATGTGGTGCGGTTGCGCAGGATTACGGGAATCTTCTTCTTCGCGAGCAGTCCCGGGTTGTCGAAGCCGGAGTATCTTTCGAGGCTGACGGCGTAGCTCCTTGCGAGAGAGTCCATGCCGGCAGGGTAGATTATCTCGTAGTGCCCGGTGTCGAAGTGCATCCATTTCAGTCCCGGAGCATCGCTTCCGGATGTATAGAACTGGGCGCCGGCCACGCAGGAGACGAGGCACAGCAGGGCGGCGAGCAGGCATCTGATGCCTGAAAAGTGCGGTTCGGACGGATTCATCAGCGCAAAACTAATTATTTTTACTTAACTTTACTGCTCACAACGCCAGGAATATGAAAGCCTTTGTGATGATGCTGTGCCTGTGTGCCGCCGTAGTGTCGTGCGGAAGCCGCGGCGGGCGTCCCTCCGTGGAGGTCCGGACGCGCCCTTTCCCGACGGTGAGCGTCCCTGCGATGCTCAGCGATCCGGCGCAGAGGGCTGACTATCTTGTTACGCACTACTGGGACGGCTTCTTCAAGGGGACGGGCCCCAGCGACACGGGATATGTGCTCGGCGTGCGCAGGGACGAGGTCAGGGACAATATGATGGCCTATCTCTCGATACTGCACGGCTTCGAAGTGCCCCGTGCGGCAGATGCCGTGTCGTCGCTCTTCGACCAGATAGAAGGCTGCCAGGCGCGGGACAGCGCCTCCCTTGTATATGAGCTGATGACCAGCCTCGTGGAGACCTGCCTGTACGACCCGAATTCGCCCCTGCGCAGCGAAGACCTCTACCTGCCCTTCGTGCGGAAGATGATAGAAAGCCCGTTCACCTCGCGCGACAAGCTGCCCGCATACAGGTTCGAGGCGGAGAAGTGCTCCATGAATCCCTACGGCAGCAAGGCTCCCGACTTCGAGTTCAAGGATGCTTCCGGCCGGGTGCATACGCTGTACGGGATCGATGCCGGGTGGACGCTGCTCTTCTTCAGCAATCCCGGATGCCATGCCTGCCAGGACATCGTCTCTGAAATCGAGGCGGCCGGCTTCCCTGAAGAGATGATCGCCTCGGGCGATCTGGCGGTGGTCAACATCTACATAGACGACGAAATCGACAGGTGGCGCGCGGCGGCGGGGGAGTACCCCTCCGGCTGGTATAACGGTTACGATTTCCGCAGGGTGATGAACGACGGCAGCCTTTACTATGTCAGGGCCATACCGTCGCTGTACCTGCTGGATGCCGACAAGCGCGTGATAATGAAGGACGCCCCGACCGAGAGGGTGCTCGCTTTCCTTGAAAATGCTATAAATTCATAAGACTATGACCATTAGAAGAAAACTCTGGACCAGACTGCAGGACGGCAAGGCCGTCTACAGGTACACGATGACCAACGGAAGCGGCGCAAGCGTGACCGTATGCAGCATAGGAGCCGGCATAGTGTCGGTGCTCGTTCCCGACAAGGACGGAAAGCTCGCCGACGTGGTGCTGGGATATTCGAAGCCCGAGTCGTACATCGGCGACGCCCCGTGCATAGGCAAGTGCCCCGGAAGGTTTGCCAACAGGATTGCCGCCGGAAAGTTCACCCTCGACGGCAAGGAGTACGTGCTTCCGATAAACAACGGTCCCAATCATCTGCACGGAGGTCCCGAAGGCTTCCAGAACAAGGTCTGGGAGTCGCGCAAGCACAAGGGCGGAGTCGAGTTCAGATATGTCTCCGAGGACGGCGAGATGGGCTATCCCGGAAAACTGGTCGCCGTGGTGAGGTATGTCTGGACAGAAGACAACGAGCTGCGCATCACCTTCAACGCCAAGTCCGACGCGCGCACCGTGGTGAACCTCACCAACCATGCCTATTTCAACCTGAACGGCAGCGGACTCATAAAGAGGCACTATCTCAGGCTCAACGCTTCGCGCTACCTGCCCACCGACCCCTCGCTGATCCCGCTCGGCGACCCCGCTCCCGTAGCCGGGACGCCTATGGACTTCCGCAGGCCGAAGACCCTGGGGCGCGACCTTGCCAAGGACTTCCCCGCGCTCAACTACGCCAAGGGCTATGACGCCTGCTGGGTGCTGGACGACTACATGCCCGGACAGCTGCAGGAAGCCGCAAGGCTCTGGTCGAACCATAGCGGCAGGACGCTTACCGTCTATACGACCCAGCCCGGAATACAGGTCTATACCGGCAACTGGCTCGACGGCTGCGCGCCCGGAAAGAGGGGCCGCGTCTATAAGGACTACGGCGGAGTCGCCCTCGAATGCCAGCATTTCCCCGACAGCCCCAACCGTCCCGAATATCCCTCGACCCTGCTCGAGCCGGGCAAGACCTTCGGAGAGGCGATAATATATGCGTTCGGGGTCGAGAAATGAGACAGTACCTCGAACTGCTGCAGAAGATAATGGACACCGGCGTGGTCAAGCATGACCGCACCGGTGTCGGTACCAAGAGCATATTCGGCCACCAGATGCGTTTCGACCTTTCGGAGGGTTTTCCCCTGCTCACGACCAAGAAAGTCCACCTCAAGTCGATAATCTACGAGCTGCTCTGGTTCGTCAGCGGCGATACGAATGTCCGCCGGCTGCAGGAGCACAATGTGACTATCTGGGACGAATGGGCCGACGAAAACGGCGAACTCGGCCCGGTATACGGGCACCAGTGGCGCAGCTGGCCTGCTCCCGACGGAAGGACGATAGACCAGCTTTCCGATGTCGTCCGGACGATAAGGGAGAATCCCGACTCGCGCAGGATGATAGTCACCGCCTGGAATCCCGGCGAGATAGACAGGATGGCCCTGCCTCCCTGCCACTGCCTGTTCCAGTTCTATGTGGCCGAGGGGAAGCTGTCGTGCCAGCTCTACCAGAGGAGTGCCGACACCTTCCTCGGGGTGCCGTTCAATATAGCCTCGTACGCGCTGCTGACGATGATGATAGCCCAGTGCTGCGGTCTCGTGCCGGGAGAGTTCATCCACACCACCGGAGACACGCACATCTATCTGAACCATTTCGACCAGGTGCGCGAGCAGCTCTCCAGGGAGCCGCGCAGGCTTCCGGTGATGAGGCTGAATCCTGAGGTGAAGAGCGTTTTCGATTTCCGGTACGGGGATTTCGTCCTCGAGGGCTACGACCCGTACCCCGCGATAAAGGCTCCGGTGGCCGTATAGGCCCGGGCCGTGGAACTGACAGGTAGTGTATATATGGAGAAGTGCCTTATCGTTGCCGTCTCCGACAACGGCGCCGTCACCTACTACGACATCCTCTGGGAGCCCGCCGACGTCGTCAAGCAGGCGCTCAAGGACTACAAGAAGGCGTGGCCGGGGGTATGCCCTGGCATATCGGAGAAGACCTGAAATATTTCAAGAAGGTGACCATGGGATGTCCGGTCATCATGGGCAGGAAGACCTACGAGTCCATTGGGAGGCCGCTGCCCGGGAGGGACAACATAGTCATCACGGGCCGTCCGGAGGCTTTCGACGGACTGCCTGTCAGGTGTGCGGCCTCGCTTTCCGAGGCTTTCGACGCTGCGGCGGGAGCCGGACGCGTGTTCGTGATCGGCGGGGCGAGAGTCTATGCCGACGCGGTGGACATCGTAGACAGGATGTATATAACGAGGGTGCATACTGTCGTCGCGGATGCGGATGCGTTCTTCCCCGAGCCCGACCCGGGCCGGTGGAAGGAGGAATTCCGTTCCGAAACGATGACCGACGGGGAATCGGGAATCAGTTTCGAGTTCACGGTTTACTCGAGACTGTAAAACCATAAAAAGTAGTGTAATATGGAAAGCAAGAGAGAAAATTTCGGCGGCAGGCTCGCCGTCGTCATGGCCATGGCCGGGTCTGCCATAGGCCTGGGCAACATCTGGAGGTTCCCTTACCTCGTCGGAGAGCACGGAGGATCGGTGTTCATCATCGTATATGTGCTCGCCACCGTATTCATCTCCCTGCCGGTGTTCGTATCGGAGTTCGTGATCGGACGCCGCAGCCGCTGCAATGCGGCCTCGTCTTTCTCCAGGCTCTCCGGCGGGAACCGGTTCTGGAAGTCTGTTGGCTTCCTGCCTGTCGCGATCCCGCTGATAATCGCCTCGTACTACAGCGTCATCGGAGGGTGGTCCCTGGAATTCCTGGTGAAGTCGCTCGACATGAGCATCACTGGCAGCAATCCTGCGGCGGCCGAGGACATCTTCGACAAGTTTACTTCGGGCGGCCTGATGCCGGTGGTCATGCATCTGCTGTTCATGGGCGCGACCGTGCTGATAGTCGCCGGAGGCGTCAAGTCGGGCATCGAGAAGTTCAGCAAGTTCATCATGCCGCTGCTGTTCGTGATGATAATAGTCATCGCCGTGTATTCGGTGACGCTGCCAGGCGCATCCGAAGGCGTGCGCTATCTTGTCAAGCCGGACTTCTCGGCCTTTACTCCGCGCACGGCGGCATACGCCATGGGGCAGAGCTTCTACTCCATGTCCCTCGGCATGGGCGCGATAATCACCTATGCCTCCTATGTGAGCAAGAAGGAGAACATGCTTGCGTCGAGCGTCGGCACGGCCGTCTCCGACCTGACTTTCGCCATACTTGCCGGATTTGCCATAATGCCGGCAGTGTTCGCCGCCGGAATTTCGCCGGGCACAGGCCCCGGCCTCATCTTCAAGAGCGTCCCGTATATATTCGCTACCATGGCTGTCGAACTGCCTGTGCTCAGCACCGTGATGTCGGCGCTGTTCTTCCTTGCCGTGATTGTGGCCGCGATAACTTCCAGCATATCGCTGGTCGAGGTGGGTGTCGCCTTCTTCGTGGAGAAGACAAGGCTCGGACGCCGGGCCGCGTGCCTGCTGATATTCGTGCTCTGCGGCGCTGCCGGCTCCCTGTGCGCGCTGGACGGCCAGGCCTTCAACCTTTTCGACAAGGTGTCTTCAAATTTCCTGCTGTTCCTCATGGCGCTTCTCGCCGTGGTGTTCGTGGGTTTCGTGATGAAGCGCGAGGATGTCTACGACGAATTCACCAACGCGGGCAGCCTGAAGTTGAACGCGAAGGTCTTCCCGGTGCTGTATTTCCTCATCAAGTGGGTGGCGCCGCTTGCGGTGGTGCTCATATTCGTCACCAATTTCATACTCTGAGCCTTTTCAACGGCTCTGCCCGGACAGCGGCCTGGTCTTTTCGCGGAGCCAGGCGGCTATCTCCGGCGGAAGCAGCGGGCTGAGCGTGCGGTACACCCTTTCGTGGTAGGCGTCGAGCCACTGCGTCTCCGCGCTGCCGAGCAGCTCGGGGATTATCGCAGAGGTGTCGAAATGGCAGAGGGTGAGGGTCTCGAATTCCATCCACCTTCCGAACTCGTTGCTTCCCGCATCGATGCAGAGCAGCAGGTTCTCGTGCCTTACGCCGTGCCTTCCCTCCCGGTAGATTCCGGGTTCGTCCGAACAGATCATTCCGGCCTCGAGCGGGGTGCCGTTGAGGTTCTGCCTTATGTCCTGCGGACCCTCGTGCACTCCGAGGAAGAATCCCACGCCGTGGCCCGTGCCGTGCCCGAAGTCGCGCTTGCTCAACCACAGCGGCTCCCTTGCGAGGGCGTCGAGCCTGCATCCCGGAGTACCTTCGGGAAAGACGGCCATGGCGAGGTCGATATGTCCCTTGAGCACCAGTGTGTAGTCTTCCATTTCAAGCCGGCTGCATTTCCCGAGCGGGACGGTGCGGGTTATGTCTGTCGTTCCGTCGAGGTACTGTCCTCCGGAATCGTTGAGGTATAGCCCTTCCTGCCGCAGTACGGGGGCGTTCTCGGACGGGGTGCGGTAGTGCGGCAGCGCCGCGCCGGGGCCGTATGCCGATATGGTCTCGAAGCTGTCGCCCATGTAGCCCCGTATGCCGGAGCGGATCTCTCCCAGTTTCCGTGCGGCTTCCGCCTCGTCGACCTCGCGCCCGGACTCCAGGCTCTTCTCCAGCCAGTAGAGGAACCTTTCCATGGCCGCGCCGTCCCGGATGTGTATGCGGCGCATGCCCTCGATTTCGAAGGGGTTCTTCACGGCTTTCCACCGTGCTACGGGACTTTCCCTGCACTCGAGTTCCACTTCCAGCGAGCGGAGGTTGGAATAGAGGTCGAAGTTCAGCGTCGAGGGATCGACGCACAGCTTGCCCGCAGTCTCGCCTGCGAGGTATGCTATGTCCGTATACGGCCTTATCCTTATGCCTTCGGATTCGAGTATGCTGAATGTCGCGCAGCTCCGTTCGTCCTGCTCCCCGTCTTTGTCGACATACCACCAGGCCTTGTCCCTTCCCACCAGGAGGTAGCTTATGCACAGGGGGTTGTATTCTATGTCGGACGCCCTTATGTCGAGCGTCCATGCTATCTCGTCGAGGGACGACAGCAGTATGGCGTCGCAGCCCGTCTCGTCGAGGAAGTCCCTCAGCCTTGCCGTCTTGGACTGTCTCGTCTCTCCCGTCTCGATGGTGAATACGGGGGTCTTGGGTATCTGCGGCCTGTCCTGCCAGAGCCTGCTCAGCAGGTCGGGCATGCTTATCACGTTGCACGGGAGTCCCGCCGCCGCTTCTGCGCTGATGCACAGTCCGTCGACCACTACTATGGCGTCGGGGCCGAACTGCGAGCCGAGCCATTCGGGTATGCCCACCTGTCCGGGAACCCTCATCTTGTGGAGCTCTACGCCCGTCCCCTCCAGCTGCTGCACCGCCTGTATGAAGTAGCGGGTGTCGGTCCAGAGCCCGGCATGGTCGAGCGTTATGACGAGGTCTCCGGCCTCGCCCGTGAATCCGCTGAGCCATTCGACCTGTTTCCACCTCGGTGCGGGATACTCGCTCGAATGCGGGTCGGAGCCGGTGATGACGACGGCGTCCCAGTCCTTGGAGAGCATCAGCCTGCGCAGCTCCTCTATCCTTTCTTCATATATGTTGTCCATGGCAATCGCTTTGTCCTCAACTGCTCAAGATACGCAGAAATCTCGGCAATTCATATAGCCGCGTGCAAATTTGTTCATGGGGACGCTTTTGAGTATCTTTGCGCCCGTAATGAAGATAGGCGACATAGACCTGGGGGAGAGGCCACTGCTGCTGGCTCCTATGGAGGACATCACCGATGCGTCCTTCCGCCTGCTGTGCCGTTCCCAGGGGGCGGACATGGTCTATACCGAGTTCATACCCTCGGACGGGCTGATACGCGACGCCGCCAAGGCCATAGCCAAGCTGCATACCTATGACGGGGAGGCGCCCGTGGGCATACAGATCTACGGGCATATTCCCGAATCCATGGTCGAGGCCGCGAAAATGGCCGAGCGGGCCTCGGAGATCGCCGGAGGGCACGGTGCAGACGTAATCGACATCAACTTCGGCTGCCCGGTAACGAAGATCGCCGGCAGGGGTGCCGGTTCCGGCATGATGCGCTATCCAGACAGGATGGTCGCCATTACCAAGGCCGTGGTCGAGGCGGTGCACAAGCCTGTCACGGTCAAGACGAGGCTCGGCTGGGACGAGGGCTCCAAGATAATAGTGGAACTTGCCGAACGGCTGCAGGACGTGGGGATCCAGGCCCTTACGATCCACGGCAGAACCCGCTGCCAGATGTACCGCGGAGAGGCCGACTGGACTCTGATAGGGCAGGTCAAGGCCAATCCCCGCATGCACATCCCCATAATCGGCAACGGAGACATCACCGACGGCCCGGGTGCGGTGCAGGCGTTCGGGCGTTACGGGGTCGACGGCATAATGATAGGCCGCGCCACTTTCGGCCACCCGTGGATATTCCGTGAAATAAAGTATTATATGGAGCACGGAGAGCCCATGCCTGAACCCGGTATCGCCGAGAAGGTCGAACTCGCCCGGACTCATCTCGACCTTTCTCTGAAATTCAAGGGAGAGCCCCGGGGAATCTACGAGATGCGCCGTCACCTGAGCTGCTATTTCAAGGGACTGCCCGACTTCAAGCAGACCAGGATGAGAATGGTGACGACCCTCGACAGGCAGGAACTGTATTCCATATTCGACGAAATTCTCCAGACTTATGATAGATAGGGTCCTTCTTTATCCGTATTATCTGTACCTGCGTCTGCGCGACCGGTACTACAGTTCTCCGAAACGCAGGCTTGCGGTGACGCAGGTGCCGTCGGTATGTGTCGGCAACATCACCGTGGGCGGTACGGGCAAGACTCCGCATGTGGAGATGATACTGCGGCTGCTGCAGGAAAGCGACAGGTGGGGAAATGCCGGCCTTGCCGTGCTTTCCCGGGGGTATAGGCGCGAGAGCAAGGGTTTCCAGCAGGTGAGCCCCGACGGGAGCGCCGCGATGTTCGGCGACGAGCCGCTGCAGATAAAGAGGAAGTTCCCCGGAGTTACCGTTGCCGTCGACAAGGACAGGGTGGAGGGCTGCGCGCTGCTGTGCGACCCCTCGAAGCTCGCCTCGAAGAAGTATGCCGGGAAATGCTGGAACAGGGACTTCCCTCCGGCGGACTACATCATCCTGGACGACGCCTACCAGTACCGCAGGCTCAAGCCGACGCTCTCGATAGTGCTCGTGGACTACAACAGGCCGGTGATGAAGGATATGCTGCTGCCTCTGGGCAGGCTGCGCGACCTGCCCGAAAGGCTCTATGACGCAGACGTGATAATCGTCTCCAAGTGCCCGGACTACATCGACCTTCAGGAGCAGAAGGATTTCGCCGCATCCATGGGCGTGATGAACTACGACCCCGGGAGTTGTTCCGGAGTCAGCCGCAAGGGCCGCAGGCAGGATGTCTTCTTCACCTGCGTGGAATACCTGCCGGTGCAGGGGGCGTTCGATGTCACGGATCCCCGCTATGCCTATGCGAAGAAGGCCATACTCGTGAGCGGGATAGCGAAAGACACGGCGCTGCGGAAGTACCTGAGCGACACCTATAAGATTGCCGCGCGTTTCAGCTTCCCCGACCACCACAAGTTCACATGGTCCGACATAAACAGGATACAGCTCGCCCTGCGCAAGGACCACACGGCCGTCATAATGACGACTGAAAAGGACATCCAGCGCCTGAGGGATTTCCCGGGGTTGCCGCGGGAGATAATGGAACGGCTCTTCGTGGTACCTATACAGACACGCTTCGTCAGCGAAGTGCAGCGAAGCGTGTTCAAGACTCTGATTACGGAGATATAGCGCCCGCTCGGGCGTCCCCCGGACCTATACGGTCATTATGTCCTTCTCCTTGGCTGCGACGAGCTCGTCGACGGCCTTTACGTTCTTGTCGGTGACCTTCTGGATCTCGCCCTCGGCCTCCTTCTGCTCGTCTTCGGAGAGTCCGTCGTTCTTCTGGGCCTTCTTGAGCAGGTCGATTCCGTCCCTGCGGGCGTTGCGTACGACTATCTTGGCGTTCTCTCCGGAAGCTTTCGCCTTCTTGATGAGTTCCTTGCGCCTGTCTTCGGTAAGTGCCGGGACGGTGCAGCGTATCACCTCGCCGTTGTTCTGGGGGGTGAATCCGAGGTTCGCGTCGATTATCGCCTTCTCGATCTTGGGAATCATGTTCTTCTCCCAGGGCTGGATGGCCAGGGTCTTGGCGTCGGGCGTGGT
>OHFP01000922.1_pt1 | contig 12397 bp, 8 predicted proteins | sample 1567591 | NCBI WGS metagenome assembly OHFP01 (sample SAMEA3879547, study PRJEB24766) | human gut metagenome | biome: human-associated habitat; feature: feces | place: USA | collected 1985/1987 | reverse complement strand
AGCAACAACCAGCCGATGCGCAAGTCGGACATCCGCCTCATCCGATCCAAAGGGGTGGAGATCTATGAGTTTAAGCCCTTGGCTTTCCCATGGATTCATGATTTCTTCAACCGAGACCACCGAAAGATCGTCGTCATCGACGGCAAGGTGGCCTATACGGGGGGGATGAATGTTGCCGACTATTATATCAAAGGAACGAAGCAGGTGGGCAGCTGGCACGATATGCATTGCCGTATCGAGGGCGATGAGGTCAATACGCTGCAGAAGATCTTCCTCAGAATGTGGAAACTGGTCTCGGGAGAGGACGTTCATGGTGCAAAATATTACCGGGGAATCTCCAATGCCGACTACATGGAAGGTCTCAAGCCTGACACTACGCCGACTTGTGGCCAACAGATGGTGGGCATCATCAACCGTGAGCCTCATGTGACGAAGGACATCATCCGCTTCTTCTACCTCAATGCTATCAACAACGCGAAGGAAAGCATCAAGCTTATCAATCCCTACTTCACGCTTAACCGTAAGCTGAAGCGTGCCTTGGCCAAAGCTGTCAAGCGGGGGGTGAAGGTGGAAATCATGCTGAGCGTGCGGAGCGACATTCCCATCACACCCGATGTGGGCTTCTACAACGCTCATCAGTTGATGAAAAAAGGTTGCGACATCTGGCTCTACCAGCCGGGGTTCCATCATACGAAGATCATCATGGTCGATGGACAGTTTTGTACCGTCGGCTCTGCCAACCTCAATGCTCGCTCGTTGCGCTGGGACCGCGAGGAGAATGCCGTTATCATCGACCCGCACGTCACACGGCAGTTGAACGAATTGTTTGAGCAGCAGAAGCAGGATTCTTTCCTTCTCACGGAGGAAAAATGGGACCAATGGCGCACGCCATGGAAGAAGTTTGTCGGTTGGGCAGGCCATCTATTGGCACCTTTCCTGTAATTTTTTCCCCTATTTATGGCGACTTTTCATTCCTTTTTGCTAACCTTGCAACTTAATTGGGTAAATTCAATCATCATGGCCGCGGCGATAGGTTTCGCCGATTGGTCACTAAATGTATAATCAACAACGCTCATGAAACAGTTTAAGCTGGTGGACATCGTTCTCGGATGGGTCGTTTTTGCGATCGCCGCGTTCGTCTATTGCTCCACCATTGAGCCGACAGCCAGCTTCTGGGACTGTCCAGAGTTTATCACTACGGGCTACAAGCTCGAAATCGGCCACCCACCTGGGGCACCATTCTTTGCCCTCACGGCCAATCTTTTCAGCCAGTTTGCCAGCGATGTGACGCAGGTGGCGCGTATGGTCAACATTATGAGTGCGCTCCTCTCCGCGGTTTGTATCATGTTCCTCTTCTGGACCATCTCGCATCTGGTGCGCCGCCTCATCGTCAAGGACGGCACTATGCCCTCTCTCTCCGAGGCCATCGCCATAGAGGGCTCAGCCTTGGTGGGCGCTTTGGTTTACACATTCTCCGACACATTCTGGTTCTCCGCTGTCGAGGGTGAGGTCTATGCCTACTCCTCGGCCTTCACAGCCATCGTGTTCTGGCTGATCCTGAAGTGGGAAAACTGTGCAGACCAGCCTCATAGCGACCGTTGGTTGGTGCTCATCTTCTATATGACCGGCCTTTCCATTGGTGTCCACTTGCTCAACTTGTTGTGCATTCCCGCCATCGTGCTGGTATATTATTACCGCAAGGTGCCCAACGCCAATGCCAAGGGGTCGCTTCTCGCTCTCCTGCTTTCCGTCGTTATCGTCGGAGCTGTACTCTACGGTGTCGTCCCTGGTATCATCACCGTGGGTGGCTGGTTTGAGCTCTTCTTCGTCAATACGCTGGGAATGCCGTTCAACACGGGTGTCATAGTCTATATCATCCTCCTCGTTGCCTCCTTCGTATGGGCACTCTGGGAGACTTATCAGAGTAGCCACACCAAGCGCGAGAACATCGCCTTCCTGACCGCCTTCGCCCTTCTGGGTGTGCCCTTCGTCGGCTACGGTTGGTCAGCCTTCTTCACGGGTGTGGTCATCTTGGCCGTATTGTTCTTCGTCCTTAATATGAAGAAGGGTAAGGGCAAGTCCAGTGTCACCTTGATACCGACACGCCTCAAGAACACGGCGCTGCTCTGTATGCTGATGCTTCTGATTGGCTTCTCCAGCTACGCATTGATTGTGATTCGCTCCACAGCCAATCCCCCGATGGACCAAAACTCCCCAGAGGATATCTTCACTTTGGGCAACTATCTCAGCCGTCAGCAGTACGGCCAGTACCCGCTCTTCTACGGCCAGGCCTATACTTCTGAGCCTGCTATTGCTGAGGATGGCATGCACTATGAGTTCAAGCAGGGTGCACCCATCTATGAGCCGAAGGAGAAGGAGAGTGCTGACGAGAAGGATAGCTACTACTTGGTGCGCCGTCAGGCCACGCAGGTGTTCCAGCAGAACATGTTCTTCCCCAGAATGTGGGACGAGGGACACGCCGATATGTATGAGTCGTGGATGGGAGGCATACAGGGCCGCTCCGTCGATGGCGTCAAGATGCCGTCTCAGTGGGAGAACATCAAATTCTTCCTCTCCTATCAGTGCAACTTCATGTACTGGCGCTATTTCATGTGGAACTTTGCCGGACGCCAGAACGACATTCAGGGCAACGGCGAACCTGAACACGGCAACTGGATTACAGGTATCTCATGGTTTGACAACCTACGACTGGGCGATCAAAGCAAACTGCCAGACGATCTAAAGAACAACAAGGGACACAACGTGTTCTACGGCCTGCCTCTATTGCTCGGTCTGCTCGGCCTATTCTGGCAAGCTTACCGAGGACAGCGTGGCATACGCCAATTCTGGGTTGTATTCTTCCTTTTCTTCATGACCGGTCTCGCCATCGTACTGTACCTCAACCAGACACCTATGCAACCTCGCGAACGTGACTATGCGTACGCCGGCTCGTTCTACGCATTCGCCATCTGGTGCGGCATAGGCGTGGCTGCAATAATCGACCTGCTGAAGAGATACGTAAAGATTAACGACACCGTACTTGCAGGCGCAGTCGCAGTGCTCTGTCTGCTCGTACCCATTCAAATGGCAAGCCAGACATGGGACGACCATGACCGCAGTGGACGCTACGTATGCCGCGACTTCGGACAGAACTACCTCATGTCAATGCAGGACAAGGGTAACCCGATAATATTCACCAACGGTGACAACGACACCTTCCCGCTGTGGTATAACCAAGATGTTGAAGGCGTAAGGACCGATGCGCGAGTATGCAACCTAAGCTATTTAGCGACAGACTGGTATATCGACCAGATGTGCCGCGAGGCATACGACTCTCCCTCTGTTCCGATAACATGGCCACGACTTGACTACTGCTCGGGAACCAACGACTATATAGAAGTTGTGCCAGAGGCAAAACAACAGATACTCAATTTCTACAAGACCAACCCCAACGAGGCCAAAGCTACCTTCGGCGATAATCCGTTTGAGGTGAAGAACATCATGAAACATTGGGTTCGCTCTAAAGATCAAGAATATCATTTCATACCTACGGACACACTCTATATCACCATCGACAAGGAGGCCGTAAAGAAGAGCGGCATGATGATGGCTGCCGACTCAATACCCGACCGCATGGTCATTTCGCTTAAAGGCAAGAACGCTCTTTACAAGAATGACCTGATGATGCTTGAAATAATCGCACAATGTAACTGGACACGTCCGGTATATGTTGCGTCGACTGTCGGTTCGGATAATTACATGAATCTCGGCGACAACTTTGTCCTGGAAGGTCTGGCTAACCGTATTACTCCGTTCACGACCAATGTTGCCGGAGCAAAGAACTTCGACTCAGAACGTGTTTACCAGAACATGATGACCCGATTTAAATTCGGCGGAGTAGACAAGAAAGGCATATATCTTGACGAGACGGTAATGCGCATGTGCTATACACACAGGCGTCTCTTTGCACAACTTGCACTTACGCTCATTGCCGAACGGAAGAACGACAAGGCTGCAAAAGTTCTCGCTTATGCAGAAAAGGTATTGCCGACGTATAACGTGCCGGTCAACTACCTCAGTGGCGGTATTGACATAGCCAAGGCATACGCCCACATCGGCAATAAGGCGAAAGCGGCTGAATATACAAAAGCAGCCTTTGAAAACGCCCATCAGTACATGATATGGTACAACTCGCTGAAAGGAGGCCGATTCACACAGGCACAACAAGATTGCATGATGCATATTTACGTCATGAGCATGTGCGTTGACACGGCAGAAATGTTCGACAAGGCACTTGCGAAAAAACTTGAAGCTCAGTTGAATGCCGACGTGTCCGCATTCCACGCCAAAGGTGGAGTATTACCACAATAAGTTTTATAAAGAGTAAGGAGGGAAGCCGTATTAATTTAGATACGGCTTCTTTCCTCACTCATTTTAATACTTGAACAATAATAAACTCTAAGGAAAAGATAATAAGAGGCATTTTCATGCTCCGCGACTTCTTCCTTATACATTATTACGGGAAATAGGAAATGATTATAGAGCAGCCTGCAAAATGGCTACGCTGGCTTTACCCGCGGGCAACATGGCGTATGGACAAAACCGAGAAAGCCGTGTATCTGACATTTGACGACGGCCCGATACCAGAATCTACGCCATTCATTCTTGAAACTCTCGCTGAATATGGCGCCCACGCAACATTCTTCATGGTGGGCGACAATGTACGGAAATATCCGGATTTGTTCAAGCAAATCGTCGCTGCCGGCCACCAGGTAGGCAATCATACGTTCAACCATTGGGGAGGATTTAAACATACTACAAAAGCATACAGCGAGAACGCAGAAAAGGCTAACCAACTTATACATTCGCACTTGTTCCGCCCGCCACACGGATGGATGCGTATTGACCAGTACATTTGGCTCGGCAGGAAATACCGAATCGTAATGTGGGACCTTGTCACCCGTGACTACAGCAAATGGCTGACGGCCGAAGACGTGCTCAAGAACGTAAAGAGATACACACGTAACGGGTCAATCATAACGTTTCATGATTCGCTTAAAAGCATAGACAAGCTACGCTACGCCTTGCCGGAAGCACTGAAATGGATGAAAGAACAAGGGTATGAATTCAAGACTTTCGAGTGAACAGATAAAGGCCGAGGCAAATGCTCTCGGCTTTTCTACTTGCGGAGTGGCAAAGGCCGAACCGGTTGACAGCTTAAACGGTGATGTATTCCGCCAGTGGCTTGACTCCAAGGGCTATGCCGATATGGATTATATGGCGCGCAACGTAGATAAACGTCTTGATCCACGGATACTAATGCCTGGCGTAAAAAGCATAGTATGCGTGGCATTAAACTACGCGCCAGCAACAAGAATGCCGCAAGGAGAACTGCAAATCGCGGCATATGCTCTCGGCTTGGACTACCATGACGTCGTAAAAAAGCGCTTGCATACCCTCGCTTCACGTCTCGGTGTCACCACATATCGCGCTTTCTGCGACACGGCGCCCGTGCTCGAACGGTATTGGGCCGAGCGTGCCGGATTGGGCTGGATTGGGCGCAACCATCAGCTTATAATTCCTAAAGCCGGCAGCATGTTCTTCCTCGGTGAACTCTTCCTCGATATAGAACTAGAATATGACCATCCGGTAAAATCACGCTGCGGCACATGCCACGCCTGCATTGACGCCTGCCCCACAGGCGCATTACGCCGCGACGGAATGTTTTGTTCATCACGCTGCCTGTCATACCAGACAATAGAAAACCACGGCGAGATTCCACCAGACATTTCAGCATGCATGGGAGACATGATGTACGGATGTGACCGTTGTCAAAATGCCTGTCCATGGAACAGATTTGCAGCCCCGAACAATACACCCCAACTGCAACCAAAAAACGAATTGCTCGGCATGACACGTACCGACTGGAAAAACCTGACAATAGAACAATACCGAAAACTGTTCAAAGGTAGTGCCGTGAAAAGGGCTAAATATGAAGGACTCATAAGGAACATCAAGTGTATAATTAAGAATTAAGAATTAAGAATTAAGAGTTAAGAATTAAGAAAAAATGCCTTGCAAATAAATAATATAACGTAACTTTGCCAACAAAACATACTTTCTTAAATCTTAACTCTTAATTCTTAATTAGAATGATAGGAAAAGACATTGCCATAGCCGCGCTTGTAAGGGCTTTCTTCAAATACTATGTCACAGGAATACTTGAGACACAGACGGATGTTGACATACAGGAGCGTTTCGAGCCTAAAAACATCAAGCATGTGATGCTTAACCATTACGAACATATATCCAAACATTTCAATCAAGAAGCATTTTATGCAATATCCCGCATGAACTACGAGGCTGACGAAGTAGAGCTGTTAATCAAAGATTTTATAACTCCCGAGACTACAGACATGGATCTTGTCCGCTTCGCCTGCCGCACCGACGAACTATATAATGTAATGGTTGAGGAATACAAACGTAACTTCACCAACCTGCTTGCAGGGTACATCGAGACACAAGATGAGCACGTAAAATCTTATACCCATGCACCGTCACTCGGAGAAATAGACATCAACAAAGCCGAAAGCATTATCAACCGCATGGCAACAAGAGCTTACGAATTGGGTAAGGAAGAGTTAAAAGTTAAGAATTAAGAGTTAAGAATTAAGAGAAATAGACCTATTGCATATTTTCTTAATTCTTAACTCTTAATTCTTAATTTTAAAGTACCACCGCCGTTCCGCTGCATGTCACCATCAGCATAGAACCGCCCTGCCCTACCGTCTCATAGTCAAGGTCAATGCCCACAACGGCATTGGCTCCAAGTTCTGCAGCACGTTCTTCCATCTCGCGCATGGCAGACTCTTTCGCGTCACGCAACACTTTCTCGTATGTACCGCTACGACCGCCGAAAAAGTCACGCAATCCCGCCATAAAATCCTTCAGCACGTTAGCGCCGACAATAGTCTCTCCCGTCACCACGCCCTTGTATTCAAGAATGCGGCGCCCATCAATAGTTGGTGTTGTTGATAATAGCATGTTTTTCAAAAATTTTTAAAGTTTCTATTTTGATGCGAATATACGAAAAAATCAGTATATTTGCACTACATTAACATAAAAATCAAATTAAACATAACAATATACCATGGTTCCATCATTCGAGAGATTCTTTTATCCATCATTACAATGCTTCGCACAAATGGAAACATGTGATGGTAACAAACTACAGAATTATTGTATTGACAAACTCCAACTTACGGAAGACGACTGCCATGAATTAATAAAAAGTGGGAAAAGAACGAAAGTGCAGGATAGGGTCTCATGGACAATAACTTACTTTTACCAAGCCGGAATAATTGAAAGAATACACCGTGGCGTATATAAAATAACTAAACGCGGAAAAGATTTTCTTTCACAACACCATTCTGATTTTGGCAAGGATGACTTGATGCAGTTCAATGATTTCAAAAAATTTGCATCCGGCTCAAAAACAGAAAAGAACTCCGATAATAAAGAAACGGTAAGCAAAACACCTTCCGAAATAATCGAGGATGCATTTCAAGAAATAAACAAGAATCTAATAAAACAACTTTTAGATGAGGTCAAAAAACAGAGTCCCCAATTTTTCGAAAGACTCGTAATACACCTATTAGTTGCAATGGGTTACGGAGGTAGCTTCGAGGATGCAGCAAAAGTAACCCAATATAGCCATGATGACGGCATTGACGGAGTAATAAAAGAGGACAAATTAGGGCTCGATACTATTTATATACAAGCCAAAAGATACACTACCGAATCTGTACAAAAACCCGATTTACAGAAATTTATTGGTGCTTTGGTTGAGCACAAAGCTACAAAAGGTATATTTATCACGACGTCGGCATTTTCGTCAGGCGCAATAGAGACCTGCAAAAAAGCCGAACACGTAAAGATTATACTGATTGACGGCGAACAGCTTGCAAATTTCATGATCGAATACAATGTTGGAGTAAGCACTCGACAGACTTATGAAATAAAAAGATTAGACTCTGATTTTTTCGTTGAAGAATAAATTCTTAATAATTACAAGTAGTCAGCCAAAGGCACGGCGTTTTTAATTTTGCATTCATATATTTTAACACTACAGCAACGCCAAAGCGATTTCTGAAAAGCCACCTTTTAGGAGGTAAAACGTGGTCTTTTACAACATGAAAGACCGTTAATCATAAGACAAAGAAGGGGCGTTTTACTGATTGACAATTGACTTGAGTTTCTCTGTCATCCGTCAGTTATGCACTTATCTTATTCATTTTCAGGCTTTTATCGGCTGACAGTAATTTACGGCATTACCGTCAGCCCGTGTCAGGCTATGCGTCAGCATGGCTATATCAAGACTCATCGCTGACACTGCCCGACACTTTAACGGACATATCTGTCAGCCTGTAAATGATTTATTTTCAGTATGATACGGACGCAACTGACGGCTGACAGATATGCTCTAAACTTTTATTCTTTTTATCATATAGCAGGTTCCATGCTCGGTGTGGCGTCCTTTATATCCGCATGCCTTCAACCTGCGGCCTATCTCCACGGCGGTAACTCTTGACGGCGGAATGTCAGGACACTCTCCGCATACAACCGCCGCTATCTCTGATGCCGTCAGCTCTTGCGCGGCCTCGCCCTCCTCGGGCTGGCGGAACATCGACTGAAGAACCTCGTCAATGTTGTTATGACACAAGAAACGGCGGTTATACTCCATCAGGCGGAGTTCTGCCGTGGTGTCAAGATAATACGCGTAGCCGTGGCGTATCTCGCTGACCAGCTGAGCATAAAACTGGTCGTAAGCTACGGGCGATGTGAAGTCAATATCACCCGTTACGTTGGCGCAGATAAAGCGGCGGCTACCGGTAGGATCTGTCAGCGGACAAGGACTGTTGGTGGTGCCGATGAAGCTGGCATAACGCCGCTCGGTTGTAAACGTGCGGCCGTAAGCCTTTATGGCGGTAACCTCGCCTTTTGAGAACAGATATTTCATTAACGGTTGGCGACGGGCAGAATAACGGTCGAACTCGTCGATGTTGATAAGGGCGAAGCTCGACAGGCCAAGCATTACGGCGTTGTCGTTCTTGAAGTCTATACGGTCGTTCTGGTACGGCTGCAATGGCTCCGGCAGGATTATTTTAGTAAACGACGTCTTGCCGCAACCCTGCCGCCCGATGAGCAATGGCACAAGGGCGTTGCCATGGTTGCTGTCGAGCCCCATCCAGTGAGCCACCATTGAGCGCATCCACACTGAGAAAAATTCAATCCAATAAGGATTGTCAGTAGGCACACGGGCGGCAAAAGCCTTGAGGCGGTCGCGCCCATCCCACTCAGGAAGCGAGGCGATATAATCGTTAACGGGGTCATACGGCTCAACCAGTTCGGAGTTGACACGCTCCTTGATGTCGCGCGCCCACACACGTATGCCCTCACGCTGGGCCATAGTCGCAATGGCGTTGATAACCTCCTGAGTCACGGGGCGATAGTATGTGTCGTAAGCTCCGAGTGGCTTGTACTGGGTAACGCCGGTCAACACGTTGCGGCGCAAACGGAAACGTTTACGCATGAAGTGGTCGGTCTTCATTGCCGTGAGCGCCGGCAGAGGGACGTGCGCCGTTGGATTTGCGTGAACAAGATTGTTGCCGTAGGCCTGGTTGAAAAGCAACGTAATGAGCTCGCCGTCACGGTTGATAAGGTCGAGCGTCATGGCACGGTCGACACACATCTGCTGTGGCAATCCAGAGTGGCGGCAATAACGGGCGAGCAAGGATATCGCCCTCTCCTCAAAGAGGGCATCGTCAAGACTTAATCCTGAATCAAGCACGCTGTCCCAACACGAATAGAAGATGTAACGGTATGCCTCGTCATGCGACTTACCCGGCAGGGGCGACTCGTCAACGTCCCGGACATCGGCCGCACGATATGCCGCCACAGGCTTTGACAGGTCAACAGTGAACGCCACTGCCCCAGGGGCGTAATATACACCTGCATCGGCGCTCATCAGGCACATCGTATCGTCCGCCTGAACCTGCACGTGCATGTTGACTCCCAACTGCGACGAATAGACATAATGCAGGCGACGCGCGCCTTCAGTCATCATCCGAACGTATGCGGTTGCGTCAGAATCAGACACTCCATCGTGCGCCACCACACGGCACACAACCTCTACTGAACGGCCGTTGGCACCGACAAAGGCCATCAACGTAAACGGCTGACGTGCAGCCTCGTTACGCAGGGATACAGCCGTTGGGAAGTCGGCAAGGTTGTCTATCTCAAGTAATACAAGTCCATTACGCCCCACCAAACGCCGCACGCCACCCTGGCGACGGTATTCGGAGGCGAAACACAGACGCGGAATGCGGTTATCCGCCGTATCGACAGCCCACTGGCGCGCCTCTCCGCCACGCCCGACAGACAACATCCGCGGCGACGCGCACCGGTAGTCGGATATTGTATCGGCATAATCACCGTCACGGATAATCCTCACCAACTCATCTACACCGCAAGCCGTAATGCGCTCGCCGTTAAGAAAATTCTTGAATACGCTTACTTTCATGTTCTTAGTTTTTAAATAGTTACCACGCAAGGAGATACAGGTTTGCCAGTTATCGCCTCACTTAATTTGGCAAAAGTATAAAACATGAACTTACCGTAAAAGAACGAACGCGATATAAAATGCGGTATATTTTAAGAGTGAATGACAATCAAAAATATTTTGCTTGAAAAGAATATGAATGTCCGCATTATGCCAACGACAATGACAATATTAAAGGATTAAACAGACAAAACAAACCGTCACTCCGAGTCAAGCACGAAATGACGGTTTGCCTTGTTGATTTAGATTGGAATAATGACATCCGGCATTATGAGAATATCCATAAAATATAAAAAACTTACATCATCTCCTCGACAACCTTCATTATCTGTTTGCCGAGCGCATCGGCCTCTTCCATCGTTTTAGCCTCGCTATATACACGGATAATAGGTTCGGTATTTGACTTACGAAGATGAACCCACTTATCTGGGAAATCTATCTTAACGCCGTCGATATCGTTCACCTGCTGATCGGCGTACATATCCTTTACCTTCACAAGTATCGCGTCGATGTCGGTCGAGGGAGTAAGGTCAATACGGTTTTTCGCTATAAAATAATTGGGGTATGTGGCACGCAATTCGCTCACCTTACACCCTTTATGCGCCAATGACGAGAGGAATAATGCTATGCCGACAAGCGCATCGCGGCCATAATGGCATTCGGGATAAATAACACCGCCATTGCCTTCGCCGCCAATCACGGCGCCCACTTCCTTCATCTTGGTAGTAACGTTCACCTCGCCAACGGCAGCGGCCGTGTACTTTCCGCCATAACGTTCGGTCACGTCACGCAGGGCACGCGTACTGCTGAGGTTACTGACCGTATTGCCCGGGGTATGGCTGAGCACATAATCGGCAACAGACACAAGCGTATATTCCTCGCCGAACATACGGCCGTCCTCACAGATAAAAGCAAGACGGTCAACGTCCGGGTCAACTACGATACCGAGGTCGAATCCACCTCCACGCATCCGTTCCATTATGCCGCCGAGATTCTTCTCAAGAGGTTCTGGATTATGGGCGAAATTACCATCGGGAGTTCCGTTTAAGACCTCATACTCAACTCCAAGATCCTTTAACAGATCCGGCAAAATAACTCCGCCTACACTGTTTACCGTATCTACGCATACTCGGAAGCGCGCATTCCGCACAGCCTCAACGTCAACCAGCGGCAAAGCCAGAACCGCATCGATATGCTTGCGGTTATATGTTTCGTCAAGCTCGTACTTGCCGAGAGTGTCAACATCTGCGTATATAAAGCTTTCTTTTTCGGCTATGGCAAGCACTTCGTTACCGTCTGCCTTGCTGAGAAATTCACCTTTATTATTCAACAACTTGAGAGCATTCCACTGGCGCGGGTTATGGCTGGCCGTAATTATTATACCACCGTCTGCCCCAGACATTGTAACGGCAAGTTCGGTAGTCGGAGTAGTGGCAAGACCGATATCAAGCACGTCAAAACCAACGCCCATAAGCGTACCGCAAACAACATTGCGCACCATGTCGCCGGAAATACGTGCATCACGGCCTACAACAATCTTCCCCCTGCAGCCTGCCCCACCCTGCTTACGAATGAACATGGCATAGGCAGTGGTAAACTTAACTATGTCAAGCGGATTAAGCGTGTCACCAGTATGTCCGCCAATTGTACCACGAATACCAGATATTGATTTTATTAATGTCATAATATGAGAATTAAGAGTTAAGAATTAAGAGTTAAGAATTAAGAGTTAAGAATTAAGAGTTATAACATTAATATGGCCATTGCATATTTCTT
>OHFP01000914.1_pt1 | contig 12515 bp, 13 predicted proteins | sample 1567591 | NCBI WGS metagenome assembly OHFP01 (sample SAMEA3879547, study PRJEB24766) | human gut metagenome | biome: human-associated habitat; feature: feces | place: USA | collected 1985/1987 | reverse complement strand
CCGGGAAAAGCATTATTTGATCTTGTAAAAAAATATACGAATATCAAGACAAGAGTTCTTCTTCGTCCGAGGTATGGAGATTATTGCTATAACCAATATGAATTTGAACAGCTGAAAGAGGAAGTTCAGATGTACTGTGAGATGGGAGCTGATGGAGTTGTCATCGGAATGCTCAATCCGGATGGTACGTTGGATACAGCGCATATGGCAGAGCTTATTAAGGCAGCAGGAAATAAAGAGAAAGCGCTTCACCGTGCATTTGATGTCTGCATAGATCCGATGAAAGCACTTGAAGAAGCCATTGAACTTGGATTTGATACGATTCTGACAAGTGGACAGAAGGAAACAGCGTGGGAAGGAAGAGAGATGCTGAAAGCACTTCAGGAAAAAAGCGCAGGAAGAATTGAAATCCTTGCCGCAAGTGGGATTGGTGTAGAATCAATAGAAAAGCTTCTTCCATATACTGGAATTACTTCTTATCATATGTCTGGAAAGATTGTAGTGGACAGTATGATGAAATATAGAAAAGAAGGAATCGGACTTGGATTGTCGGAACGTGGAGATTATGCGCTCTGGCAGACTTCGGAAGAAGAAATCGTGAAAGCAGTAAAGGTTTTAAAAACAACAGGTTAACTTCAACAGACGTGTCTTGCACAGCTTCACAAAAACAGTTATACTCATAGGCAAAGGCAAAAAATATATTTATAAGACAAGAAAGTTTTAACAGGAGAAAGCGGATTATGATCAAAGTAATAGCAAGTGATATGGATGGAACACTTCTTGGAGACAATCACAAAGTAGCACCGGAGACAGTAGAAGCGATCCGTGAAGCACAGGCGGCGGGAATCCGCTTTATGATAGCAACCGGAAGAAGTTATAATGGAGCAATGGAAGAATTAAAAGGTCTGGATCTTGGCTGTGATTTCATTGTGGGTTCAGGCGCAGAGATACGCAACCCAAAGGGTGAAATTCTAAAAAGCATAGGATTTACATATGAGGTTTGCAATGAGGTGGCAAAGGTATTGGAAGAATATCCAATCTCGGTATTGTATTGCGCCGGACCTTATGAGTATCGTGTGGGAACACCGGAGGAAGTAGAGGAGAGTATTGTTCGTCAGATTCAGCTGTTCCATTTATCTGAGTGCAGAGACCAAATAGAGCAGTCAGAACTTTATAAGCGAGTGAAGGCAAGTTCAAGACGAATCGATTCTGTGGACGAATTAGAGAAACAGGGAATTATAATCCATAAGATTTTCCTTTTTACAGGCGATCTGGAGATGCTTGATAAGATCAAGCGCAGACTGATGCAGAATCCAGAACTCGCAGTTGCGTCTTCCTTCTATAATAATCTGGAAATCACGGTAAAAGGAGCGGAGAAAGGACCTGCGATTCAGGAATATATTGAATCTTTAGGTTATACAAAAGAGGAAGTGATGGTGTTTGGAGACAGCCTGAACGATTACTCTATGTTGTCTATGGATTTTGGAGCAACTGTCGCGATGGAAAATGCAGATGAGGAAGTGAAGCGGGTTTCAAAATATGTTACAAAGTCAAATGAAGACTTAGGGGTGGCATATACTATTCATGAACTGTTGAAAAAGCAGGGGAAAATCAATTCAAATCGTGAATAACTTTTCAAAAAATGAAACTGTATGTTGATAACACAAAATGAAAGCGAGGCAATTAAGATGGATGTAAGACAGAAAAGAAACAAAGTACTTGGAGAACGTGTGGTGAAAGCACTTGAATCTAGAAATATGGATGCTTATTATGCTGAGACAAAGGAAGAAGCAGTGCAGAAAGCACTGGAGTGGATTCCGGAAGGAAGTACGATCAATATGGGAGGTGCCTCTTCTGTACACGAATGCGGTCTGATTGATGCGATAAAATCCGGAAACTATAATTTCTGTGACAGAGATAAAGCAGCTACACCGGAAGAGAAACAAGAAATCGCGAGAGCAGCTTTTTCCTGTGACTGGTTTCTTGGAAGTGTGAATGCGATGAGTGAAGATGGAGTGTTCATCAATATTGACGGAAATGCAAACCGTGTAGCAGCATATGCATTTGGACCAAAGAATGTACTTCTAATTGTTGGTATGAACAAAGTTGTAAAGACACAGGAAGATGCAATGAGCAGGGCAAGAAATGAAGCTGCACCTGTAAATGCACAGCGTTTTGGAATTGATACACCATGTTCCAAGGCTGGAAGCTGCTTTGACTGCAAGAGCCCGGAATGTATCTGTTGTCAGATTCTGGTAACAAGATTCAGCCGTCAGAAAGGTCGTTTCAAAATTATTCTTGTAGATGAAAATCTTGGTTTCTAGTAGCTGGAGAAGGGAAAAAGAATGGGAAGAAATAGAAAGAAGCCGGTGCGCCACAGATTAGAAAAGCGACAGAAACGAAGCAGGCAAAAGAAAAAAAGCGGTTTATTTGACAAAGTAACAATGGTGATCCTGGTTGTGGCAGTCTGTGTTTTTGCATTTTCGCTTTATCAGCTGGTACGCACAATGGTGCCATATTATTCTGGTGGAAAAGAGTATGATAAGCTCAAAAATAAAGCAATCACTGTACAGGAGCAAACAGATGATCCGGGAGATGTATCGGGAGACACATTTAAAGTAGATTTTGATGTGCTTTTGCAGGAAAATCCAGATACGGTAGCCTGGATCCGGTTTGATGAACCATCAATCATCAGTTATCCGGTTGTAAAAAGTGCAGATAACAAAGAATATCTGACAAAGACGTTTTCCGCAAATGATAATAAGAGTGATTTTTCAGATAGAAATACAATGATTTATGGACATAACCTGAAAGTTGGCGGAGAAATGTTTTCGCAGCTGAAAAAGTATGAGGAAGAATCTTTCTATAAAGAACATCCGAATTTCTATATTTATACACCGGATGGAAAAACAAGGACTTATACCGTGTTTTCAGCAGCTGTCGTGAAGGATACTGCAGATCAGTATAATCTGACTTATGCGACAGACGAAGCGTTTGAGAGTTATTTGAAAATGTGTAAAGAAGATTCAGCATATGACACAGGAACAGAAGTGAATGCGCAGTCTCAGATTGTCAGTCTTTCAACTTGTACCAATGTAAGAGAAGATGAGAGATTCCTTTTGCAGGGAGTATTGACGGCGACAGACGGAGGAGAAAATTAGAATGGCAGACAGATTTGATGTAGGCGACATTATTAAGATGAAGAAACCGCATCCATGCGGAAGTCAGGAGTGGGAGATTCTCCGGGTCGGAGCGGATTTTCGTCTCAAATGTATGGGCTGCGGGCACCAGATCATGGTGCCAAGAAAATTGGTAGAAAAAAATACAAGACAAATTACAAAAAAGGCTTGAAACAACAAATTCTTTATGGTATTATAAGAAACTGTGACATGCTGATGGAACAATTCCAATCAGTCATTCAATTTCCTTGTTCCCGGGAGGAACCGGGGGCCAAGAGACCATAAGGAGGTAAAATAAGATGAATAAGTATGAATTAGCTGTTGTTGTAAGCGCAAAACTCGAAGACGAAGCAAGAGCAGAAGTAATCGAGAAAGTGAAAGCAATGATCACTCGTTTCGGCGGTAATGTAACAGACGTTGATGAGTGGGGCAAGAGAAGATTCGCTTACGAGATCCAGAAAATGAAAGAAGGATTTTATTACTTCATCCACTTCGAGGCTGAAAGTACAGTTCCAGCTGAAGTAGAGCAGCGTATCCGCATTATGGACAATGTACTCAGATATTTATGCGTGAAACAGGAAGCATAAGCGGAAAGAGGTATATATGAATAAAGTAGTTTTAGTAGGACGGTTAACAAGAGACCCAGAAGTGAGATATTCACAGGGAGACAATGCTACAGCGGTTGCAAGATATACACTTGCTGTAGATCGCAGATTCAGAAGAGACGGTGAGCCGACAGCGGATTTTATTCCGTGTGTTATATTCGGACGTTCCGCAGAGTTTGCTGAGAAGTATTTCCATCAGGGAATGCGTGTCTCTATTTCCGGCCGTATTCAGACAGGCATCTACACGAACAAAGATGGCGTAAAAGTATATACGACAGAAGTGATCGTGGAGGAACAGGAATTTGCAGAAAGCAGAGCTGAGAGTGATGCGAACAGAGCGAACTTCCAGCACCAGGCTGCACCGGCACCGAGTGCGGATGCAGGAGATGGCTTTATGAATATCCCGGAAGGTATTGATGACGTATTACCGTTTAACTAAGTCGGAAAGGAGATAACCATCATGGCTTACGAAAAAGGAAGCAGACCAGAGGGTGGATTCAAAAGAAGAGGCCCAGCTCGTAGAAGAAAAAAAGTTTGCGTGTTCTGTGGTAAAGAGAACAACGAAATCGATTACAAGGACGTTGCAAAATTAAAAAAATATGTTTCTGAAAGAGGAAAAATTCTTCCTAGAAGAATTACAGGAAACTGTGCTAAGCACCAGAGAGCTCTTACAGTAGCAATCAAGAGAGCTAGACACATTTCTCTTATGCCTTACGTTCAGGACTAATTGAGATAATTAGCTAATAGCAAGATCGAATTTTTGGAGAAATTCAGAAATTCGATCTTTTTACTTTTTCTAACTCATTTTTGCGTATTTTTTTGCATAATACAACCTATAGCATCTTAGGGGAAAAGATGCTATAATAGATTAGCTATATTGTAATTAGTCACAGATGATGGTGATTGATAGTAGTCCCAGGTGAGGTATTAGTTATGAAAAGGAATAAAATGCAGCTGAAGGGACAGCTCAGAATGTACATGCGATGGCCGCTGATCATGACACTTCTCTTGATTGGCATGGATGTATGGATGTACATGGTGGACAAGAAAGCCGGACTTTTGATGTCAGTGATCATAATTATATATGTAGGAATCGCTTTTTCGCTGTATTTCTATAACAGATCTTTGATCCTGGCAGATCTGATCCAGTTTTCAGTACAGTATAAAGGTATTGAAAACCGGTTGCTCAAAGAACTGGCAATTCCCTATGCGATTGCGCTGGAGGATGGGAGGATTCTGTGGAAGAATGATTGCTTTTTGAATCTGACAGAGGGTCAGAGAAAAGAACGTTATCTGAACCGTATGATTCCAGAATTACATCCGGGTGTGTTTCCAAAAAATGATGTGGATCATGTAGAATTGGAAGTAACTTATCGTGAAAGAAGTTATCAGGCAGAGCTTCGAAAAGTATCATTGGAGGGATTCAGTGAGAAAGAAGAGTTGCTTCAGATTCCGGAAGAGCAGGAATATTTTGTTGCAGTTTCTTTAAGAGATGTAACAGAACTGAATGCCTACATCCGAGAGAACGAAGATCAGCGAATGATTGCCGGATTGATTTATATTGATAACTATGATGAAGTTATGGAGAGTGTTGAGGAAGTCAGACAATCCCTTCTTGTGGCATTGATCGACCGTAAGATCAATAAGTATATCGGAGATGTAGATGGTATCGTAAAGAAACTGGAGAAGGATAAATACTTTATCGTACTTCGAAAGGATGCTTATAAAAAACTGAAAGAAGACAAGTTTTCTCTTTTGGAAGAGGTAAAACAGGTTAATATCGGTAATTCAAGATCAGCAACACTGAGTATTGGTTTGGGATTGAATACGGCAACGTATGCGTTGAGCTACCAGTATGCGCGTGTGGCAATCGATCTTGCACTTGCCAGAGGCGGAGATCAGGCAGTTATTAAGGATTGTAACGGAATAACTTATTTTGGTGGTAAGAAGGAGCAGACAGCGAAGAATACACGAGTGAAGGCGCGTGTTAAGGCTGAGGCACTTCGAGAGTTTATTGTGACCAGAGACAAAGTTATTGTTATGGGTCATAAGATTGCTGATCCGGATTCTTTTGGTGCATGTATGGGTATTTACCGTGCTGCAGTAAGTCTGGAGAAAAAGGCACATATTGTGATCAATGAAGTTACAGGATCTGTTCGTCCGTTGTACGATGAGATTCTGGAGAGCCCTGCATATGAGGATGATATTTTTATTACGTCAGAACAGGCATTGGATTATGTGGATGACAATGCAATGGTCATTGTAGTAGATACGAACAAGCCACAGATGACAGAGTGTCCGGAACTCTTGAAGAAATCAAAGATGATTGCAGTGCTGGATCATCACAGGCAGAGTAGTAATATTATTGAGAACGCGGTACTTTCTTATGTGGAGCCGTATTCTTCTTCCACTTGCGAGATGATCGCAGAAGTTCTACAGTATATGGTAGATGACATCAAATTCCCGGCACTTGAAGCAGAGTGCATGTATGCCGGAATTATGATCGATACGAGAAACTTTATGAACCGTACAGGTGTGAGAACCTTTGAAGCAGCAGCATTTTTGAGAAGATGCGGTGCAGATATTACACGGGTACGCAAGATGTTCCGTGATGATATGGCATCTTATCAGGCAAAGGCTGAGGCAGTCCGCAATGCAGAAGTTTATCGTAAGGAATATGCGATTGCAGTATGTCCAAGCGATATTGACAGTCCTACAGTGCTTGCAGCACAAGCGGCGAATGAATTGCTGGATATTAGCGGAATAAAGGCTTCTTTTGTATTGACAGAATATGAAAATAAGATTTATATGAGTGCGCGTTCCATCGATGAAGTGAATGTTCAGATTATCGCGGAGAAGCTCGGTGGAGGCGGTCATATTAATTCTGCGGGAGCACAGTTTGACCACACGAATATGCATGAAGCAGTCAGTGCATTGAAAGAGACCATTGATAAAATGATAGAAGAAGGAGATATTTGACAATGAAAGTTATTTTATTACAGGATGTAAAATCTCTTGGAAAAAAAGGAGAGATCGTAAACGTAAATGATGGATATGCAAGAAACTTTATCCTTCCAAAGAAGCTTGGACTGGAAGCAACAGGAAAGAATCTGAATGATCTGAAGCTTCAGAAGAATAACGAGAAAAAAGTTGCGGAGGAGAACCTGGAGGCTGCGAAAGAACTTGCAGCTAAGATCGCAGAAGCTAAAATTGTAACACACATCAAAGTTGGAGAAGGCGGAAGAACTTTCGGTTCTGTATCAAGCAAAGAGATTGCAGAGGAAGTAAAAGCACAGTTGAATCTTAATGTTGATAAAAAGAAGATCCAGTTAAAAGAAGCGATCAAGACACTCGGAACACACAACGTGTCTGTAAAGCTTCATCCACAGGTTACAGCAGAACTGAAAGTAGTTGTACAGGAAGAAGCATAAGGAGACGAAATCTTTATGGATATGGAAGCAGCAATGAAACGAATTCCTCCGCACAGTGCGGAGGCAGAGCAGGCAGTGCTTGGTGCGATGCTGATGAACAAGGAGGCCATCACGGTGGCCTCCGAGATATTATCAGGGGATGATTTTTATCAGACAGCATATGGAATCTTGTTTAATTCTATGGTGGAACTGTTTCATGCGGGAAAACCGGTCGATCTGATCACCTTGCAGGAATATCTGAAAGAAAAGGATGTCCCGCCAGAGATCAGCAGCATGGAGTTTGCAAGAGATTTGCTGATGGGAACACAGACTTCTGCGAATATCAAGAGCTATGCTGAAATTGTACGTGAAAAATCAATCATGCGTCGCCTGATCAAAGTAAATGAAGAGACGGCAAATGCCTGTTATCTGCAGAATCAGCCATTAGAGGAGATTCTGGAAGATGCACAGAAGCAGGTTTTTGCACTTGCAGAGACTGGGAATTCAGAAGAGTATGTACCGATCAAGCAGGTTGTACTCAATGCATTGGATGTAATCGAGCGTGCGTCTAAGACAAAAGGAACAGTAACAGGAATTCCGACAGGATTCATTGATCTTGATTATAAGTTGTCCGGTCTGCAGCGCTCAGACCTTGTACTGATCGCAGCCCGTCCTTCCATGGGTAAGACAGCGTTTGTATTGAATATCGCACAGCATGTGGCATTTCGTCAGAATAAAGCAGTAGCAATCTTCAGTCTTGAGATGTCCAAAGAGCAGTTGGTAAACCGTCTGTTCTCATTGGAGTCTCATGTGGATGCACAGATACTAAGAACCGGTAATCTGTCAGATACGGATTGGGAGAAGTTGATCGAAGGAGCCGGAACAATAGGATCATCAAGAATGATCATTGATGATACGTCAGGTATTACGATTTCAGAGATGCGCTCAAAGTGTAGAAAATACAAGCTGGAGATGGGACTTGACCTGATCATTATCGACTACTTACAGTTGATGAGCGGAAGCAATTCAAGAAAGAATGAGAGCCGTCAGCAGGAGATTTCTGAGATCTCACGTTCTTTGAAAGGTCTTGCCAGAGAATTAAATGTGCCGGTGCTTGCACTGTCACAGCTGAGCCGTGCGGTTGAGCAGAGAACAGATAAGCGTCCGATGCTTTCAGACCTCCGAGAGTCCGGAGCAATCGAGCAGGATGCCGATGTCTGTATGTTTATCTATCGTGATGATTATTACAATCCTGACACGGAAGATAAGAACATTGCAGAAATTATTATCGCAAAACAGAGAAACGGCCCGATCGGTACAGTGCGTCTTGCGTGGATGCCACAGTACACTCGTTTTGGAAACGAGCTGCGTCAGCAGGATCAGGAGATATAAAAAAGAAAAGGACAGGCACTTGTTGGAGAGCGCCTGTCTTTTTTCGGTATACAAATCCAATAAATCTACCGGTATGTGCAGTGTGCAATTAGAAATCGCAGAAATGCTATGTAAATCTTTTTTTGAATCTCAGTACCGGACTATTCTTCACACTTTCTCTTCGGGTCGCCTGTTGCTGGCGAATCAGGCTGTCCAGTTTACGGAAATGTTCTTCTTCCTGCCGTTCTTTCGCCTGGAAAAGAAAATCCATCTCACGTATGACATCTGCGGTGACCTGAGTGCTGATTTCTTTTTCTAATGCTTTGTTATTTTCAGAAACGACTTCCGTAAGTACCTCTCCGATGAGTGAACGTACATGTTCCAGTTGGGTCTTTGTGATGACTTCGACCGGAGTAGTGGTAGTGGCCGGTTTGCACTCAGATGTCAGGTCAGGTGCGGGTGTTTTGGTAAGGGCATTCTTTTCCTTGTTTTCAGTGTGTCTCATTATCTGACGTGTAGATTTCAACTCTGGGATCAATGGCTTCAGATCGCGAAGCAGAACCCCTTCATTCTTAAGTTTTTTAATACAGCAAAAGAGCTGGATATCATCCTGGGTATAATATCGATGTCCCATCTCTGTGCGGCCGATCGGAATATGAAGTTCCTCTTCCCAGTATCTTAAGACATGGGATTCTACCTGAACTTTCTTGGCAGCTTCAGAGATCATAAATCTGGTTTCACCCATTGATTTTCTATCCTCCTGTCAGAATCATTGCGATTACTGTTCTGATTTCGCTACATTTATTATAGCATAGAGAAATTATGAAAGGAGTGCTAATCGTTCGTCAAATTATGGCAAAAAATGGTAATTGAAGAAAGGTATGGAATACAAGAGAAAAAGTTGTAAAAAAAGAAATCCTGCCGCATCTGAATCAATCAGACGGGCAGGACTTCTGCGTTTTGTGATCACTTAGCGCTTATAAATTATGCTTCAGAGATAGCGCCTGTAGGACAAGCAGCCTCACAAGCTCCGCAATCTACACAAGCATCAGCATCGATCTCATATTTGCCATCTCCTTCAGAAATAGCGCCTACTGGACATTCGCCTTCGCAAGTACCACAGCTTACACATTCATCACTAATTACGTGTGCCATTGTATGTACCCTCCTTTTTTGGATTACGATAGGTTTTTCCCTTTTCGTTATCCTCATTTTAATACAAGACGGGGAAATATACAAGAGTTCCTGATGTATTTATTTGAGTAATTTATAAGTTAGTCTTATAGAACTTATGAGCGTGGAAAATAGAAGATTTCTATCATAAATTAGTAAAAAAACGAAAATTCACGAGATTTTAAGAAATTATCTCTTCCATTTTTCAAGGATTCGTGTATCATAATGGATTGAGAGTTAAAAAGTAGAAAACATAGAGATAAAATTGTGTAAATGAAAAGAAGGAGAAAGTTATGCGGAAACGAAATGTAAGAGCAGTGATTGCGGCAGCACTTTGTATGACGGTACTTGCAGCCGGCTGCGGAAAGAAGGCAGATGATCCGGTTTTTACAGGGGATAAGACAGAAGCACCGGTATATCAGGCAAATCTGGATGCAATTAAATCTTCTGCATATGCATCGGCAGACAATCTGGATCTGGAACCTGGAACTTATATTTCTGTAATCGGAAGGGGATCTTCAACACCATATTGGAATCAGGTAAAGGCAGGGGTAGAGCAGGCAGCAACTGACTTGAATACAGCACTTGGCTATTCAGGAAATGATAAGGTGAAAGTATTATACAGTGCACCGGATGAGAATGATAATATCGATCAGCAGGTGAATATTCTGGATGAAGAGCTTGCACGTTATCCGGATGTGATCGCAATTTCCAGTGTAGATGCAAGCGCATGCTCCGTCCAGTTTGATCTTGCGATTGAGAATGGAATTCCGATCGTAGCATTTGATTCAGGAAACAGCTATCAGAATATCCAAAGTACTTGCAAAACGAATAATATAGAAGCGGCAACAACAGGAACAAAGAATTTCTGTGAGAAGATCGGTGACAGTGGGGAGATTCTGTTGCTTGTGCATGATACAGTATCAGATACGGCGAAAGAGCGTGAGGCAGGAATCAAAAATGAACTTGCAGCAAATCATCCGAATGTGACTGTTACAGAGACAATTTATCTGGATCAGCTCGAAATGTTGAAGAAACAGATTGTAGCTGAACAGGTCGGGGTAACACCAGAAGAACTGGCAGCCGCAGAAGCAGGAGAAAAGAAGGAAGAGACAACAGGAACAGGTGATGCTTCCGAGACAATTGCAGATGCAGCATCGAATGCGGATTCTTCATCAGCAGACGAAAGTGCGAATGAGACAGCACAGGAAGTGGACAATGAATTGTCCGAGAAGATGCAGCAGGTCAACGATGGCGCGGCAAAGATGAGTGATGAAGATGCAATTCGATATTATATGGAGAAACATCCTGATTTAAAAGGATGTATTGCTACGAACGAGACAGTAACCCAGCTTGCAATTAAGACGATGGATCAGCTTGATGCAAAAAAACATATTACATTAGTGGGGTTTGATGCAGGAAAAGAGCAGGTTAATGCATTGAAAGATGGAAAGGTGGATGGACTTATTGTGCAGAATCCTTTTGGAATGGGATATGCGACAGTAGTTGCAGCGGCACGTACAGTTCTTGAGATTGGAAATGAAGCTGAGGTCAACACAGGATATGTGTGGGTGACAGCAGACAATATGAATGACGATACGATAACACCGTTCCTTTACGAATAAGTTGAAAATAAGTCGAACAATTTCATAAAAGAAAAGAGCTTGTCAGGTAAAATAAAAACATCAGGTTTTATACTTCATTCTGAAATTCAGAAATATAGAAGTAATAAAATCCTGATGTTTTCTATTTTATTCACGTTGTCCTTTAAGCTTTGCTTAAAGAAAAAATAAATTCGGTGCCAACCCCTTCTGTACTGATCACATTGATATGTTCATCGTGAGCCTGTATGATTTCTTTTACGATCGAAAGTCCAAGCCCGGTTCCTTTCTTATCCTTTCCACGGGAAAGATCTGATTTGTAGAAACGCTCCCAAATCTTATTGATTTCCTTTCTTGAGATTCCGATTCCATGATCTTTTACGGAAACAAAGATTTTATCATTTTTCGTTGTTACTTCTACTGTAATAGAAGAGTCATTCTCACTGAATTTAATCGCATTATCCAGAAGATTATAAAGAACCTGTTGGATTTTGCGTCGGTCCGCCATTACATTGATCTGTTCAGACAGTAGAAAGAGCTTAATGGATATATGCTTCTGAGTACAGACACCCTCGAAAGACTGGGCAGTATGTTTGATCATCTCCTGAATATCAAAGGAAGTCTTATTGAGCAGGAGCTCTTTTGTATCAAATTCGTTCAAAGTAAGAAGATCCGTTGTCAGGTCAGTCAGTCGTTCCGTTTCGAAGAGAATGATATTTAAGTATTTCTCATGAAGCTCTGGTGGGATTGTTCCGTCTGCCATTGCTTCTACATACCCCCTAATTGAAGTCAACGGGGAACGGAAATCGTGGGATACATTTGCTACGATTTTTTTCTGATAATCATCAGAGTCTTTCAGTTGTGTAGCCATATAATTCAGTGATGCGGATAAATATCCGATCTCATCATGCCTGTTTACCGGAATCTCGTAATCCAGATTGCCCATGGCATATTGCTTCGCAGCTTCTGTGATCAGCAACAATGGTCGATGGACGAAGAAATGGAACCCAAGCAGGAAGATGAAGGACAACAGGAAAATAACTCCAAGAGAAATATAAACCGGAACCATCAGCGTGCGGCATCTTTCGTTGATCAGAGAGACCGGGCTGTGAATGATCAGATATCCCTTTGTATAAAATCCCTGTGTGACAGGAGCCATTACAGTAATCATATCTT
>OHFP01000912.1_pt1 | contig 12523 bp, 9 predicted proteins | sample 1567591 | NCBI WGS metagenome assembly OHFP01 (sample SAMEA3879547, study PRJEB24766) | human gut metagenome | biome: human-associated habitat; feature: feces | place: USA | collected 1985/1987 | reverse complement strand
CCGGCGACATGGGAGGAGACGTGGAGCAGTTCCTCACCGACTACTTCTTCGGCGAGATATACAGCCGCGGCGCCCTCGACCTACAGACACGCGAGCTGCTGGGCTACTGCGTGCTGACGACCCTGGAAGCCGAGAGCCAGCTCCGGTCGCATTATCACGGCAACATCAACGCGGGCAATACGCCCGAAACGGTGACGGCCGCCGTAATCCAGTGCCTGCCCTACATCGGTTTCCCGGCCGCCATCAGGGCGCTGCGGATCATCGGGGAACAGCAGGCCGCCGATCGAGAGCGCGCCGGCGGGAAGCTGGTGCGGCTGTCACGGATTGCCGTGGATCCCGCACAACTGGATGCCTACAACGCGCTCCTGAAGGAGGAGATCGAAGCCTCGATGCGTCTGGAACCTGGGGTATTGACTCTCTACGCCACCGCCGAGAAGAAGGCGCCGAGCCGGATCACCATCCTTGAAATCTATGCCGACCGGGCAGCCTACGAAAGCCATCTTCAGACACCGCACTTCCGGAAGTACAAGCAAGAGACACTGTCGATGGTCAGGGAGCTGGAGCTGGTGGACGTCGAGCCGCTGATCCCGGAATTGAAAATCAAATAACACGCGAATAGGATGATGAACAAAATGATGCTGACCATGGCGGCCGTCATGACCGTGAGCGCTGCCGCCTGCGCCCAAAACCGGGGAGAAAAGCGTATGCAAACCGATAACAAGGCGCTGGTCGTCTATTTTTCAGCGACCGGTACAACGGCCCGGGCAGCCCGAACGATTGCGGAGGCCACAGGCGGCACTTTGTATGAGATTGTTCCGCAACAAGCGTATACCTCCGACGATCTTGACTGGCGCAACCGGCAGTCGCGCAGCTCCGTCGAGATGAACGATCCGCAGGCACGTCCGGCATTAAAAGGTACAAAAGCGGATGTTGCGGCCTGCGATGTCATCTTCATCGGCTATCCCGTCTGGTGGAATCAGGCGCCGCGAATTGTCAATACATTCATTGAAAGCCATGACCTGAAAGGCAAAACACTCGTTCCGTTTGCCACATCCGGCGGGAGCGGCATCTCGGGCAGCGTGAAAGCATTAAGAGAAACCTATCCCGACCTGAAATGGCAGGAGGGTAAATTGCTGAACGGAGCGAACCGGAATGCCATCCAGAATTGGGCCCATGACGTAATGAAAAAGCAGTAAATCTCATAATGACAAACAGACTGGTTTCTATTTCGTGACCCGGTAAGTTGACAATTTTTCAGGTTTTCTGCTTTCAAAAAATAAGAATCCGACAAGCCTTGCGGTGTACAAGGTCAAAACTGTTTGAATCAAACAAATATCAGCTATTTCCTTCAGGAGTTCATCATCGCACCCGACAGGAAGGACGCCATGAGGTCGCGCGGACAAATACCGGGCATGTCCGCATCAACAACAAAGGGAGAACCGGATTGGTTCTCCCTTTGCCGTTGGAGCGGAAAACGGGACTCGGACCCGCGACCTCAACCTTGGCAAGGTTGCGCTCTACCAACTGAGCTATTTCCGCATGGTTTTCGTTTGCGAGTGCAAAGGTAGGCAAAAAATCCGAATCTCCAAATTTTTTATGTTTTTTCATGCGAAATTTTTACCAATTCCCCTGCCGACAGTACACAATCCGCCTTTGCAGCCCTCAAAGCGCCACAATCCACACGACTGCCGTATGACCGTACACACCACCCTACGCGCGCTGCCCTGCCTGCCCCGTTCGAGGCCATACGCAGCACACGGTCCCAACCGGTTCCGCCCCCGGGAGCGCAGCCCGGCAACCGTCTGACAGAACCGGTCGTCGCCGAAATGCCGTCTGTTCGGTCCGCCGGTCGTTCCGACCGGGTCGAACGCATGCGACGGTCGGAGCGAACGAATGGGCCTATCGGACGAAACAGTCGGGCCGAACGGGCAAACGAGACGAACGTAACAAACGCAACAAACGCAACAAACGCAACAAACGCAACGAAAAATCTGCTGCGTCAATAAAGCCGGACTGGCTGTAACGGAAAGTGCCGACGGAAACGGAGGCCTACCGGTCCGACTCGTCGCCGAAAATACGGATGCGGGCATCGAGCGGCTCGAAGCTCTTCTCCGCGGGATGGTCCAGCGGCCGGCCGAAGGGCATCTGGGCGACGAGCCGCCACGTCGCGGGCAGTTTCCACTCGCGGCGCACCTCGTCGTCGATAAACGGATTGTAGTGTTGCAGCGAGGCGCCGAACCCCGCATCCTCGAGCATCGTCCAGACGACCAGCTGGTGCATGGCCGAGGTCTGCTCGGACCAGTGCGGGAAGTTGTCGGCATACTCGGGATACTGCTGCTGAAGCGTGCGCACGACAGCCTCCTCCTCGAAGAAGAGCACCGTGCCGTAACCCGCGGCAAAGGCGGTGTCGATCTTGCGCTCCGTGCGCGGGAAGGCCGCCGCGGGCACGATCGGCCGCAAAGTATCCTTGACCAGGCTCCAAAGTCGGCCGTGCTGGGCTCCGAGCAGCAGCACGAGACGTGTCGACTGCGAATTGAAGGCCGACGGGACGTATTGCACGCTCCAGCGCAGAATCTCCTCGATTTCGGCATCTGTTACAGGCGATTCCGGGGCCAGCGCGTAGTAGCTGCGGCGGAGGCGGAGCGCCTCCTTGAATGTTCTCTCCATGGCGATCTCTGTTTTTACGGTTTATGGCAAAGGCATGCAACTTTCATGCGAAGGTACGAAATATTCCCGTCGTGCGTTATCTTTGCGGTGATGAAACACGCAATCGAACTCTTTTCGGAACTCGGCCGACGGCTGGAACGCCTCGGCGAGGATGCGGCCTCGCGCAAGGTCATCGCCCGCGCCTGCGAGGCCAACGGCTGGTTCACACCACTCGAGGTATGCCGTGCGGCCCGGGCCCTGGCGACGGAGATGCTCACCGAAGAGCGCCTCCGAGAGTGGCTCGCAGCCTACCCGCTTCCCGTCGCACAGGCGCGCAACGTACTGGTCATCATGGCCGGGAACATCCCTCTCGTAGGGTTCTTCGACCTGCTGTGCGTCGTGGCGGCGGGCCACCGCTGCCTGGTCAAGCCTTCGGCCAAGGACCGCGTGCTGATGGAGCACATCGTCGCGCAGCTGCGCGACATCGATCCCGAGGCGCGGGTCGTCCTCTACGACGGCACGCAGCCGGTCGATGCCGTGATCGCCACGGGCAGCGACAATGCCAACCGCTACTTCCGCGCGCAATACGCCGGAATCCCCGCCCTGCTGCGCGGCAGCCGGCAGTCCGTCGCCGTGCTGTCGGGCTGCGAAACGCTCGAACAGCTCCGCGGGTTGGCGGACGACATCTGGGCCTACTCGGGACTGGGATGCCGCAGCGTGTCGCTCCTGTTCCTACCCGAAGGATATGACCTCAAGCTGGAGATGCCGGATGTAAATCCGAAATACATAAACAATTACCGTCAGGAGAAAGCACTCTGCGAGATGAGCGGAACCCCCTACGTCGACTTCGGTCGCGCCGTGGCCGTCGAACAGCAGGAATTCCCCGCGGCATTGAGCCGCATTGCCTTTGTCCGATATAAAACACCGGAGGAGGTGACGGCATGGTTAACACAGCACGACAACGAGTTGCAGTGCGTGGTCACCACCCTGCTGCCGCACAGCCGCCGGGTGGACTTCGGACGGGCGCAGTCGCCCTCGCTGACCGACTGGCCCGACGACCGCGACGTGCTGGAATTTCTCTGCGGGCTGTGAGCGCGAGCCGCTTTTTTCACTACATTTGTACGCAAACAGACACAAAAAACGATACGGATATGTCGATGGTTTTCCGATTCCGGATGTTGAGCGACGAGAACGACCACTTCGTGCGCGACTACGAGGTGATGTACGACATGACGCTGCTCGACTTCCACCACTTCATTCTCGAGACGCTCGAATACGAGGAGTGCATGGCGTCGTTCTTCACGGCCAACGAGCGCTGGGAGAAGCAGCGCGAGTTTACGCTCCTCGAGATGGGCGACGATATGACCGGGGCTCCCGAACTCATGGAGCACGTGACCCTCGGGCAGATCATCCACAACCGCCGCGACCGGCTGATCTACCTGTTCGACCTGCTCGGCGACCGCGCCTACTACCTGGAGCTGACCGGAGCGTATGAGGCCGAGAAGGGGGCCGTCTATCCGCGCGAGATCTACGCCCGGGCGGAGGCTCCCGACCAGTACGACCCCTCGAAGAACCGCGACGACGAGGAGGGTTCGGCCTTCGACGAGATGATGGGCGACTTCCGCGACTTCGAGGGCGACGACTCCTATGACGACGAGTACTAAACGGCTGGTGGTCCTCGTCGGGCCGACGGGCTCGGGGAAGACCGACCTGAGCATCCGCCTCGCCCGGCGGCTGGGGGCTCCGATCCTCTCGACCGATTCGAGGCAGCTCTACCGCGGCATGCCGATCGGCACGGCGCAACCCACGGCAGAGCAGCTGCAAGCTGCCGAACATCACTTCATCGCGTCGCACGACATCACGGAGAACCTGAACTGCGGAGCCTACGCAGAGCAGGCTCTGGCACGACTCTCGGAGCTCTTCGCCACACACGACTGCGTCGTGGCGGTCGGCGGCTCGGGGCTCTACGTGCAGGCGCTGTGCGACGGGATGGACGACCTGCCGCGCGCCGACGAGGCGCTGCGGGCGGAGCTGATGCGGCGGATAGACGAAGAGGGACTGGAGTCGCTTGTCGGGGAGCTGCGGCGGCTCGATCCCAACTACTGTGCCGGTGCGGACCTCCGGAATCCCGCACGCGTGGTGCGGGCGCTCGAGGTCTGCCTCCAGACCGGACGCCCCTACTCATCGCTGCGCACGGGCATACGCCGCGAGCGGCCCTTCGAGGTGGTCAAGATCGGTATCGACCTGCCGCGCGAGGAGCTGTACCGACGCATCGACTGCCGCGTCGACCGGATGCTGGCTGACGGACTGGAGGCCGAGGCGCGGGCGCTGTATCCGCACCGGGAGCTCAACGCCCTGCAAACGGTCGGCTACCGGGAGCTGTTCGACTATTTCGACGGAAAGATACCCTACAACGAAGCCGTGCGGCTTATCAAGCGCAACTCGCGCCGCTATGCCAAGCGGCAGCTCACGTGGTTCCGGCGCGACCCCGAAATCCGGTGGTTCGCGCCCGATGACGACGAAGCCATCCTGGCCGCCATCGGCTGACGGAAGATCGGCTAACGCACGGTCGCTGCGGCCGGCGTCCGCGTTTTTTTTTGCGGAGGCAAAAGCCGCAAGGGCTTGTAAAATCGGAGAATATTGCGTACTTTTGCCGTCGCCTTTCGCAGAAAAGGCGTGTGTGGCTCGGATGGTGGAATAGGTAGACACGCCGGACTTAAAATCCTGTGACCAGCAATGGTCGTGCGGGTTCGATTCCCGCTCCGAGTACCGAAAGCGGGCAACCTTCGTGGTTGTCCGCTTTGCTTTTTCCGTACCCGCCCGAATCAGGACCGGACGGTTGTCCGGAGCAATCGGGGCCGGGCACTGTCCGGAGAAACCCGCACCCGACACAGCTCGCCCCGTCGCTGCAGAGAAACCCGCTCCCGGCACAGGTTGGCAGCCATCACCGCAGAGAAAACCACACCGACACAGCTCGCCCCGTCGCTGCACGGAACGGACGGCCGCGCCCCGTAGCCGTCACAATTTCTTCTCGGTCTATCCGTAAATCTCGTTGAGCAGCCGGGCCAGCCGGACGCCGCCGCGCAGCAGCTGCATTTCAAGGATCGGTGCAGCCCAGTTGACGTAATCATACGAAATCTTCGTGCCTTCCGGCGTGCGGTCATAGACCTCCGAGCAGATTGCCTGCGTCTCGAGCAGCCAGTCGCGCGGCGTGCCCGTCTGCAGACGCATCTCCTCGTCGTCGGGCAGCCGGTCGATCTGCTCGCGCCACTCGGTATAGCTCCAGCGGTGCGCCGACTCGATGAGGTTCGTATCCCACACCGCGTGGAGGTTCGTCGCCTTGCCGAAATAGACCACCGGCACCCGGTTGCCGCCCAGATCGGAGAGATGTCCCGTGTGCATCGGGCAGTGCATGTCGCCCACGAGGTGGATCAGCATCTGTAGCTGCACCCGCTCCTCGGCAGGATCCAGATCGCCCGACTTGAGGCTTGCGACCAGGTCGTTTACGGCCTTCAGCACGTCGCCCTTGGGATTGGCTGCCATGCTCTCGAGCGTCTCGCCCGCATCGATGTTCAGGTAATGCCACGTCTTCGTATAGGCGTATTCGGGCGTGTGGCTGGCGTTGTCGAGCCAGTTGGCATAGTAGACGGGCGAGTGTCCGCCGAGGACCTTGTCGATGCGTTCGGCCGCCTCGGGCGTCAGGTGGCATTCGGCAATGCAGGCCGTCACGTCGTGTCCCTTCTGCCCCCACGCCGCGGCACTCCGCACGGCCAGCAGGCAGGCAATCAGTAGCAGGATTCGTTTCATCATCGCATTGTTTTGGGCGCGGTCCCCGCAGCGTTTTTTTGCCGCACGGCCGCGGATCGTTCTCCGCAAAGCTACGATTTATTTCCGAATCCGGCGGCATGATCCGCCGAAAAAACGGCTGCAACAGGACGGCAGCGAGACGACAACGAGACGACACCGGGAAACGCGGCGCGCCCCGGACCGGCCGGAGCGAAGGGGACTTCGTGGCGCCCCGGGCGGGAACAGGACGCGCATCGGCAAGCCCCCGCTTCGTGCACAAAAAACGGGGAAGCCGTCGGCCGCCCCGTTTTCCTGGTTGGATGATCCAAGGAAGTGTAGCCCCTCCCCTTTCACTTTTTACTTTTTACTTTTTCTTTTCACTTTTCACCTTTCGATCAGTGGTTCATCGTGGCGAGGAACTCCTCGTTGCTCTGCGTAAGACCCATCTGCTTCTGGAGGAACTCCATCGCCTCGACGGGCGTCATGTCCGAAAGGTACTTGCGCAGCACCCACGTGCGGTTCATCACGTCACGCGGCAGCAGCAGGTCTTCGCGGCGCGTACCCGAAGCGATGACATCGACGGCCGGGTAGACGCGCTTGTTGGCGAGCTTGCGGTCGAGCTGCAGCTCCATGTTGCCCGTACCCTTGAACTCCTCGAAGATCACCTCGTCCATCTTCGAGCCGGTGTCGATGAGCGCCGTGGCGATGATCGTCAGCGAGCCCTTCTCCTCCGTATTGCGGGCCGCACCGAAGAAACGCTTGGGCTTGTGCAGCGCATTGGCGTCCACACCGCCCGAGAGGACCTTGCCCGAAGCGGGCTGCACGGAGTTGTAGGCGCGCGCCAGACGGGTGATCGAGTCGAGGAAGATCACCACGTCGTGCCCGCACTCGACCATGCGCTTGGCCTTGTCGAGCACCATCTCGGCCACCTTGACGTGGCGCGAGGCCTGCTCGTCGAAGGTCGAGGCGACGACCTCGGCCTTGACGTTGCGCGCCATCTCGGTCACCTCCTCGGGGCGCTCGTCGATCAGCAGCACGATCATGTAGACCTCCGGATGGTTGTCCGCAATGGCGTTGGCGATCGCCTGCAACAGCATCGTCTTGCCCGTCTTGGGCTGGGCGACGATCAGCGCACGCTGCCCCTTGCCGATGGGCGAGAAGAGGTCCACGATGCGCGTCGACATGTTGTTGTGGCCGTTGCCCGTCAGGCAGAACTTCTCGCTCGGGAAGAGCGGCGTCATGTACTCGAACTGCACGCGGTCGCGGATGTACTCGGGCTTCAGGCCGTTGATCTCGTTGACGCGCACCAGCGGGAAGTACTTCTCGCCCTCCTTCGGGGGACGGATCGTGCCGTTGACCGTGTCGCCGGGCTTCAGGCCGAAGAGCTTGATCTGCGACGGCGAGACGTAGATGTCGTCGGGCGAATTGAGGTAGTTGTAGTCCGCCGAGCGGAGGAATCCGTAGCCGTCGGGCATCACCTCCAGGACCCCTTCGCCCTCGATCTCGCCGGCGAAGTCGTCCTTCGTGATGACCTCCTCGTCGAGGTGCTGCGCCTCGGTCGCCTCGCGGCGTTCATGCCGCTCGTGCCGCTCCGCACGGTCGCGGTGCGGGTGTTCCGGGGCCGGTTCACCCCCCTGCGGCGCCTCCTGCGGGGTCTCCGCGGCGCTCTCCGGCGCGGCGGCCTGCTGCGCCTTGGGCTTGCGGCCCCGGCGCTTGGGCTCGGGACGGGCAGCCTCCTCCGGCACCGCTTCGGATGGTTTCTCCGCGGCAGCCGCTTCTGCCGGCGCGGGTTCCGCTGCCGCACCGCCCGGCTCCGCAACCGGCGCCGCAGCCTCCGACTTGGGAAGCCGGGGACGACGCCCCCGCGCGGCACGCGCCGGTGCGGCCGGTGCAGCCTCCGGCGTCGTCTCGACGGCGGCCGGAGCCCCGGACTGCGCCGAGGCGACAATCTTATCTATGAGTTCGCGCTTTTTCACCATCACGTTGTCTATGCCGAGCGTCTTGGCTATCTCACGCAGTTCGGCAAGGTTTTTCCCTTCGAGCGCTTTCAGATCTTGCATACGGACTATTTGTTTTCTTGAGATTTTCACAGCCGGACGGTCGCCCGGCCTTCAGGAATTTCGCTTGCAAAGATAGTGCATATTTTTGAATTTCAAAATAAAAAGTACGGACACCGGGGCCTCCGGACCACCCCGGCATGCGAAAATACCTACTTATGGGGATTGCCACACGCCGTTTTTTCCCGACCTTTGTTCCGGAAACAATGGAAAAACGATTCAGCCATCGCATTGTTTGTATTGTTACTGTTTGTGTGTGGAAAACCTCCCCTTTTGCGGGAGGTTTTTTCGTGCGCCGCCGCCGGGTGTGGAATATTTCCACACGGGTGTGGATTATTTCTACATTCTTTTCGCTATCTTTGAGCCCGAAAATACCGCTATAACGCTGTCCGAAAGCAATTTGGCATTTTCACGGCAGTGTGGCCCGCGGATTGGTAACATGTATGGAAACCCTTGTAAACACCATTTCGATATGAATCTGGACAGACTCAAACCGGACCTGACGAAGCTGAACATGGCCGAACTGAAACGGACGGCCTCGCGCGTGAAGCACGTCCGCGTGCGGATGAACCGCAAAGACTGGATCGGCCTGGCCGCCGCCGTGCTGATTGCGGCCGGTGTGCTCTATCTGATCCTCCGCCCGCGCCCGGCCGTGATCGAGCTCCCGGTCGTGGCCGTGGAGCCCGTGACGACCGAGGACGTGAACATCTACGGCGAATACGTCGGCCGCATCCGCGCCCAGCAGTTCGTGGAGATCCGCGCCCGCGTGGAGGGATACCTCGAACGCATGCTCTTCGCCGAGGGTACCTATGTCAAGAAGGGCCAGACGCTCTTCATCATCGACCCCAAGCTCTACCGCGCCCGCGTGAACAAGGCCAAGGCGCAGCTCAACAAGGCCCGGGCCCAGGCACAGAAGGCCGAGCGCGACCTGAACCGCATCCGTCCGCTCTACGAGCAGAGCGCCGCGAGCCAGCTCGACCTCGACAACGCCATCGCCTCCTACGAGAGCGCCGTGGCCGACGTCGTCGTGGGCGAGGCCGACCTCACGCAGGCCGAGATGACGCTCGGCTACACGAGCGTGATCTCCCCCATCGCGGGCTATATTTCCGAGCGCTACGCCGACATCGGCACGCTCGTGGGTCCGAGCGGCAAGTCGCTGCTGGCCACCGTCGTCAAGAGCGACACCGTGCGTGTCGACTTCAGCATGACGGCCCTCGACTACCTGCGCTCGAAGGCCCGCAACGTCAACCTCGGGCACAAGGACTCCACGCGCAAGTGGGATCCCTACATCACCGTGACGCTGGCCGACGGTTCGGAATACCCCATGCGGGGTCTGGTCGACTTCGCCGACCCGCAGGTCGACCCGCAGACGGGTACCTTCTCCGTGCGCGCCGAGATGGCCAATCCGGACCACATCCTGCTGCCGGGCCAGTTCACGAAGGTCAAGCTGCTGCTCGACGTGCGCGAGAACGCCATCGTCGTGCCGACGAAGGCGCTGGTCATCGAGAAGGGCGGTGCCTACATCTACGTGGTGCGCCCGGACAGCGTCGTCGAGAAGCGCTTTGTCGAGACGGGTCCCGAGCTGGGCAACAACACCGTCATCGAGCGCGGTCTCTCGTCGATCGAGCGCATCGTGGTGGAAGGTTATCACAAACTCTCGCACGGCATGAAGGTCGAGCCCGTCGCCACCGTCCGCGAAGAGGATAAAGTGCAGGAGGAGTAGCCCATGAAAGCCGATTTCTTCATCGACAGGCCCGTCTTCTCGACGGTGCTCTCGATCGTCATCGTCATCGTCGGCGCCATCGGCCTTGCGCTGCTGCCCGTCGACCAGTATCCGCAGATCGTGCCCCCGGTGGTCAAGATCTCGGCCTCGTATCCGGGTGCCGACGCGCAGACCGTGACGCAGGCCGTCGCCACGCCCATCGAGCAGGAGCTCAACGGCACGCCCGGCATGATCTACATGGAGTCGTCGAGCTCCAACTCGGGCGGTTTCTCCGCCACGGTGACCTTCGACATCTCGACCGACCCCGACCTGGCGGCCGTCGACATCCAGAACCGCCTGAAGGAGGCCGAGGCGCGCCTGCCGGCCGAGGTCGTGCAGAACGGCATCTCTGTCGAGAAGCAGGCCTCGAGCAAGCTGCTGACCATCACGCTGCTCTCGAACGACCCGAAGTTCGACGAAATCTACCTGTCGAACTACGCCACGCTCAACGTGCTCGACATGCTGCGCCGCGTGCCGGGCGTGGGCCGTGTCTCGAACGTCGGCAGCCGCTACTACGCCATGCAGATCTGGGTGCAGCCCGACAAGCTCGCCGACCTCGGACTGACGGTCAAGGACCTCCAGGCGGCACTCAAGGACCAGAACCGCGAGTCGGCCGCCGGCGTGCTCGGACAGGCCCCGATGGAGGGCGTCGACGTCACGACGCCCATCACGGCGCAGGGGCGTCTCTCGTCGGTGAGCGAATTCGAGGAGATCGTCATCCGTGCCAACCCCGACGGGTCGATCATCCGCCTGCGCGACGTGGCGAACATCTCGCTCGAGGCCCAGTCCTACAACACCGAGAGCGGCATCAACGCCGGCAACGCCGCCGTGCTGGACGTCTACATGCTGCCGGGCGCCAACGCCATCGAGGTGGCCTCGTCGATCAAGAGTACGATGGAGGAGCTGAGCCGCAACTTCCCGGAGGGCATCACCTACAACATCCCCTTCGACATGACGACCTACATCTCCGAGTCGATCCACCACGTCTACCGCACGCTCTTCGAGGCGCTGCTGCTGGTGATCCTGGTCGTCTTCCTCTCGCTGCAGAGCTGGCGCGCCACGATCATCCCGATCGTCGCCGTGCCCATCTCGCTCATCGGTACGTTCGGCGTCATGCTCATCTTCGGCTTCTCGCTCAACCTGCTGACGCTGCTGGGTCTGATCCTGGCCATCGGTATCGTCGTCGACGACGCCATCGTCGTCGTCGAGAACGTCGACCGCATCATGAACGAGGAGCACCTCTCGCCCTACGAGGCCACGAAGAAGGCCATGCGCAGCCTGAGCAGCGCGCTGATCGCCATGTCGCTCGTGCTCTGCGCCGTCTTCGTGCCCGTGAGCTTCCTGTCGGGCATCACCGGACAGCTCTACCGGCAGTTCACCATCACGATCGCCGTGTCGGTGGTCATCTCCACGATCGTGGCGCTGACCCTCTCGCCGGTGATGTGTTCGCTCTTCCTGCGTCCCGACGACGGGCACAGGAAAAACCGTTTCTTCCGCCGCATCAACCTCGGGCTGGCCATCGGAAACAACTTCTACGGCCGCACGATCGCCCGGGCGCTGGCCAACTCGCGGCGCATGTTCGCCGCCTTCGGCATCGTGCTCATCGGCATGTGGCTGATGAACCGCCTGCTGCCGCAGAGCTTCATGCCGCAGGAGGACCAGGGATACTTCACCGTGGAGCTGGAGCTGCCCGAAGGCGCGACGATCGAACGCACGCGCACGGTGGCCAACCGCGCCATCGACTTCCTGATGGCGGATCCCGACGTGGAGTACGTGCTCAACGTCACGGGTTCGAGCCCCCGCGTGGGCACGAACCAGGCGCACAGCCAGCTGACGGTGATCCCCGAAGGCGATGACATCCACGAAATGCTGGGTTGGATTATGCCGCGTTTCAATCAGTTCAGCGTGAACCGTTCTTACTTCAGCTGGTTGCTGGGCAACAACAAGGAATATGTGCTGGATGCCCGCATCAAGGGTGGTGAACGCCACATGATCATGTCCAATGAGTACGACCGTGTATTCCCGATGGATATCTTCCCCGAATATCTGGTGAAAGCTATCATTGCGGGTGACATCGACCGTATGGAGGCTTTGGGAATCTACGAAGTAGCTCCCGAGGATTTTGCCCTCTGCGAATTCGTTTGCTCTTCGAAGGTAGAAGTTCAACGTATCGTTCGTGCAGGACTCGACATGCTTCGCGCCGAAATGGCGTAAATTTGAGTTCTTAAGTTTTTGAGTTCTTGAGTTTTTAAGTTGTTGCGACCAGAAGATG
>OHFP01000911.1_pt1 | contig 12546 bp, 9 predicted proteins | sample 1567591 | NCBI WGS metagenome assembly OHFP01 (sample SAMEA3879547, study PRJEB24766) | human gut metagenome | biome: human-associated habitat; feature: feces | place: USA | collected 1985/1987 | reverse complement strand
CGGCTGCGCCGTACTTCCCCTATTAACTACGCTACGCTCCGTGAACAGGGGAAGACAATCTTGATGCTGCTGAAGCTCCACGGCTTAAAACAGTCACAACAAAGACACACCACCACAGCCGCTATTCGGCACTACAATGGAGCCCAAAACAAAGACAATCAATCGAAGATTACAGCTTTTGACAATGGCGATACTTATACTCAGCGACCTTGTTGCCCACGAAAGCCATAAGGAAATAGACAACCACAAGCAACCACATCATATAATACTCGTGGCTCACATCAGAAAGCGTCGCCCCATTAGCGTTCATCCTCACGAATGCCTGCATCGCCCAAGTTGACGGGAAACACCCTCCGAGGAATTGCAGGAAGTTGTTCATTCCAAACGTTGGCCAAAGCACTCCGGAAAGGAACAGCAACAGCACGGATGTGAACACAATCAACAAAAACACCGTCTCACGCTCACGCGACAGCAATTGCAACGTAAGTCCCAAGAAAATCACACCAAGCATATAAGGCAGACACATCAGGAACTCTTCCCAAAGACTGCCCATCTGCGGATAACTGAATATCGCAGGGACAAAATATATCAGATAGAACAATTGCAACACATAAAGAATCAGATAAACCGCAGCCTTGCCAAACAACCGGGCCACAGTACCCGACCCGACAGTGTCGAGCGGGTCTATTCCGCCGTTCATACGACGCCGTTCATAGATTGCTCCTCCCATCATACAAATAGCGAGCAGCATAGTCTGCTGCACGACGAGTATCACTATTCCGGGAAGAAGGAATGTGGCAAATCCCTGCTCCGGATTTCCGAGCGGATAATACGCGCTCCCGACAGTAGCAGGTATTGAAGGAGCTGCCGCCCCGAGCCTGCTTACTTCCTCCACCCGGATATCGCTGCCAAGATCCATGGTGGATTCCGTCAAAGCCATAAGCAGCGACTTATAACGTATGAGCAGCGACATATCGCAATAAAGCGTCACCTGCCCTGACTCCCCTCTTCCAATGTTGCGGTCGAAATCACGGTCGATAAGCACTATCCCGTAGCTTTTCTTCTCAGCCATAAACCGCTTTGCCTCTTCCATATCGGCGGCATAGCCAGCCACCATCGCGGCTTCCGAAGCGTCGATACGCCGGCAAAGATCGCGGCTTTTCGAGGAACGGCTCTGATCAACGACCACGACAGGCACATCGCGGTCGAGCTCCGGATTATAAATCAACGCATAGACTACCGGATACAGCAACGGCACAAGAAAAAGGAATATCAACACACCCTTATCCTTCATCGCAAGCCGGAATTCGTTGCATACAGTCCGGAAAATATCGTTTATGAATTTGCCAACTTTTCTCATCTTAATCAAATTATCAAGGCACATACACAGGATTGAGCTGCGCTTTTTTCAAACGTCCCGCCACAAATAACGGCAAAAGCAAGAATGCCAGCAACGCCACGAAATAAAACCGTGAATAGTAAAGCGGAAATCCGTTGAGCGCCTGATCGGCATAAATCAGAAAATAGTAGCGCGAAGGGATTATGTACGAAAAAATCGCGATGCTGCCATACATCTGCTCCAGCGGGAAAGAGAACGCCCCGATAGAAAAGGAAAGCATCCCGAGCAGGCAGCTTATGCTCAACGCCCAGCGCAAATTAGGGACAATACCGCAAATAAACACCGCAAGAGCCTGATTGGACATCACGAAAATAATCATCGTGAGTATCATCACCCAGACATCGCAATTTATCGGATAATGCAGAAACCCGAACATATAAGCCTGTATGAAAAGGCCTACTGCCGAGAATATCACGGTATGAGGCAACAGCTTACCTATGAGCGCAAGCGTTATCGAGCCGTGCGAGGTGGCAAGCCATTCACGCGATGTGCCACGTTTTTCTTCAGAACAGATGCTGAATGCCGTAACAAGAAATATCATCAGCGCCAACGCGCATGGCACGAAAGAATTCGACACATACACGGAATAATGTGTCCAAGGATTCGACAGCTGGTTTGTCTGCAGCTTCACCGGCTGCAACAATGCCTGCACCTGACGCTCAGTGGCACCGGCGTTGATGAGATAAGTGCTCACCACCGCCGCCGAAGTAAGCGTGGAAGTGGTCTTCAGACTTTTATACAACAGCGAGCCCGGTATGTAGAAAGTGCTGTTGGTGTAGTACGACACCTGCACAGCCTTTCCTGCCATCGCGTCGCTCGTAAATCCGTAAGGAATCACGAAAAATCCGTAAATCTTACCTTCCTTCATAAGCTGCACGGCTTCGGAATAATCGGAGACCTTATTGGTTATCTCCACTTCCGGCGAGGACTTCAGATTGCGCACAATGGCACGTGTCTCCACCGTATTGTCGAGATCGACTATCGCGGTGGGGATATGCAGAGGCAGCCCTTCGCTCATAAGCGAAGTGAGCACCAGCAGCACGCTTATCGGAATCAGTATCATCGCAAATATGTAGATATACCTCTCCGACAGCTTGTGCAGCTCCCTCCTTACCGAATCCGCCAGTATCTTTCTCAGCATAATCCTACTCTAAAATCACGCTCATTCCCGGACGTAAATCCTCCAGTTGCTGCTCCGGACGCAGACGCACCTCAAAAGTGCGGCTGTCGTATTCGCCAGTCACCTTGGTGGCGCGCCATACGGCATATTCGCCCATATCCTTTATGTAATATACCTTTGCCTTCATCTCCTTCATTCCCAGCGCCGGTATCTTCACGCTGACGACAGTGTCCATCGGAAGATTCTGCAACATTGTCTCTCGCACATTGAACACCATCCATTTCTCATCAAGCTTAAGCACGTTCATAATCGGCGTGCCTATCGAAACAAGCTCTCCCTCGTGCGGAAAGATGTCGGCAATCTCGCCATCGCACGGAGCGACAAGATACTGGTCCTGCAAAATTGACTCAACTTCAGCCACCGTACCTCTCGCCGCGGCAGCCATTGCCGCAGCAGCCATCTTGTCCTCCCGTTGCGCACCCTCTTTTGCCAAATCGTATTGCGATTGCGCCGCGCGTTCCGATGCCACCGCCGCATCGTAGGCGGCTTTAGCCTCATCACGCTTCTGCTCCGATACCACGTTCTGCTTGTAAAGCGATTCAACACGCTCGTATGTCTTTTTCCTTATTTCCAATGCAGCTTTAGCCTGCTGCCAAAGGTCGTAGGCAGCCGAAATAGTCTGTTTCCGCGCCCCGGCATCGGCTTTCATACGCTGCGCGTCGGCAGCATCCTGCATAGCCAGCGCCTGCGCAAGCTTTGCATCGACCGTGGCAGAATGTATCTTCGCCAATGTGTCGCCGGCATGCACTTTCTGCCCCTCCGTCACATAGAATTTCTCCACACGCCCTGGCATAAAGCCGGAGACACGCACACTATTGGCATCAACCTCGCCCTGCACAATCTCCTGTTCCGGATTTATGGTAAGGAAACCTATTATGGCAAGTATTATCACCACAACTACCGTCGCCGCAATGGCAACAAACAATCCTCTTTCTTTTTTCTTGACCGTCATTTCATCCTCTTTGACGATATTCAAGTTTTCCATATTCTTAATATTTTTGTTTCACGTGTTGATTCAGTAAGTCAGAGTGCCGAGCACTTTCGACAGATAGACATTGCACATCTGCACATCGATTCCCGCATCGATATGCTCGGAATTGGCCTTAAGCCATGCTGTCTGTGCCTCCATCACATTGTCTATGGAATTCATACCCTCACGATAGCCCAGTTGCGCCTGCCGCAAGTTCTCATCGGCTTTCGCAAGATTGTTTTCCGTCATCTGCAACGTCTTCAGCGACTCTTTCGTCTTGAACACAGCCTGGCTCACCTGTAATTCCACTTTCTCTTTCGCCTCGTCCAACTCAAGCTGCTTTATGAGCGTCTCGCTCTTTGCCGCACGCAATTTGCTGTAGCGACCGCCCCAATGCCACAATGGGATGCTGACAGTAGCACCGACACTGAACATGCCCTTAAAACTCTTATCGAAGCCGTTGAACACGTTAGGATTGGAAAAACTGTATGCCCCCATAAGCGCAATGTTTGGCAGCATTTCCGCACGTGCCACATTCTGCTTCTGCTCGTAGAGCTTTACCGCCAGTTGCAGGCTTTGCAAGTCCGGACGGTTTTCATACACATCGTTGATATCGTAACCGTCGGCCACAATCGTCTTGAAATCCTTGGTCTCCGTAAACTCGTCGGCAAGCTGCATATTACTGTCCAGCGGCATTCCGCAAATCTGAGCCAAAGCCATCCGCGACAGCGACAATCCGTTTTCCACTTTTGTCAAGTCGATATTCGCCTGATTGAGCTTCACATCCACATTCAGCAAGTCGGCTTTTGTAGCCACCCCCTCGGCAATCATCGCCTTCACATTCCGCTGAAGAGTGTCGAGCAATGCGATGTAGCTGTCGGCAAGCTTTTTCTTCTCGCCCAACGACACAACTTGCCAATATGCCGCATCGACAGTATATATCACCTCCTTGGCTGCATTGTCGTACATTTTCCCCGAAAGCTCCCGCGCATAATCCGCCATTTTGTTCATGGCGATAATCTTGCCACCCATAAACAACGGCTGCGTCAGTGTCACCGCACCGGCAAACACGTTGTGAATGTCGTAAGTCAATGCAGATTTCGGAATCAACGCCACTTGTGAAGGAACCGGCTGCCCGTCGGGGGTAGTCAACGGCGTACCGTCGGGTTGCGTGACAACATTGTAGCCGTAAGTGCCTGTCGCAGGATTGAACGACATGGTAGGAAGCATCTGGTCGCCGGAAAGCAACGATAACTCCTTTTGATTATACATATAAGTGCCTGTGAAATCGAATCCCGGGAGATAAGCGGAAAAGGCCTCTTTCTTCTGGTATTCCGCGGCTTTGATTCGTTCTTTCGCAATCTGCATTGCCTTATTGTTGCTCAATGCCATATTACGGCACGAATCGAGCGAGAATGCCTGCGCGGCAGCTGTCGCCGGCAACACCATGGCAACAATCCATACAGTGATATTCCTAACAGAAAAACGCATATCAATCTTTTAATTGTTATTCATTAAGAAATAACAATGCGGATGTGCATTTGTTCAGAAACAATCACCGTTTGCGCCCTGAAAAGACTAAATGCTCAAGAAAAACGACAATCAGAACACCAATGACAAATCCGTTGGAAAGCACAGGCTGCAACAACGGAGGAAACAACGCCACTATATGCTGCGGAAGCAATGCCACGAAAAGACCGATACCAAGAGGTATAGCTATCGTCAAAGCGTGGTTGAACGTCGTCACGCAGCGGTTTTCAATCATCATATTGAACGCCGCAGCCAATTGCAGCACTACTATGTACATCAGCATCACCCCGATAATCAAATCGGGAAGCATGGTAAACATCCTTATCATAGGCGGACAGAATGCACAAACAATAAGACCTATGCCGCAAGGCACAATAGTGTAGCGCGAGGCACAGCCTGTGGTGGCTATGATTCCCGGCGACACGGAAAAGTCAACAGGTCCTATCACTCCAAGCATCCCCGAAAGCGCATTTCCCAATCCGGTCACCGAACATCCCCTGCTGATACGTTTCTCCGGATTGTCGGCCTTTGTCATATCCTTTACTGACTGTATGGAGCCAAGCTCGTTAATCAGCAACGCAAAAAAGCATATCAGGAAGGAGATGATTGCCCCGGCATTGAATTCCGGTGTGATGATGAAATCGCTCATCCGGATTGCATATCCGCCAGAGGCCATTTCAGGGACATCATTCCATAAGTAATAAACACCCGTGCCTGCTGCCACGGTAATGACAAGCGTCAAAGATTTCCACACACCGGACAAACGGTCGTTGATGAAGAATGTGACTATTATGGCAATTATCGTGAACGCGAAATTAAACAGCAGATCGCCTTCGCTGAATATCAACCCCAAGAACACCGGGGCAAGCGTCATGGAAATCAACCCGAGGATGGATTTTGCCAATCAATCCCGATATGGAAATAAGGAACACAGCTGCCCCGCATACGGCAATTGCCGTATATACAGCATTGAATCCGGCGGATTGTGCCGACAATATTCCGACAATCAGCACGGCTGCGGGTCCGACTACAAGCGGCATACGATGCCCCCACAAAGCTTGCACCACCATCACCAGGCCGATAACCACATACAGCTTCTGCAAATACAATGTCTGCATAGCCACATCGTCGAAAAACTGCAACTTCGCCAGCACAGCCACTGTAAGAACATTGGGAATGGATATAATGAGCCATTGCAGTCCGTACATCAGCAACTGCCACATCGGCGGCTTCTCGTCAAGCCCATATCTAAGTTTCATACAACAATCCGATTGATTACGCTTACAAAAGTAATCAAAAATCCGTACCTTTATATTATTGTAAATTCAAGTTGTCAATCTTCAAAATTAGCGGCAAGCCCTCCGCGCGAGGTCTCCTTGTAGAGGCTTGGCAAATCGTGCCCGGTGCGCTTCATCACTTCCACTACCTGGTCGAAGCTGACGCGATGACGCCCGTCCGTGAATGTCGAATATGAATTGGCATCAAAAGCACGGGCTGCAGCAAACGCGTTCCGCTCTATACATGGAATCTGCACCAATCCGCACACGGGATCGCAAGTCAGTCCGAGATGATGCTCAAGTCCCATTTCTGCAGCGTACTCTATCTGTGCAATCGTCCCTCCGAACAACTGACATGCCGCAGCGGCAGCCATAGCGCATGCCACACCGACCTCACCTTGGCATCCGACTTCCGCACCAGAGACAGAAGCATTGGTACGCACGACATTTCCAAACAATCCACCTGTTGCGAGAGCCCGCAATATGCGTTGGTCGCTGACCCCATGCGACTCTTTCAGATGATAAAGCACCGCAGGCATCACTCCACAAGAGCCACAAGTCGGCGCAGTGACAATCTTTCCTCCGCACGAATAGATCAATCCACGGCTGCGAAGGCTGCCACTCATACCTGCAGAACGCACATAATAAGTCAATGCCTTGCGCGGCAGCCCCAATCCTCCAGGAATCACCCCCTCGGTGTTCAATCCTCGCTTCACCGCTCTTTGCATCACGTTCCACACTTCCTCAAGATACTCCCATATCTCCTTGCCTTCGCACTTCTCCACATATTCCCAATATGAATATCCGTTGTGGTCACACCATGCAAGAATATCGGAAATCGTTGACATATCATAGATATGCTCCACCTGCTGCTCGTTGAATTCCTCGTTGGCAAGAGTTCCGCCGCCTATGCTGAACACCGTCCAACAGTCAACATTTCCACCGTCAGCGTCGAATGCCTCGAAACACATTCCATTAGGATGGAACGGAAGAAACACGTCAGGCTTCCAATTTATTTCCACAGGCGCTATCCCGCTAAGCACATCAAGGATTGCCGCATCCGTAAAGTGTCCTTTCCCGGTTGCCGCGAGACTTCCGTAGAGTGTCACCTTGAATTTTACCACAGGCTTGTCGCCAATCCGCTCGACAAACATCTTTGCGGCACGCATCGGTCCCATTGTGTGACTGCTCGAAGGTCCATGTCCTATTCTGTAAATCTGTCTTATCGATTCCATATGAGATGTCATTATTTTGGCAAATAAAAAATATATTCGTCGCGAAAAGAGCCGTTTTCATCTTTCACGGAAAAATGAAGTACGCCTTCTTTTATGAATCCGCATTTTTCAAGCACACGATATGAACGGTGATTGCCTGTGAAGCATGCCGCCGTGACGAATCCGATGCCAAGTTTCGTGTATGCGCAGGCAGTGGCGGCTTTTGCCGCTTCAGTCATATATCCGTGTCCCCAATGTTGCCTCCCGAGCCAGTAGCCGAGATTGCGAGCGTCGGGATTGCTCCGCCGCGTGTCGGCGTTGAAGCCGATTGCCCCGATCAGTCCGCCACCTGTTTTCAGCTCGATGGCCCATACATCCTTGCGGTTAAGGAAATATTCGCACATGATTCCTTTCGATTCATCTTCCGACATATGGCGTTTCCAACCACCGGCATCAGCTATCTGTCCATCGGAGCATATTGTATGAAAAGCTTGCAAGTCTCCGATTGAAAACGGACGCAATCTTAGCCGTGCCGTCTCTATGACTTCGGCTTGCGGCAATTGCAAATGAAGTATGGGATAAGGCTTTCCGAATCCGTCAGTATCGTCTCTTCCTGCTATTTCAAACCCTTTCGACAGATAGAAATTCAAAGCTTGCGTGTTTTGCTCATTGACATCCACTTTCCGTATCCCCTCATCGTATATGGCTATGTTGAGCAATTCTGTACCGTATCCTGATTTCCGTTTCTCCGGACTCACGAACAGCATTTCGATGCAATCGTCGCTCAATCCCATAAAAGCGACTGTCCTGCCTTTCTCCGTCGCTGTGTAAATCTTCACCCTATGGATGAATTCCTCCACAAAAGGGCGATAGAATGCAATGTCGCCGGATTTAAGGAAATCGTGAGTAGCCTTTACCGATTTCTCCCAGATACGTACTAATTTATTGATTTCTTTCTCAGCCGGATGTTTTTGTATTTGCATGATAAAAGGATTTAGTACCAGTCAACACCGTTGTTGGAGCTGCTCCGCTTATCGTATTTCAGGTCGCGCAGCAGGGATGATTTCACGGCTATATGGAAATTGTAGGATTTATAAGGACCAACCGGCACGAAGCTTGCGCTCATCGTGAAGCAGTGCAGGTCGCGCGATATCGTGCAGTTCATATACGACAGCTTTTTCGTGTCGAAATTGTAGCTTGCCGAGAAATTGAAGTTCCACCCTTTCGTAGGCTGCACACGCCCGCTGAAACTCAAATTCTGTGTCCACTTGCCTTTATAGTCCATCTTTTCCTTGTCGAAGTCGCCATAGCCATAGTTGACGGAATAGTTCACGGTAAGACTCCACGGGAAGCTCCATTTAACGTATCCGTCATCGTCGAGGTCGTAGCCGGTATCGTTGCTTTTCTCCTTTTTGCTGCCGGAGGAGTCGTAGTCGTCGATGCTGTCCACCCCGTCGTCGGTCTGCTGCTGTGTGCCGGTTGTCTTATCATCGTCCTTTTTCTTTCGTTTGAAAGTGTTGTTATTGAATGTATAACTGAACGATGTGCCGGTGTTCATCAGTTTCACCCATCCTTTCCCGGCTTTCCATCGCGGCACATTGACACGTACCGGGGAGCCGTTTTCATTGAGCTGGTATGTGTAAGGGTCCCATGTCGCCGACAGGTTGAGGTTGAAATTCTTCACAAGTCTCAACGACAACGATGTGCTGACATTACTCCAATTGAGCGAGTCTGCCGCAAAATTGTACGACTGCCCTATGGTGAAATTCTCAATCAGAGATATTTTTTTCATGCCAGTGCTGTCCTGGTCGCTCTTCACTTTCATTTCCACGTTGTTGGAAATCGACATGCTCACCTGCCCGGTCTTCCCCTGACCCACAGAGCCGAATATTCCGTCGGAGAAATAGCTGTATTTGCGATTCGTGCGCACTCCCTGGTTGTTGACATAGTCGTAGTTGCCCCAATAGCCCCAGAAAGGCGACGAGAAATCGGGCGATGCGCTGAACGAAATCGACGGACTCATCACATGGCGTATCATCTTCACCTTGTCACCTATAAATTTCAACGGCTGGAAGAATCCATAGATTTTCGTGTCGAGCGTGACCGCAGCGCTGAAATCGAAAATGTTGTAGAATCCATATGTGGTGTCCATAACTTCCTTCATCTCACCCTGGTCCCATGAACGGCGCACCTTGCGGGTGTACATCCTGTCCTGCATCTGCAAGCTCGGCGACACATTGATATAATCGAACAAGCTGAATGTAGCCGAAATAGGCACACTGTGACGCATACCATTACTCCAATCCTTTATCAAACTTTTCTTGAAAAACACATTCTGCTTTGCCGTAAGATTATTTTGAAACGACCCGGTGTACGACAACTTAATCTTCTCATACCAGCGCTCCGACCCGACCATACGCTTACGCTTGAACGGGGCAACTTGCGAAAGCGAGAAAGTAAAGTTAGGGAACGACACCGACAGCGTGGAGTCCTGCGAGCGCTGTGTGAGCGATGCCGTGGTTGACATTTGGAATTTAGAGCTGAAACGGTAGGAAAGGTTAACCGTACTGTTTTTCGTGTTTTCGGTAAATGATGAATTATAGTAGCTGTTCACATCGTTACGCGAGTAACCGCTCGTGGCAAAATTCACGCTTGCCGAAAATGTCATATTCGGATTCGCCTTGTTGTCTTGCGTGTGAGTCCAGCTGATACGGAAATTCTTTTGCTTTGAATAGTCCGGATCACCCTTTTCGCCGTTGATGGTCGTCAGGTAGCTCATATCGAAGTTGCCTGAAAACTTGTAGCGCTTCCTGTACGACGACCTCGCGGCAAGCCCCCACGAGCCTTTTGTATAAATCTCGCCTGTCAGGGCAAGGTCAACATAGTCGTTAATCGCAAAATAATAGCCGCCGTCGCTAAGATAGAAACCGCGCTGGTAATCATCACCGAATGTCGGCATTATGATTCCCGACGAATATTTCGAGGAGAAAGGGAAATAGCCGAACGGCACGGCAAGCGGAAGCGGCACATCGCACAGCACCATATACGCCGGACCGGAGACCACATTTTTCTTCGGCACGACTTTCGCCTTTGTCAGCTGCATATAGAAGTGAGGATGCTCATGGTCGTCGCAGGTAGTATAACGGCCGTTCTCCATAAAGTAAGTGTTATCCTCCATTTTCTTCGTCTTGCCACCGGTCAGATAGCCTTCACCCTGCTGTGTCACCACATCAGTTATGTATCCTCGCTCGGTCTTGAAATTGTAGCGCATCGTTTTCGACTCATATTCGCCGCTCTTGTCCTTAAACACCGGAGAACCTATTATCTCTCCTGTAGTGTCGGGACGGCCGACGGCATACACCGTGCTTTCCTTCATATCCATCTGCAACTCGTCGGCTGCGAGGTCTATTTCGCCATAAACGACTTTTGAGTCTCCATACATGAATGCCTTGTTCTGCCCGAACATCACCAGCGAATCCTTCGCCGAGAAATCAACGAAATTGTCGAGGTCAACCATCGAGCGCACAATCTTACTGCGCGGCACTGTGTCGATGGCAGCACTGTCGCGCGGTGCCACTACAGAGTCCACAGCAGCGACTATGCTGTCGGAAACGCTTGCTATGGTGTCTGATTTTTGCCTTATGCTACCGGATTCGGCAATCTTCACGGAATCCGTCGTCCCCAATCCGCCCTTTATGGTGTCGATCGCCGCCGATAGCGTGTCGTCGGGCAATTCAATCACTGCCGTATCGGCAACGGTATCGAAAGTGGCACGCAGCGAAGGGCGCAAAGCCGGGTTCTTATGCTTGCGGCGTTCGGACATTACAGCACGGATCGAGTCAATTCTCCGGCTCGACCGCAATTGCTGCGCCACGGTCGCAGAATCGGCTACCGTGTCGGCTTCCTCTCTTGTAACTGCAGTTTTGCCATTATGCTGGGCAAGCACCGTTGATGACAAAACCAGAAACAAGATTACGTATATGTGAAAACGCTTCAAACTCCTTTTATTCGCAAATACGGTGCAAAATTACACAATCGCCCCGAACAAATACCATATTGCCATATTTTTAATATTTTTTGTCGCCTTGTGACAAGGCTGTATCACGAGACTCACAACCTGCATTCCTGCATAGTTCCTTTTTGCAAACCATTTGCAAAATTTATTTGTTATTTTTGCAACCGTAATTGATAGAGGAAGTACTATGGCAAAAGCGACATTACCTGTTTTGGAGATGAGCTGTGTGGTTTGCGCCGGCAACGTCGAGCGTACCGTCAGCGGACTTGACGGCGTTGTTTCCGCTTCTGTGAATTTCGCCGCCAACAATATAACCGTTGACTACGACCCAAAAAAAATATCATTGCAGGATATGAAAGCAGCCGTACAGGCTGCTGGCTACGATCTCGTAATCGACACAGCCGACTCCGCACGACAGGAGGCCGAAAGAAACGCATATATCGCTTTGCGCAACAAGCTGGTTGTGGCATGGGTGCTTGCCGTACCTGTAATGGCACTCTCCATGTGGGGAAAAGCCATATGGACGGAATGGGCTGCCGCCGTGATGGCAACCGTGCTTCTTGCCTATTCAGGAATGGAATTCTACACAAAGGCTTGGAAAATGGCAAAGGCGAAATCCGCAAATATGGACACGCTTGTGGCGATGTCAACCGCAGTAGCGTGGCTTTTCAGTATGTTCCTGCTCATTTTCCCCGATTTTTCAGAAAGTCACGGGATGGGGCATTATGTGTATTTCGACTCCGCAACCATGATAGTGGCTTTCGTACTCACCGGACGGCTGCTTGAGGAACGGGCGAAAAACAGCACCACTTCCGCAATCCGCAGCCTGATGGATTTGCAGCCGCCGATGGCTTGGCTTGTCGGTGACGACGGCACGGAGAAGGAAGTGCCGACATCACAAATACAACCGGGGAACACCATACGGATACGTCCGGGCGGACGTGTTCCGGTTGACGGTATT
>OHFP01000900.1_pt1 | contig 12690 bp, 10 predicted proteins | sample 1567591 | NCBI WGS metagenome assembly OHFP01 (sample SAMEA3879547, study PRJEB24766) | human gut metagenome | biome: human-associated habitat; feature: feces | place: USA | collected 1985/1987 | reverse complement strand
CCTGACAGGCAGTTGCCGTGTCATTTTTCGAAAACTGTTTTACGGATACCCAGCAAGTCGGGAACCACCCCTTTTTTGGTATCATACGGAACTGCGGTGAAAGTTCAGCGCAGATTTGCCTTCTGGATCAGGCTGCGGATATGGTGGGCCAGCATCTCGATGGCGGGGCCGTTTTCACCGCCATTGGGGATGATGATATCGGCGTTGCGCTTGCTGGGCTCCACAAAAGCCTCGTGCATGGGCTTGACAGTGGCGCGGTACTGGGCGATGACGCTGTCCAGAGAGCGGCCCCGCTCCTTGACATCCCGCAGGATGCGGCGGAGGATCCGCTCGTCAGCGTCGGTGTCTACATAGATCTTGTAATCGAACAGGCTGCACAGCTCCGGCTCAGCCAGGGGCAGAATGCCCTCCACGATGAGGACGGGGGCAGGCTCGATGTGCTGCACCTCGCTGCTGCGGTTGTGGTTGGCGTAATCGTACACGGGGCAGTCGATGGCGCGGCCCGCCTTCAGCTCCTTCAGGTGCTGGATGAGCAGGTCGTTGTCGAACGCGTCCGGGTGGTCATAGTTCAGCTTGCAGCGCTCTGCAAAGGGCAGTTCATCGTGGCGCTTGTAGTAGCTGTCGTGGGAGATCAGACGCACCTCGTCCTCCCCGAACCGCTCCTTGAGCCGGTAAGCCAGCGTGGTCTTGCCGCTGCCCGAGCCGCCTGCGATGCCGATGATCAGATTGTTCATGTCCCAAAATCCTCCTGCCTGCCGATTCCGGTAGAAAAACCGGTCAGAATAAGCTATAATAGGTATATTGTTGGGGAACACCCCTGTTTCTCACTGCTTATGATATCACAAAACCACTGTTTTTGACAGAGTAAGAGGAAAATTGATGAAAAAGATCGTTTCGGCCCCGTATATCGACCAGACTGCCCGCTGGGTGAACGGCTGCGAGAGCATCAGCAGCGTGATGCTGCTGCAGGCTGTGGGCATCCCCATTGACCCGGATGTGTTCATTGAGCGCGACCTGCCCCACGCCCCCTACTGGGAACAGGAGGGCAGGCTCTACGGGCCTGACCCGATGTTCGTCTACCCCGGCGACCCCCACGACCACACCGGGTACGGCTGCTATGCCCCCTGCATCGTGCAGGCCTTGCAGAGCGCGCTGGCGCACGAGGGCGCGGCGGACCGGTTCGAGGTGCTGGACGTGAGCGGCGAGACCGCAGCGCAGCTGTGCCGGTTCATTGACGAGGGAATGCCGGTGGTGTTCTGGGCAACGCTGGATTTTACCCCGGTGCCCGAGGAGCGGGATCACTGGCTGCTGGCCGATGGCACCGACTTTGCCTGGAAGTGCCACGAGCACTGCCTGCTGCTGGTGGGCTACGATGAGGAAAACTACTGGTTCAATGACCCGTGGCATGACCACGGGGTCTGCGCCCAGCCCAAGGAGCTGGTGGAGCGCTGCCACGCGGCACAGGACTCCTATGCGGTGACCCTGCGGCGGAAATAAGAAAGGCGGAACATGAAAACAGAGAAACTGAAACAGAACGTCAAGGGCTATGTTCATCAGTTTGAGGACGGCGGCCTGCGGCTGCTGAGAAAGGGGCAGAAGGGTGTGATCCACGCCATCTTCAGCCGCTTTGGCCTGGTGCTGATCCTGCTGCTGCTGCAGGTAGGGCTGCTGTTCAGCATCTTCCGGTGGTTCGGCAACCTGTGGCCCCATTACTTTGGCGGCAGCGTGGTCGTTACATCGGCTATGGTCATCTACCTGCTCAACAGCAAGATGGACAACAGCGCCAAGATCACTTGGATGGTGGTGGTTGCCATTGCGCCAGTGGTGGGCATTCCGATGTTCTTCTATGTCAAGAGCAATTTCGGGCACAACATCCTGCGCAAACGGCTGCTGGAGCTGGAGGACCAGCTGCGCGGCTGGCTGCCGCAGAGCCAAGAGGCAGTGGAGCAGCTGAAAGCGCTCGAACCCGGCGCAGCCTCGCTGGCAAAGTACCTGTATGGGCGGGGCGGCGGCTTTCCGGTGTACCAGAACACCGCCATGACCTACTTCCCCGGCGGCGAGGCAAAGTTTGAGGAACTGCTGCGCCAGCTGGAAACGGCAGAAGAATATATCTTTGTGGAGTATTTCATCATCGACGAGGGCTTGATGTGGGGCAAGATCCTGGAAGTGCTGGCCCGCAAGGCGCTGCAGGGCGTGGATGTCCGGGTGATGTACGACGGCACCTGTGAGTTCTCCACCCTGCCCCGCAACTACCCCCGGCTGCTGGAGAAGCTGAACATCCAGTGCAAGGTGTTCAGCCCGGTGCAGCCGTTCGTCTCCACTCACTATAATTACCGCGACCACCGGAAAATTCTTGTCATTGACGGGCGGGTCGGTTTTACCGGCGGCGTGAATCTTGCCGATGAGTACATCAACCACATCCAGAAGCATGGCCGCTGGAAGGATGCCGCCGTGATGCTGGAGGGCGAGGCAGTCCGTTCGCTGACGGCTCAGTTTCTGCAGATGTGGGGCATCCTGAAGGAGCCGGAATATGAGCAGTTCCTGACCCGGCCCATTCCGGTGCCGGAAAATGCAAAGGGCGTGGCGGCTCCCTACGGGGATTGTCCGCTGGACGGCGAGCGGGTGGGCGAGATGGTCTATATCGACCTGCTCAACCGGGCCAGGGATTACATCCACATTATGACCCCCTACCTCATTCTGGACGGCGAACTGGAGACCGCCCTGAAATTTGCCGCTGAACGGGGCGTGGATGTCCACCTTATCCTGCCCGGAAAGCCGGACAAGCAGTTCCCCTACGCACTGGCAAAGAGCCACTATTCGGCCCTGCTGGATTCGGGCGTGAAGATCAGCGAGTGGAGCCCTGGTTTTGTCCATGCAAAGGTGTTCGTGGTGGATGGCAGGGAAGCGGTGGTGGGCACCATCAATCTGGACTACCGCAGCCTGTACCATCACTTTGAAGATGCCGTCTGGATGGTGGATGCTCCCTGTATCCGGGACATTGAGCAGGATTTCCAGCACACGCTGGAACAGTGCCGCACGGTGGAAAATACCTCGGCCAGCATCTGGCAGAAGCATTATCTGCTCCGTGCCACCGGAATGCTGCTCAAGGTCATTGCACCGCTGCTGTAACAGCTGAATTACAGAGCAACAGCCCCCTCAGGCTATTATGACCCGAGGGGGCTGTTGTTTTGTATGATCCTTATCTGGGGTAGCACAGCGCCAGCTTGGAATAAAAATCTTCCAGTGCAAAACGAACATCCAGATCGTGATAGACACGGATGGTTTTGCGGTCAGAAGCTTCAGCATAGGTCAGGCTGGGCAGGAACACAGGGGCCGGGCGGAGTGTCCAGTGCCCCCGGAATCCATTCTCCAGCAGGACGGCGGCGGTAGTGTTGTCGCCCAGAGTCCAATTGCCCCCGGTGCGCAGAGGAAAGCGGGGATCGTATTCGGAGGGGTACTCGTCCATCAGCTGCTGAAATAGATAGGCTCCGACTTCGCCGCAGGGCCGTACCCGAAGCGCCAATTCGGAAAGGGATACCTCGAATCTGGCGTAGACATCCTGTGGGATCTGCCAGACCGTGACAGCGCTGTCCAACAGGACACGGCAGGCGATGGGGTCCTGCTGAACATTGAATTCCGGTCGTCCGGCGGGATAGGGGCCGCCGCCGTTCCAGAGCACCGTCATGCGGGACGCGATCTCCGGGGCACGGTTCAGGGCGGCGGCAATGTTTGTCATAGCGCCCTGGGCCGCAATGTACAGGGGAGCCGGGTCATCCCGCAGAGCCTCCTGGATCAGAAACTCGACGGCTTCACAGTCGGGAGCATCCTCCGGGGAGGCGAGAGGGGCAGTACAACCATGAAGAACAGGAACATCGTCGATGTGTGCGGCGTTCAGCAGGCGGCATACCTCCTGGTAACTGCGCTCCATGCTGTGGGGCGGCAGACCCCTTTGGGTGGTTTTGACCTCGAAATGGGTGGCACAGATACCACGCACGTCAAATTGCGGAGTGAGCAGATGGTGCAGGATGGCAAAGTCATCATCGCCTTCGTTTTTTGCATCGGTGTCAATGATGACCCGCACCCGGCAGGCCTCCGGCGGTGCAAATTCAAGCCGCGCAAGAAGTTCAGAGCGTTCCATGTGGTGTTCCCTCAGTTCAGCTTTGCCAGCGCTTCGTTCAGTGCGGCCAGCTTTTCTTCATCGAACATTTTGTTGCTGTAGAATTGCAGATCGTTCACCGAAATGCCCCGGGAGCCGGGCTCCTGCTGCACATATTGGGCCAGCTCCGGCAACAGCTGCTGGATCAGGGCAGCGGACTGAGGAGTGTCCAGCAGGGTGCCGATCTTCATATCAAGACAGAATTCCTTGACTTCCTCCGGGGCGGGCACCAGCACGTCGTGGTTGAAAATGTGGTTCAGGAAGCCGAGTGCCATGCCCTGCCACACTGCGGATTCCGGGTTTTCCGGATTTTGGGGATTGGCAATGTGGCGGCTGCCGGTGGAGAAGCCGTGGTCGCCGTAAGCAAAGATATGCATCTCATAGGGGATCTTCCGCTCTGCCAACAGGGTGGCAAACTGCAGGGACTGCGTGGCGGGCACCAGATGGTCGCCCTGAGTGGCAAAAAGGAAGGTAGGGGGAGTCTGGTCATCCACCTGCTGCAGCAGGTCCGGCAGCTCCATGCCCAACGCCTTGCCCGGGACGCTGAACACAGCGTAGCCCAGCAGCATGGCCGCGGGACGGACCCGGCCCATGGTGCCCACCGAGGCGGCAAGATGCCCGCCGGCAGAGAAGCCTACCACGGCGATCTGCTCCGGGTCGATGTGCAGGTCGCCTGCGTTCTGGTGCAGGTAGTCCATGGCCTCCTGCGCCTCGGCAAAGGCATTGGTATAGACCTCCTCCACCGGACAGTTCTGGGAGACGCTGTACCGCAGCACAAAGGCATTGTAGCCTGCGTTCAGGAAGGCCAGCGCTACAGGATCGGCTTCCCGGTCTGAGCAGAAAGCATAGGCTCCGCCCGGAAAGATCAGGATCGCAGGGCAGCGGTCCAGAGCAGGCATTTCGGTGCAGGGATCCTGCAGGTAGCAGGTCAGCTGGGCATTGTGGGTTCCCATGGGGATCTGAGTGATTTTCATAGTTGGCTCCTTTTTCCTGTAATAAAACGGGCCTTCGTACAGATAACCCCAAAAGGCAGGGGGGTCCCTGTGCGAAAGCCCAAAATCGACTTTGTTATTCTGATATCAATATAGCAGATAGCAGAAACACTGTCAAGAAGATTTACTGGTATTCCTTTTCCATTGAGAAGCCCCGGCCGCTGACTTCGGTCACGCGGCTGACGATGAGGAAACAGGCGGGGTCGATGGAATGGACCAGCTTTTCCAGCCGGGGCAGCTCCCGGTTGGAGATGACGCTGAGCAGCACCTCGCTGGGCTCGCCGGTGTAGCCGCCCTCGCCGTGGAGCACGGTCACGCCGCGGTCGATCTCAGCCAGAATGGCGGTGCGGATTTCATCCGACCGGGTGCTGATGATCTTGACCTCGGTGCGGCTGTCGCCCAGCATCAGCATCTTGTCCATGACGATGGTGTGGGTGATGACCAGCACGATGCCATAGAGCACCTGCTCCGGCTGGCTGAACGCCGCCTGTACCAGCAGGATGGCGATATCAAAGAGCATCATGGTGATGGACACCGGCCAGCGGAACCATTTCTGCAGCACCAGCGGGGGGATATCCATGCCGCCGGTGGAAGCGCCCGCCCGGATGACCATGCCCAGCGCAACGCCGATGCCCAGACCCGAGAAGATGGTACAGAGGAAGATGTCCTCAGTCAGCACCCGGCCGTCCAGCAGCCGCTCAAACAGTGCCAGAAAGGCGGGGCTCAGCACGCTGCTGGCAAGGGTGTTCAGTGCGAACTTCTTGCCCAGCACCGCCCAGCCCCACACCAGCATGGACATGTTGAAGAGGAAGAGGAAACCGGAGACGGAGAGCCCCGTCAGCCGCCCGAAGGCCAGCGCGATGCCGGTGGCACCGCCCGTGATGAGCCCGGCGGGCTCCAGAAACAGGGCCACCGCCAGCGAATACAGTGCGTTGCCCAGGATGATAGCCAGACTGTTCAGCAAAAGCTGCTGCCAGCGACGAGTAGATTTCATAGCAGTACCTCCCATACTATCCTTATAATACAGGAAAAGTGAGAAAAAAGCCAGAACCTCTCAGGCTCTTTGCGCCAGCTCCCCTGGCAGGGGAGCCAAGCTGCGTGCTGCTATTCTTGCCTCTCCTATTAGGAGAGGTGTCTGCGAAGCAGACGGAGAGGTTTTATTACTCCTCGTCCAGCAGCCGCAGACCCGCCGTATCGGTCACGGGCAGGGAGAACACGATGGCTCCCGCCTTGGGGCCTGCCCCCTGCATGATGGCCTGCATGATCTGGTTTTTCAGGGTGGTGCGGGACACGATGAGCACCAGCTCCTTCTCGTTGACCAGATCCACCCCCATAAAGTGGGCGGCACCCTCCATGCCGGTGCCCTTTGCGTGGATGACGGTGCCGCCGCCAGCTCCGGCGGCGCGGGCCGCGTCCATGATGGAGCCGGTGTGGCCCTGATTGGCAATGACGAGCAGCAGCTCATAGCGGGTATCCTTCAAGGTGCTTTCCTCCTTCAGTGCAAAGGTCTGGTGTTCGGTCAGGAATTGCAGCGCCCGCTTGCCGCCGATGCTGCTGACCGGGATGATGAACGCGATGCCGGTGCCCGGCACATCAATGCGCATTTTACGGCGCAGGTCTTTTTGCAGGCCGGGCCAGGTCTCGGCGGTGATCATGGCAAAGAGCACGGCCTTTTCGGTCTGCTCCAGCCCCAGGGTGGAAAGGGTCTCCCGCACCGCTGTGCCTGCACCCACCGTGCGCAGGCTGACCGTGATGCCGTGCTCCTCGTAAAGGGCCAGAAAGGCATCGGTGGAGTGGCGGTCGGTGATGGTGACGAGCCAGTATAAAGTATTCACAGCAGGACCTCCTTACAGCTCGATGATGGCATCATCCGGCAGGTCGGCAAAGGCAAGCGCGGCAGCGGGCACAGGCTGTGCCTGGCGGGCCCGGCGCTGCTTGAGCTGGGCCATCAGACCCATGAGCTGCACCGTGATGAGGGGGGTCATGGCGACCATAGCCACCACGCCGAAGGCATCGGTGACGATATTGCCGCCCACGGCCACACAGGCACCCTGCGCCAGCGGCAGCAGGAAGGTGGCCGTCATGGGGCCGGAAGCAACGCCGCCCGCGTCAAAGGCGATGGCGGTGTAGAGCTTGGGCACCACGAAGGAGATGCCGATGGCAAAGGCATAGCCCGGGATGAGGAACCACAGGATGGAGATGCCGGTGAGCACCCGCACCATGGCAAGCCCCACCGAGAGGGAAACGCCTGCCGAGAGGGCTGCGCCCATGGTGCTGGCGGAGATGGCACCGTCGGTCACTTCCTCGACCTGCTTGTTCAGCACATAGACGGCGGGCTCGGCCTTGACGATGAAGTAGCCGATGAGCATTCCGATGGGCACCAGAAGCCAGCGGAAGCTCTGGCCTGCCAGCACCTGCCCCAGATAATTACCGGCGGGCATAAAGCCGATGTTTGCGCCTGCGAGGAATAGCACAAGACCGAGATAAGTATAGGCCAGGCCCACGCCGATGCGGCCCAGCGTCCGCCGGTCGAGCCTGAGGGCAGCCAGCTGGAACACGCCGAACATGGCGATGATAGGCAGCAGGGAGGTGGCAATCTCCTTGATGTAGGTGGGCAGGCCCTCGTGGAAGAGCTGCCACAGCTCCACGGAATCGCTGACGTTGGGCAGGATGGGCGGAACGTAGGTGCTGTCGCTGGCCTGGAACGCAATGCCCAGAATGAGCACCGCCAGAATGGGGCCGATGGAGCAGAGCGCCACCAGACCAAAGCTGTCGTCCGCGGCATGGCGGTCGGAACGGATGGCGGCCACGCCGACACCCAGCGCCATGATGAAGGGAACGGTGATGGGGCCGGTGGTCACGCCGCCGGAATCAAAGGCCACGGAAAGAAATTCCTTTGGCACAAAGGCGGCCAGCACAAAGATGAGCCCGTAGAACACCACCAGCAGCTTGGGCAGGGCAATGCCCAGCAGCATACGCAGGAAGGCGACCACGAGAAACAGCCCCACGCCTGCCGCCACTGAGAGGATGAGGGTCATGTTGGGGATGGAGGGCACCTGATTGGCCAATACCTGTAAGTCGGGCTCCGAGATGGTGATGAGGAAGCCCAGCAGAAAGCCGACACCGATGATGAGCGGCACGCTCCGGCTTTTGGTGAGCATTGCGCCCACCCGCTCGCCCATGGGGCTCATGCTCATCTCCGCGCCCAGCGTAAAGAACATGATGCCCACAATGATCATAGCCGCGCCCAGCAGGAAGCAGAGCAGGATGCTGGGGGAGACGGGAGCAATGGAGAAGCAGAGCACCAGCACGATGGCCACGATGGGCAGCACCGCCTGAAGCGCTTCCAATAATTTTTCCCGCAGTTTGGGGATGGATGCCTTGAGAATAATGTCCACCGACCTTTCGAGAAAATATTTCCGCAGTGTACAAAACACATGCGGATATATGAATAGTATACCGAAAAGCGGAAAAAGGGGTCAACTAAGAAACGGTAAAGATGGATAAATGAGCGCAAAATTTACAAATTGGATATCAAATGGAAACCGATGAGAAATAAAACGCCCGGCGGGACAGACCAGCCGGGCGGGAAAAGCATTATTTGACTTCCTGTTTGCCCAGAACGTCTGAGGTGGGGGTCTGGAAGGTGGGGATGTCGGCGTAGGGATCGGGGGTCGTATCTGCAGGCAGGCTCTTCATGTACTTGTCCATGGATTCGGCCACCTGCTTGGCAATGGCCACGGCCTCGACCACGGTACGGGCACCCATAACGGCATCGCCGCCGGCAAACACGCCCTCGCGGGTGGTGCTGCCGTCCTCGCTGACGGTCAGCAGGCCCTTCTGGTTGGTCTCGATGCCGGTGGTGGTCTTGACGAGGTTGCTCTCCGAGCCCTGGCTCACCGAGACGATGACACCGGTGTGGGGGTAGAAGGTCTCGCTGCCCTCTACCTGCACGAACTTGCCCTCTTCGTTCTTGACCGTGTCGCGGCAGATCAGGCCGTTTTCCCGGATCTCCACCGGGGCCTTGCAGAAGCGGAAGCCCACGCCCTCGAGCTTGGCATAGCTGACCTCGTACGCAGAGGCGCTGATGCAGCTCTCGTCCCGGCGGGCATAGCAGGTGACATGGCGGGCACCGTTGCGGATGGCGGTGCGGGCGCAGTCCATGGCCGAGTTGCCCACGCCGATCACGGCGATGTCATCCCCCAGCCGGAAGGCCTTGGAGTTGGCCAGATAGTCGATGCCGAAGGCCACGTTGCCCAGGGTCTCGCCCTTGATGTGCATGGCGTTGGCCTTCCACAGACCGGCACCGATGAACACGCTCTTGTAGCCGTCGCGGAACAGGTCATCGATGGTGATGGTCTTGCCGATGGTGGTGTTGGGCCGGACATGGATGCCCTTGAGCTCAAGGTGGCGGTACTGGAAATCGTCCAGCACGCTGTCCGGCAGGCGGTAGTTGGGGATGCCGTAGCGCATGACGCCGCCGATCTTATCCCGGGCATCAAAAATGGTGATATCGTAGCCCCAGCGCGCCAGCAGCACGGCAATGGTCAGGCCGGCAGGGCCTGCACCCACCACGGCGGCCTTCATGCCGTTCTTGGGGGCGGGGCCCTTGGTCATCTTGTTGGCATAGGTGGTGGAGATATAGTCCTCGATGATGGAAAAGTGGACAGGATCGTGGCTGGGCATCCGGTTGCGGATGCAGTGGCCCTCGCACTGGTTCTCGTGGTTGCAGACCAGAGAGCAGACCGTGGTCAGGGGATTGTTCTCAAACAGCATCCGGCCTGCGGCATCCAGCTCGTTTGCCTTGAGCAGACGGATGACCTCGGGGATGTTGGTGTGGATGGGACAGCCCTGCTGGCACATCGGCTTTTTGCAGCCGAGGCAGCGGTTGGCTTCGTCCAGAACGTGTAATGCCATGGAGTTCCTCCTCTTGTCCCACAGGCTGGGGACGCTTCGTTGTATCCAATACTATCATTATGATACACCGAACCGCTGCCGGGATACAAGTGTGGAAATGTAAAAATTTCAGGAGAAAATTTTGCTATTTCGTCAAAAAGATAATTTTTTGACGAAGTGCGCTCCCCATCGGCTCCGGCTTTTTACGACACAGTGCGCCAAAATCACAGGCCCGCAGCTGTGCATCCACCACCGCCCGGCAGGGGGCGTTCTGCTCGGCCAACCGCGCAAGGGAGTGGGACACCGGCAGTGCGGCAGCCTTCAGGAGGGGAAGGGCATCCTTCTGCGCCCCCAGCAGGTGGAGATAGGGCGGCAGGGCGGGGAAGGCATCGGCAGAATAGTCCAGAGCGGCATCCATGGCCAGGCGGCGCATCCGTGCCCGTGGATAGCGCACGGTGGTCAGGCTGTCCAGCAGCTCCGCATGGGTGGTGCTGGAACGCACGGCGGCTTCCAGCCGGTGCTCCAGACCTTCCGAAATGCCCCGCACCTGGGCAAACGGCGCGGTTCCTGCGCACCGGCTGCGCAGAAGCGCCAGCTGACAGCGCTGGGCGGCCGCAAGATCGGTGTACTGCCCGGCGGCAAAGGCTTCCCGGTAGAGCGGCAGGACTTCCGCCGGAACATAGGGAGCAGCGGCATCAGCTCCGCCACTCTGCCAGAGCGTGCGCAGGGCGCTGGCACTGGCAAACTGCCCTCCTGTTTCGGTCAGGGCCTGCCCATGACCGGCACCCTGCCGGGGCAGGGGGATCGGCACCAGAGAAGCTCCCAGCTCCAGGATGGCCTTGCAGTATTCCACGGCCAGATTGTTGTTGGGCTTGTCCAGCAGGGCGGCAAGGCCGGTGCCCGGGCAGACTGCTTCCACCGCTGCCTGCCGGGCTGCCGCAAAGCTGCGGGCCCCGGCAGCAAGCCGAGCCTTGAGGGCGGTGCGGTATTCCGCGCCGGAGAGCACCCGGGCGGCTTCCATCAGAAGCGCCGCATCCGGGGTCTCGGCTCCGAACACCAGAGCGTCGCACCCGGCGGCGGCCAGCAGCTGCACCCCGGCCCGGGCAAAGCATTCCGCCCCGGAACAGGCATAAGGAGCGGGCAGGGCGAACACGAGGTCGGCCCCGCAGGTCAGCGCGGCCTGCACCCGCACGCTTTCGGGCAGCAGGGGCAGCGCACCCCGCTGGGTCAGCCCGCAGCTCATGGCCACCGCCACCCGCTGAGCACCCAGTGCCTTTGCCTGCTGCAGCTGCCAGGCGTGGCCGTTGTGGAAGGGATCGTATTCGGCAATGATCCCGGTAAGCTTATACATTGTGAAATTTATATCGTTCATACAGAAATAACCTGTGTCTCTTTCCATTTGTGGGCAGGGTGTACAAAAAAGCATGGATACTTTGTGGAACCCTTTGCCCGGTTGCGGCTTGAAAACCCTTGGAACCTATTATATAATATTTCTAGGAATCTGTAAAATTCTGTCCGCATCTGCGAACCGAAAAGAATATGGAGGCACAAGAAGATGAAAGTTCTGGTTATTAACTGCGGCTCTTCTTCCCTGAAGTATCAGCTGATCGATATGGACGGCGAGAAGGTGCTGTGCAAGGGCCTGTGCGAGCGCATTGGCATGGAAAGCAGCATGATCACCCACGAGGCCAACGGCCACAAGGCCACCACCCCGGCGATCTTCCCCACCCACACCGAGGCTTTTGCTGAGGTGGTGAAGAAGATGACCACCGGCGAGGGCAAGTGCATCGACGATATCAGCGAGATCAACGCCATCGGCCACCGCGTTGTCCACGGCGGCGAGAAGTTCAAGGCCAGCTGCCTGATCACCGATGAAGTCATCAATACCCTCCGGGAGCTGAGCCCTCTGGCCCCCCTGCACAACCCCGCAGGCATCCTGGGCATTGAGGCTGCACGCAAGGTGTTCGGCAACATCCCCATGGTCGCTGTGTTCGATACCGCGTTCCACAGCACCATGCCCCCGAAGGCTTATATGTACGCCATCCCCTACGAGTACTATGAGAAGTACGGCGTGCGCCGCTACGGCTTCCACGGCACTTCTCACTTTTATGTATCTCACCGCTGTGCAGACAAGATGGGCAAGCCCATTGAAGATCTGAAGCTGATCACCTGCCACCTGGGCAACGGCTCTTCCGTGGCTGCAGTGGATCACGGCAAAGTGGTAGACACCTCCATGGGCTTTACCCCGTTGGACGGCTTTATGATGGGCACCCGCTCCGGCGGTGTGGACCCCTCTGTGGTCACCTTTATGATGAAAAAGCTGGGTCTGACCCCGGATGAGATGGACACCATTCTCAACAAGCAGTCCGGTGTGAACGCCATTTCCGGTGTGTCCTCCGACGACCGTGACATTTGCGCCGCACAGAATGCCGGCAACAAGCGTGCCAGCCTGGCACATGAGATGCAGGCCTATGAGATCGCCAAGTTTATCGGCTCCTATATTGCCGCTATGAACGGCGTGGACGGCATTGTGTTTACCGGCGGTATCGGCGAAAACGGCCACTGGCTGCGCTCTCGGATCTGCTCTTACCTGGGTTATATGGGTGTGCAGATCGACGAGAAACTGAACCAAGCCACCGTGAAGGG
>OHFP01000893.1_pt1 | contig 12767 bp, 8 predicted proteins | sample 1567591 | NCBI WGS metagenome assembly OHFP01 (sample SAMEA3879547, study PRJEB24766) | human gut metagenome | biome: human-associated habitat; feature: feces | place: USA | collected 1985/1987 | reverse complement strand
ATAAATAATATAAGTTAAAGCGCAAGGTTAAAATAATTATTTGCAGATAACTTCTGTCTGATTGGTGGGCAAAATTATGAAATCTCCGGCCATAAACCAGGCTATGGACATATTGCGGCAGCTTCGGCATATTTCCGAAGGGCCGGACACGCTTCCTGTCAAGCTGGATAAAATCGTCACCATGATTGTCGGGCAAATGCAGGCGGACGCCGGTGCCTGTTATCTGGTGGTGGACGATAATTATCTGGAGCTCTTTGCTGCCAGCGGGTTTAATGACCGTATTGCCCACAAGGTGTCTTTGCGCGTCGGCGAAGGTCTGGTCGGCGATGTGGCCGAAAACTGCCGTTCTCTGGCGGTGGCTGATGCCTGGAAGCATCCCAAGTTTTCATACAAGCCTGAAATGGGCGAAGAAAAATACAAGTCTTTTGTCGGTGTGCCCCTGATTCGTTGGAGCCGCGCCATCGGCGTCATTACGCTGCAAAAAAACGAAATTTATGAATATTCTTCTCTGGAAATCGAAATCCTTGAAACGGTAGCCATGGTTTTGAGCGAACTGGTGGCTTCGGAGGAAATGTCCGAATATAAAAACAGCCTGATTAAAGAACGCGGCCTGTCTGAACGGGAAAAGCTCAAGGGGCTCAGCCTCAGCAAAGGTTTTGGTATGGGGCAGGCCGTCGTACACCGCCGCCGGCAGGTTGTTACCAAAATTTTTGCCGAAGACAAAGACAAGGAACTGAAAAAACTTGAACTTGCCCATACCGGAATGAACCGCGACCTGGATGAAAAATTTAACTCCACCAAACTGGGTATCGGCGAACACGTTGACATTCTTGACGCTTACCGGATGTTTGCCAAGGACAAGGGGTGGTACAAAAAAATTGCCGATAACGTCCAAAGCGGCCTGACTGCCGAAGCGGCTGTCGAGCGAGCCTATGAGGATATGTGGAACCGTCTCTCCGGCACGACCGACAGTTATCTGAAGGAACGTTTGCATGATTTGCGGGATGTTGCCGACCGGCTGTTGGGATATCTGAGCGGCGACAATAAAAGTCTTTCCCAGGTGGAAGGCGACGACATTATCGTTGTGGCCCAAACTATGGGTCCGGCTGACTTGATGGATTACGACTATCAGAAAATCCGCGGCTTAATCATTGAAGACGGTACGCCTACAATGCACGTGGCCATCGTAGCCAAAGCGCTCGGAATTCCGGTCGTTGCCAAAATAAAGGGCATTTTTAACGAAATCAAAACCGGAGAGCTGATAGCCGTTGACGGTAATGAAGGCTATATCAAACCGAGCGTTCCGGTTCAGGAAAAAATCAAGGCGAAAATCGCGGAAAAGAACAAGCTTCTGGCACGTTTGGCCGAGCTGAAAGACTTGCCTGCCGAGACCAGGGACGGCGTTCGCATCAACCTTTACATCAATGTCGGCTTGGCCTTTGATTTGGACTATATTGAAACCACAAACTGCGACGGCATCGGGCTGTATCGTACCGAAATTCCTTTTATGGCCTCAGACGTTATGCCGGATGTCGACCGCCAAATGAGCTATTATAAGGAACTGATGGACCGTGCCGGGGACAAGCGGGTGATTTTCCGCTCGCTGGATGTCGGGTCGGATAAGCTTTTGCCCTATTGGAGCAACGCCGGAGAAGACAACCCTGCCATCGGCTGGCGCTCCATTCGCATCACGCTGGATCGTCGGGCCATTCTGCGCAAGCAAATGCGGGCTTTTCTCCGTGCGGCGGCCGGAAAAGTCCTCAATGTTATGTTTCCCATGATTTCTAATCTGGCCGAGTTTGAAGAAGCTAAAGAAACGCTGATGATTGAACTTGAAAAGGAAAAGCGCCGTGGTTCCGAAGTTCCGGCCAAAGTGAACGTCGGCCTGATGATAGAGGTACCCTCGGTAGTCTTTCAGCTGGATGCCATTTTGCAGCAGGCGGATTTTATTTCTATCGGCACCAATGACCTGGCGCAGTTCGTTTTTGCCTGTGACCGAGGAAATCCGCGTCTGAGCGAGCGCTACGACGTTTTGTCCGCTCCGTTTTTAAAGATGATGCAGGAGATTGTCGCCAAAGCGAATGCGGCGGGCGTTTATTGTTCCGTTTGCGGCGAAATGGCGGGCAATCCGATTGAAGCGATGGCCCTGATTGGGCTCGGCTATCGAAACCTGTCAATGTCCGGGTCGTCGTTCAGCCGCGTCAAAAGTATGATTCGCTCGGTAAACATTGAAGATATTGAAGATTACGTAAAAACGCTGCTGAAATCAAACAAACGGACGCTGCGTCCGCAATTAATTTCCTATGCCTATGATCATGGTATTGAAATTTATTAAAAGGTATGTAATAATCATCGCATTTACTGATATTTGTAAAGGAAATCATCGTGAAAAAAGAGAAAGCAAATTCCGAAGAAAAGGAAGTTAAGGAAGCCAAAGAAGTCAAGGCTCAGAAGAATGCCGAAACCGCGTCGTCCAAAACGGCGGACAAGGCTCCCGCAGAAAAAAACGTAACCAAAGTCGGCAGCCTGTTGAAGGAAATGCGCATTCAAAAAGGGCTGAAGCTTCCCGATATCGCCAAAAAACTTTGCATTCGCCGTATCTACCTGGAAGCTATTGAAGAAAGCAATTATGCCGAAATTCCGGAATTTCCTTATGGTATCGGTTTTATCCGCTCATACGCTGATTTTCTTGGGCTGAACAGCAGCAACATTGTCGAGCTTTATAAAGAGGAAACCAACATTCAGCCGGAAAAGGACATTTTTGTTCTGGAGCCGCAGACCGAAGCGACGGTCCCCGGCAAAAAGTATTTGCTTGTCAGCCTTGCCGCAATGATTGTGATTTATTTCGGATGGTATGCCTATAACAATCATACCGTTGAAGAAACGCCTGCTTACCCGGAAGCCTCGGTTTCTTCCGCCGGTCAGGTTGAAGATACGGTTAATCCGCTGCCACTCGTGGTGGAGGACTATTCCAGCCCGGCCGAAGTGTCGGACGGCGCCGATTCTTCTGCCGAACCGATTGCGGTTATAGATACCACTGCGGAGGCAGAACCGGCAACGACAACGCCGCAGGTCGTAGTGACCAATGAGTCTTTTCCCGGCACGGTAGAGCCCAAAGCAGAACCGGCCCCGGCTCCGGAGGTTGTTGCCGAGGCGCCCAAACCGGCCAAAAGCGGTGTCGTTATCAATGTAAAAAAAGAAACCTGGATTGAGGTCAAAGACGACAGCAAACTCTATATCAGCAAGGTTTTGCAGCCGGGTGACACCTATACGGTGCCGCAAGGTCCCGGTATGATTTTGTCTGTCGGCAAAATGGACGGGGTCGATATTTACATTAACGGCGCTTTGACCAATGTCTTTACGGCCAACCGCAAAATGAACATTGCCTTGGACAAGTTTATTTCTGCCGCTAATCATTAGCGACACATTCTTATTGCAGAAAATAGCAGGTGTCTGCCTGCTATTTTCTTTTGTTTTATACGGAGAGTTTTTTTATTTAAGGAAGTATCAATGAATTTTGCTGAAAAACTAGCTAATGTCGTTAACCGTTATAATGAAGTGGAGGCGTTAATTTCCGCGCCCAACCTGAATTCTGACGAACTGGTCCGGATGAATAAGGAACTGGCTCAGCTGGCGCCGGTTGTGGAAGCCATCAACAACTGGCACCGTCTTCAGAAAAATATGGACGATGCCAAGTCAATGATGGATGACGCCGAGTTGGACAAGGAAATGCGCGAAATGGCCGAGGCCGAATATTATGACCTCAAGGAAAAAATGCCGGAGCTTGAGCAGCAGATTAAAATTTTGTTGCTGCCCAAGGATGAAGAGGATGAAAAAAACGCTATTCTTGAAGTCCGTGCCGGCACCGGCGGCGACGAAGCCGCATTGTTTGCGTCGGTTTTGTTTGAAATGTATCAGCGCTATTCCGCTTTGCAGGGATGGAAGTTTGAGGTTAACGACGTTACCGAAAACGAACTCGGGGGCTATAAGGAGGCGTCTGCCAAAATCACCGGCAAAGATGTTTTCGCCCGCTTGAAGTTTGAATCCGGAGCGCATCGTGTCCAGCGCGTGCCGGTAACCGAGTCTCAGGGACGGGTTCATACCTCTGCCGCCACGGTGGCGGTGCTGCCGGAAATTGAAGAAGTGGATATGTATATTAATCCGGCAGACTTGAAGATTGACGTCTATCGTGCGTCAGGTGCCGGCGGACAACACGTAAACCGTACGGAATCCGCCGTTCGCATCACGCATATTCCGACCGGCGTCGTTGTTCAGTGCCAGGATGACCGCTCACAGTATAAAAACAAGGAAAAGGCGATGAACCACTTGCGCGCCAAGCTGTATGATATGCAAAAATCGAGCATTGACAACGCTTATTCCGAAAAGCGCAAACTTCAGGTCGGATCGGGTGACCGTTCCGAACGTATCCGAACCTATAACTATCCTCAGGGACGCGTGACCGACCACCGTATCAATCTGACGCTTTATAAGCTCAATGAGGTTGTTTCCGGCGATGCTCTGGGCGAGATTATAGACGCTCTGGTGATGGAAGACCAAGCCCAAAAACTTGCCGAATTGGATTAGTTTGTTTTGACGGTTCAGCCTCCTTTTGACGAATAAAAAGGAGGCTGAATAGTTTTTAGTCTACGATTTCGATGCGGACTTTTTTGCCGTAAAATTTCAGCAGCCGCCGAAATCCGGAAATAAGATAGCCTTTGCCGGCTTCTATTGTGTTAATGTCTTTGGTCGAAATGCTTGCCGCTTCGGAAAGCTGTTCTTGGCTCAGGGCTCTCTCGCGCCGGACGTTTTTCAGTTCAAGCCCTAAAGCGCGGCGAACCGCTTTAATATTGAAATTTTCGATAATCATTGTTTTAGCTCCGTTGTTTAGAGAACTTTTCCTGTTTAAGAAAAGTTATATATTAAAAACAAAAACCACCTTGACTGAAAATCAAGGTGGGGAGCTACAAAACTGTCAAAGTACAGTCAACCTGATTCGTCGCGTGAAAACGCGCTTATTTCGGTCACTCCCCGGTTTAAGGAGCTGTTACTTTGAGGTGTTTTGTAGACACCACAGCTCACCTCTGAGCTGCAAAAAACATCTTAAAGCAAATCAGGCGTTTTGCAACTAAAATCGCTATCTTATTTTACTCATTTAACATCTGCGATTTTTTGATTGTGCCTGTCGTTAAAACTTCTTATAATCATCCTCAGGTTAATTTGAGGAATCACCAATGTCGGCACCACAGTTCGTACATCTTCGCGTTCATACCGCCTATTCTTTGTCGGAAGGCGCAATGCTGGTGCCTAAGCTGATTCATAAACTTCACGACCAGGGGGTTCCGGCGATTGCCGTAACCGACACCGCCAATATGTTCGGCGGCAAGGCTTTTTCCAAATATGCTTCGGATGAAGGGGTAAAGCCCATTTTGGGTTGTCAGTTCTACCTGCGCAATCCTGATGCCGATGATGTGCTCAAGGCTAAAGGACGGATTATTGAGCCGGATAAAATCGTTTTGTTGGTGATGAACGAAAACGGCTATCAAAACATTATGAAGCTGATGAAGCGCTCTTATCTCGACAACCCCAAACAGGGCGAAAAGGCACAGCTCAAAATGTCGGATTTGGAAGAACTGAACGGCGGGCTGATAGCGCTCACCGCCGGCGTAGAAGGGCAAATCGGACGGCTCCTGCTCGAAAACCGCAAGGCGGAAGCGGAAGAGGTCGTTGTTAAACTTCGCGAGATTTTTGCAGACCGCCTTTATATGGAAATTTCGCGTATCGGCTTGGAAACGGAACAAAAAACGGAAGACGACTTTATCAATTTTGCATATAAATACAATATTCCGCTGGTTGCCACCAATGAGGCTTTTTTCTTTGATGCCGATATGTATGAAGCGCATGATGCCTTAATTTGCATTGCCGCGGGAGAATATGTGGCCAACGATGACCGCAAAAAATATTCGCCTAACAACCGTCTTCGCAGCGCGGAAGAAATGGTTGAGTTGTTTAAGGATTTGCCGGAGGCTGTTCAAAGCACGGTTAACATTGCCGCCCGTTGCAACTACCTGTCACAGAAGGTCGATCCGTTGTTGCCTATTTTTGAATGTCCCGAGGGCAAAACGCAGGACGAGTTCATTACCGAACAGGCCTACAAGGGGCTGAAACAGCGTATGGAAGCCCAGGTTTACAATGACAGCCAAACGCCGGAAGAACGTGCGGAAATAGACAAGCGCTATTATGAACGTTTGGATTATGAGCTCAGCGTTATCAAAAAAATGGGTTTTCCCGGTTACTTTCTTATCGTGTCGGATTTCATCCAGTGGTCAAAAGCCCACGGCGTGCCGGTGGGGCCGGGGCGTGGTTCCGGTGCGGGTTCGATTGTTGCCTGGTCATTGAAGATTACCGACCTTGATCCCTTAAAACTTGATTTGCTGTTTGAACGTTTCTTGAATCCCGAACGCGTCAATATGCCCGATTTCGACGTCGACTTTTGTCAGGAAAACCGCTATAAAACCATTGAATACGTCCAAAAGAAATACGGTTTTGACCATGTTGCCCAAATTATCACCTACGGCAAACTGCAAGCCAAAAACGTCATCCGCGACGTCGCCCGCGTGTTGCAGATGCCTTATGCTCAGGCGGACCGTATATCTAAAATGATTCCTCCCGGTGTTCAGGGTAAAAACCCCACTTTGCAGGAGTCGCTGGATCAGGTGCCGGAACTGGAGCAAATGCGGCAGGAAGACCCGCAAATCAACAAGTTGTTTGATATCGGAATGAAACTGGAAGGCCTTTACCGCCAGTCCGGTATGCATGCCGCCGGCGTAGTTATCGGTGACCGCCCGTTAGATCAGCTGGTTCCGTTATATAAGGATCCCAAGGCCGATATGCCGGTTACCCAGTATGATATGAAATTTGTGGAAGAAACCGGCCTGATTAAGTTTGACTTTTTGGGACTGAAAACGCTGACCGTGATTAAAAAAGCCGTCGACTGGGTGAAGAAAGTTCATAAAATCGACCTTGATATCGATAACATTCCCTTGGATGACAAGTTGACCTATGAGATGCTTCAGCGCGGAGACACTTCTGCCGTATTCCAGTTTGAATCTCCGGGAATGAAAGATGTTCACAAGCAAATCAAACCTGACCGTTTTGAGGATTTGATTGCTATCGTTTCTTTATATCGCCCCGGCCCGATGGATAATATTCCCACATACATCAAGCGCAAGCACGGCGAGGAGGAAATAACCTATCTTCATCCCGATTTGGCGCCGATTCTTGATGAAACATACGGCATTATGGTTTATCAGGAACAGGTTATGAAGATTGCTCAGGCGTTAGGCGGCTACACTATGGGCGGCGCGGATAAACTGCGTAAGGTTATGGGTAAGAAAATGCGCGACGAAATTCCCAAACAGCGTAAAATGTTTACCGAAGGCGCCGTGGCAAAGGGTATTGACGAAGGAACCGCTACCAAGATTTTTGACCAGATGGAAAAATTTGCGTCTTATGGTTTTAACAAGTCGCATGCTGCCGCTTATTCTTTGGTTTCGTATCAGACGGCGTACCTGAAAGCGCATTATCCGGTAGAGTTTATGTGTGCCGTGATGTCTTTGGATATGACCAACGTCGACAAACTCCTCTTGTACAAAGAGGAGTGCAAAAAGATGGGATTCAAGGTATTGCCGCCGGACATTAACAAGTCTGACGCCGACTTTGATGTTGAAGACGGCAACATCCGCTATGCCTTGGCCGCCATCAAAAGCGTAGGCGCCGCCAATATGGAGGCTATTGCTGCCGAACGCCACGCGCACGGACCCTATAAAGACGTTTCCGACTTTATCCATCGGATTGACGCCAAGCAGATTAACCGCCGCCAATTGGAGCAGCTGATAAAGGCTGGCGCTTTTGACTGTCTGGATAAAAACCGCGGCAAGCTTTTTGCCAATATTGAAACCATTGTCCAGCACATTTCCGCCGCTACGGAACTGAAAACCAGTTCGCAGTCGTCGCTGTTCGGCGATCAGGAGCTTCAGGCCAAGGTCAAGCTGGCCGAAAAACCCGATTGGCCGGAGCTCGAAAAACTTAAATTGGAGGCGGAAGCCATCGGCTTTTATCTGTCGGCTCACCCTCTGGACAGTTATTCCCGTGGTATGGAGCGTCTCGGCGTCAAAAAATGCAATGAGGTTTTTCAGGGTATTCGTACCGGAGATACCATTCGCGCCAAATTGGCCGGCTGCGTAAACTCGTTCCAGAAGCGCATCTCCAAAAACGGCAATAAATATGCTTTCTTGGAAATTTCCGACGGCAGCAGCAATTTTGAAGGTCTGCTGTTTTCGGAAGGGCTGACCCGTTTTGAAGAAACCATCAAGTCCGGTTTGCCGCTGCTTGTCAGCGTCACGATAGACAAGCAGAACGAGGAGGGCAATCCCCGGGTTATGATTAACAGCGTTGAGACGTTGGACAAGGCTATTGCCGACGTTGCCAACGGTTTGGAAATCAGCCTCAATGACACCTCTGCCGTGCCGAAACTTAAAGAAATCCTCGGCAAAGATAGAAACGGCAAAAATAAAATATATATAAAGCCTGACAACGACAATTGGGATATTCGAATTGAGCTTTCCGGCGGTTTTGCGCTCCAGGGCGACGTTCTGAGCCAAATCCGCGGCTTGGCCGGTGTAACCACAGTGAAGGAAATTTAATCATGAAGAAAATATATGAATTTCTGAATCATTTTTGGGATAAAGGCAGTTCTGCGGCCGTCGTGCCGGAAGAAGATAATCGCGATGCGGTTAAAATGCCGTTGTTTAAAATTGTTTTCGGACCGGAAGGGCTGTTTATTGACCGCACGCGCAATTTCTTTGCCGTTGCCGGAATTTATGCTCTGCTGTTGTCGGTTTTGTCATTGGTTGCCGGGCAGGGGTATATGTGCCTCTATAACGACTACCGCGTCGGCGGCGGCTATTGTACCAACAGCATCGGCCTCTATGTTGCCGTACACATTGTGATCTTGTATGTCATATCTATGTTTATGGTTCGCTGGTATAACGTTTGTTTCGGCGGACAACCGTTGTCTTGGCGCTATCTTTTGCTGCCGCGCCGACAGGATGTGCGGAGTTTTGCCGGCAATATTGCTTTTATCCTGATTAATCTGCTGTCGATGCTGTCGTTGTATCTGCTTTATGTTCGCGACCCTAACCCGGATTGGCGGATAGAACTGGTTTATTTTGCGTTTGTTTCAATCGGTTTTCTGGTGCCTTTTGTGGTAATGCGCTTTTATGCGTTGATTGGTTTTATTCTGGCCGGAGAGAAATTTCCCTCTTTTGCCGCGGTCTGGAACCGGGGAAGGGGAAATTCCCTCCGTATCTTGGTCAGTCTTGCGTTGATTTTCTTTCTGACTTTCTTTTCGCTTTTCGCGTTTCTGAATAACTTTAAGCTTGTCGACGATAAAAATGCGTTCTATATTAGCTTCATAGTTGAATATTTATACAACCTTTTATTGTTGCTTTTAGTGGTCTTTTTCACCAATCACTGCTATTTGCAAAAAACTTTCTTGTTTGGAAGGAACCAAGATGGAGAATAAAACTGCTCAAATCAGACTGCCGTTCTGGGAAACCGTTCGCCGCAGCTTTATGTACGTATTGACGAATTTTGATGTCTATCTCAAGGTGACCGCTTTGTGGTTTGCCATCATTCTCTATGAGATGTTTACCGATTTTCCCTCAATCTGTAATCTTTCTGCCGAAGGATGTACCGGCGGATGGATGCAGAATGTATCTATTTTGTTGCTGATGCTGGCATCGATTGCAATCGTTATCGCTTTTTGCCGCGTGATTGTGCTCAAGGTTCCGAGCTCATATTTCTCTTGGGCTTTCGGCAAACGGGAAATTGTTTATCTGCTGTACAACATTTTGTTGATTGCAATCATAACCTTGCCCTCCATCGTTTTGATTTTCTCTTGGGCCTATTTCGGACGGATGCTCGGTATGCCGGAAGGTTTTTATAATGTCTCGTTGATTATTCCGTTGCTTTTGGCTATTTATTTTTCCCGGTTGTTCCTGGTCTTTCCCGCAATTGCCGTTGATGACCGGAAAATGACTCTCAAGGCGTCTTTTAAATTGGCGGAAGGCAATGCCAATAAGATTTTCTGGGGACAAATTTTAATGACTCTGCCGGTTGTTCTTTTGATGGCTTTGTTGTCAATTATATTCAAACTGATTGGCAGCGACGGCTATGTCGTCAGATTTGTTTTCGTCCTGTTGGTCTTTGCGCTGTCATTCTTGGATTCCTGCTTTAAGGCGTCTTTCTTTGCGCATATTTATCAGTATTTCACTTTTTATCGTGATAAGGCTGAAGAAAACAAGGAATAAGAAAAAGGAGCTCAATTGAGCTCCTTTTTTATTGGCTGCCTTGCAAAAGCTGCCTGTTCATCAGATGAAATGCCAAAGTGGCAAGTTTCGCTTTTTCCGATGAATGACCGATAAACGAGATCGAACCGCCGGATTGCCCCGATTTAATCTCTTGGTCTGTTGGGAGATGTCAACCGTCTGCAAGACGATCTTATCTTTTTTCCTTCTTGTCCGCATACGGATTATTGGTCTTGCGAACAGTCATTCTTATCGGGATTCCGCGCAAATCAAAATTTTCGCGCAGCTGATTAACCAAATATCTCAAATAAGCGTCTGGCAGACCTTCCGGATTGCTGGAAAAAATATAAAATGAAGGGGGCCTGGTTTTTGCCTGCGTAATGTAACGTAGCTTAATTCTCCGCTTGTTTTTTCCGAGCGGCGGCGGATAATTGTCAATCATATCCGAAAACCATTGGTTTAACGGGGCTGTCGGGATTCTGATGTTCCAACGGTCATAAACCTTAAAAACGGCACGCATCAGCTTGTCAAGATTTTCACCTTTTAACGCGGAAATTGTTACCGTCGCGATGCCCTCCGCCTGGGTAAGCGAGGTTTGCAGCTTGTCGTTCAAACGCTGCAATGCTTCCTTGCGATTGGCAATGTCCCATTTATTGACAGCGATAACCAAGGCTCTGCCTTCGTCCAGAACCTGTCGGGCAATAGTCAAATCCTGTTTGTCCAAAACCGCGTCGGCATCCAAAACCAAAATCACGACTTGAGCCATAAAAGCGGCATGTTTTGTGCTGGCCGCCGACATTTTTTCCAATGAATCGTCCACGCGTGATTGTCTGCGCAATCCGGCGGTGTCGACCAAGTTAATTTTTCTTCCCTGATAAACCCATGCGCTGGTAATGGCGTCGCGGGTAACGCCGGCTTCCGGTCCGGTCAGCATTCTTTCATCTTTAAGCAGGGCATTGACCAGAGTAGACTTTCCGACATTCGGCCTTCCGACGATTGCCAGTTGAATCGGCCGTTTTTTGTATGCGGCATCTTCTCCTGTCTCCTCTCCGCTATCTTCCTCAGCAACCTCTCTTTCCGGTTCTTCTTCGCTTTTTTTCTCGTCGTATTCTTTCAGCGCATCATAAAGGTCCAACAGACCCAAACCGTGTTCTGCCGAAAACGGAATAGGCGTACCCAAACCCAGCTTATAAGCTTCGTGAATACTGTCTTCCTGAAGTTTGCCCTCACATTTGTTTGCAAGCAAAACGACCGGTTTTCCGCTCTGGCGTAGCAATCCGGCCAGATGTTCGTCATAAGGTTGTAGGCCGTCGCGGGCATCAAACAAAAACAAACTGACATCAGCTTCTCTGATTGCTTTTTGCGTTTGTTCCCACATTCTTTTTTCCAGGTTGTCTTCGTTGGAATATTCATAACCGGCAGTGTCTATTACCTGCAATTTCAGATTTTGCAGTTTTGCCGAAGCTTCTCTGCGGTCGCGGGTTACGCCCGGTTTGTCATGTACAATGGCGACTTTTCGCCCGACCAGACGGTTGAACAAAGTCGATTTTCCGACGTTCGGCCTGCCGACGATTGCGATTTTCAGTGTCATTTTAGTTTCTCAATCCTGTTATTGAAATGCCAGCATATCGGCATCTTTAGTCGTAAAGAGCGTAATGCCGTGAGCCATAATCGGAGCCAGCTCGACGCCGTCGTCAATGCTGATGTAGCTCAAAATTTCTCCGGTGTAAGGCGATACGGCAAAGACGTAACCGTTGGACGTTGCCACGATTAATCTGTTTTCAGCCAGCAACGGTCCGCTGCCGAACACGCCGCTGCGGTCTTCAAGTTCGTCTCCGTAAGGAATGGACGTGTTCCAAACTATTTTTCCGCTGTTCTTTTCAAAAGCCAGCAGGTCAAAGTCGTTGGTCAGCACATACAGATAATCTCCGGCAATCCACGGCTGATTGTTGCTGCCCAGTTCTTTTTCCCATACCCGTGCGCCGGTTCGCAGGTCTATTGCCGCCAAAATGCTGTTGTAGCCGACGGCATAAACGCGGTCACCGTCAATAACCGGGTTGGCTTTGATGGCCGTAATATTGGACAGGGAGTTGGTTCTTTTCTTCGAAACCAGCAAATCCACCCACAAAGGCGTACCGGTGCTGGCTTTGAATGCCCGCAACTCGCCGTTTGAAAAAGCTGCGATGACGACATCCAAATCGGGGTTGTACGCCGGACTAGCCCCTCCGACTAATGTCGTGTTTTCAAAATCATTGGTAATTTTCCAGATTTCTTCGCCGCTTTCGGCATTCAGGGCAATTAAGGTATTGTCAAAAGTCTGAACAAAAACTCTGTTGGCCCCGACGGTCGGCGCAATTCTGATGGGAGCTTCGTAATCCTTGCGCCATAGCTCTTTGCCGG
>OHFP01000882.1_pt1 | contig 12878 bp, 17 predicted proteins | sample 1567591 | NCBI WGS metagenome assembly OHFP01 (sample SAMEA3879547, study PRJEB24766) | human gut metagenome | biome: human-associated habitat; feature: feces | place: USA | collected 1985/1987 | reverse complement strand
CCTCGGCGTGCCAATAAGGTCGGACAGTTCTGAGCCGTAGTCACGGGAGTAGATGGGGAACGCATAACGCTCCACATTCAAGATGAGATAGACCGCTTGCAAAACCGCATCCTGCTCATCCGTCATGCCTCCCACGCGCCCACGGTCAATGTCCAGCTTATGGGTATATCCGGGTTGACTTTCAACTGCAAAACCGATGAGGTCAAGGTCATCCCCAGTTGTCGGTAATGTTGCCATCACGGTGCCTCCCATCTGTCTAAGACTAAGAATTTTTGCCCACCGTCACAGCGGAGCAAAATGACTTTTTCTCCTGCCTTGAGGGCAAGATGCACACGGTAGGACTTGCGCCCCTTGTATGCGTGATTGTGGGATGCAAAAGAGGCATCCCCGGAGCCTCCGCTTGTGTTCTCCGTCCGGTGGTCAACTGTCATCTCAACTGTGAAATCACGGACATTGTTGGTGAGCATCAGTTGTGCCTCTGTCAAGGTCTTTTTCTGGTCAACCTGGATTTTAAGCGGAGAGGCGGAGGTGACTGTGCCAAAGCATACGCTCATAGGACCGGATGCCTGCACGGCCTCCACAGCCGCCTGCTTGACGGCTTTGACAAGCTGGTTAATATCAAGTGACAAATGTACCACCTCGCATTTTGAGCTCCATGAGGTGCATCCCGTCCTTGAAAGTGTGCTTGCACTGTTCCACCATGAGATAGTTGGACACATTGATGTCACCAAGTCCAAGCATGACCACCAGCAGCGTGCCTGCCCTTACACGGATGTCACCAAGGACATCCTTGAGCCGCAGGGTGCGTGTTTTGGTATTGTAGAGGTCAAGCAAGGCATCCGCCATTGCTTTGGCATTGCCGTTGCTGTCCAACTTCTCATAATACTGGAGCACGCCCCACTGGTTGATGTGTGAGCTGTCCTGGGCAATGTAGACCTCACGCTTACCGGTGTCCTTGTTCTCATAGGTCAGCTTTACCTTGTCATAGGTTTGGGATGCAATGGAGCTTGTATAGTCGTAGTCACCGGCGGTGTCCTCATCAATGAGCACACCCAATTTCATGTTGCCGATGCTCTTTAGGGTCAGCTTTCCAACATCATCATAGAGCACAAACATTTTGCCGGTGGCTTTGAGTGTTGCATCCAAAGCGTTCTGGATGATGTCAAAAAGGGTTTGGTTGTCCTCCACACGGCTTGCAATCGTGTGACCGGTGCTCTCAATGTCACCAATATTGAGTTTGAAATCCTCCGCAATCATCTTGATAAGGTCGCGGGCGGTTTTGTTCTCATACACATAGGTGTCCTTGTTTTTCAGATAATAAAGCTGGTCGTATGCTGTTACTTGGATAACAGCCGGATTGCTGCCCTTGCGGGATTTTTCAAACACAAAGCCATAAAAGATGGGGGTGCCGTCCACGGAAAAACGGCACGGGTCCCCCTCTTGAAAGCTGAGGCCATCGGTCTTGACCACCTCAAAGGTCATCTTGCCCGGTTGCCCCTGGCGCTCCCACTCAATGGTGACATCCTCCACCACGGGAGGGAGCATTGCATTGGCCCCGTGTTGTATCAGCAATTCACAACTCATGGGATGGTAAACACCTGCCCAGGATAGATGAGGTTGGGGTTGCTGATTTTATCCGTGTTTGCTTTGTAAATCTTGGTGTACTGAGCGCCGCTGCCATAATACTTGGATGCGATTGCCCAGAGCGTATCACCTTTCTTTACGGTGTAGGTCTTGGTTTTGGGTGCGGTGCTGGCATCCCGTTCCTTTTTGACAGAAACGGTTGCCTTTTTCTTTTTTGCGGCCGGCTTTTCCACAGTAAATGTCTTTGTACCGTAGGCACGCCACTGCTTGAGGTTGACATCCACACTGACATCAAGCCCCTCCTTGGCCTCCTCCACAATGTTGTAGTCCTCAACGCTCACTTTCATGTTCGTGTCATAGAGGCTCCGCCCGTTCGGTGAACGGCGCACCATGATAAACCTTGTGGTGCGCTTGTCGGTTTTCAACTTCTCAAGGATGCCAAGGTAATACTCCGGTGACCGGGCGGCAGAAAGCATAGGCAGGGTAAACGGCACCACAATCTCTGTCAGACCCGGCACACGGAGAAAATTGATTTCACCCTCGTTTAAGAGGGTGATGGTTTCGTTTTGGCCTTTTATCTTTACTGTGAGTTTTTCCGGTGTCGGCCATTCCACACCGTCCAAGTAGCAGGTGTAACTCATTATTCATGCACCCCCTCAGCGGCGGTCACAAGGGCCTCGGTAAAGCCGTCTGTGAGCTCCGTGATAATTCCGTCAATATCGGCACTGCCGTCAATCTTGTTGGTCATGCCGGTCATGTCAATCTTGACCTCTGCGGTGGTGAAACGGTTGATTGCATCACGCTCCGCAATGTCACGCAAATACTCCAGTTCCTCATCCGTAACAGATAAGCTGTCAGCAATGCTCCCGGTATCACCGGCAATACTGCCGACATCGCCCATCATGCTGGACATATCAAAGCCGCTGCCGTCACCCATGTTGAACATGCCGCCAATTTTGTCCTCAACGCCGGCGCCAAAGTCATAGCCTTTGCTCCAGGCATCGCCATACTCAAAACGATGGTCAATGGTCGGTGCCTCACGGTCAAGGGTGATGGAGTTTTCATTCTTGCCCCATGCAAGCACCTTGTCCTGCAAGGCGTTTAGTCCGCCTGTCCAATCGGTGCCGAAAATAGCATCAATGATTTTTGTGACAACCTTGCCCAAAGACAAAAACCAAGAGATGATGTTGCCAATGAGGTTTGCCACGGCATCACCAAAGCTGTTAAAGCCGCCGTTGCATACATTCAAAATCCATTCAATGATACCCAAAAACGGCTCAACAAAGATGCTCCAGATAAACTGGATGATGGCATTGAGCAAGCCTATGACGGTGTTGCCGATGATTGCGGCAAGCACCAGAACAGCACCGCAGATGATGCCCGTGGCAGATGTGCTGGCACCCGTTACTCTGTTCACGGCGGCAACCACAGCATAGATGAGAGCAATGAGCAGAATGATGCCCATGATGATAAGGAAAACAGGGTTGAGTGCCATAACGGCATTGAAAGCTGTCTGCACGGCAGTCCACACTTTGGTTGCCGCCGCAACGCCTTTTGTAGCGATAAGGTACACTGCAAGAGCCGCCGCAACGCCCAAAACAAGCGGGCCGATAATCTCAATGTTGTTGGCAAGCCAGTTTATGAAAGTGAGGACGGGCTCAAGAGCCTGCAGGGCAATGTTGCTCATCATTGTCCACACCTGTGCCCAAGTCATAGGCATACTTTCAAACTTTGCGTTGGTTTCATCCGCAACGGAAAACAGGGCATTTTTAACCACCTGTGCAGTGACCTTGCCCTCCGCTGCATATTCCTTGATGGAGCCCTCCGCAACGCCCATATACTGCTCAATGGCTCTGGCAATACCGGGGGCACTGTCAAGGATAGAGTTTAGTTCCTCGCCTCTCAGTGCGCCGGCCGCCATCGCCTGTGTGAGCTGCACCATAGCGTTGCTCTGTTCCTGGGCGGTTGCGCCGCCGATGACAAATTGCTTGTTGACCTGCTCCATGAACGCAATAACCTGGTCCATGTCGTGGTCAAAGGCGTTTCCAGCGTTCAGTCCTAACTTGGCAACGGCAGATGCCGTGTCAAGGTAGGCGGAGCGTGAACGGTTGGCAGAGGCCATGATTTTTGCCTCCAACTCATCCACACTACCACCATCCGTGACAAGCAGGTTAAGACGCGCCTGGGCGCTGGTCACATCATCGGACAGGTTGACAAGTTTCTGCACGGTTGCAATGCTTGCAATACCGGCGGCTATGCCGGAGATTTTCCCCATCAAGCCGTCAGCCTTAGAGCCTGCTTTCTGGAAATTGTCCGCCATCTTGTCCAGTTCTGCGTTGGCACCTACTAATTGGGAGCGTGCGGCAGCAAATTGGGCAGAGTTGATAGACTGCCCGGAGGCACGCTGCATTTGTTCAAACGCATCCAGTGTGGTGGTAAGTGCCCCGGAGATTTTTCTCAATACAGATGTCATACCATCATTGAGCACCATCTGTGACCTAATTGTTGCCACTGTGTCACCTCCCTTTCAAAAGAGTTAATGCTTTTTGCCCATTTTCGCCTTGCTTTCCAGCTTTGCCTTTTCTTTCCGTTCCTTGTCGCATCGGACGGATATGGAGGCAATCACAAAAGCGCGCTCTGCAACGGGCAAATTCAAAAATTTGGACGGCTCCCAGCCAAACTCCTGCAAACAGTAGTGTGCATAGTTCGCCTCCGGGTCACCGTCCTCTATCAGTTTTTTGCATCGTCAACCAGTTCATCCTCGGTCTTAAAGCCGTTGACCTGGAAAACCTCCGTCATGTAGTCATCAAACTCACCGCCGATGAGCATTTTGCCAAGCAGTTCCTCCGGCTTTGCAACGCCCCAATCGTTCTGGAGTTCGGCGTTGTTAAGGTCGGGGAACACCGTGCAGCGGGCGCACACCTTGGCCTGGAAAGCATAGGTGTCAAGCTGCTGTGTGTACTGATTTTTCTTGCCGGGGATAGGCACCTGCTTGATGCAGGCAGCACGGATGCGTGCATATTCATCTGCGGAAATGCAGCAGATTTCCCAGGCCATCGGCTTGCCGTCCTCCCCCTTGAAACGGGGAGAGGCGGCATAGAAATGGTTGGTGATAGGCGCTACATTGGAGCGCATAAAAGCAGATAAAGTTTTACTCATGGGTGTATTTCCTCCTTTTTGTCAGTCCTTACATATAGGACGGGTTGGTGTACTTTTCCGGGCGGGTAAAGCCGTCACAGTAGCCCTCAATAGACTGCTCGACAAAATCACCCTCCGCATTGAACATGGAAAGCATCACATCACCGTCCAGCACACAGTTGTTATAAATCTTGGAGCTCCTGCCAACGGATGTGGCGGGGTCCTCGTTTGAGGTCTGAATATCAAAAGTTGGCATCACGCCGGTCTTGATAAACTCCTCCACCACCTGGTCAAAGATTTCCGTACACTTGTAGACGGTCATGGAAAACGCAAGGGCAACGGTCTGGGCCTTGTGCCCAACCACGGGACTGCCCAACTTGTAGACCTCTTTGGTGTTGATGGATGCCTTGCCCTCAAACTCCTTTGCCATCAGCATGGAGTAGCGGGTGCCGTTCAGTGTCACAAAGCACTCAGCAAAGTTGGCGCTGACAGCATCCTGTGTGTTCATCGTATTATTGAGCATGTGTCAATCCCTCCTTACTGAATAATCACGCTCATATAGAGCTGGCTCATAGCGTTGACAATGTTGAGGCCGTTGATGGTGCAGAGCACCGCCTTTTTCTTGTCACCCTGTTCACAGGTCACGCTGTCTGTGTCAAAGTTCTCAATGGCGCGGATTTTCTCAAGCTCCTGAATGAGCTTGACAATATCGCCCCAAAGGGATGCGCGCCCAGAGGCATCGTTGGGAACGGTGCCCACATAACGGGTATTGAACAGCACCGCCACATCATTGGCAATCTGGTCACACACCCGGATAGTCTGGTTGCTCTGGAACACCTCGCCCTTGGTGTCGGTGAGGGTGAGCAGTGTGTTGATGTCCTCAAGCACACGGACAGCACCGTTGACATTGTGGAGCATAAACTTGCCTGCCTTGATAGCCTGCTCAAGTTCCGCCTGCGTGTATTCGGTGTCAATGATGAGCTCACCGTCATACTTGTAGTTGGTGAGGGACTTGTTGACTGCAACGCCTGCGTGTGCGCCGGTTGCCCAATACACAAGGGCGTTTTCGTCCACGCCGGAAATGGTGGCGTGGCTTGCGGTGTTCCACACACCAATCACGCCCTCATAGTCAACGGTGGACGGCTGCCACGCAATAAGCTGGAATTTTGCACCAACCTCATCACGGACACGCTCCGTATAGGCGGCATAGAGTTTGACCGTTGTGGCATCAGAGGCAGGGCAGCAGAGGGCATTGAAAGAATACGCCTCAATCTTGTCCAAAAACGCCTGGTGATGGTCACCTGTGATGCTGGTGATGTCGGTGCCGCCAGTGAGTGCCACGCCTGCGGTGGTGCTGAGCTGTGCGGAACTCTTGAACACCACATAATCATTGGTGGCAAGGCCTTTTGCATCGGCAACCGTCTGGGTTTCAATGCAGGTGCCGTCAAGATAGGTGCTGACATCCCACAAGTCCCCGTTGTCCACATTCGCCGCAATTTTGATTGTGATGTCATTGCCGCGCGCGCCGGGGTATTTCGCCTCCGCAAAAGTATTGGTTGCCTTGTTTGCGCCGGAGCCTAAACGGTAGCAATACACTGTGGTGGCGTGCAGGAAAATCTCACGCAGTGCCAACATCTTGGGATGGTCATACGCATAGCCAAAAATAGCCTTGCTGTTTTTCTGAAATTCTCCGGAGGTCACAGCAAAAACCTCATTTTCGGGTCCCCAACTCAGCTTAAAGGGGGCCGCCGCATATCCTCTGTCGGAAAGCGTTGCGGATGCCTTTGCCACGCTGGAGAAAACAACATAAGTACCGGGCAAAACCTTGTTCTGGGTCAGCCAGGTGCCTCCTCCAAGAGCCATATTATCTCACCTTGCCTTTCTTATAGTCTGCAATCAGCTTGTCCACCTGTTCCAAGGTGTAGGTTTCGCCGTCATTCAGCAAGGCGCTGATTAAATCCTTGCTGTTGGCGTATTTCTGGGAGCGTGAAAGCTGCTCTTTGGAATAAGCAGCACCCACGGCTCCGGTATTGGTCTTTGCCATAGGCTTTATCCCTCCTGTTCAATTTTCAGAGTGTCCATAGCCTCCTGCACCTGCGGAATGTAAACGCAGTGAGCATACTCCACAAGGACATGCAGCACATTGTCCTGCATCTGCCACTTGAGGCTTGAGGCGTGGATGATGTCACCCTCCGGGGTTGTGATGCTGTCCAAAACACCCATAAGCCGGTGCGCCACATCGTAGCACTCCGCAGTACATGGGCGTGCTTTCGGGTAATAGAGGACATCCAGAGAGGGTGTCCTGCGGTAGCGGTGCCCCACCTCTTTTGTGTGGTCTGCTCCCGGCATGACAACATTGAAATCTCCGGTGCTCAAGCCCTGCCTTACATCTCCGCCGTGCACTTTGCACTTTGGAAATGCGGCGTGCAGGGCAAGCGTTACGCCGTCATAAATGCTGTTGAAATTGATGTTAGACATTGAACACCTCCCGCAATAGTTCTGTCAGCCGTTTCTCAAGCACCTTTGGAGCAACCTTTTCCAGTTCATGCTCCGACAGGGTGAGAAAATATTGCCCGGATACCCAACCTTTTCCGCCGGGTGTGCGGTGTCCAAACTCCACATAACTGGCATATTCCACGGGGTTGATAACCTCAATGTAGTAGTTGCTGCCCTGTTTGAACACCGGCAGGCTTTGTGCATAGGCTTTGACATCCGCCTTGCCGCCCTTTGTTGCCTCGGCTTGGCTCTTGGCTGTCCAGCCACGGCGGAGTGTGCCGCCCTTTTTGCCGGTTGATTTTGGATATTGCCCAACCGGGGTGGCGGGGATGACCAGAGAAAGCAGGCGTGCCGCCAGTTCCTTTGAGGCATCCCGGCAAAATTTCTGCATGTCCATTGACTGGAGCCGGTCAATATTCTCTTTCAGCTCGAGTAGCTGCTTGTAGTCGCAGTTGCCCCAATTCATCACGCCCACCCCCTAAACAGTTCAAGGGGAATTTCTTGGTGGGTGGAGTAGACCGCAGGGGTGCCGCTCCGTTCATAGTCACGGGTGACACCGTTCTGCGTGACCGTGACCTTGGACCCCTCCGGGATGTCCACGGAGGGGTCAATGTAAAGGGTCACGGACTGTGCAACCGCAGCAACCTCCTCAGAGGGCTGTGTGCTCTTTATGGTGGTGTGAGATATGCGGCAGGGGGCATCTGATACTGTCACGCTTTCAGTTGGCTCCGTGCGGCCATTGGCGGGGTTGAGAGCACCCGCCAGCACGGTGACCGTAGCCTTGCCTTTCCACATACCCTGCACAGCTTTTCTATAGGCGGCGCTTACCATCGCATCCTCCGATAAGCCGCAAGGGTGCTCTCTGCCGGGTGCATCAGCGTGGCAAGCAGGGCATCAAAGCGTGCCTCCGCAGATTGTGCGCCATCGCTTGCACCGGCAAAGGTGACAGAAATATCACCCTCTGTAATGCTTTTGGCAGGAGCCTCAAAGTCAAAGCCCTCCAAAGCACCGGCGGCTTTTTTGTTATACATAAAGTGACCGGCCACCATATCCACAAGCGTGTAAAAAAGGCCATCCGGCAACAACTTTTGATTTATGTTTGCCAGGATGTCCTTTTCACACTTATTGATGAGATATTCAAGGCCGGTTTTGTCATTGTCGGTGACCTCGTACCCCAACATAGCCAATCGGAGCACAACGGCCTCATACACGGTCACGGCGTACCACCTTAGCCCTTAGACTTGATGCAGCACATGGCAATAGCCTTATGGGCAATATAGGAGCGGTCGCTCTCGCTTTCCTCGCCGGAATGGACAAGAGCCCAGTTGGCGCCGTTCTCCAGTTCCGCATTAGTCGGGGAGAGGGAGGACTGGGACTTTTTCTCATAGGAGATGCCAAAAGGTGCAAACACCTTGCGCTGACGGGTGTAGAGGGTGTCCTGTCCGCCGTGGGTCTTGGGGTCACGGGACATTTCATAAGGCACCTTAGCGCCGATGTCCTCAAAGCTGATAGAGCCCTCGCCAAGCACATAGCTGGTGTACTGCGTACCGGCAACAACATAGCTGTCCGCAGCAGGCTTTCCCGTACCAAAATACGGGGTAACCTTGGACTGGTCAATCTGCCCGGTGGATGCACCGGATGCCTTTACCTGGACAGCACCGGGCGTTGTGCTTTCGGCAGGGAAATAGCCGTCAACGGCCGGCATACCATCATCAACCACAACCAGCTTGCCATTCCAGGAGTAGAGGGTGAGGTCACGGGTCACGCCGTCCTTGTCAGTGTACTTGAGGGCGGTGAGCAGGTTGAGGTTTTCCAGGTTGGTAGCTACAACGGAGTGCATAAACACCATTGCAAACTTTTTCTTGCGGTCACCGCAAGCCTGGGCGGTTGCCGTGTTGAGTGTGGTTGCCTCCATAGGACCGTCCACCGCAAAAGTGTGAGCCTCTACAAACTCGCCGCTCTTGCCGCCGGTCATAGAGAAAACGCCCTTGAGAATGGCAAGGATAGTGTCCTGGTCAACATCCTGCCAGTATTCGGCAACCTGCTGTGCAACATTGTCCATAAAGTCAACGCCGCCGGTAATGTCATAGGAAAAATCCTTTTCCACCCATGCCTTGGCACGGCCGATGACAACCACGCCCTGCTCAAAGGTCTTGGTGGAGGTGGCGGTGATGTCGGTCTGGCCGTCATAGTTGACGGCATCGCCGTCCAGCAGGCCCCGCATGGCGATGCGGGCATAGCCGGTGCCGCCCTGGGTGCTGAAAACCTCCCGGATGTCGGGATTGCCCGCCAGCGCTCTGGACTTCCGCATTTCATTGAGGCGGGTGCGGGGGATGCGGTCCACCGCATACTTGAAAGCCTGGGGGTTGAAAGACTTGGCATCAAACTTGGTGTTAGGCATAGTTCAATCTTCCTTTCTGAGAATTAGTCGGTGTTGGGCTTGCGCTTGCGGCCCTTGGGGGCCTCTTTGGTGCCGGTGGTATCGTTGCCCTCCGGCTCATCTGCCGGGCCGTCCTGGGCCGCCTCCGTGCCCGCAGGGGCCAGGCGGTCCATGACTTCCTGGACAATGGCCTCCGCAAGCTCCTGGGTCAGCCGGATGGCCAGCTCTTTGGCCAGGGCGTCCGTCAGCTCTTTCACGGAGGAGATGTTGTCCGCAATGTACTGCACCACGGCCTCCTGGGTGCGGGGCAGGGATGCGGCGGGCTTGCCGGTCAGCTTGGCCGCCAGATTTCTCAAGGCGTCCTCAAAAGACACGGCTTTGGCAGGGGTTGTGATGTTTCGCATGTTGTCACCTCATTCCAGCTTGGCGTCCGGGTTTTCGGCCAGGAAAGCCGCCAGCTCGGAATAGGACATCTCAGAGGGCTTTTTCCCCTCGCCGGGTTTCCGCCCAGTGTCGGGGTCGCCGGGTTTCCAGCCGGTCAGCTTGGCCCCGGTGCTCCCAAAGAGAAAGTCCGTGTTGGCGTCCTTTTTCATGGCCTCGATTTTGGCGGCCAGGGTGATGCTCTCATTGTTCACCTTGGCCACCACCTTGCCGTCCTCAATCTTGGCGTCCTTGAGATAGTCGGCCAGGAGAGCCCGGACAGCGGTGTTGTTCTTGGCTCCGGCGGCGGTGAGTTCGGCGTCCACGGCGGCAGTCAGCCGGATGGTGGCCAGCTCTTTCTCATAAGCGGCCTTGTCCGCCTTGTTCTGCTGCTCCAGTTCGCCAATCTTGCGGGTCAGCTCCTCGTTGTCGCCAGCGGACTTTTTCAGCTCATCAAGCTGCTTGGCGTGTCCCTTGGCGGCCTCCTCAAGCTGGCCCACCTGGGCCTCCAGCTCCTTGACACGGGTGTTTTTGGCGTTGAAGTCCGCACGGGCAACAAAGTCCTTGCCAATCGCCTGGCAGGCGGCGGCGTCCATGTCCTCCGTGTAGGCATCGCCAATGATTTCCTTGAGCCATAAAAGTTTCATGTTGCGTTACCTCCTGTTATCTGCTTTCCTTGTGTCCGGCCAGTCCCGGTATGGCAGCGCCCCTGTTGGTTTCCGCCGGGGCTCGGCGGTATTTGAGTATGAAAAAAGCACCGTGCTTTTCAGCACGATGCTTTTATCATCGGGTCAGTAGAGGATGTCTGGGTCAATATCCAGTTCATCCAAATTGGTCCAGATAGAGGGGAGGGTGTCCTTGCCCCCCTCCAGAGCCGTGAGCAGGTCCTCTTTGGTGTAGCCGTCCGGGGGGCCGTAGGCGGTCCCGTTGGCGTCCAAATACACCAGGCCGGGGCCCGGCTCATCCCCCACAAAGCGGCCCCCAAAGGCCTGCTCATAAGCGGTGGCGGCCTCCTGGAGCTCCGGGTTGGTTGTTACATCGGAATACTTAATCATGGCGTTGTCACCCCTTTCAGCAGTTTCTCAAACTCCGCCAAAGCGGTGGGAAAGTATTTCTGCATCAAAGCGTAGCGGTCAGCATCGAATTGAGCGGCAAACATGTGGGCAAAGGCCTCTTTCTCCAGCATCCCGGAGTAGGTCCAGTAGCGTGTATTCCAATGGCCGTATGTGCCAGCGCACTTGTTACGGGACATCCCGCCGAACAGATCGGAGATTGCATTGGGCAGCGCCCCACGGAGCTCCTGGGAGATGACTGCATAGGCGTCCGTCTTTCTCTTTGTGCCGTGGGCTTTCATGGTGGCCTTGACATAGGCCTCAAAGTCCTGCCTCAAGGCGTTGCCAAAATCCGGCGTCTGCATGGATGTGTAGCCGCTCCCGGCGCACGACATAAAATCAATATAATGGCCGTGTTCATGGAAAAAGGTTGTTGCCGGGCCTCTGGGGTCCGTCATGTCATTGGCAAAATTCATTTTGACCTTTTGGATGCGGCTGTCAAAATGCGGCGTGCCGGAGAAAGCCCCGTCCGCCACGGAGCCGGGCTGGACATAGCGCTCAAAGGCGGCCTGGGCCGTCTGATTGCCGGACGCATAGTGTTGCTCCAGGGCGTCCGTGTAGCCGCCGGGGGATGTGGGCAAGCCCTGCATGACATTTTGGAAGTGAGAGCCCGCCTTTGCGGCCATTGTACCACTCCCAGAGGGCACCTGTAAACCGGGGGTTGGGCCCTGCACAAAGCTCTGCCGCCATTGTGCAAAGGTGGTGTTGGCCGGGACCTTTTTGGTGGTGCCGTCCGGGTTGCGGGTCCAGCGCTCCCCCAGGCCCTCCATGTCCTCAAAGTAGGGGGCGGTGCAGCAGCGGCACCAGGGATGGAACGGCGGAGCGGTGAGCCCCACCTGGTAGTCCGACATCTTGAACACCTTGCCGTCCAGCGCCGAACACAGGCCGCAGGTGTCCCGGTCAAAAGAGGCCACAATCCTGTATTTCTCCACGCCCAGGGCGTTGAAACAGTCCTTTTGAGCGGCGCTGGAGAAATAGGCGCTTTCCGTCATCACCAGGCGGCCCGCTTTGGAGCGGGACACCTCAAACTGCTTGGAGATGGCGGAGATGGCCCGGTCTGGAGCCTCTCCCCGTATAATCATCTGGGTGAGTTGAGTGTTGACGCTGTTCACAAGGCTCTGCTTGTTGGTCCAGCAGCGGTCCCGGAAAGTCTGGCCGTCCGTGGTCCATGGCCGGGAGAGGACCTTGGTGATGGTCCCCTCATTGACGGCCTGCATGGTCCAGCCCACGCCCAGGCCCTTTTGGACCTCATAGGCCGTGTGGTAAAAGCTCCCGGTGTAGGATTGCCGGGCGGCCCGGTCTATGTAGTCAAGCTGGTTGGAATAGAGGAGCTCCGCCTGCTGCTGGAGCTGGATTTTGAGGGCGTCCAGCCGGGAGATGTGGACCCTGGCGCTGGCGTTCTCCAGCTCTTTCATCCAGGCCCCGGTGAGGGCGTTTTCCTCGCCGTGCTTGATGTATTCCTCCACGGTCCAGCGAAACTCCGCCAGCTCATCACTGTTGAGCAACCGCTTGGCATCTGCCAGGGTGATGTCATTGTTGGCGGCAAAGCGCCTGTACCATGCGGACATCTGGCGCTCAATCTCAGCCTCAGCGGCCCAGAATTGGGCATCCAGGTTTTCCACATAAGAGTATGACTGGTCCAGCAGGGCGTCCTCCATGTTTTTCATGCGCTGGGCCCAATAATCCGCATTGCGCTGGAGGTTATTCCTGGGCATCGCCGTCACCGCCGTCCTGGCCGGTCACAGGGT
>OHFP01000863.1_pt1 | contig 13028 bp, 9 predicted proteins | sample 1567591 | NCBI WGS metagenome assembly OHFP01 (sample SAMEA3879547, study PRJEB24766) | human gut metagenome | biome: human-associated habitat; feature: feces | place: USA | collected 1985/1987 | reverse complement strand
TAGCACTACAGATTCTGGCTCTGTCAGTGAGGGTTCGAGTCCTTCTATCTCAACTACCCCTTCGGGGGTTATGAGGCGAGGTAGCTCAGCTGGTTAGAGCGTCGGATTCATAATCCGGAGGTCGTGGGATCATGCCCCACTCTCGCTACGCCGCTGAAAACATCAATGACAGGCCTGAAAGCCTGTCATTTTTCGTATTTTTGCATCCATGAAGAAGATTCTTGCCATTGTCGCGCTGCTCCTTGTGGCGGCGTGCCAGCTTGCGGCCCGCGAATGGGCCGTGGTCAATGTGTCCTCGTGCTTCATGAGGGCGAGGCCCGACTACGAATCCGGCAACGAGACCCAGTGCCTGATGGGCACGGTGCTCGAGGTGACCGGCCGCGACAGGTACTGGCTGCACGTCGACGCCCCCGACTACCGTAACTGCTGGACCAACGAGCTCTCCGTCACCATGATGGACGAGGCCGCGAAAAACGCGTATATCGCCGCCCCGAAGCTGATATGCACGGCGGAGTACACCCACGTCTACAGCGAGGCCCGGGAGACGTCCGAAAGAATCTGCGACTTCATAATGGGCGACATCGTCAGGGTTTCCGGCACTGCGGGCCGGGATGGCTGGACGGCTGTGCTGCTCCCTTCCGGCCGTGAAGGCTGGGTGCGCAGCGGCGAGGTCGAGGATTTCGGAAGCTGGGCGGAATCCGGACATGCCGACGGGGCGTCCCTGACCGCGCTGGCGCGGCGCTTCCTGGGCGTACCCTATCTGTGGGGCGGCAATACGGTCAAGCATTTCGACTGCAGCGGACTTACGAAGTTCGTCTACATGATGAACCGCATAGTCCTTCCGCGCAACGCAAGGGAGCAGATTCATTGCGGCGTCGAGGTGCCTTTCGATTTTTCCGAGATGCAGTCGGGAGACCTCGTGTTCTTCGGCTCGCTGAAGGCGGACGGCAGCATCGCTTCGGTGACGCATGTCGCCATGTACATAGGCGGCGGCCGCATAATCCACTCCTCGCAGCTCGTGCGCATAAACTCCCTGAAGGACGGACTGCCCGACTCCTACGGGCGCAAGCCCATAGCGGTGAGGCGTATACTGGGCCATGTGGACTGCGGCCTTGGGGTCGTGAGCGCAGCCGCCGCACCGTGGTATTTCAGCAAGTGAGAAAAAATCATTATATTTGCGAGTTATAAACTTTTAAGCCATGAATTTAAGGGACATCAAGAAAGACATCGAATATGTTCTCGGAGCTTTCCTCGAGGATTGCTCGGTGGTAGCGACATCCAATTCCAAGGTTTCCGACGGAAAGGTCGCAGAGCTTATGGAAGAGGCCGTGAACCTCTACAACGAGCTCATGGACAAGGTCTACACCAAGGAGGAGAACAAAAAGGCCTACTATGCGGGGCTCCGCAAGGAAATCGTCGCCAAGACGGACGCACTCTACGAGAAGCTCAGCGCAGCCGTGAAAGAGGCTGTCAAATGACAAGGCCCGCATTCGTTGCGGCAGTCGCGCTCCTTCTTTGCGGATGGAGCGCGACTGCTGATGTAGGGCGTACGCTCGACGAGGTCATAGCCGAAGTCTGCCGCAAGGAGGCTCTCGCCTCTTCGGGAGTCGGGCTGCTGGCGGTTACTGCCGGCGGGGACACCCTCGCTGCGGTCAACCCTGACATGAAGCTCGTGCCGGCATCCAACGTCAAGCTCATAACCACGGGGCTCGCCCTGCGCTCGCTCGGAGCGGACTTCAGATTCGGCACTTCGCTAGGATACAGCGGTGAAGTCACCGGCGGCACGCTCCACGGCGACCTCTACATCGTAGGGGGCGGAGACCCCACCACCGGTTCGCGGAGCACGGTCGCGGAACCTCTGGAGTCGCTGTTCGGCGATTGGGCGGCCCTGCTGGAAGAAGCCGGAATCAGCAGGATAGACGGCCGCATAGTCGGTGACGCGCGCTTTTTCGACAGCCCCACGCCCGAGAACCTCGGCTGGTCGTTCGACGACCTCGGAACCAACTACGGAGCCGGCCCGACCGGACTGAACTTCTTCGAGAACGCCCAGAATTTTCTGATAACCCCGGGACATGTTCCCGGAAGCAAGCCGAACATAAGCCCCAGGTATCCGGAGACCCCGTGGATGCGCTATGAAATCAGCGCCGCCACCGGAGGGCGCGGCACCGCGAACACCGTGTTCTATGTGAACACCTCGCTGGGCCCGTTCGGCGAATTCGGCGGCTCCTTCCCGGTGGACCGCAGGGGCTACACCTTCGAAGGTTCCAACCGTTTCGGGGCCTACACCTGCGCCTGGTATTTCATGAACTATCTTTCGTCACACGGAATCGAGGCTGGACGCGGCTGCGCGGACATCTCGTCCGACGGCAATCTGCGCGACGAGCCTTCGTTCGGCGACAGCGGAATCCCAGCCGCATCACCTTCGGAGCTGAAAATAATCGGCGGCACCAGTTCCGCCAAGCTCTCCGCAATTGCGGCCGAGACCAATCATGAGAGCGACAACTTCTACGCCGAGACCATGCTGAAGCTGCTCGCCATCCGCAACGGATATCCCTGCGGCGGAGACGGCCCGGCGGACGCTGCGGAATACCTGCTGCGCTCAATGGGGCTCGAGACCGCCGGACGCTGCCGCTTGGTCGACGGAAGCGGGCTCTCCCGCAAGAATTATGTCTCCGCCGGCTTCTTCGTCGACTTCCTTTCGCGTATGATGGACGAACCCTGCTTCGGGACATATCTGAAGACCCTGCCGGTGCCCGGAGGCAAGGGCACGCTCGAATTCAAGTTCGGCGACAGGGACGAGGCTTTCCGTTCCCGCATACACATGAAGAGCGGCTCGATGAACGGTGTACTCTGCTACAGCGGCTACATCCTGCCTTCTGCCGAAGGCGGCGAGACCATAGTGTTCTCCCTGCTCACCAATAACGTCACGGCTTCCGTCTGGTCCGTAAGCCCCTTGGTGGACAGAATAATCGCGGCGCTGGCGGCAGAGAATTGACGGATTATTTTTAATTTTGCCGATATGCGTGATTTACTGCATTTCCCGGCGGTTGCATTCCTGCTCCTGCTGACGGCCGTCTCCTGCGAGATGGCCTCATCTCTGGTGCATGACGACCAGCCGGTCGCCAGGGTCGGGAAGGAGAACCTGTACCGTTCCGAAATCGAAGGCAGGATTCCCGGCATGATGTCGCCGGAGGACAGCGCCGGTTTCGCCGAAAGGTACATACGCCTCTGGGCCATGGACAGGCTCTATGCCGACGTCGCGGAAAAGCAGCTCTCGAAGTCCGAGCTCGACATGTCCGCAGAGCTGGAGTCCTACAGACGCTCTCTGCTCAGGTACCGCTATGAGCAGCGCTACCTCAACGACAGGCTGGACACCCTGATAAGCGACAGGCAGATCAGTGACTACTATGAGGCGCATGAAGCCGATTTCACCCTCAGGGAACCGCTGATGAAGGTACGTTTCGTGGACATCATGAAGGATTCTCCCGACCTGGATGAAATCCTCGCGCTGATGTCGTCCGACGAGTACGGAGACCTCGTGCGGGCGGATTCCCTCGCCAGGGTTTCGGCCCTCCGCTATTTCGACAATTCAGATTCTTGGATGTCCGCCTCCGACCTCGCGCGCTATTTCGGCACTAGCGCTTCGGAGATGATGGACGCCATGGACGAGGACATGATAATAATCGAGCCCGAGAACCGGGGCGACATTCTGGCGGCGTACGTCTGCGACATGGTCGAATCCGGCACGGCCCCGCTGGAATACTGCACCCCCGTCATACGCGACATAATTTTGAGCAACAGAAAACACGAACTGCTGGCGGCTTTGGAACGCGACTTGCTTGATGAGGCGCTTGACAGTAAACAATTCGTTATCTTTTGACATGAGCAACAAGTTGAAATTTTCCGCATTCATCGCATTTTCTCTGGTGTGCCTGCCTCTTTCCGCCCAGAAATACAACGGGATAGTCGACAAGACCGTGGCCATCGTGGGCAACGAGATGATAAGGCTCTCCGACCTCGAGTCGGAAGTCCAGATGCTGAACGCCCAGGGCTATTCTTCCGACAAGAACATACGTTGCGACATCCTGGAGAGGATGATGGAGTCCAAGCTCTTCCTGATGCAGGCCAGGGTCGACTCCCTCACGGTGAACAACGACATGGTGACGGCATCGCTCAACCAGCGTCTCGACCAGGTCCGCACGGCTCTGGGAGGTGACGACGAGGTGGAGGAGTATTTCGGCATGCCCCTCTACAAGCTCCGCCAGGAATGGCAGTCGCAGCTTGAGGAGCAGAGCCTCACCCAGAGCGAGCAGCAGCAGATCGCATCGAAGATACCGACGCTCACACCCTACGACGTCAAGCAGTATCTCGACACTGCCGACGTCTCCTCCCTCCCGGTGGTGCCCATCAAGTATCAGATGAGCCAGATATGCATCTATCCCGACCGTGAGGCCGCAGCGCTAGCCGTCAAGGAGAGGCTGCTGTCGCTCCGCGAGCGCATCATCAACGGCGAGAAGTTCTCCACCCTCGCCCGCCTGTATTCCGAGGATCCCGGCAGCGCGATGAAAGGAGGTGAGCTCGGAATGGCGTCGAAGTCGATTTTCTGGCCCGCGTTCTCGGATGCCGCCATGTCCCTGAAGCCCGGAGTCATATCCCAGATTGTCGAGACCCCGGACGGATTCCACATAATCGAGGTGCTGGAGAAGAACGGCGACATGTTCAACGCCCGTCATATCCTCATAAAGCCTCAATACACGCAGGAAGACCAGGACAAGGCCTTCGAGCGTCTGGACAGCCTCCGCAACATGATAGTGGTCGACAGCACCATGACCTTCGACCTTGCGGCGCGCTTCTATTCCGAGGACCCCGCGACCAGGACCAACGGCGGCCAGATGGCCGACCCCTACACCGGTTCCTCCTATTTCGAGATTGACCAGCTGAAGCCCCAGGACTATGAGGCCATAAAGAACCTCAAGGTGGGAGAGGTCTCGCAGCCCATAGCCTCTCTGGACAACGAAGGCCGGAACGGCAACCTCGTCTACAAGATCATCAGGCTCGACAAGATAGTCCCGGCCCACACGGCGGACTTTTCCTCCGACTATACCGAACTGCTCTCGCTCGTCACGCAGCAGAAGCAGACCGAAGCCATAGACGATTTCCTTGAAGAAAAGCTCAAGAGTACATACATAGTCATAGACCCCCTGTTCGGGGACTGTGATTTCACCCGCGAAGGATGGGCACAAAAAGTCAGAGAAGACGACTGATACTTGCCGCTCTGTTTCTGATTGCGGCGCCTCTTTTCCTTTCTGCCCAGGACAGCACCGGGCAGAAGGATTCCCTCGTGCGCCTCATCAGCGCCAAGTCGCTGGAGCAGCAGGAGACCCCGGAAGGGCTTGTGCGCAAGGCCATGGGCGCCACCTTCCTGCATAACGGGACCTACCTTATCAGCGACAGCTCCATGTGGTATCTCGACAGCAGCATAATCAAATGCCGGGGCAACGTGCGCCTGCTGCAGGGAGAGACCGAGCTGACCAGCGAAAGGCTGGACTATCTGATTGACGAGGACCTCGCCCAGTTCCGGGGCGCGGTCGTGCAGCTGCGCAACAAGCAGGAGAACATACTGCGCACAAACATACTTGACTACAACACGCGCGACAGCATGGCGGTATTCTCCGGCGGAGCGTCGATGAAGAGCGAGAACGGCCAAATTATCGAGAGCGACAACGGGCGCTACCTGAACCCCGACGAATATTTCTTCTTCGACGGCAACGTGAACATGTTCACCGACTCCGTGTTCGTCAAGACCACCGCCCTCGAATACGATTCGACCATCGAGAAGGCGTGGTTCACCGCGTACATCGACTTCTGGAACGAAGGCAACATGCTTTCGGCGGACGGCGGCTGGTATGAGAGCCAGCCCGACATATTCTTCTTCGACGGAGACGTACACGCACTTTCGGAGGCGCAGGAGAGCTGGAGCGACACGCTCTACTATTACCGGAAGCCGGGAGACGTGCTGATGCTGGGGTCAGCCCAGCTCCAGGATACCACCCGCAGCGTCGCGTCCGTGTCCGACTACCTTTTCTATGAGGATTCCCTTGCCCGGGTCACATTGAAGAAACAGGCGGCGGTGGCCCTTTGGACCGAAGAGGAAGGGCAGCTTGACACCACATATTTCGGGGCCGACACCCTCGTCTACTATACCGTGCGGCGCTGCGACATACCGGAGGCTGAGGTAGAGGCTGCCCGGGCCCGTCTGGAGACCATACTTGCCGACCCGGTGGCCGACTACAGGAAGAGGGCCGCCGAGGAGGCCGCCGCCGCGAAGGAGGAGGCCGAACGGAAAAAGGAGGAGCAGATGTTCGGGCCGAGGTCTGCGGCCCGGGGGCAGGCTTCCGCTTCCGAAGAAAAGGCGCCGCCGGAAGAGAAGGCCGCTCCTGCGGATTCCCTGTCGGCTCCGGCCGATTCCCTGTCCGTCAGCCGGGATTCGCTCTCGGTTGCAGCCAATTCCCTGTCCGTCGGCCGGGATTCGCTCTCGGTTGCTGCCGATTCTCTGTCCGCAGCCGTGGATTCTCTCTCGGCAATGCGCGATTCGCTTGCAATTGGCCTCGATTCTCTGGCGACCGGCCTTGATTCGCTGGCCGTCGGCGCCGACTCTCTGGCTGTGGCGGATTCGCTCGCCGCGCCTCTCGACACCACCAGGGTCGGCTATCTGATGGGAATAGGCAACGCCCGCATCTTCCGGCGGGACATGCAGGTCCGCAGCGACTCCGTGCGCTTCTGCGAACTGGATTCGATAGCCCGGTTCTACAAGAATCCGATAGTCTGGAACGAAGGCAACAGGCAATACACCTCCGACAGCCTTTTCGTGCTGATACGCAACAATGCCGCCGACCGGGCGAGCCTGATGTCCAACGCCTTCATCACGGTGGAGGAAGATACCGTGCATTACGACCAGATACGCAGCACGGAGGTGATGGCATATTTCAACGAAGACGCGGCGTTGAGGCGTTTTGATGCTCTCGGCGGCGTCTCGGCGCTTTTCTATCTTGAGGAGAACGACGAGATAGCCACGGTCAACAAGGTCGAAAGCACCATGCTCTCCGCCAATTTCGCCGACGGCGAGCTGGAGAGCGTATATTATTTCGAGGCGCCCAAGAGTGACGCCTATCCCGTGGTGCAGCTGCCTCCGGAGGACAGCCGTCTCAGGGGGTTCAACTGGCAGCCCGACCTTCGTCCCGCCAGTCCCGAGGACATCACCACCCTGAAAGTGAGGCGCTCCGAACGGCGGCATTATGAGTCCATACCCCGCCCGGAGTTCATACAGACGGAACGTTTCTTTCCGGGCATGATGCAGAACCTGTATGACGGCCTTGAAGCTGCGGAAAGGCGGAAACGCCTGGCGGAACAGCGCCGCAGGGAGGCCGAACAGGCGGAAGAGATGATGGCGGATTCGCTGGCGATGTCCGATTCTCTCGCCGTAGGCGTTGACTCCCTTGCGCTCGCCGACAGCCTGGCCGCATCCGATTCATTGGCCGTTGCCGACAGTCTTGCCGCTTCCGTCTCCGAGGAGGAATTCATGAGCGAGGCGGAACTCCGCAGGGCCGCGCGCATAGCCCGCCGGGACGCCCGCTGGGCGGAACTTGACGCGAGGGATGCCGAGAAGGCTGCGCTGAAGCAGCGCCGCAGGGAGGAGAGGCTGAAGAAGAAGGAGGAACGCAAGGCCCGCATACGCGCGAGGCAGGAGGCCCGCGATGCAAGGCTGCTCCAGAAATACATAGAGAAATTCGAAAAACAGAAAGAAAGAGATGAAAGAGAACAAGAACCTGAGCCTGCCGGAGAACGCTCACCGGGAATTGAAGTCCGGGGAGAGCTATCGGCCGCTCCTCGGACCTGAAGAAAAACCTTTGGAAGTAACCCCGTATTCGGTCACCCTCGGACTGCTGATGACCGTCCTGTTTTCGGCTGCGGCGGCCTATCTGGGCCTTAAGGTCGGACAGGTGTTCGAGGCGGCGATCCCCATCGCCATCATCGCCGTCGGTGTGACCGGAGCCTTGAAGAAGAAGGGCGGACTCGGCCAGAACGTGATAATCCAGAGCATTGGCGCCTGTTCGGGCGTCGTGGTCGCGGGGGCCATCTTCACGCTGCCTGCCATCTATATCCTGGGTCTCGAGGTGAATTTCTGGCAGATGTTCCTGAGCTCCATGCTCGGCGGCTTCCTGGGAATACTCTTCCTTGTTCCGTTCCGCAAATATTTCGTCAAGGACATGCACGGGAAGTATCCCTTCCCCGAGGCCACTGCCACCACTCAGGTGCTCGTCAGCGGCGAGAGCGGGGGCAAGAGCGCCAAGACCCTGCTCACAGCCGGCCTTATCGGAGGAATATATGATTTCGTGATAGCGACCTTCGGCGCCTGGGCCGACACGATAAGCACGACCTTCGTGCATTTCGGCCAGGTGATAGCCGACAAGGCCAAGCTGGTGCTCAAGCTCAATACCGGAGCCGCCGTGCTGGGCCTCGGCTATATCGTAGGCCTGAAATATGCGTTCATAATCTGCTGCGGCTCCTTCCTCGTATGGCTGGTGATTATCCCTCTGATGAACCTCATCTGGGGCGGGCAGGTCATCGACCTTATGGGCACGGGCATCACTCAGACCGTCTCGGAGATGTCGGCCGATCAGATTTTCAGTGAATATGCACGCCATATAGGAATCGGAGGCATCGCCGTGGCCGGAATCATCGGCATAATCAAAAGCGCCGGCGTGATCAAGAGCGCGGTGGGCCTTGCAGCCGGAGAATTCAGGCGGAAGCCGGGCGCCGCAGCCGTTGAGGTGGAGCGCACCCAGCAGGACATCCCGATGAACAAGGTCGTATGGGGCATAGCGATTTCATTGCTTGCGGTGTTCGCCTTCTTCGCGCTCGGCGGCGTGGTCAATACCGTATGGCAGGCTCTGATAGGTCTGCTGATAGTCGCTGTCATCTCCTTCCTCTTCACCACCGTGGCAGCCAACGCAATCGCCATCGTGGGCACCAACCCGGTGAGCGGAATGACCATCATGACCCTGATAATCACGGCCCTCGTGCTGGTGGTCACCGGCCTGAAGGGCAATGCCGGCATGGTCGCCGCGATGGTCATCGGCGGAGTGGTGTGCACGGCGCTTTCCACTGCTGGAGGGCTCATAACCGATTTCAAGATTGGCTACTGGATAGGCACCACCCCTCGGAAGCAGGAAATATGGAAATTCGTGGGCGTGGCGGTCGCCGCCGCTACTGTGGGCGGGGTCATGCTGGTGCTCAACAAGACCTTCGGCTTCTCCGGCGATGGTGCCCTTGTGGCTCCCCAGGCGAATGCGATGGCCGCAGTCATCCAGCCCATGATGAACGGAGGCAATGCGCCCTGGCTGCTCTATGGCATAGGTGCGGTGATAGCGGTCCTGCTGACCTTGTTCAAACTGCCCGCGCTGGCTTTCTGCCTCGGTATGTTCATCCCCATCGACCTGAACCTTCCCCTTCTGCTCGGTGGCGCGATTTCGTGGTTCGTGGGCACGCGCAGCAAGAACGCCGAGGTGAATGCCGCCCGTCAGGAGAAAGGCACCCTGATAGCCAGCGGCTTCATTGCCGGCGGTGCGCTGATGGGAGTGCTTTCGGCGATTCTCAAATATGCGAACGTCGACTGGTTCATGTATGGCTGGAACACGGTGCAGCCCGGAGCATATGCTTCCGGCGCGCAGCTGGTGGCCATCGTGCCTCTCGTGGCCATCTGCGCCTATATGATATGGGCGGTGCTGCGCAAGGAAAAGTAGCGCCTAGGGCTCTGCGTAGAGTCTGATGATGTTGAGAATCACGGCGCTGGCCTTCTCCATGCTTTGGACTGAAACCCATTCATATTTGCCGTGGAAATTGAGTCCGCCGGCGAAGATGTTGGGACAGGGCAATCCCTTGAACGAGAGGTTGGCGCCGTCGGTACCGCCCCGGATGGGCTGGATATGCGGTTTCACGCCGGCCATTTCCATGGCCTTCACCGCCTTCTCCACCACATGGTAGTGCGGCTCCACCTGCTCGCGCATGTTGTAGTACTGGTCCTTGAGCGTGACCTCCACGGTCTTTGCGCCGTAGCGGCCGTTGACGAAGTCCGCGCAGCGCAGCATTTCGTCCTTCTTCTTCTCGAAGAGCGCGCGGTCGTGATCCCTTATTATATAGGTGAGGGTGCTTTCCTCCACCGTGCCCTTGCAGCCTACGATGTGGATGAAACCTTCGTAGCCTTCCGTGTGTTCCGGTCTCTGCTCCATGGGCAGCAGGGCGTTGAATTCCTGGGCGATGAGCAGTGAGTTCAGCATCTTGCCCTTGGCGTAGCCGGGATGCACGTTGCGGCCTTGTATGTGTACGGTGGCTGAAGCCGCGTTGAAATTCTCGAACTCAAGCTCTCCGACCTCGCCTCCGTCCATGGTGTAGGCGTAGTCGGCGCCGAATTTCTTCACGTCGAATTTCACGACTCCGCGTCCGATTTCCTCGTCGGGGGTGAAGCCTATCTTGATTTCGCCGTGCCTGAATTCGGGATGGTTTACGATATACTGCACCGCGTCCATGATTTCGGCCACTCCGGCCTTGTCGTCGGCACCCAGCAGGGTTGTCCCGTCGGTGGTTATTATGGTCTCTCCCTTGTGCTTCAGGATTTCAGGGAAGTCGGCGGTCTTGAGGCTCATGCCTTCAACTCCCTTCAAGGGGATGTCCGAGCCGTCGTAGTTTTCGATAATCTGGGGTCTGATGCCGTTGCCGGGGGCGTCGGGAGAGGTGTCCACGTGGGCGATGAAGCCTACAGCCGGGACTTTGGCGTCAGTGTTGGAGGGTATGGAGGCCATCACATAGCCCCACTGGTCGAGCTCGGCTTCGACGCCCATGGCCCTGAGCTCGTCCCTTAGCATTTCAAGAAGTATGAGTTCCTTCTTCGCCGAAGGCTGGCTGTCGCTCGTTTCGTCGGACTGTGTGTCAACGGCGACGTATCTCAAGAATCTGTCCTTAATGTTTTCCATAGCCGTAAAATTACCTTTTATATTTATCTTTTACAAGTCCCCGAAGGGCTGTGCAACTTCAGGTAAAAATGGTAATATATAAGGTAAAATTGGTTGTACGTGGCAGGAGAATAGAGAGTAAATTTGTATCACCGATAATTGTGTCAAACCAAATCTTCAGAGATATGAAAAGGATTTTTCTGTTTGCAATGATGCTGGGGCTGGCTGCCGCCTGCTCCGGCAAGGCCGCAGAACCCCAGCGGCCCGTGGTCTACATGACCACCGAAATCAGCCCCGACGCCCTGGTGCGCATCTATGAGGCCCTTGACAGGCCTGCCGAAGGCCGTGTCGCCGTCAAAATCAGCACCGGCGAACCCGGAGGCCACAATTTCCTCCAGCCTTCGCTGATCGGAGACCTCGTCCGCAAGGTTGACGGGACCATAGTCGAATGCAATACGGCGTATGCCGGAAGGCGCTCTTCCACCGAGGAGCACATCAAGGCGGCCCGCGAGCACGGCTTCTTCGACATCGCCGACGTGGACATCATGGACTCCGAAGGCGAATTCACCATCCCCGTCAGGGACACCACCCACATCAAATACGACATAGTGGGCACTCACCTGAAGAACTACGACTTCATGATAAACCTGGCCCATTTCAAGGGACATGCGATGGCAGGCTTCGGAGGAGTCATCAAGAACCAGTCCATAGGAGTGGCGTCCGCCAACGGAAAGGCGTATATCCATTCGGCCGGCGCTACCGAGGATGCGGCCCAGATGTGGCAGAACATCAGGGAGGACAACCAGGACGCCTTCCTCGAGTCGATGGCCGCCGCAGCCCAGGGAGTGGCCGACTACTTCGGAGACAACATCCTCTACATCAATGTGATGAACAATCTTTCGGTGGATTGCGACTGCGACTCCCATCCGGCGGATCCCCTGATGCTCGACGTGGGCATCTTCGCCTCTCTCGACCCCGTGGCCCTCGATGAGGCCTGCCTCGACTATGTGTTCGGCATGGAGCCGACCGAAGGCAACGACAACCGTCCTCTGATGGAGCGCGTCACCAGCCGCAATGGCAGACATACCGTGGATTACGCCGAGCAGATAGGCCTCGGAAGCAAGGACTATGAGCTCGTGAGCATCGACTGACGGGCATCCGAGAAAAAATCTGAAAATTTTTTAAAATTAATTTGCAGATAAAAAAAAAGTGTGTACCTTTGCATCCCCTCCGATGAGGGGACAACAAAAAGATCATTGACAATACTGAGAGAGAACGAGGTAAAGAGAAGAAATTAGATACAGTCTGTGAGACGCGGCGGCCGGGAGGCGGGCCGCGGAGAACAGAGGGTAGCAATTTCTACGAGCAAGAAGAATAGGCAAAGAGTGATTCGAAAGTTACTCGAGACGAGAGAAAGAGGAGAAGGGCGAACGGGGGATGCCTAGGCTTCCGGAAGCGAGGAAGGACGCGGTAAGCTGCGAAAATCCACGGGGATCCGCAAACAGGAATTGATCCGTGGGTATCCGAATGGGGCAACCCGCACGGCCGAATGCCGTGCACCGGCTGCGAAGCCGGGGCGAACGCAGGGAACTGAAACATCTTAGTACCTGCAGGAGAAGAAAGAAAGAATCGATTCCCTGAGTAGTGGCGAGCGAAAGGGGAGGAGCCCAAACCGCCGGCGTCGAGGCGCAGGCGGGGTAGTAGGGGCGTCCGCGAAGGCACAGCCAGGAACCGGAACCGTCTGGAAAGTCGGTCCGCAGAGGGTGAGAGGCCCGTACGGGTAACGGGGCTGTGTTTAGGGCGTTTCCTGAGTAGGGCGGGACACGAGGAATCCTGTCCGAAGCAGCGGGGACCATCCCGCAAGGCTAAATATGACCGGAAGACCGATAGCGAACCAGTACCGTGAGGGAAAGGTGGGAAGCACCCCGGGCAGGGGAGTGAAATAGAACCTGAAACCGTTCGTCTACAAGCGGTCGGAGCCGAGAGGCGACGGCGTGCCTTTTGCATAATGAGCCTACG
>OHFP01000841.1_pt1 | contig 13283 bp, 19 predicted proteins | sample 1567591 | NCBI WGS metagenome assembly OHFP01 (sample SAMEA3879547, study PRJEB24766) | human gut metagenome | biome: human-associated habitat; feature: feces | place: USA | collected 1985/1987 | reverse complement strand
CCTTAGGACCAGTATCTCCAAGAGACAGTTCATCTATCTGAAAGAAGAACTGGAATGGTCGAACAAACATAAACAGAAATGACATGAAGAATCCGATACAGATGATTAAGCAGTGTGTAGAGAAAGACGAACCCTATTTCGTTCTTCGCGGACAAGACCGCTGTGCACTGGCTGCCATCGAAGCCTATTATAACGAAGTAAAGGAACAAGTCAAGAATCCTTATTTTGTGGAAGAGATAGAAGAGATCATGAAAGACTTCCGGGCTTATCGGGAAGAAGTGGAACGTACCAAAATACCGGATTGATATGGCAGAAGATACTTATAAAACGATTACAGGTTTGGCGGAAGGCTATTATACGGAAAAGCGAAGCCGTTTTATCTCGTATGCTATTCCGGTCAGAACCGTTGACGAAGTAAAAGCAGAATTGGTGAAATACCGGAAGGAATATTATGATGCCCGCCATGTGTGTTGGGCTTATATGCTGGGTTCCGACCGGAAAACCTTTCGGGCAAACGATGATGGCGAGCCTTCATCTACGGCAGGAAAGCCGATCTTGGGACAGATCAATTCGAATGAGCTGACGGATATTCTGGTAATTGTCATCCGTTATTTTGGAGGAATCGAATTAGGTACAAGCGGACTGATTGTTGCTTACCGGACAGCCGCCGCCGAAGCCATTGCGGCTGCAACCATCGAAGAACGAACCGTGGATGAAGACATTACCGTTGTATTCGAATATCCTTATCTGAATCAGATCATGCGGATTGTAAAGGAAGATGGTCCGACTATTATTTCCCAGCAGTTTGATATGGACTGTGTGATGACCTTACGCATCCGGAAAGGAGAAGCCGAACGCCTGCGAAACCGTTTGCAAAAGGTAGAAACAGCATATCTGAAAGAAGACGAATAAAGAACCAAAACAGAATAATGATGGAAAAGGAAGAAGACGATATATTGCGGAAATACCAACATTCCTTCAGAAACATGAAGGGAAAGATTCATATACTGGAACAACAGGTGCCGGTAGAAGAACAGATGCGTTATTTCCGTGCTTCCGAACGGTGGAAGAAGAATGCGGGTGGTTTGCTGCCGGCATACGATGAAGAATGTAATCATTGGTTTCGGAAACTGACGGATCAGGAAGAGATAAAGTCGGTAGAGGAGAAGAAAGAGCTTTTACTCAATCTGGCTAACTCAAAGAATCCTGTTTCATTCCGGTTGTTGAAGCAGTATGTCGCCGACGGACCGGATCCGGAAATTGCCAATTGGGCATATCTGGCGTTGATGGAAATTCAGATAGCCCTTGAGTCTGATTATTCTGAAGAACGGCAGATTTATATTTCTACCGGAATGGGCGGCAAGGGAACGAAACTTCGTTTCTATGTCTTGCTGGTTTCAGCCGGGCGGAAACCGTTCGAATCCTATCAACGACAGGTAATCGAGCGGGAGTTCACGTATGCTTTCTCACAAGCTGGTTGGGAAACAGAAACTTTGCATGTGGCAGAAAACTATGTGGAATTGCTGTTACTGATTCCGATTGCCGGAAATATCAAGAAAGTAATGGGCGATACCATCCGGGAATGTAATGAATACGGTCATTTTCTGTCCGACCGTTATACAATCACCAACGTGAAACCATTGTCAGAACAGGAGATTCAGGAGATATTGGATAAGGCAGATGAAAACAGTCAGACAAGCGATTAAATATGGTATTGTAGGAGTCAGTAATACCTTGATCACGGCTTTGGTGATTTGGGTAATGATGAAAGGACTGCATTGCTCGGATGTATTGTCGAATGTGGTAGGTTACATTGCCGGAGTCGTCAATAGTTTTATCTGGAATAAGCAGTGGACATTCCAAAGTCAGGCGGGTTGGGTGAAAAGTGCCGTTCGTTTCGGATTGGTATTCGGTATCTGTTATTTCCTGCAATTGGGATGTCTGTTCATGCTGAATGCTTGGCTTCCCATTGATCCGTATTATAATCAATTAATAGCAATGGCGTTTTATACAGTCATTAATTTTATCTTTAACAAAGTCTATACATTTAAAGAGTAATAAGCAACGAGAGATATGGCAGAACAAATACGTAAAACAACAGGTCGTTCGCAACAGAAGACAGTCGTTGTTCCGGAAATGGGACGATTGCAGCCGCAGGCGCCTGAATTGGAAGAAGCAGTTTTGGGTGCTTTAATGCTGGAAAAGGATGCGTATTCGATTGTCAGTGAAATATTAAAGCCGGAATGCTTTTACGAGAAAGCGCATGAACTGATTTATGCAGCCATCGTTGATCTGGCTGTTCAGCAGCTTCCGATAGATATGATGACCGTGACGGAACAACTTCGGAAGCGGGGAGACTTGGATCAGGTGGGCGGTCCTTATTATATAGCTCAATTGACAAGTAAAGTAGCGAGTAGCGCGCATATCGAATATCATGCCCGGATCATTGCCCAGAAATACCTGGCACGCGAACTGATTTCTTTCTCTTCGCAGATTCAGTCGAAAGCTTTCGATGAGACCACTGATGTGGATGATCTGATGCAGGAAGCCGAAGGAAAGTTGTTTGAGATTTCGCAGCGTAACGTAAAGAAAGACGTGACGCAGATTAATCCGGTTATCAAGGAAGCCTTGAAGATGCTGGAAAATGCAGCCAATCAGAAAGAAGGTTTGAGTGGTTTGCGTACGGGCTTTGACGGACTTGACAAGATTACTTCCGGATGGCAAAATTCAGACTTGGTTATTATTGCTGCCCGTCCGGCTATGGGTAAAACAGCTTTCGTCCTTTCGATGGCCAAGAACATGGCTGTCAACTTCAATACGCCGGTAGCTTTGTTCTCGTTGGAAATGAGTAACGTCCAGCTCGTAAATCGTCTTATAGTGAATGTCTGTGAGATTCCGGGTGAGAAGATCAAGAGCGGACGGTTGGAGAAATACGAATGGGAACAGATGGACTATAAGATTAAGGAACTTTATGATGCTCCCATTTATGTGGATGATACACCAAGTTTGTCGGTCTTCGAATTGAGAACCAAGGCGCGTCGTCTGGTTCGTGAGCATGATATCAAATGTATCATCATCGACTATTTGCAGTTGATGAATGCAAGTGGTATGAGTTTCGGTAGCCGTGAGCAGGAAGTGAGTATGATTTCCCGATCATTGAAAGGACTGGCGAAGGAACTGAATATTCCGATCATTGCTCTTTCGCAGTTGAACCGTGGTGTGGAAAACCGTCAGGGAGCAGAAGGAAAGCGTCCGCAGCTAGCAGACTTGCGTGAATCCGGAGCCATCGAGCAGGATGCCGATATGGTTTGTTTCATCCATCGTCCGGAATACTATAAGATCACAGAAGACGAACGCGGTAATTCATTGGTTGGACTGGCGGAAATTATTATCGCCAAGCATCGTAATGGTGCGACGGGAGATGTTCGTTTGCGGTTCAAGAGTGAGTTTGCCAAGTTCATGAATATCGAAGATGATATTCCAGTGCAGGAGTTCCGTTCCGGAAATCAGTTGCCACCTGATACGACAGGAGCACAGGAACAAGCCTTGCCACCAACAGAATTGCTGACGAGTTCAGGAAACAACGATTTTCCATTTTAGTGTAATACGCCGAAAACGAATGGATATATGAAGCCTTTTTTATATCAGGTAGCTACCTTGTTTTATCAGCAGTACGGAGCAGAGATTCATCGGTTGGCATTTGTCTTTCCCAATCGCCGAGCCGGTCTGTTCTTCCAGAAGTATTTGTCGGAAATTTCAGAGAAACCTTTGTTTTCTCCTTCAATCCTCACGATAAATGACCTCTTCATGCAGCTCTCGGGTAAGCATCCGGCGGATAAGATTCAGATGCTGTTTCGACTTTATGAGCTTTATAAGCAGCGAAGTGGTTCTTCCGAGTCGTTCGATGAGTTTATCTATTGGGGAGAAATGTTGCTCAACGACTTTGATGACATTGATAAATATATGGTAGATGCCCGGATGTTATTCCGGAATGTTTCCGACCTGAAGAGCTTGGATGACGACTTCAATTATTTGTCTCCCGAACAAGTGCAGGCAATCCGTTCGTTTTGGTCTTCTTTTTATCCGAAAGGTGATTCACCGAATCAGCAACATTTCCTGGAGTTATGGGAGATTTTGTATGATCTGTATGCCGGTCTGCGTACATCGCTGGCGAAAGATGGTTGTGGTTACGACGGAATGATCTTTCGGGAAGTTGTGGAACAGCTGGAGAAAGAACCGATGTCCGATTTCCCGTTTGACCAAGTGGTGTTTGTCGGACTAAATGCTCTTTCAGTCTCGGAAGAACGGTTATTACTGGCGTTGCAGAAGAAAGGTGTGGCGGATTTCTATTGGGATTATGTAGGACCATGGGTAACAGATCCGGACAATAAGGCTTCGTTTTTCCTGGAACGAAACCTGAGACTTTTTCCTTCCCGTATGCAGTTACCGGCAACCGAACCGGTTCAGGCGGAGATTCGGGTGATGGGTGTTCCATCGGCTATCGGACAAGCCAAGCAAGTTTATCCTATCCTCCAGGCTCTTGCAGATGAGCAACAACTAACTGATGAATCAGCTTTACGAACAGCAATTGTCTTGCCGGATGAACATCTACTTGTTCCGGTATTAAATGCGATTCCGGAAGCTATCCAACATATTAATGTGACGATGGGTTATCCGTTGGCAGGAACGCCGGTGGCTGCCTTGATGGAATATATCCTGACGTTGCAGAAGAACATACGTTATATTGATCGTGTTCCGGTTTTCTACTTCCGGGATGTATTACCGATCTTGAATCATCAGTATGTGATGGCGGCTGCTCCAGAAGAAGTATCGCAGCTAGTGAAAGATATGACAGCCGGAAATCGGATTTATGTTCATGCGGCTGATCTGAACAGGCATGAGCTGTTGTCAATTCTTTTTACTCCGGTACAAAATACGGAAGAATTGTCGGACTATCTGATTCATGTACTTGAAGCCTTAAATGCCTGTTTGCGTAATAATCGTCCGAATCCGGATGATGAGGAGATGATTTCCAACAGTACTCAAACAACTGTGGACATTGAGCAGGAATTTATCTTCCATTACTTTGCTACCGTGAATCGGATGAAGGAGGTTATGCGTGAAGCCAAGATTGAAATGCGTCTGGATACGTATTTCCGCTTATTGAAACGAATGACTGATCTGATCACGATTCCGTTTGAAGGCGAGCCGTTATCGGGACTTCAGGTCATGGGTGTGCTGGAAACGCGTGCTCTTGATTTTGACCGGTTGATTATTCTCTCCATGAATGAAGGTATTTTCCCACTGAAGAAAGCTGCCAACTCGTTTATACCATATAACTTGCGCCGTGGATTTGGCTTGCCTACGTATGAACATCAGGACAGCGTGTGGGCTTATCATTTCTACCGACTGATTCGGCGGGCTAAACAAGTTACGTTATTATATGATACGCGGACGACCGGATTACAGACGGGCGAAGTAAGTCGCTTTGTGCATCAGCTTCGTTATCATTATCAATATCCGCTGATAGATGAACTGGTAGTTTATGATGTCGCTTCATCGGCTGTTCCTCCGATTTCCGTACAGAAGACTGCTGAAGTTGAGAAGTTATTGTCTGACTTCCTGTCTGGTGGACCGCGGGCTTTATCTGCCAGTGCAATCAATACGTATCTGGATTGTCCGCTGAAGTTCTATTTTTCAGTACTGGAACAGATTCAGGAGGAAGATGAAATTACCGAAACAGTCGAGCGTGATGTATTTGGGAGTATCTTGCATAAAGTGATGGAAGATTTGTATGTTCCGTTCAAAGGAAAGCTGGTGACAGCAGATTTATTGAAGTTGTTGCGTAAAGACCAGCCATTACTTACAGGAACAATAGCAAGAGCTTTTGCAGAATTGTTCTTCAAGTCGCCTGTTGTCCGTCCTTTGGAAGGCGAAAATTTCCTGACAGGTGAGATGATCCGCAAGTATGCCGAGAAGATTCTGGAACAAGATGCCCGTTTCACGCCATTTCATTATATAGAGTCGGAGAAAAAGGTTCGGGCAACGATAACTTTGAGTGATAAAAGAGTCGTTCAGCTAAAGGGTTTCATTGACCGGGTAGATTCATTGGATCGGGTATTGCGTATTGTAGATTATAAGACGGGTAGTGGCAAGCTGGAGTTTGAATCGGTAGAAGGCTTATTTGACAAAGAGGCAAAAGATCGTCCTAAAGCTGTTATGCAAGTTTTCCTTTACGCCTGGATGTATCAGCAATTGCCTGAATATACCGGAATGCCGATCCAACCGGCCATTTATTATCTGCGGACATTATTTCAGCGTTCGTTTAATCCTGTTGTGGAACAGAAAAAAGGTCGGGGAAAAGCGGATAAAGTAAATTCATTCCAAGACTTTGCATCTGACTTTGAAGGCAAGCTTCGCCAATGTCTGGACGAAATATTCAATCTGGATATTCCTTTTACCCAAACGGAAACAGGAAAAGCATGCGCTTATTGTTCTTTCCGTGGATTGTGTGGTAAGTAAAAAGATAGATGTTGGGTTAGAAAATCATTCCTAAGGAGAAACTTAAGGCATTGCGCCGTTGTTGGATCGAAAGTGTTCCTGTCCGATCTTGTGTCAGACATTGATAAGCGTATGTAGATTGCGTCTTGTGCAGTTCGAATTCGTAAGAGAAATCGAGAAAGAGACGGCCAATTGTGACACCAACTGCCGTTACAAAGTCGATGGCATAGTTGATATTATCGTCCTGATGCGTGATAACTGCTTGCGGACCTGAGCCGGTTTGTTGTTTCTTGTAATGATAGATACCTTTTGGTCCTAACTTAATGTTTAATCCGTAAGGTCCTTCTTTTACCAGATGATAGCCAACCAGTACCGGTACAGCCACCGAATTGTATTCAGCATCCAGTTTATGATCGTATTGGATGGTATTTCCTGACGGATAAATCTCATCTGTTTGAGGCCAGGCAAATTGAATCTCTGTGCTGCATCTTTCCCAATTCACGGCTGGTTGGATGAAGAACTGATTCATATTGACACTGAAAGAGACGGAAGCCATATAACCTACTTTATAATGTAGGCGGAAATGATCGATAGGCTGGTCATCAAGCATGAATGAATGGATCACCGGAAAGGTAGAATTGAATCCGACACGCACGCCAACACTACATGGTTTGTCATAGACTTCCATGATACTTTGTGCTGGTGCTGCCCATGAAGCCAGAGCCAGACAACTTCCTATGAGCCATTTGCCGTATTTCATATTTACTTCTTCTTTTGGACAGACCAGCCGAATTTACCTATAAACTCACCTAGTTCATAATATTTCCCATGTGAGTAGGCCATCAGATTGGCTTTCTGCATATCGAAAGCTCCTGTTTCCGGATTCAGGTATTTGTCGTCGGCCAAAACGTTGACAACATCTGCAATGAACATATCATGACTACCGAGTGCAATGATTTCTTTCACCCGACATTCGATACAAAGCGGCGACTCTTCAATGATAGGAGCATTTACCATGCCTGCCTTTCCGGGCGTCAGCTTCATTTCTTCGAATTTATGATGATCTTTGCCTGAATTGACACCACACCAATCGGTTGCATAAGCCAGATCTTTCGTTGTCAGGTTAATCACAAACTCCATGTTCTTCTTGAGAATCGGGTAGGAGAAACGTTCCGGTCGGACAGAAATATAACACATGGGCGGATTGGTACAGATAGTTCCCACCCACGCAACGGTTATGATGTTGTATTCTTCGGGACAACTTCCGCAACTGATCATGACGGCCGGAAGCGGATAAATCATGGTTCCCGGTTTCCAGGACTGCTTCATACAATGGAATATAAAAAGAAAACAGAGAAAAAATGTACAGGCCTTTGCTGTTGCTTACGCAAGGCTTCGGCCTGTACCATTCGAATGAGTAATAACTTATTTGATAATGATGTCGTCTTTATTGATCTTGCGTTCGCAATAATGACATTTGATCGTACCAGCTTCCTTGTCGATGACTTCGAAGCGAGTCGGCATCGGTTCGTTGTTGGTGATACACTTCGGGTTGTTGCATTTCACCAGTCCGATGATTTCGTCTGGCAAGGCAACCCGTTTCTTTTCTACCACTTCATAATTACGGATGATATTCAGAATCACATTCGGAGCTACCAGAGCGATACGGCTGATCTCGTCATCGTTGAAAAACTTGTCTGATATCTTGATCATTCCCTTGAATCCGCATTTCTTGCTCGGCAGATTATTGGCAATCGTAATGGTGTTTCCTTCCATTTTGTCCAGTTCCAGCAAAGACGCTACCTTGAATAACTGGTTAGAAGGAATATGATCTATGACTGTACCGTTTTCGATAGCGGCCACCTGCAATTCTTTATTATTTTTAGCTGCTGACATAATGATTTTCTTGTTTAATCGATAGAAATACCCAATACCTCACAAATGATAGCCTGACGTGCGAATAGGCCGTTACGTGCCTGCTGGATGTAGTAGGCTTTCGGATTATCGTCTACATCATATGCAATCTCGTTGACACGTGGCAGCGGATGCAGGATACGCAAGTTGTCTTTGCTGTTAGCCAGCATAGCATTCTTTAGAATATACACATTCTTTACACGTTCATACTCTTCCAGGTCTGTAAAGCGTTCGCGTTGTACGCGGGTCATGTACAGAATATCACTTTGGTTAATGATATCTTCAGTGAAGTCGGTATGTTCGTAATATTTCAGTCCGTGCTTGTCACAGAAGTTCTTTTGTTCGTCGGGCATGCGCAATTCATCCGGTGCAACAAAATGGAATGTCGGATTGAAGTGAGACATACCAACGATTAATGAATGAACCGTTCGGCCGTATTTCAAGTCGCCAACCATGGTGATAGTCAGGTTTTCCAGCTTTCCTTGTGTCTTCCGGATCGAATACAAGTCGAGCATGGTTTGTGACGGGTGCTGGTTAGCTCCGTCTCCGGCATTAATAATAGGAATTTGGGTGACTTCAGAGGCATAGCGGGCAGCTCCTTCCAGATAGTGACGCATGATGATCAGGTCTGCATAATTACTAACCATCAGAATGGTGTCTTTTAATGTTTCACCTTTGGAAGAACTGGTCGTTGAAGCATCTTGGAAGCCTATGACACGTCCGCCTAAACGATTGACAGCTGTTTCAAAACTTAATCGGGTACGCGTAGAAGGTTCGAAGAATAAAGTGGCGGCTACTTTCCCTTCCAGCAGACGCCGGTTCGGGTTTTCTTCAAACTTGGCTGCGTTGTCCAGAATACGAAGAATGTCTTCTTTAGAACATTGATCGATTGATACTAAACTTTTACTTTTCATGTATATATTGTAATATGTTCATTATTAGTTAATTGATTTAAGCAGCATAGATTTTTGTAAAATAGCTGTAAAAAAATAGCCGTTAAATCATAATAATTACCTCTCCTTTGACAAAGGTAGCACTTATATTTGATATAATATTTGGTGACTGAAGAAAATATTTTTTGCCGTTTTATGTTATTTGTATGCTCTTCCGATTCTGTCTCCAGTAACCCAGCCGTCGCCAATTTGGCAATCATTAATATCGACAATGGCTACGCCTTTTACGTTTAGACCATTGTTCAAAGCATCTTCAAGTATTTTTTTATTCATATTTTATTGTATATTTGCAATATATTTATTCATAAGCTATGATACAGGAGTCGAAAAACGGAGGTCTTGAAATGACCGATTATGAAAACGATACGAAGCAAATTGATGAAATGCTCAATGAATGCCGCTCAAAACTCAGCCTGCTAACGAGCGAACAATCTTTACGATTATCTCGTATAGCCATTTCAATAAGTATTGCGGCAATCCTGTTGCAGCTAATACAGATATTGCTATAGCCCATTTTGAGATCAAGTTAGCCTTTATTGCCGCTTTCTTGCTTTTATTATCCAAATCCCTATCATATTCCTCTTTTTCAATTCTCTCCAATTCGTCTTTGCATTCGGCGAGATACGCGTCAACTTGCCCCACGAACAAGATGGAAACACAGCCGTCTCGTTTGTGCGGTTCGATATTTGAGCCTCTTGACAGATTCCCTGCGCATCTGTCCCTTATTCTAAGCTTTATATCGTCCCAATACATTCCGGTGAGTTCCATCCCTTTTTGGTCATACAATATTTTGTGAATCCTCAGATATTCCAATGCGGCAATGAGGGCTTTCAGTTTGTTCTTGTTCATACGAAGCTTAATCGGTGCTTATTTGATGAGTTTATAATATATATTCTCTATTTAGTGAGAGAAAATTCCACTTATATCTTTGATGTTGTCATTGTTTTTAGTAAAATGTTTTTTGCTAATATATTCTTCAAATTTTTCAATGTCTGAACTAAAAGATGATGGTGGCTCCATTTGTAAGCTTAATGCTCTTGCAAATTTTCAAGAAACTCTTGATGGGTTGATCTATGAATTCACCAAGTGTGATACTCGCTCGTTTTCTTAACTTCTCCATTTGGGAATTCCTCTCCTTTTTCAAAGGAATTATCATATAAATATGTATAGATAGAACGTGTCGTTTCGTTTTGAGGTTTAACGCTTGAGATTATATCACAATAAATTTCCTTAGTTTTTGGAAGTATGTAAATGGGATTTTTATGTTCCTTTTCACTTTTTATAATCCTGTTAATAGCATCAATTGAAACATCTATTCTATCTTGTTGCAAGCCATCTGTTATAGCCACATTCAGAGCGTCCATATATCCATCTAATGCATATATTAAATTATTTGATTTTTCCATTCTTGTTGCATTGTCAAAAATATTGCCAAAAGTAGTGTCAGCTTTCAGCTTTTCAATCTTTTCCTTTAGCTGTTTCATTTCGCTATCCAATTCCATACTTTCATTAATATATGAATCAACCTTTTTTCTGTTTTGCTTAATGCCATCTGAGTGTTTTTCTCAGATTCCTCATTTAGCTTTTGGACTTTTTTATTTAATTCGTCCGCTTTCTTCTTGAAATCAATAACGGTGTATATGTTCCAGCCTAACAACACAGTTACCAACAAGGAAAATATTCCAACTATCACACCCAAATAATCGAACCCTAGATTTTCATTCCTCGGATACTCATTACATAAAAGATGCGTGTTAAATCCAATCAGAATAATATTACATATAAAGAATCCTATATTAGCAACTTTCAACCAATTTATTTTCCATATTCTACTATTCATGTTATTAAATTCATTGAATGTCCATCCTGTCATTATTCCAGTGATAAGAATTAGAATGGCAACACAACAGCATTCCATACTTCTACTTATTTAATATCTGTATAACCTTTTCTTTTAATCCCATCTTAATAAACTCGTCTTGCGTTACATCCAGTTCCACGACAACACGCGCAGAAGTTTTCTTTTCAGAACGTAGAACTTCTATTTCATTGCGAAGCCTTTTAATTTCCTGATTTGCTAATTCAAGCTCTTCTTGAATATTAGAAGAAGATGCTTCGCCTTCTTCCTGAAAAAAAGATGTAATAGGAACATTAAATATGGATGCCAATTCACGCAAAACAGAAGTATTTAAGTCCTGCTTAGATAGCATGTCATAAACAGCTTGCTTTGACTTACCTAATTTAATTGCAAGTTCAGGTATTTCAAGTTTTTCTTTACTTGCTAATTGTTTTATTCTCAGACCTATATCCATACAGTAAAGTTTTTATTGATAATTAATTCAAGTTTTTCTTGTTTTATAGTAAAGTTTTTCTTTACTTTGCATTATAAAACTAACAAATAAATCAGATATGAAGAAAGAAACAACGGAAAAGTTACCGATACACCCAACGCTTAGAGCCATGAACGTAGGCGATGTGGTCAAGTTCTCGCTGACACAGTTAGCTGGTGTTCGGTCGAGTGCCGTAACGATAGGCACAATGTACGATAAGAAGTTTTCAACCCACGTAAACAGGGTTGATAAGGTGCTGGAAGTAACAAGAACAAAATAAGGAGGAATGATTATGTATGGTATTTATGTTTTACCAATTTATGATGATAAAAACATCAGCTTTGAAGATTTGATGATGAGATATGCCACATCATTTATGGGTTGTGATTTTGATGTTAATAACCCAATACCGGATGCTTTCATCATGGACGAATATACAGTCGAAAAAACAAAAGAGGCAAGAGATAAACTTATTTCGTTTTTTTCTACCACTATAACTGATGAACAAGCAGAATTGGCATATGAAAGAATGGTGAAAGAATTGGAAGAAGAGGAAAGAGAAATACAATTGAGGAATGGTAGGATAACGACCAGTCTTAAACAGATGTTGATAAAAGCAGAATCATGGATTCCGCCGACCGATAATCATAGAAAACTGAAAGAGTTTGTCATTGAGAACCTCAACAAAAATATTATGTACACTAATGAAAATTATAAAAATGAGATTCCTGATAAATGCAAATGGATTGCGGAGTATAAATGCGGGAAAAAATTGATGGACGATCTTGTTTATAGTCAATTAAGATATGAGATGGATAAGACGTCGAATTCAGAATATACAAAATGGGTTCAGGAACTAAAAAAATCACTTGGAATACAACCTAATGGGATATGTTTCAAAAATGGTAAAATAGTTCCTATGGAAGAAAATGAAGTAATGTAAAGGTAGAATAACCTTATAAAGAAAAGCACGATTATGAAAACATTATTAGAAAGAATCTTCGATCAGTTCGATATAGAGGACAGAGAGGCAAAAGAATATGAGGTTTGCTTGGCTCAACAAAAAGAGAAAGAAATGAATGATGAACTGGTAGAATTAGAGGCCATGAGTGAAGATGAAGCATGTACATTATATAATGTAGATAGTAAGGCTGAGGCTTCACAAGCAATCAAAGAGTATTATCAATATATAGCATAACCCTCAAATACACACGATTATGAAGACAAATTTCAGACACAAAGTTTTTTGTATGGCTTATGAAATGATGAAGGCTACAGGTAAGACATTTGCCGTTTGCCTCTCAAGATCATGGGCTTTATACAGGTTGACAAAGCAGATGCACAAAGGCATAGTAGCTTTCGCTTATGAAAAAGCAGATGGTTCGCTTCGTAAGGCAAAAGGTACATTGAAAGATATTCAGAACTTCATTAAAGGTACAGGCACAGAGAATTACAAGACTGTCAGGTATTTTGATATTGAAGCAAATGGTTTCAGGTCATTTAAGGTAGAGAATTTTATCACTGCCTACTGATATAACAGCCCGTCCGGTCTCGATACCGGGTACAATCCGTAGAAGGTATGGCG
>OHFP01000835.1_pt1 | contig 13339 bp, 11 predicted proteins | sample 1567591 | NCBI WGS metagenome assembly OHFP01 (sample SAMEA3879547, study PRJEB24766) | human gut metagenome | biome: human-associated habitat; feature: feces | place: USA | collected 1985/1987 | reverse complement strand
CAAATCTCCAGCCCCTTCGCTGCATCCACGGCGGAAACGACATCCTCCGTCGGAACATGCACGAACACGCCCTCGCCGCCGACGGTCAGCCCACGGTCAAGCAGCGCAAAATACAGGTCGTTGCACACATATGCCCCAGCGGTCAGGCTCAAATCAGCAGGAAGCCCGGCGGACTTCATGGCGTCCACCATGCGCAGGACGTTCAGGCGCGTCATGTGCGCATCGGGACGCTTCGGGTCAATCTTCTCGCCGACGTACAGCACATCCGCATTATCCGCAATCGCGGCGCGGCGGTAGTTTATCGCAATCAGCTCCGGCGTGATGGCCTTGCGTCCACCCGCAACGCCGCAGCAGAGCGTGACGGTCGGGCGAATCCGCCGCATCATCTCCACCAGCAAATCGCCCGCCTGACCGTAGCAGACCGGCAACCGCATCCGGTATACGGCGTGCCCCGCAATCGTCTCCGGCAAAAGCGAAACTGCCTCCCATGAGGCATTGCGGCTGCTGCCGCCGAACGGTTCAAAGCCTGTGACAAGAATTGACATAACGCATCCCCTCCGCCCCTTATCATACCCCGCAATCGCCCGCAAGTCAATACTTGCCCCGTGCCGTCAAGTGTGTTATAATATAAGAGATATGCGCAAAGGAGGATTTCCCTATGCTGAAAAAAATCGCGTCCTTCACCATCAATCATGATACGCGGCGACTGCGTGACCTACGATCTTCGGCTGAAATTCCCCAATCAGGGGGATTATGTGGCGCAGCCCGCCCTGCATACGCTCGAACACCTGATTGCGACGTTCGTGCGCTCTTCTACCGCATCGGAGCAGGTGGTGTATTTCGGGCCGATGGGCTGCCGCACGGGCTTTTATCTGCTTATGCTCGACACCCCGCTTGACGAAGTAAAGCCTATTGTGAAAGAGTGTTTTGAAAAGTGCCTGGAAATGACGGAAATCCCGGGCTCCAAGCGGCAGGAATGCGGGAATTATCTTGACCACGATCTCGAAGGCGCAAAGGAAGAAATCAGAGCGTTTTTGCCCCATATTATTTAATCGGCATAAAGAATGCTTTTAATCGGCGCGGAGTTATTACGTATAGGTAAACAATCTTTACATGATAAAGTCTGAGCACGGCGCAAACACTGTCGGAACAACTCGCAAAAAAAACATAAAACAACTAAACGGCGTCAAACAAGACTCCTTTTTTATGTGAAAAACCATTGTTTTGCAAAACGGAATCACGCAAACAGTAAACCAACCGCCCGAAACGGCGGTTTTTTGTTATACCGAAAAAGAATAATAAAAAAGCCCTGACGTCAATTATTCAAGATAAAAAAACGATTATAAAATTATCGAAACAAACATAATCGTTCACGTTCCTTGCCGTAACATCGAAAAGAAAAGAATAATTAAGTCCGCAATACAAAAGTTTTTATCTGGTTTTATAATAAAACACGGCGAAAAATAAACAAAAAATCCGTCTAATACCAATATAAAAAGACAATAAAAAACCGCGCCAAAAACGACAATGTTTTACGTGAAACGCCCGTTTTTGCCAAGAAAAACGGCACTATTTAATTCAAACGATTAAGGAATGTCCCACATTTCAGGCATGAGTTTTGGTTGTTTTTCACGCAATCTTCGCAAAAGCATGCGCCGCATGACTTGCAGACATACATTTTTTCGGGTGAAAATGACTTATTGCACGACGTACATTTCATAATAATTACCGCCTTTTCCTAATATAATTTATTGCAATTATTCCCAAAAAAATGCGATATATACCTTGTCCGAAAAAGCCGAAAGTTATCCACAAAACCGCGCCCTTAAATTTACACGGAGAAAGAACGGAAAATCACGAAACAAAACGATAAAAACAATTAAAAATAGCCAAAAATCCCCGTAAAAACAGCCTAAAACACGCCCAAAACAACGGCTTTTGTTCCACGTGGAACAAATGTGGACAACTAATTGTTTCACGCGAAACATATAAAATCGATACATCTTAAAACTGTCAAAATATCCAGTTGTTTCACGTGAAACGTTGCTTCTTAAAAATGTGGATATCTTTTAATCGTTTTTCCAGTAAATTGACATATTGTCAACCGATTGATATAATAGCTTTGAGAAAATTAACATAAAAGAAGGTTTTTATGGCTACCGATCTGAATTATATTAAATACGTTGTCGAACAAATTGATTTACCGGACATTTCTTTCAAAAAAATGTTTGGCGAATATATGATATATTATAAAGCCGTGCCCGTTTTACTTGTTTGCGACGACTGTGTTTTTGTTAAGATTTTGAAAGAAACATCAGAGATTCTTGGTGATGATTGTGAAAAAGGATATCCATACGACGGCGCAAAACTGCATTACGTGCTGGATATTGATAATTCCGATCTTGCAAGGCAAACGGTTATGGCGGTATATAATTGCCGAAAATACAAGCCAAAGAAATAAAATAGCAATGTTTTATTTGCCCGAGTTTTCGGGCTTTTCTTTTTATTTTTTCTTATTGTTGCGCCGTGTTCCGAAAAGGTGTATTTTTTATGGAAAGTGCCGTTTTATTGATATTTGGCATGCTTGTCCGGCATAAAAGTATAATTTGTCAAAATCTGGTTACAATTTAATAATTTTTTTGTGAGGATAATACATTATTATTGAAATTGTTGTTTTTCCTTATGTTTTGAATTTACTCCAAATTAAATATATTTTCTTGCGAGTTTCCAATTATCAAAAAATAAAGAGTTTTACTTTTTTGTGTTTGCAGTATTGTTACCTCAAAGTATAGGTTATGTTGTTTTGTCTTGTGTATTTGCGTTGAGTTTTTATGAAAGGCGTATTTGCGGTTGGCTCGGAAGCCGTTGCTGTTTGCGATATTATAATATTCAAAAACATTGCATTTTGTCGTAATTGCTTGTTGTGTTTGTCTTTGGGTGCTTTTGATTGAGTGATTGCGGGGATTGTTTTTTCTGATTGTTTGATGTAATTTTGTTTTGGTTATTTATTGAACGGTTGTGCTTTATGAGAAAGAAGAAAAATTATGGTCGGACGGTGCATTGCAATGCTGCCGTTGTTAAACCCTGTGCCAAAAAGAATGCGGCCTGATTCAAACGGTTGATCTTTTGATTTTGGTGAGTATTGTTTGTTGTGAAAACGTTTTCTTGTTCTGAACGTCGTTTTGCGAGCGGCGCAAGTTAAATCGTTTCTCAAATAGCGACGGATACTGTTCTTGCGTTGAAGAAAATGCAGCGGGTTGTTTGGCCTTGTTTTAATTGCGTGGATTTTATGGCGCAAACGGTAGCGGCGTACTCGTCGGCGCATAAATGATTTTGATTGAAAAAAAAATAATCATCGAAACGCGCCGTGGAAAATGACTGACACGGATTGAACAAAGTCGTTGTCTTTTTAAGAGGCGAGACGTTGTTTTTTCAACGAGAAGTGATTTTTGAGAAGAATGGTAATATTTTCAACTTGTGGATACGTACTGTTTTTTGTGGACGATTGTTGTGCTTTGAGTCTTTTTCCGCAATCGAAGACGGTTGCAATACGATAGGCGTATTATTAACATAATTATGATTTTGGACGTGAAAAGGGTGTAAAATGCAAATAATGTTTATTCGGGTTATTTGCGTTCGAATAATTTTGCGTTGTCTGATCGTAAAAACAATAATTTTTGATAAGTGCTTGTTTATGGGCGAGCGCAGTCGTGTTGTGGTGTATTTATTCCTAAAAAACAGTCGCGAACGATTCTGGCACATGTGTTGCGAAAAGCAATTGTAAAACACTGATGCTGGAAATCGACAAAAAGCGATCTGTAATAATTACGGTGTTTTATTTAAGCGGTGCCTTGTAGCAAATGCCGGGTATTATAAAGTTGAATTGTTTTGACAGTGCTGCATGCGTGCGGTGTTTTTTTGTGTTTTGTTTCATGCGAAACAACGTATTGCTGTTTTGTTTTTTTGTTGCAAACGAAAGTTGCTTTGTTATTTAGTGTTTATTGCAAACGAACGGTGTTTTGTTGCGGGGTTGTTGCAAGCGAATGGTGCTTTTTTGATGATTTATATTTGTTGCAAGCACAACAAAGGTTTTTGCATTGTCGAATATTGCAAAAAGAGTAATTTCGGACAAAAATAAAAGAGTGTAAACTGGGAAAAGCATAAACATCGACAGAAAAACCATACAAGTGTCTAATTTTTATAGCCGGTCGGAAACAAGTATTAATTCAAAAGAGCCGTTGTTTGTTTTTTGACGGAAAAACGGCGCATTATCTTCGGAAATATTTTTAAACCGTACTTAGTACGGTTTAATTTTTCAAAAAAGAGAAAAATGTTTTTTCTTTTGAAAAAGATCTTGAACGAAACGAGAACTTTTGTCGTTCCGTTTTCCGAAAACGGAAAGGTTTTTATTTTGCGCGCAACCGAACGGAAAAAACGCCTTATACTTTTTACCGAAAAGTTATCGTGGCGGAAAACGGCATTTATTCAAAAGGCGTCAAATCGGTTGACACGCGAACAAAATTTCCTTATAATTGACTGGCATTGTTATATTATAATAACAATAGTAACGAAGAAATAATCCCTATCAAGGAGGCATATATGAAAAGGACATTCCAACCCAAGAAAAGACACGTAACCAAGGTACATGGTTTCAGGAAGAGAATGCAAACCAAGCAAGGCCGCAACGTTCTGAAACGTCGCCGCAACAAAGGCAGAGCAAAACTTACCCCGCACAACTAATTGTGCGGGCAGACGCTCCCCCGAACAATGCAAAAGGAATATAAGTTAAAAAAGCGCGCGTCTTTCAACTACATTTACAGGAAAGGCACGGTTTTTTCAAACGACGATTTCGTTTTGTACACAGTAAAGACGAAAGGGGCGCTCAAAGTCGGATTTTCGGTTTCGAAAAAGGTCGGCGGCAGCGTCCAGCGCAACAGGGTAAAACGACAGATGCGCGAAAGCGTCCGTCTTATGATACCCGAGATAACCCCCGGGTACAACATAATATTCGTGGCGAGAAGCACAGTCTACGGCAAGAAAAGCAGCGTCATTGCCGATTCGATGAGGTCGCTCCTCAAAAAGGCCGGACTTTTGGGCCATTCCTTATGATTATGAAAACGCTCGCCCGTATTTTAATTGGATTTTACAAACGTTTTATTTCGATAAATCTTACGCGGCCGTGCATATACGTGCCGACGTGTTCGATTTATACCCTGACCGCAATTGAAAAACACGGATTCTTTAAGGGATGCGTAATGGGTGCGAAAAGGATACTTCGATGCACCCCTTTCCACGAGGGCGGCTACGACCCCGTGGCAGAAAACTATAAAGGAAACGCAAAATGGTTAGTATAATGGAGATGGGCCTTGCGGCGAACAAAATTGCCGAAGGCGTAATGTGGCTTATCGACGCGCTGAACAAGGGTATCGGTAACTACGGTGTGGCGGTAATCTGCTTCACGCTCATCTTAAAGCTCGCGATGTCGCCCTTCGACGTATGGCAGAAAGTCGTAATGACGAAGAACAACCGCGCGATGGAAAGAATGAAGCCGCAACTTGAAAAATTGCAGCAGCAGTACGCCGGAAATAAGGAGTTGTATTCGCAAAAGCAGATGGAACTTTACCGCAAGGAAAAGTACAGCATGCTTGGAAGTTGTCTTCCGTCGATAATCTCGCTTGTCATATTCTTCATGGTGTTTTCGGGCTTTAACGGCATGGTAAAGCAATACAACATCAACATGTACAAGGATTTGTCAAGCTCGTACTATTCGACCTACGAAACACAACGCGCCGCGGCATATACGGCGGAATACAATCGTTTAATAAACGACGGAAAGAGCGAAACGGAAGCGGACGAGGCGGCAACCATTGTCGCAAAAGAAACCGCAACGACGGCAGCGCAAAACGCGATCGTAAGCCTTTTTGACGACAAATACAAAAAAGAAATCAAGTTCATGTGGGTAAACAACGTGTTTATGCCCGACAGCTGGAAGAATCCTATCCCCGATTACGAAACGTTTATCGGCAACGGAATCGGAAAACTCGGCATCGACACCGCTTCTATCGAGCACGGCAATCGTACCGAATACGAAGAAGTCATGAACCCGCTTATCGCGAAGTACAACGAGGTCAAGAGAAACGGGAAGAGCGGCAGCCGCTGGAACGGCTTTATGTTATTGCCCATAATCACCGGACTTATCACTTTCGCGTCCACCAAACTTATGAAACAAACCCAGCCGCCCCAGCCCCCGACGGCTAACGGCAGCGGCAAAGATATGCAAAACGCAATGCAGGCAAATATGAAAATGATGCAGTGGTTTATGCCCATTATGCTTGCGGTGTTCGCCCTTTTGTACAGCACGGCGTTCACGGTATATATGGTAATAAGCAACCTGTTCAGCACCGTTTTCCAACTTATTTACAATGCGTGCGTAAAGGTCAACGACAAGCGAAACGAAGAAAAACGCCTTGAATCGACCTTCAAATAATAAGGAGTCCCTATGGAAAAAATCGAAGTCAAAGCATCCTCGGTCGAAAAAGCCATCGAGGAAGGCTTGAAAGAATTCGGCATCGAAAGAGAAAACGCCGAAATAGAAGTTTTGCAGGAAGGCGGTCTTTTCAGCAAGGCGGTCGTAACCGTCCAAAGAAAGGAAACACCCGCGGACATTGTCATCGACTTTCTGAACGGCTTGTTTGAAAGAATGAATCTGAGATGCTATGCCGACTGCGAAGTCAAAGACGAAGAAATCGTCGTCAATATCACGGGAAGCGACAGCGGCGTCATTATCGGATACCGCGGCGAAGTGCTTGACGCGATACAGTATCTTGCGCTCATTCTTGTCAACGAAAGCGGACACAACTTTATCCGCGTGTCGATCAACGCCGAAAACTACCGCGAAAAACGCATCGAAACGCTGGAATCCCTTGCAAACCGCCTTGCATACAAGGCGTACCGCACGGGAAGAAAGGTCGAGCTTGAACCGATGAACCCGTTTGAACGCCGCGTGATCCACACCGCGCTTCAAAACAGCAAATACGCCACGACCGAATCCGAGGGAGAAGATATGAATCGTCATATCGTCATCGTCCCGAAAGAAGGCGGCGTGCGCGAAGGATACGAAGAAAGAAACGGCAGACGTAACGACGGCAGACGTAACGACAGAAACAGACGAAACGACAGCCGCGACCGTCGCGGCAACCGCAACGATTCTCGTCAGGAATCCGCGCCCGTAAAGCCCGTTGAAGATCCAACGTCGACGGAGTTTAATCTGAAAAAGAACGGACCGCCGAAATTCAAATCCTTCGGCTATACCAAAAAACACTTCTAAAATCGGCGATAATTCGCGCCTTTTTGAGTTTTTCCGAGAACCTGAAAATCCGTGTACGCCAAGTACACTGGGATTTTCAGAACCCCGAAAGAAACGTCAAAAATCCATCAAATTCTCGCCGATTTAAGGGGAGTAATTAGAGAGATTTTTGCGTGCGAAGCACGTTATGTCATTGCGAGGAGCAAGGCGACGTGGCAATCTCCCGGAAGGGCAACCTTATTATATAGCCCCTAAAAGATAACTTTGTTCTTTTGGAAAATGGAACACGTTCCCGAAAAAACTTGTTTTTTGGGTGATAAACACTGAATGTTCTCGCCGCAAGAAACGGCGAGATTTTTATTATAAAGTAAATTAGTATGGACACAATCGTGGCATTGTCAACGCCCGCGGGAAAGGGCGGCATAGCGGTAATCAGACTCAGCGGCAACCCGTTGCCGATTGCCCGCGCCGTTTTTGAAACGAAAGCGATAAATGGCGAAATTAAACCAAACTTTATGTACTTCGGAAAAATCAACGCGAAAGACTTTTCCGACCTTGGTTATATGGTTTATTTCAAATCGCCGAAAAGTTACACCGGCGAAGACGTCGTGGAGTTTCACGTACACGGCGGAACAAGGATTGCGGAAGGCGTGATTTCTGCGTGCGTGTCGAAAGGCGCGCGCCTTGCGGAGCGGGGCGAATTCACCCGTCGCGCGTTTCTGAACGGAAAAATGGATTTGTCCGACGCGGAAGGCGTCATAGATATGATAAACGCCGACAGCGCGGACGCCGTAAAAGCCGCATATCGCCTTATGACCGGCAAATTGTCCAAGGCGGTGAAAGACGTTCAGAACGACCTGAAAACCGTCCTGACGGGGCTTGTCGCGGTACTGGATTATCCCGAGGAACTGGAAGACGAAACACTGCCGTCGGCGGAAGAAGAACTTGAAAAAATCGTAAAAACCCTTACCGCGCTTCAAAACAGCCGCGCCTACGGCAAAATGATAAAAGAAGGCATGGACGTCGCTCTCGTCGGCGACACGAACGTCGGCAAGTCAAGTCTGATGAACGCGATTTTGGGGTACGACCGCGCAATCGTTTCGTCGATAAAAGGAACGACAAGGGACTTTATCTCGGACAGCTTTGAATTAAGCGGGAAAAAGATCAATCTTTGCGACACCGCGGGAATAAGGGAAAGTAACGACGAAATTGAAAAAGAGGGCATTAACCGTTCGATTTCGATAGTTAAAGACGCTCGTTTGGTACTTCGCGTTCTGGACGCAACGCAAGGAAAGCCTGAAAACAAGGCGCTTGAAAACGCCCTTTTAGGCAAAAAAGTCGTGGAAGTTTACAACAAAAGCGACCTTATAAACAATGCGAAAAACGAAGGAAACAAGATTTTCGTCAGTGCGAAAACGGGCGACGGAATCGACGAACTTCTGAAAATCGTCGCAAAATATTTCGATGAAGAAAAGACGTCGGAATCGGAAGTGCTGACGTCAGAAAGACAACTGTCGTCGGTAACGACGGCAAGAGAAAAGGTCGAAGAAGGGCTTAACGCGCTGAAAGCGGGCGTTACGACCGACTGCGTAATTTCCGTTCTGACGGAAGGCTACACCGCGCTTGGCGAAATCACGGGAGAAACCGTCAGCGAAAAAATCATCGACGACATATTCGATAAATTCTGCGTGGGTAAATAATGAAAAAGGTTTACGACGTAATTGTAATCGGCGCGGGACACGCCGGCATCGAAGCCGCGCTTGCCGCGGCGCGCATGGGCAAACGCACCCTTCTTACGACGCTTGAAAAGGCGGGCGTCGCGCTTATGCCGTGCAATCCTGCAATCGGCGGCACGGCGAAAGGTCATCTCGTGCGGGAAGTGGACGCTTTGGGCGGACAAATGGGGCTTTCTGCGGACGAGGCGTTGTTGCAGATAAAAATGCTCAACCGCGGAAAAGGTCCCGCCGTATTCAGTCTTCGCGGACAGGCGGACAAGGCGTTGTATCACGACATAATGCTGCGCGTTTTGGAAAATCAAAAAAACCTTGACGTGTTGTACGACGAAACGACAAAAATTCTTGTAAAAGACGGCGTGGCGCACGGCATAACCACCCTTGAAAACGGCGAAATCGAAGGAAGAGCGGTCGTTATCGCGACGGGCGTATATTTAAACGGGCGCACGATAATCGGCGCGGAAACAAAAAGCAGCGGCCCCGTCGGGTTCAAAAACGCAACGCACCTTACGGACAACTTGTTAAGTCTTGGCATAGATATCCGCCGTTTCAAAACGGGAACGCCCGCGCGCATTGCGAAAGACAGCATCGACTACGACGAAATGGAAGTGCAGGAAGGCGAAAGCGATATCGGTACGTTTTCGTTCATGAACGACGGAAATCTTTATTCTCAGATGCCGTGCTGGCTCACCTATACCAACGAAAAAACTCACGAAATAATCAGGAAAAACATAAAAAGAAGTCCGCTTTACAACGGCACGATACACGGAATCGGCCCGAGATATTGCCCGTCGATTGAAGACAAGGTAATGCGTTTCCCCGACAAAACCCGACACCAGATATTCGTGGAGCCCGAAGGCCGCGACAGTGATTTAATGTATATTCAGGGCATGTCGTCAAGTATGCCGAAAGACGTGCAGGAAGAAATGTACCACTCGATAAAAGGGCTTACGCACGCGCGGTTTATAAGGTACGCATACGCGATAGAATACGACTGCATAAACCCCCTGGAACTTTCGTCGTCGTTGCAGGTAAAAAGGATAAAAGGGCTTTATTCCGCCGGGCAAATCAACGGCAGCAGCGGATACGAAGAAGCGGCGGCGCAAGGGCTTATGGCGGGCATAAACGCCGCGTTGTACGTCGACGAAAAACCGCCCTTCACCTTAAACCGCGACGAAGCGTACATAGGCGTGCTTATCGACGACCTTGTCACAAAAGGCACGAACGAGCCGTATCGTATGATGACGGCGCGCGCGGAATATCGTTTGAGGCTCCGTCAGGACAATGCCGACCTGCGCCTTACCGAAAAAGGATACGCCCTTGGGCTTGCGACGGAAGAAAGGCTCAAAAAAATGCAGGAAAGAAGGGAAGAAATCGAGCGTATCGTCAGGCTTTCCGAAACCGTCAAAATCAAAAAGGAAAACGGCGGAATATTTGAAAGATACGAGGGTGTGCAGGTTGAAAAAACGATGCCCGTAAAAGAAGCGTTGAAACACCCCGGCATTACCTTTGACGTATTGAAAGAAGTCACAAACGCGTTTTCGGAGTTTTCAAAAAGCGCGCTGTTTTCGGCGGAAGTCATGATAAAATACGCGGGATACCTTGAAAAGGAAGACGCCGCGATAAGGGACGCACGACGTTTGGAAGAAAAGATTTTGCCCGAAGATATCGACTACAACGCTTTAAGCGGACTGAGAATCGAGGCGCGGCAGAAACTTTCAAAAATCCGCCCCGCGACACTAGGACAGGCGTCCAGGATCTCGGGAGTGAGCCCCGCGGATATTACCGTCCTGCTGATTTATCTGAAAACCGCAAAATAAACCTCAAAACAAAACACATAAAAAAAGCAAGGTAAAAAACCTTGCTTAATTTTTTGTTTAATTTTGTCTTATTTACAGAAGAAGGAACGGGTTGTTTTCATAAAACCATTTCGCAACGGTGCCCGATTCGATATTGTCGATTGCCGCTTGCGCGCCCGAGCCGATTTTCGCGATCACGAACATTGCGACGAAAACGAGAGCGACGGTGAATGCCGCCGAGAACACAAGCCCGATAATACGGTCGACGCTGCGGAAGCCTTTTTGTTTTTCGACAATCTTTGAAAGAAGTTTTGAAAGAAGCGAAAACAAAATTTCAAGCACGATAATCGACGCGACGAAAACGATAATGGCGCAAAGGGCTTTCACGATAAGGTTTGCCGCAAACGCCGCAAGGGTAACGCTGCCCGTGAGTGCGCCGCTGAAAAGCTTGACGCAAACGGTTTGTATAAGCAGTGCGATTTTGAGTTTTGACGAGCCTTCGAACAACGTCGATACGCTTGTCCACGCGCTGCCGCTGACGTTCAGGAAAAGTTCCCCGTCGGAGACCTTTGCTTTGTAGCCCGCCACGTCGAATTTACTTACGAAAAAGTCGCTGATTTTTGTTTGAAGGTCAACAAACGCGGAAACACCGGCAAGATACCCCGCAAGGAATATGCCAAGGCATATCGCCGCGATAAACGCAATGATGCCGCCGATCGTGCCGTTGAGCAATTTTGCAAAGCCTGCGATAATACCCGCGACGATGCCGACCGCCAGAACCGCCAGAATGACGATATCCGAGACGTTCATGCTCGCTGTACATAAAGCATTCAACATACCATAATCCCTCTTTTTTACGATATTTCTCGATATTTATAAATATTATACCAAATTTGTCACAGAAATCAAACAATATTTAATAAAAAAACGCGCTTATTTTTGTAAGCCCTGTCAATACTTATGAAAAGGAGATAAAAATGAAACAAGGAACACCCGTAATTTTGTGCATAGGAAGCGACAAAATCGCCGGCGACAGCGTCGGTCCGATTGTCGGCGATATTTTGAAAAACAGGCTGAACGCAAGATGTTTCGTATACGGCGCGACGGGAAAAAGCGTCAACGGAAGAAACGTGCAGGACTTTCTGAAACTCATAAAATGCGCGCACCCCGAAAGCCCCGTAATCGCGGTGGACGCGTGCTTGTCAAAGGAGGCGGAAAAGCCTTTCGTCGCGGTGGTTTCGGGCGGAGTCAACCCCAAAAGGGCGATAACGGGAATCGAAAATCCCGCAGGCGACGTCGGCATTCTCGGCGCGGTCGAAAAACCGTCGGACGATCCGCTGAAAACTCTTATGGCGGTATCGTGGGATAAAGTGCAAAAAACGAGCGTTAAAATTGCGATTGCGCTATATAAAGCGTTATTTCCCGCGTAAAAATCAACAAAACCCGAGTTTTTAATTTTAGTTGATTTTTAGGGAGTTTATGTTATAATAGTACTAACTTCGTGATAAAGATAAATAATAAGACGTTTTTATTGCGGAAGCGGAGGCTATTACACAGTGAAAAAAAGAACAAAAGGAATAATAATTTTTCTGATTTGTCTTGTGCTTGTCGTGCTTGTCGCGACGATGCTCTCGGACAACGGCGCGGGCGAGATAAGCTACACGTCGCTTGTCGAAGACATAAAGGCGGGCAAAGTCGCTAATATTCAGATTACCGGCGACTACGTTCTGAAAGTCAGATATAACGACAGCAAGATCGCCGAAAAGAATTTTCCGAATAAGTACGACGCGTTTTGTTATATTCCCGACAGAAACGTTCAGCAGGTTTACGACATGATCGAAGACTGTCAGGGCAACACGGGTTGGACGTCCCCCAAGGTTTCGTACGACAATCCCGCGCGCCGCTCGCTTCTTTACAGCTTGCTTTTGCCCATACTGTCGGTCGTGCTTCTCGGTATCGTGATGTACATTATTTACCGTCAGAGTCAGGGACAAAACCAGCAGGCGATGAACTTCGGAAAGACCAAAGCCCGCGTTACCCAGTCGGTTAAGGTGCGTTTTTCGGACGTCGCCGGCGCGGAAGAAGAAAAGGAAGAACTGCAAGAAATCGTGGAATTCCTTAAAAACCCCAAAAAGTTCGTCGATATCGGCGCGAGAATTCCCAAGGGCGTTTTGCTCGTAGGTCCTCCGGGCACGGGTAAGACGTTGTTTGCAAAAGCGGTCGCAGGCGAGGCGAACGTGCCGTTTTTCAGCATAAGCGGCAGTGACTTTGTCGAAATGTTCGTCGGCGTCGGCGCGAGCCGCGTGCGCGATCTGTTCCAGCAGGCGGCGAAGGTCGCCCCGGCCATCATCTTCATCGACGAGATCGACGCCATCGGCAAGCGCCGGGATTCGGCCGTCGGCGGCAACGACGAGCGCGAGCAGACGCTCAACCAGCTGCTGACCGAGATGGACGGGTTTGACGGTCGCAAGGGCGTGGTGATCCTGGCCGCTACGAACCGT